>Ga0172370_10000463_pt1 | contig 63516 bp, 41 predicted proteins | sample LakKiv5m_FD_114538 | JGI IMG/M metagenome (GOLD analysis project Ga0172370, IMG submission 114538) | Freshwater microbial communities from Kabuno Bay, South-Kivu, Congo - kab_022012_11.5m | ecosystem: Environmental > Aquatic > Freshwater > Lake | place: Democratic Republic of the Congo... | reverse complement strand
TTGCGTCGTCACACGACCCGTCAACCGGGCTTTGCCAGCCTACAGCGCGGGCGCCGCGGGCTTGCCGTTGTCCTTGGCCTTGGGCTTGTCATTCTTCTTTTCTTCCGCGATCTTGGGCTTGAAGCTCACGGTGAACTTGCCGCGGCGCACACTGGTCACGAACGCGGCCGACGTCGCGGCATCGGTCGGCTTGTTCGCGCTCACCGCCGTCGTCGCCTTGGGCAGGTTCGGATCCTTCTCAACCGTCGGGAACGCCTCTGGATTCACCTTCGCCGCATAGTCTCCCGCTTCCTTGGACCACTTGTTGTACACGCCCAGGTTGTGCGCAACATTGATGGCATTGCGCAGCGCCGACTCCGATTGCGCCTCGATCGGCATGGCGATCTTCTCGATCTCGGCACGGTACGCCTGCTCCAGTTCGTCGTTGCCCTTGATTTGCGGCGGGATGGGCGCGTTGAACAGGTCTTCCTTGAAGTTGAAGTACAACAGACCCACGCGGAACATCGACGCCGCCGCCCACGCCTTGCCGCCGCCGGCCGCGACCTGATCCGAGACTTTCAAGTAGCTCGACTCGGCTTTCTTGAGCGCTTCTGCCTTCTTCTGCAGCATCGGCAACAGGCCCGTCATCTTCTTGACGTCCTTGAGGGTCAGAGCCTGGAAGTCGTCGAAATCATACTCCGACTTGTAGAACATCGCCTGGGCCACGAAGAATGGCGCGCGACCCGCCGCCGCCTTCGGATCGGCGAACTTCCGCACCGCCTCGTCGGCAGCCTTGATGAGATCCTTGCGGTTTTTCGCGGCATTCTCCAGACGCAGCCCCTCGACGCGCCTGCCCAGCGACTCGATCTGCAGGTCCGGCCGGCCGCCGAACTTGTTGGCAATGCCGGCGTAGACGGTGTTGGACTGCTTGAGGCCATCTGCGCCCATCTTATCGAATACATGAGCCTTTTCCATTTCCGCATCGGCCACGAGGCCCTTCAAGCGCTGCGTGTTTTCGTCGTCGCCCTTCAGGTTGCCCGCCACTGTCTGGAACTTGTCGTACGCCGCCGCGGCCGCCTTGTACTCCTGCAACGCCGTCAGGATCTGGCCGGCATTGATCAGGGCCTGCGCAGCGTCAGCATTGTCGCGGAATTTCGCCATGTTCAGGAAAGCATCGGCCGCGTCCTTGAACGCTGTCTGCGACTCGTAGGTCACGCCGATGTTGAACATCGCCTCGGGCGCGATCTTCGACTTCGGGAACTCCTTGACTACGCGCTCGTACGTCTCGATGGCCTTCTTGTCGTCCTTCTGCAACGAGTAGAGCCCCGCCTTGTTGTACAATGAAATCGCAGCCATTTCAGGTTCTTCAGTCTTGAATTCGCGCAAAATCGTGTCGTACTTCGCGTGTGCGCCGTCCCAGTCCGGCGGCGTGCGTTTGGCCAGGTCCACCGCCTGCTCCGCGACAGAAACCGCCACATATTTGCGCAGATCCTTCTTGTCCAAGACGATGCGGTTCTTGCGCGCCAGCATCTTGCGCGCCCATTCTTCGATCTTGGGCCAGTCCTTGTGACGCGCGTAGATGTCGATCAACGTGCGCACCGCGATCTCCGCGACCTTGTTGTCTTCCTGGAAGCTGTAGACCTTTTCCATGCGCTCGATGGCCAGCGGATACTGCCCACGCTCGTAGTAGGTCGCCGCGGCCAAGAACATGATCTCTGGAACTTTCTTGCCCTTGCCGCAGTCCTTCTTCTTCTCTTCGCAACGCTTTTTCGCCGCAAACATCAGGTCGACGTAGGTGTCGGCCGCCATGACATAGTCCTTCTCCAACGGATGCAAATTCTGTTCTTTCTTGGGCACTTGCATCCCCTTGATCTGGTCCTCTGTCAACTCCGCCTTCTTGCCGCCCTTGACCACCTGGGTCTTGCCCTCTTCGTTCACGGCCAGCAGCGGCGGCGCCGTCGGATCGTCGACCCACTTGCCGTCCTTGTACGCAACATGGGCTTTGCGCATCAGCTCTTCCACCGAGTAGATCACGCCCAGCGCCGCATCTTCCACGTACTCCCCACCCGGATCCTTGGCGATCACCTGCTTGTAGCCGCCCAGCGCACCGGCGTAGTCATGCAACTGATCGAACAGGATTTCCGCGTAGTAGAAGTTGACGATGTACGCCTTCTTGGAGTTCGGATAGCGCCTCACGAATTCCTTGTAGTCGCCCGCCGCCTTCTCATAGTAGGGCTTGGCCGCGTCCAGCGACTTGTTCTCTTCCTCGGTCTTCTGCGCCAACTGATGGTAGTGATTGGCAATATACAGCAGGAAGCTTTCGCCCATGCGCGCCTGCTTGTCCATGTATTCGCCGTTCTGCCGGTTGGCGCTCACCCACGGACTCGTGCGCTCATCCGTGAAGGCCAGGAACTTGCGCATCGCGGCTTCGACGTCGGGGAAGTTGCCGATCTTCTTGCGCACGTCGATGATCTGCTCGTGCCAGTCGACGCAGCGCGGATCCGTCTGCTTGTTCTCGATGAAGTGCGTGTACAACTCGACAGCATTGTCGTCCTTGTCGGTCGACACGTAGATTTCGGCCAACTTCTCCAAGCGGCCCCACATCGCCTTGTCGCCCTCGATATTGGCGAAATAGTCCTTTGCTTCCGGCCAGCCACGGTCCAGCTCGGCATAAGCCTGGACGAGGTCCTTCAACGCCTGGTCGCGGAATTCGATCTTGCCGCCAGCCTTGTCGTTGCCAATCTCCTTGACCACTGCCTGGAACGTCTCGATCGTACGGCGGAATTCACGCAAGTTGTAGTACACCCAACCCAGCTTGTAGAGGGCGTAGTTGTACATCGACGCCGACTTGAAGTTCTGCGTGATGCGCTCGTAGTTCATCTTGGCAAGCGTGAGGTTGTTCGCCTCGAAGAAGTGCTCCGCCAGCGCCAGGTGCGTCTGGGGAATGTACTTGGAAGACTGGTGCTTCTGCACGAGTTGGTTCAGGTACTGCACGCCCTTGTTGCTCAAGACTTTGTCGCCCAGCGCCTTGCCCTGCTGCAGCGCCGCTTTGCCAAGCCGATACAGCACTTCGTCGACGCGCGCATAGTTCGGATACTGCTGCAGCACCTTCTCGTAGTATTCGATCGAGCGCTGGTAGTTCTCGACCGGCTGTGCAGGCTTGACCTTCGTCAGGCCCTTTTCAAAGGAATCATTGACTTTATCGTACTCAGCGCGTTCGATGAGGTACTGGTAGTGCGTCTCGTCCCACCACGTTTCCGCAAGACGGAAGTAGATGTCGGCGGCATTGTCCATGCGCCCGCCCGAGCGCTCGATCAGCCCCTCCATCGTCTTGATCATGTCGCGTCGCGCTTGCGACTTCTTCATCTGCAACTCTTGCTCTTTCTTGGAAAAGCCAAGCTGCTCCAAGCGCTCGTAGTTGAATTCGCCTTTCTTCAAGGCGTCATCCGACGACTTCTTGCGCTCAACCGCGGCCTTCTTCTCCTCCTCGAACAGCGAGGTCTTCTTCTCCACCTTCTTGGTCGCCGAGCCGGCCTCGATGTCGTCGATCTCCTGCGCGTGCGCGAGCGGCGCAATCAGCACGCCGGCGCCGAGCGCGGCCAGCAGCAGGGGCCTCAAGGAAAACAGCTTCAACATTTCGGAACCTCTTGGCTATCCCGACGAGCCGCTGTCGCGGACCCATCGGCGTGGGCAGGGCGTGCATCCGCACCTGCCGCGTCTGTTGCTGTCGCCGCGCTGGTCGTCGCGGCGGGCGCTGGCACCTGATGTCCTAGCGGCCCATTTCCGTGCACTTCTCGCGCAAGAACGAGCGATAGGCGCCGATCTCGTCCTTCCAGAACTCGCCCTCGAACGGCCAGACCATGGCGTCCGAACCCGCGATGGCGATTCTCGATTCCGTCGCCGCTGGCTTGGCGCTCGCATCTGCCGGCGTCTCCTGCTCCTGCATCTTGCGGTCCAGATCCGCCAACTCGAGTTCATTCAAGTCGATGCGCAGTTCCGCGAGCTTGTCCTGATAGGTTTCCAATTCCTTCTGCGTCTGACGCAGCGTCTTCTGGATGACCACACCGGCCTCCGAGATGCGCTCGGTGCGCAGCTGCCCGAGCCGCGCCAGCAGATCCTGACCGAAGGGCCCGAGTTGCTGCAGGTTCGCCTTGACGACCTTCTCTTCCTTCTCGATCTGTTTGATGGTCTGGTAGAGATTGTAGAATTCCACGTTGTCGAACACCGGCGACTGCAAGACGCGCGGCAGGCTCGTGGCGCTCTTCGAATTCGCGGACTCCAAGAGACCATTGTAGAAATCTTCAGGACGGCGGTTGCGCTTCAAGAAGTCGCGCAGCGGCGGACCCAGGACCAGCACGGTCTCCTCGAACATCTTGATGGCATCTTCGGCATAGTTGCGACGGCACATGTTGACGTACATCGTCGCTTCGAGAATCCACAGTTCCGGATAGAAATGGTGCGCGAAATAGGGGCTGTGCAACGCTTGGAAGGTGCCCAGCGCGCGCGACACGTCGTTCTTCAAGAAGTAGGTCCAGCCGCTCTCGTAGAATGCCGTAGCCAGCTTCGGCGAGTTCTTCGAGATCTTCTTGTAGTAGTAGATCGCCGCATCGAACTGTTCGTATTCATACGCAAGTCGCGCCAACGACAGGTAGGCGAGATCGACAATCGGCTGGCCATCGGACTGCTTCTCGCCCGCCATGACGGCACGTTGGAAGGACTGCGACGCTTCGGTCACCTTCTGCTGCGTCGACAAAGCGTCGTCCTGGAACGCGATCAGGCCCAGCAGGTACTGCGCGCGACCGTAATCCTCCGAATCTTTGGTCACTTTCTCCAGGTACGGCTTGGCGTCTGCCGACAAGCCGAAGTCGTGCAGGAACTCGCCGACGAAATAGTGGAAGCCATCCTGGAACTTGGCATCAGCACCGGTCACGGCAAAGCGAGTCAGGTCCTCCAACTCTGGGGGACGGTAGTTGATCTTGCGGCGCAACGCGCGCAGTTGGTCGAACGCCGTGGTGAAGAACATCTTGTCGGGGCCCGCGCGCACGACTTCCAGCAGCGAGCTGGCCGCGCTTTGCAGCAGTCCGGCACGGGAGAGCGCATTGGCGATTCCGTACTTGCTGATGTACGCCTCTTGGGAGTCGGGCGCGAACGGAATGCCGCCCACGCCCTCGTTGACGAACTGATTGAACACGCGAATGGCCTTGACGAACTCGCCGGCATCCGCGTATGCCTGACCCTGGGCCAGGACCTTGCCGGCGAAGGCCTTGCGCTGTCCTTCCTCGCGCTTGCGCTGCTCTTCGGCAAGGCGGATGGCCTCCTCCTTGAGCCGCGCCTCTTCCGCCGCCTGCTCCGCCGCGGTCAACTCGCGCTTGGGTTTGTCGGCATCCTTGACCTTGGCTGGCCCGGTCACACCGCCGTCCTTGCCCGCAGCAGTCTGCAACATGAACCGGATGACCTTGTCCGAAACACCCTTCTTCTTCAGGTCGAGAATTTCTGACGGCGCCAGCTTGAAGACCGAGCCATCCTTCTGGATCTTCTTGATGATCTGCTCTTCGGGGATCTCCAGGCCGGTCAGCGTGATGATGTCCTGGACTGTGACCGCGTAGGCCTGTTCGGCGGCGCCAAAACACACGGCCGCAGCCACAGACGCCAAGGCCAGGCGAGCGAAACGGTGGGCGCGCGGAAAAGAGGGGCGTTTCAACACAGTAGGGCCTCCGAGAGGGTTGCCAGCAAGGCAGGCGTGGGCTTGGCGAAACTCACTGCGGCGCATCGGTGAAGTAGGTCACCGCGATGGATCCTGCGATCGGATACGACACACCACCGCCGCCCGGTGCGCCTCGCAAGGCCGGGTAGAAATACTGGTGGTAGTCGAGGCGAAGTGCCCACGAATTCGAGAGATAGAACAGCACGCCTGCGCCAACGGTGCCGGCGGGGTCGAACTGGTAGTGGTAGACCTGCGCTTGCGTCTTGGGATCGACGTCACCCTGGTTGGTGATGCCGGTACGCACGGCGCCGACGCCAAAGCTGAGCGCCACGTCGAACTCCGTCAGGCGCGTCGAGAAGTAGCCGATCTTGCCGTGAAGCAGGTTCCAGTCCACGCCTGCCACTGCGAAACCTTGGAGCTTTTGCGGCAACCGCACTTCCAAGCCGGGACCTTCCGGACGCTGTGCGGTCAGACTGCCCTGCAGCGAAGTCTGCTTGTCGTAGGCGTAGGCGCCATGGAGCGTCACGGCAAGGTCCTCCGACAGGTAGTAGGCATAGCCCAGACCGCCGACCACGTAGGTGTAGAAGTCGTCGTTGGGAACCACGCCGGCCAGCAGGGAAAAGCTATGGCGCGCCTCCTTGAGCATCGTGCGCTTCTGGACGACCCGGATGTCGCGGCGGCGCGCCCATTCCAGGCGACCACCCGGCGGCACGTCCTCGTTGGTCAGCCCATACAAATCGCCAGCAGAAGCAGTCGGATCGGTGACATCCGGCGCCTTTTCCGGCTCGGCCTTGGCTGGCGACACGGCAGCGTCGGGCGCTTCGGCTTTGGCGGGCTCGGCGGCGGGTTCAGCAGCGGGCGCGGCGGCAGGCGCAGCGGCGGGCGCGTCAGGGGCCGTGGCCGCGGGCGGCGCGGGCTCGGTCGTCTGACTCCACGCCGGCAAGGCCAGGCACAGGCCGTTCGCGGCCAACAAGGCGGCAACTGCGCTTCGCAGGGACGGATCCAGCGCGCTCAGACGGAGGAGAAGGGCTCGCATCCAGAACCTCATTTCGTCAGGAAGGCCACGCCGAGGGTGAACTCGATGGGGGAGAGGAAGGACTTGCCCGACTCCGGCCAGTACAGAAACTGCTTGTAATCCGTGCGAATGTTCAGCCAGCGCGTCAGGTAGAAGCGAAAGCCCGCGCCCCAGTGACCCGCCGCCTTGTACTGCTGCGCGGGCGTGCCCTGGCCGTCGACAGACGCGTCGGTCTTGACGCCGATCATCCCCACGCCGGCAGAAATGCCGAGATCGAAGCTGCTGATCTTACTTGTGAAAATGCCGAACTTGCCGTGCACGGGAGCGAACGACACGTCGAGCGACGAGAGCATCGTCATCTGCGGCGACTTGCGCACGCCATCGGTCAAATTCACCCAGCCTTTCTGAGTCTTGGCAGCGTGGGTCAAGAAGTACTGCAGATCGCTGTCTGCGTTCATCAGATAGGAGTAGCCCGCCTCGATCGACACGGAATCGGTCAGGAAGTATGCAAGGCGCAACCCGATGGGCTTGGGCAGGTAGAACGAGTCGTTGGGCACGATGCCGCCGTGTACCGACCCTTCAAAGCCACCCTTGCGTTCAAACAGCGGATTTTCCAGAGCCGGCACCGCCTGCTCGACATTCCAATACTTGTCGAGCTCGCGGTCGATCGGCAGCGTCTCCTCAGCGAAGGCACTCGCCGAGGCGAGCAGTCCGACTGCCAGGAGCACCGCAGCGCTGCGCTTGAACATCCTTTCCATCCTTCGCCCTCCGCGACGCGCGAGCGCCTCGCGTGGTCGCCCCGCAATGAGGCGCCCTTCGAAAATCACTTGCAATTATCGCACTTTGCCGCACAGGTGCCGCCGCAGCACTTGCCCTTGGAGCATGGCAACTGATCTTGCGCGGCACTGGCCTGGCACAAGCCGGCGGGGGTGCACCAGTTGGCGCCGCACTCGGCATCGCCGCCGCAGTCGGTCGATGCGGCGCAGGCACGGCGGAACAGCAGACGGCGATCCTCCTGGCCGGTAAATCCAAAGCGCCAGTTGTTCGAACCACTGTAGGCAGCATCAAGACTCAGGAATTTCGCGTTGATGAACTGCATCGAGCCCTGTACCGCCATCATCGTGCCGGGCTTGACGTCCTGGCCGGCATTCATGGCCGAGTGGGTAAAGCCGACGCGCCACGAGCCCGACAGCACATTGCGGACCCGCGTCATCGCCGTGGTCAGCGTGGTGTAATCGGTCGGATTCAGCTTGGAGAAATTCTCGGAGTTGATGAACTGGAAGGTGCCGCCAGAACGGCAGGCGAGTTCCTGCATGCGCGCGTCCGGCGTCTTGTGGGCCGGCGACTGGAATTGAACGAAGTGCAACTGCACCGGCCAGCCGTCCTGGTCCATCTGCTTGCGCAGCGCCTGGTAGTTGATCTGCGCGTTGGCACACTGCACGCGGCACTGCGGCTGCTTGTTCGGATCGCTCTTGTAGGGCCACGTCAAATCCTTGTAGTTGAAATCCTCTGAATCCGTGCAGGTATCTGGCCCGTCCGTGAGAATCACGATGGCGCGGTTGCGGCTCACGCCACCGTTGCAGTCAGCGCTCGAACCCGTCAGGAAGGTGTAGGCCTCTTCGAGCCCTTGCCAAAGCGGCGCGCGGCCTTCACCTTTGAGCTTGGCCTTGAACTCCAAGCCCAGCTTCATCAGCTGCTTGCGCACGGACAGACGCCCGAAGCAAGCCTTTTGCTGGTTCGTGTCGTTGCTGCAGCCCTTGAACGGCAGGCTCTCGAACGTATCGTTGGTCAGCGACAGGTCATCGAAGCAATCGCCACCGGGGCAATCCGAGGAAGAAGCGCACTTCTCATTGTCGCGCGTGCCGCCGATGCACTTCATCGAGTCCGAGCAAGCGACGGAAACGCCTGTGCTGCTGTCCTCGTCGAAGTAGTAGGCGATCGCCCGATCAAGGTCGTTCAAGCTGTCGAGGAAGGTCGTCGCAGCGGTGATGCGCGCGTTGAATGGATCCGACTTGGTGTTGGCGTCGATGTTGCCGGGTAAGTCCGTGATATCCGGCAGGTCTTCGAGTTGCGACTCGCCGTCGACCAAGCCGCTGACCGAACCACTGTGATCGACCATGACCGCGACGTTCAACCATGTATCCGAACGGTTCGGGTCGCAGCGATCCGCAACCTTTTCGTAGTGCACGGCGGCGCCATACAGATCGTTGCCAGAAAGCGACGTGCTGCAAGCCTGATCGCCCGCTTTGTAGGGCGAGAGGCAATCGAGGTGCATCTTGAAGTTGTTCGGCCCGACCGTCGGCCCGGGCAGCGTTGTCTTGACGCGCGTCAACTCGATGAGTTCGCCTTCCTTGATGGCCAGATCGCGATCGTGGGCGCAGAGCGGACGCTTGCGGTCGGTCGACACGAAGGCGACGTTGACCTCGAGACCGTTGGGCACCACGGCCGCCGAACCGTCGAGCGGCGCACCGCAAACGCGCGTGATCTTGTTGTTCTCGACCAGGGCGGGAAATGTCGAGACCACTTGGACTTCCTGGAACTTCGTGTCCGGCAGATTGAACTTGGCCGTGGAGTCGCAGGACATCAAGCCGCTGACGACCGTCCAGCCAAGCACCAGCAAGCCGCCGCTCAGCAGCGAGGGCAACCACAGGACTTTGCGCGGATTCAACATAAGGCTCCTGACACAGTGGGCGGCAGGGGAAGGAGATTCGGCGTCCAGTCCGGCAGCTTGCCCAGGGCGCACGAGGGGGGTCATTGTTCCCGGTGAAGCCGCGCCAAGTCAAGCATGCCAACCAGCTGTTCGCCAGGCGGCCGGGGCGGGTTGCGGTTGACGACAAGGTGAGGTGATTCTAGAGTGAACGATTCTGTATGCGGCGCAGTGCGCGCCATTCCCGGACTGGTCCGGGTCCAACGATCCAAGGAATGACATGTCACGCACCAACCTTGCGCTGCTGATCGTGTGTGTGTTCGCGGCGGTCGCTTGCAGCGGCACGGACCCGAACAAGCCGGGCGGCAGTTCTGGATAGAAGTGCATCAGCGGCTCGGACCAACTCGATTGCGCGGCAAAGATGGAAGTCCGCAACGTCACGGCTGGCAACACGACGGTGTCCGCTGCTTCGACGGTGGAAGTCGATGTCGGCAACATTCCGAGCGGAATGGCGGCGGAGATCACCTTCACGATCGCCAACACCAACGCCCTGGCGACAGCGGCCGACCTGTCGATTGACTCGATGCACCTCGACTATGCGCTGATGTGGCCAACGGAGACGGAAGGTCTGGCATTCGAATGCTTCGACGACCACGGTACGCGCTGCGATGACGCGACAGGCAAGTGGCGCAAGGTCGTGCCGCCGGGCCTGGAAAAGACCAACGAAAACCGAGTCACACAGGAAGTGTTCCACGTGCGCTACACACGGTACGACACCAAGGACCGCGCCGCGACGCTGCACATCAAGGTGACCAATGACAACAACATCAAGGACTTCATCATTCGCTTCGTGACCAAGCAGGGCAAGCCCAAGGCCGTCGTCTCGCCGTCTGGCATCAACTTCCCTTATGTCGCCGCGGGCGTCCCGGCAACAGACCATTTCAAGGTCAGCAACGTCGGCGACGCGATGCTCATCATCAACAGCCTGCAATTCAACGCAGATTCCGTGTTCAGCGTGACTGGCCCGGACGGCAAGTCGCACAGTCCCGGAATGCCCGTGGTGTTCGATCCGCCGATTCAGCTCGAAAACGGCAAGTCGCAGCAGTTCGACGTCACCTTCTCGCCCAAGGACGACAAGAAGAAGCAGGGCACGATCCTGGTGATGTCCAACGATCCAGCGACACCCAATGGAGCGCCGGTGGCGCTGCTGGCCAACTCTTCGGTGCCGTGCATCCTGGTCATTCCCGGCAAACTCAACTTCGGCGGCGCACTGGTCGGTGGCGCCGAGGAACACACCATCACGATCAAGAACTGCGGCTCGGATGTGCTCAAGGTCGCCGAGGGTACCGTCATCGAAGGCAATGTCGACAATGAGTTCAAGCTCGACTGGGAGAACTTGAGGATGAATGGCGCACTCAAGGCCGTGGCCGCGACGGGGCCGACCAAGGACGCGCCACTGGAGTTGGGCTTGAAGGACATCGCGGAGTTGACGGTGCGCTACGAGCCCAAGGACGTCAGCCCGATTGATCCGGCAACCCAGCTGCCCAAGCCCGACACCGCGGTGATCCAGTTTACGTCCAATGCCTTCCAGGCACAGAAGGTGATTGCAGAGGGCATCGGCGTCAAGCAAACCTGCCCGATGGCCAAGATTTCGGTCAAGGAGGGCGAGGAGGTCATCCCGCAGACGTTGCTGCACTTGAAGGGCGATCAGTCGACGGCGCCGGGCGGCGGTACGATCAAGACGTACAAGTGGACCGTCAAGCAGCCATCGGGCTCCAACCAGCCGCTGGTGCCGAAGGATTCGTTCCCGAATCCGACGTTCCAGGCCAATGCCGCGGGCGAGTATCAGTTCTGCCTCGATGTCACGGATCAGAATGGCATGAAGTCCTGCGCGCCGGCCTGCGTGACCGTGGTGGTGCTGCCGTCCAATGCGATTCACGTGGAATTGCTGTGGGATACACCGGCGGACCCGGATCAGACGGACTCGGGTCCGGCAGCTGGCGCCGACATGGACCTGCACTTCGCCCATCCGCTGGCTTCCGGGCCAGACCTCGATTGCGACGGCAACGGCGACCCGTGGTTCTCCAATCCTTGGGATACGTTCTGGTTCAATCCGAATCCCAACTGGGGCTCGTCGAATCCTGCGGCGGGCGATGATCCGAGTCTCGACCTCGACGATACGGACGGCGCAGGCCCTGAGAACCTCAACCTGGAGAAGCCTGAAGGCACGGTCGACGATCCCGTTGCCTACTCGGTCGGCGTCCACTACTGGAACGATCACGGCTACGGCACCTCGTTTGCCACCGTCAGCATCTACTTGCAGGGCACGCTGTCGCTGCAACTGTCCAAGGTCAAGATGGATCCGCTGGACATGTGGTACGTCGGAAAGATCAACTGGCCCAACCAGTTGACGGGCGCAACGGCACAGGTGTTCACGATGTGCTACCAGCAGGCCGGCCCAGACGCGTGCAACGGCGGCAAGATGTGGGTGCCGTCGGGACCCTGGTGCATCACGCCTTGCTACAACAACAAGAGCTTCACGGCGTCGGCCGGTGGCGCTGCGCCCGCAGCCTGCAAAGCGAAGCCGTGAGCCGCGCTCGCAACCGACGCGGCCAGGAAGGCAAGATGAACGCAAGTCCTCGACGCCCCTGGCTTTTCGCCGTCGGCTGGTTGATGGCGATCGCGCTCTGCGGCGCGTGCGGCAGCGAAAACGGCACCAACCCCGGGAGCGCCAAGCCCAGCAAGTGTACGAGCACGGCAGGTTCGCTGGGCATCGACAAAAGCGCAGATCTTCAGGTGTATCAGGAGAGCCAGCAGGTCCAGACCGGCGGCGCGCTGGCAGTCGGCGCCGCGGCGCTGTCGACCGGGCAGACGGCGGACACGACGCTGCGCGTGCTCAACGGTGCAACACTGACCAGTGCGGCAGAACTGCGCATTACGAATGTCGAAGTGTCCTACACTGCGCCGGCCGGCGCGACCGACACGGGTCCGGTGTTCGAGTGCCTGGTCGATGACGGCGGCACCAAGCTAGCGCCATGCAAGGGCCACGACTTCGGCTCTTTGGTGCCAACCGGCTTCGACCCGGACTGCGCCTCGGGAAAACCATCTGATTTTGCCAAGATCGTCGTGCGCTTCACCAAGCCCGGCGACGGCATTGCGCGTCAGGCGGTGTTGCGCATCGAGACAACCGGCGACCGCAAGTTCGTAGATTCGAACAAGAAGCCCAAGCCGTTTCTTGTCCAGCTCTCCACCACGGTCGGAGCGCCGCAACTCAAGGTGACGCCGAATCAGCTCGACTTTGACACAGTCAAGATCGGCATGGCGGCGGAACTCACGGTAACGATGCTCAATGTTGGCGATGCCGAGTTGACGATCGCCAAGCTCGACGTGGCTTTGGACGATGCCAAGGCCTTCTCGGTGCGCATCGGCGACACCGTCTACAAGGGCGGGCAGACCAGCGAACTCAAGCCGCCCATCGTCCTGGCCAAGGACAAGTCGGCGCAGCTGGCCGTGATCTTCTCTGCGATCGACGGCGGAAAACACAATGATGTCCTGCAGATCCACTCGAATGACGCCAAGTCGCCTGCTGTCGTTCCGCTCATCGGCAACCAGAACGTGCCCTGTCTCAAGATTGTCCCGTCCAAGCAGGTGAACTTCGGCTTTGTGACCATCGGCGCGAAAGTCGCCAAGACGCTCACGCTGACAAGCACTTGCGCGGCACCGGTCGAGGTGAGCCAGTTGACCCTGCAAGGCAATAGTGATGGCGCATTCACGACGAATGTCGATGCCCTGCCGCAGCTGGGCGGCAAGCCGATCAGTGCGGATAACCCATTGAAACTCGCAATGAACAAGTCGGCGGTTGTCGATGTGACATGTGAGCCGCCTGCCGAAAAGAAGGACGCGAATGGCAAGGCGGCTCCCTACACGGCGCAGATTGCGGTTGCGGACAACACGGCGCAACCGGGCAAGCTGGTGTCGCTGGACTGTTGGGGCAGTTCGTCGACGTGCCCGACACCGGTGATCACGATCGAGGAAGGTGAGCAAATCATTCCGCAAATGCCGCTGCACCTGCACGGCGACCAGAGCTTTGCCGCGCCGGGCAAGAAGGTCGTCAAATGGCTGTGGGAAGTGACCAAGGTGCCGGCCGGCGCTCAAGGTCTTCAATTTGCGCCGAATCCCAACGTCGCCAGCCCAGCGTTCGGGGTCAAGACCGAGGTCAAGGACCTCGGCGGCAACGTCAAGGTCGAGTACCACGTCAATGTTGCAGGGGAATACGACTTCAAGCTGACGGTCTGGGACGACGCCGGCAACGTCAACTGCATGGCTGCCCAGGCCGTCGTTCTCGTGGTGCCGACCGAGGGCATCCATGTAGAATTGCTATGGGATACGCCCGGCGACGCGGACAAGACCGACACCGGGCTCAATGCCGGGTCCGACTTGGACCTGCACTTTGCCAACCAGTCGAAGTTCTGCGCAGATGCAACGCAACCCTGCTTTGCCAAGACTTGCCAGGATCCGCCGGAGATGTGCGGCAAGAAACCGTGCGCCTGCCAGCCCGACCTCGACAAGGACGGCGAGCCGGATCCTTGGTTCCACAATCTTTACGATTGCTTCTGGTTCAATCCCACACCGAACTGGGGCAGCCTTCCCGACCACGAGGACGATCCGCGCCTCGATCTCGACGACACGGACGGGTGGGGCCCCGAGAACCTGAACCTGCCGTCGCCGGAGAACAATGTGCAATACAGTGTTGGCGTGCACTATTGGGACGCGCACACGTATGGCGACTCAAAAGCGACTGTGAACATCTACATTCTCGGCGAACTCAAAGCGACGTTGAGTCAGACACTTGGGGAGTGTGACATGTGGTGGGTCAAGCGCGTGGCGTGGCCATCCGGCGACATCGTCGACATACCGGGCACGCCGACGGCCGGCAACGGCAAGGTCACGCCGAAGTACAAGGGCGTGTTCGCAGCGATGCTGGGCGGTGCCTGCGGCAAATAGGGCAACGGGGGAAGATGGACTGGTTCTGGCGTTTCCTCTGTCCTCTCAGCCTGATCACCTGTTTCGGGTGCTCGACGACGCCAACGGGTGGCGCCTGCACGGCCGCCAGCAGCAAGATTGACCTCGCTGCTCAGCTCGATCTGCGAGACATGTCGGGCGCGGCTGCGGCAGCGCTGTACAGCGAAGACGTGTCATCCTTCGGCGCCGGGACGACGAAGAACTACGTGTTCGTGATCAAGAACATCGCCAACGCGACGACGGCCAAGGCGCTCACGATCAAGTCCGTTGCCGTCACCGAAGTTGGTCCGGACGACAAGCCGGTCGCCACCCCGGCGTACGGTTGCATCGGTCCAGGCAACGTGCCGTGCAGCAGCGCGACTTGGCCGCAGGTCATTCCCTCTGGCTTCGACAGCAAGTGCGCGGCGGCAAGCGCAGTCAACTCGGTGCCGCTGACCATTCGCATGATCATGCCGCCCGATGGGCAGTTGCGCCATGCCAAGGTGGCGATCACGTTCGAAGGCGATCCGGCATGGAAAAGCGCTGCCAAGGTCCTGACCTTCGCCATGACGGCTGGCGTGCCCAAACTCGACTGCGCGCCGGTCGTCGACTTCGGGCACATGGTCACCGGCGACACGAAAGTGCAGACTTTCAAGTGTCTGAACAGTGGATCGGCCTCAGCTGAGGTGACCGGAGTCGATTTGTTGACCAAGGCCATGCCGCTCGAACTGATCTTCGCCGGGACCAATGTGACGCCAGCCAAAGCCTTCGAGGGGACGCCACAAGTAATGATTCCAGCTGGCGTTTCTCTGGAGATCACGGCGACGCTTGGACCGCTCGCTTCGGATGACATGCAGTCGGCGACAATGGAACTGAAGAGCAATGATCAGTCGCACCCGGTGATCTCTGTGAAATTCGTCGTCAACTCAGGCGCTTGCATGACCATCGACCCACCCTCGGTGGACTTCGGCGTCGCCGCAGTCGGTGCGCCCGCCACCCGTGCGGTCAAGTTGGTGAGTTGCGGGACGGGGCCCGTGACGATCACGCAGATCGTCACCAGTTCCCCCGGCTTTTCAGTTGATTGCAGCACAGGAAGCTGTTTCTCCGGCGGCCAGTGTCCCAGCGATGCAGCACCGCTCACGATGCAACCGTTGTCGACACCGTGTACGTTTCTCGCGACCTACACACCGAGCAAGGTCGGCGAGGAGGCGAGCGGCCAGATCGACATTGCCAGCGACGCCGGCGCGGACAAGCACCTGATGCTTCAAGGTAAAGGCAGCATGGCGGCGGCGCCGACGCCCTGCCTGACGGCCAAGCTCGGTGCCGTGGCCGTGGCGAGCGGCGGCGTCGTCGTGCCGCAGTCCGTGTTGACCCTTGACGCTTCTTGCTCGAAGGCCACGACGGGCCATGTCGTCTCGAAGTGGAAGTGGACGATTGTGCAGAAGGCGCAAGGCAACTACACGACCTTTCAGCCGTCGCCGCAGGCGAAGACCGTCACGTACCAGCCGAACGTTGCAGGCAACTATGTCATCTCACTAGATATTGCCGATGAGGTGGGCACAGCGGGGGCCAAGACGCTGCTGTTCGAATTCTCGGTGGTGCCGGATGACATGCTGCACGTCGAACTGACGTGGGAGACTTTGGCCGACGCGGATCCCACGGACAAGAACGGTACGGACCTGGATCTGCACCTGGCGCATCCGAACGCGGTCAGCTCAGGTCAGAAAGACCACGACGGCAATGGCGAGCCCGACCCCTGGTTCGCCAAGTGCTTTGACTGCTATGTGCTTAATAAAACACCGGAATGGGGAGACTTTCAGGATCTGGATGACAATGCTCACCTGGACCTCGATGCCCAGGACAGCCACGGTCCCGAGAACACGAACATCCACACGCCAGAGCCGGATTTTCTCTATTATGTCGGCGTGTTCAACTGGTCCGGCGGGCAATGGACGCTGAGTCCGACGACGCCGCGCGTCCGGATCTACCTGAACAAGGTGCTGGCGGCCGACAAGTCGGGCCCTGCGATGGTGGCCGACGACATGTGGTGCGCGGCGCGCGTTTCGTGGAGCGAGAAGGTCCAGCAGGTGCTGCCGTGCAAGGGTGCGGACGCTAAAGGTAATTTGCTGACACCCAAGTACCCGGTCGCCATGCCGAATAACGGCTACGGTTGTCCTTAGGGGCGCGAATCGCACACGGTGACCCTTTTCGAACTTTTTTTGCATCCACGGCCAGTTGGCTCTTGACCGTGGACCCAGAGAGGGTGTAAGTCACGGCCCATGCTCGCCATTGCGGACAGAGCACCGGATGTCTCTGGACCCCAACACTTTCTTGCGAAGGAATCCCGCCATGACCAAGTCTGATCTGATTGAAAGCGTCGCGCAGAAGGCCACCCTCACCAAGGACAAGGCCAGCATCGTCGTCAACTCCATCTTCGACCTGATGGTCGATGCCATGAAGAAGGGCGAGCGCATCGAAATCCGCAACTTCGGCAACTTCACCGTGCGCAAGTACCCGGCGTACACGGGCCGCAACCCCAAGACCGGCAAGCCGGTTTCCGTGGGCCCGAAGCGCATGCCGTTCTTCAAGGTCGGCCTCGAGCTGAAGAACCGCGTCGACAACAAGAAGTAGTCGATTCAGAGCCTTTGCTCGCTTGACGAGGCGGCGGCGCGTGCCCGGTGTTGAGGCGGATTCGCCTTGATGCTGGCGCGCGCCGTTGCGTCTCTTGCGCGCATCGCCGCGTCCTCTTCCCGCGCCTGTGTTGCTGCCGAGCCCGACCGCGCGCGTTCGCCATGGGTCGGCCTTGCGGTGTTCCATGTCGCATCGTTCTGAGTCGCACAGCCCGACGCTTCCCATCATCCTTCCTGGCCTGCCCGTCGCAACGGTGCGGGACATTGCGCATTTTGACGGCCAGCGCGTGCAGATTCGCGGATGGCTGTACAGCCGGCGCTCGAAGGGCAAGTTGCATTTCCTGCAAGTCCGGGATGGCACGGGCCTGATCCAGGCCGTCATGTCGCGTGCCGACGTCCAAGAAGCCGTCTTTCTGCGCGCCGATCACCTGACGCAAGAGACGAGCCTCATCGTCACCGGCACCGTGCGTGCCGACGCGCGCGCGCCCAGTGGTTTCGAGCTGGCTTGTGATGGCCTTGAGATCGTCGCGCTCGCTGCGCCGGAGTATCCGATCACGCCGAAGGATCATGGTACGGCATTTCTTATGGATCACCGGCACTTGTGGATCCGATCGCGGCGCCAGCACGCCATCCTGAAGGTGCGGGCGCGCATCGTGAAGTCGATCCGCGACTTCTTCGATGGCCGGGGCTTCACGCTGCTCGACACGCCGATCTTCACGCCGAACGCGTGCGAGGGCACGTCGACACTGTTCGAGACCGACTACCATGGCCAGAAGGCATACCTGAGCCAGAGCGGGCAGTTGTACAACGAGGCCAACGCGATGGCGTTCGGCAAGGTCTACACCTTCGGGCCGACGTTCCGCGCGGAGAAATCCAAGACGAGACGGCACTTGACGGAATTCTGGATGGTCGAGCCCGAGGCTGCCTATCTCGATCTGCAGGGCACGATGGATCTCGCTGAGGATCTCGTGTGCACGATTGCGCGCGAGGTACTGGCCGATTGTGGACCGGAACTCGACACGATCGACACGATTCGCAGCGAGGCGGAGGAGCAGCGGCAACTCAAACCGCGGCGCGAGGCGCTGGCTGCCATCCAGAAGCCTTTTGTGCGCATGGACTACGGCGACGCGGTCCTGCGCTTGCGGGAACTGGGCAGCGACATCCAGTTCGGCGACGATCTGGGCGGTGACGACGAGACGATCCTGACGCAGCAGTTTGATCGGCCGATGCTGGTGAATCGTTATCCTGCGGATATTAAAGCGTTCTACATGAAGCGCGACCCCAGCGATCCCGTGCGCAGCCTGTCGGTCGACATGCTGGCACCGGAAGGATACGGCGAGATCATCGGCGGCGGGCAGCGCGAGGATGACTACGACACGTTGGTGGCGGCGATTCAGAAGCACGGCCTGCCGATGAGCGCCTTTGACTGGTACCTCGATCTGCGCAAGTACGGTTCGGTGCCGCACGCGGGCTTTGGCCTGGGCCTGGAACGAACGGTTGCGTGGGTCTGCGGATTGCCGCATGTGCGCGAGACAATCCCGTTTGCGCGCCTGATGGATCGGCTCAGTCCGTGAGGGCAACGGCTGTTGCGGACGTGAAGATCGCCCTTTGGTTTGACACAGATTCTGAGCCGGGCTAGCTTGCGCAGATGTGTCGCCGGGCTGGGACAGGGTCGTCCTGGCGCCGCGCCACGGGCAGGACAAGCGCGCGACAGGCTCGCGCCGTGACTTCCCGCAGGCGGACGCGGGCATAGCAGCGGTCGTGACGTCCAATGATTGAACCTGCCGACGCTGCAGCGCCCACCGCGACGCCCGATTCCGGGCCAGGTCCGACCGGGCTCGCGCGTTCCCGAAAGCCACTTGTCCGCGAGGTCTTCGGTCTCACCGATGTCGGATTGGTGCGCGAAGGTAACGAAGACGCACTGTTGTTGCTCGGCGACCAGGACCTGTTCGTCGTCGCCGATGGCATGGGCGGACACGCGTGCGGCGAGGTCGCGTCGGCCTTCACGATCGAGGCCATCCGCGCTTTCTATCACTCCTCGGAGATCACGCGGCGGGTCAGGTCGGCGCATCGGCGCTCGCGCGGCACCCAAGGCGCGGCGAATCGAGACACCAGCTTTCACGCCCTGCGCCTGCGCAAAGCCGTTGAGAGTGCAAATATTTCCGTCTACCGGTTGGCCCAGCAGCACGAGCAGCTGCGCGACATGGGCACCACCGTCGTCGCGACATCGTTCTGCGGTAGCCGCGTGTACGTGGCCAATGTCGGCGACAGCCGTGTGTACCGTGTGCGCCGCGGCACGTTGACGCAGCTCACCGAGGATCACTCGCTGCTCAACGAATACCTCAAGATGAACCTGTTGCGGCCTGAAGACGCCGAAGCGTTTCCCTACAAGAACGTGATCGTCAGGGCTCTTGGGCTGCAAGAGGCGGTCACGGTGGACATCACGATGTCGACCGTGCGGCGTGGCGACCAGTTCCTGCTGTGCTCGGATGGCTTGACCGACCTGATTCGCGACAATGAGATCGAGGAAATTCTCGCCAATGCGCCGAGTTCGGAAGCCGCTTGCCACCGGCTGACCGAAGCGGCCAAGTCGCGGGGCGGTCACGACAACATCACGACCCTGGTGATCCGCATCCACGACAACGAGAGCCAATTGCCCAAGAAGCTCGCGCCGATGCACATTCCGCCGCCGCCGGGCACGCCGCCGAATATTCCGCCACCGCCCTCCGCGCCGGCGCCGCAGGCGTAGCGCAGTCGCGTTCTTCCCATGATTTTGCGCGTTCACCGCTGGCCCTGCAGCGTGGACGTTCCGCCCGGAGTTTCTCATGAATGCAAGACGTTACAAGGTCGCAGTCCTCGGCGCCACCGGCGCTGTCGGGCGCGAGATGCTCACGGTCCTTGATGAACACCGCTTTGCGGCTGAGGAAGTGATCGCGCTCGCGTCGACTCGCTCGGTCGGCGAGGAGGTGGACTTCGGCAAGCGCAAGCTCAAGGTGCGCGCCGCGGTTCCTGAGGCTTTCGCCGGCGTCGACATCGTGTTGGCTTCGGCGGGCTCGGCCGTGTCCAAAGAATTGCTGCCCGAAGCAGCGCGGCGCGGTTGTCTGTGCATCGACAATTCCAGCGCTTTCCGCATGATGGCGGATGTGCCGCTGATCGTGCCGGAGGTCAATGCCGACGCCCTCGAAGCGCACAATGGCCTCGTGGCGAATCCGAATTGTTCCACCATTCAAATGGTTGTCGCTCTCAAGCCGCTGCACGACGCGGGGACTCTGACCCGCGTGATCGTGACGACCTACCAAAGCGTATCGGGCGCCGGCAAGAAGGGCATCGACGAGCTGAGCAGTCAGACCATTGCGCTGTTCAATCAGAAGCCGTTCGAGGTCAAGGTGCACGCCGCGCGGATCGCGTTCAACGTCGTGCCGCAGATCGGTTCGTTCGGCGCCGACGGCTACACGGATGAGGAATGGAAGCTCGTGCATGAAACTCGTAAGATCATGGGGTTGCCGGATCTGGCCGTGTGTCCGACGGTGGTTCGCGTGCCGGTCTTCGCCGGTCACAGCGAGTCGGTGGTCCTGGAGCTGGCTCGGCCATTGACGCCTGAAGCTGCGCGGGAATTGCTGCAGACTGCCCCAGGCATCCTTGTCGTCGATGATCCGGCACAGAAGCGCTATCCAATGCCGATTGACTGCGCAGAAAAGGATGCCGTGTTCGTGGGCCGCATCCGGCGCGATGTGTCGCGACCGGGAGGGCTGGCGATGTGGGTCGTGGCCGACAACTTGCGCAAGGGTGCGGCGACCAATGCGGTGCAAATCGCTGAATTGGCGGTGGCGCGCGGCCTCGTGCACGGCGCACGGCCCGTGGCGGAGGCGTAGCACTGTGCCAATTTGGCACGGCGTGTCGTGCCTGGGCTGTGCGGCGTGCCGGAACGGCAAGGTCGAGGCGCAGCGGGCAAGCAGAAGTGGCAGCGGCTGCGGCAGTTTTTGGCGGCGCCGCTTGGCACGGGCCGTGCAGTTGCAGTGGGTGGTTGCGATCTGCCTCGCCGCAGGCGAACAGGCATCGCACGGAGGCAGGCCATGAGTCGAGAGGTCGAGCGAGAGTCGGACACGGCGGCGCGCACCGGTCGGTCGGTGCGGCAATTTGGCCGCTGGCTCGCCGTTGCGATCGCGGCAGCGGCTTGCGTCTCAGCCACGCCCGCGCAGGCGTTGACGATTACACTGAACAGCATCGCGGCGCAGGACGGCTCGGGCTTCACGCTGCGCGAGCGCTTCGGCGTCGTTTCGTCGACGGTCGGCAGCGCGCTCGTCTCGCACATCATCAACATTGACGATTGCCTGTATTATCAGGCGCAGAAGAAGCCCGTCATCGACATCAACTGGAGTTGGACCGACAAGCCCGCGCTGCAGCTCACGCCGCAGTATGGCCTCAAGATCGCAGCGCCCGGCAAGAGTTGCGATCCGAATACGCTGATCGAACCCACGACCAGCACGTCGGGCTGCGTGCAACTGATCCAGACGGCCAACTTCACGACGCCAACGGCCATCGGTCAGATCAACTCGGTGGACTTGCACACCCTGCTCGACGGCGTGAATTGCCACGGCAACGCGGACAGCGACGCCAACATCTACTTCATTGTCAACACGAACACGACGACAGGGGGGACCGCCGCGTCGGGCATTGCGCTCAACATCCATCTGGGCCTTGCGCGGCCGAATCCTCCAACCATGTCATCCACCATTGGCTCGGGCGACGGCAACCTGCACGTGAGTTGGACCGCGCCGACGGGTTCTACGACCACGACAACGCCGCGCTACCGCGTGTACTGGTCGACGACGGCGTTCGGCGCGGCGACCGTTGCGGATGCGCCCAGCCACTCGGACGCACTGACCGCCACCAGCTATCAGATCAAGGGCTTGACCAACGGCCAGACCTACTACATCGCCGTCACGACCGTCGACGGCAACGACAACGAGAGCGTCGGCTCCAGCGTGGAGTCCGCCATCCCCATCCCCACGCAGGATTTCTGGAAGTATTACAAGTCTCAGGGCGGCGCCGAGGAGGGCGGCTACGGCGCATGCAGTGCGGGGCGGGCTCAAGCGGGCGGCGACGGCGCCTGGTTGCTGTTGATCGCGTGTGTTTTGTGCCTATTGGCGGTCAGGCGCCGGCGCGCGGCGACGACGCTGGGCGTGCTCATGCTGGCGACGGCACTGCTGGCGCCTCAAGCAGCCATGGCCGCCTCCCCGCAGACCATGAGCATCGAGTTGCGCGTCGGCACCTACAAACCCAACATGGATCGGGAGTTCGCCGGCACGACGGGCGCCACCCCTTACGCGGACATCCTGGGCGCCTCCGACTGGCAATTCGGTCTCGGCCTGGACTGGCGCACACTGCATGGCTACTGGGGCGAGCTCGCATTTGGCTTTTCGGCCGGCCGCTGGACCAAGGAGGGCACCGCGCGCGCAGTCGGCGGCGGGTCCACCTCCGACACGACATCGTTGACGATCTTGCCTCTCAGTCTCGATGTGGCCTATCGCTTCACCACACTGGCCGACCAATGGCAGTTTCCGCTCGTGCCCTACGCCAAGGCCGGAATCGGCTACAGCTTGTGGTGGATGGAGAACGGCGTCGGCAACATCAGTCGCTTCACCAGCGCAGGCAGCACGCAGCTGGCGCGCGGTGGCACCGGCGGCCTCTACGGCACTGTTGGCGTGCGCCTCTTGCTGGACGTCTTCGAGCCCCAGGCGGCACGCAGCTTCGACATCGAGATGGGTGTGAACCACTCGTATTTGTTTGCAGAATACCAGATGCTCAACCTCACTGACTTCGGCAACAAGAAGTCGATCGACCTGTCGGACAACCTCTTCTTGTTCGGCGTCGCGTTCGATCTGTAGGTGCCCGTGCCCGGCAGCCCACCCGCCTGTGGCCTCGAACTGCCGGCGCGCGCCGTGCTGCTGTGGCTGCAGTTCGACGGCACCGCGTTCTGCGGATTTCAGCGCCAAGGCGAACTACGCACCGTTCAGGGCGAATTCGAACACGCCTGGCAGCGCTTCATCGGCGAGCCAGCCCGCCTGCGCGCCTCGAGTCGCACCGACTCTGGTGTGCACGCGCGGCGCATGCCCGTTTGCGTGCGAACGAATGCGCGCGTTCCGGTGCGCGGCCTGGTCCTTGGCCTCAACACGCACCTGCCTGCAGATCTCGCCGTGCAGGAGGGCCAAGACATGCCAGTCGAATTCGACGTGCGCGCCGACGCCCTAGGTAAACGCTATGTCTACAGGATGTGGACCGGAGCGGCGCGGTCGCCGTTGTTGCAGCGCACTGCATGGCATGTCCACGGCAAGCTCGACGTGGGAGCGATGCGCGCGGCAGCAGCCCACTTCGTCGGCGTTCACGACTTCAGTGCCTTTCGCGCGGCCGCCTGCAGCGCTGTCTCGACCGTGCGACACCTGACGGCGGTCGACGTCCGCGAGGACGGCCCCCTGCTGACGCTCACGGTCGAGGGAAATGCCTTCTTGCACAACATGGTGCGCATTGTGTGCGGTACGCTGATCGACATCGGCCGCGGGCGCTTTGCGCCACAAGACGTCAAGACCATGCTGGAAAGCCGCGATCGCACGCGGGCCGGCCAGACCGCGCCCGCCCAGGGCCTGATGCTCGACGATGTGTGGTATGGCCCGCCCGGGGCGCGCCAAGGACTTGAACACAAAGCACTGCTGCAAGGTCAGGCGCGTACGCTGGACATCCGCTGATTCATCCACTGTCTTCGCTGGCACGCCTACTTGTCCTTGCAGCCGAACTTCGTGCCATCCCAAGCGCATTTCATCGCCGAATCCGCGCAGTTGACGGCCGCGATCTTGCCGGTGTTGCACCACATCCAGGAGTCGCCCACGCACTTGCCCACTGTCGGGAAGCTGCCGCAATCCGCGCCGACTTCCGGCACGCAGACGCCGCCGGGGCAACCCCAGCCGTTCGGGCACGTGCCACACAAGCCACCGTCGCCGCACTCGTCTGGACCACACAGCTTCTTGCTGCCATCTTCATTCAAGCACTTCGGCACGCAGAGCGGCTTGGCGATGCAGGCGTTGCTGCCTTTGCCGGGGTCGTAGCCGCAGACGTTCGTCGAGTTGGCGCCACAATCCGTGATCTGCTTTGTCTGACTCGCTCCTTCGCCGATGCACAGCGACAAGATGTCGCCGGAGCAACTGCCGATCTTGGGAATACCCTTGCAAGGTCCAGGTTTGCACTTGCCAGCCGTGTCACAGAGATCGCCGGTGGCGCACACGCCGCACGACAAGCCGCAGCCATTGTCGCCGCAGATCTTGCCATCGCACGAACCGATGCAGTCGTCCTTGTAGCACAGGAAATCGATGCCACAGTGAAAGCCTCCGCCGCAATCGCCGCACTGGCCGCCGCAGCCGTTATCGCCGCACTTCTTGCCCTTTTTTGCGCAGTCCGGCTCGCAGAATGCCTTGCACTGCTTGCCGTCGGCACTGCACATCTGGCCGCTGATGCAGTAGCCGCACACCGAGCCGCAGCCGTCGGGACCGCACTTCTTGTTCTCGCACTTCGGCGTGCAGCCATCGAGCGGGTCGGGGATCGTGGCATCCAACTCCGCATCCGGGACCGTCGGGACGATATCCGCAGGTTCGCCGGCGTCTTGCGTGTCCTCGACCGCGGCGAGATCGTCGGAGCCGATGGGCACGAGGTCGATCGATTGGATGTCGGCGCCGACGTCCGCCTTGCTGGCGCCCGCGTCTTTCTTCTTGCTGCTCGCGGACGAACAGGCAGTTGCCAATCCGAAACACAGCGCCCAACAGGCCAGCGAGCGAAAGTGGATCACGGCGACTCCTCAAGATCTCGGGTAACACTTCAAGCGTGCTGCAGCGCACAGAAGATGGAATGCTACCGGCTTTCGCGGGGAGCCGCAAAACCTCGCGCACCACACGCAGATTGCCATTTTGGCACGGCGACACGCGGTGGGAGAGCGCCAGCCTGCCAGACCGTCCACGCCAGCCATCTGCCTCTCGCGGCAAACGCCGAGATCTGCGCCACATCTTTGGGGGCGAGACTGGCATGACCTTTGCTTGATCGGATTCGGGGGCGTGCGGCCAGCGCCGATGCCACCAGGAGTGCAGGACGCGATGGAGACCCTGTTCAAGCGGCATTTCTGGGTGATCAATCTCGTCGGCCTGGCCCTCATCGCCTGGTTGTCGGCGGGTTCGATCAACGCCTTCGTCGGCATGCTGCTCGCCAAGTCCGGGCACGGCGCCGACCGCGAGCTCAAAGCGCCGGCCGGGGGCGATGGCGCACTGCAAAAGCGACTGCGCGACAGCCGCTTGAATGAGGTCTCGGGCGCCAACATCGCAGGCCGTTCGATCTTCTTCAACGAGGAACCACCGCCGCCTGAAGAGGAAATCGCCGACGAAAGCGCCACCGACGAAGCCAAGAAGGACGGGCCGATCGACAACAGCTACGAGCCGACTGCCCTGCCCATCAAGCTCATCGGCACCATGGTCGTGACACCCGAGACGTGGTCGAGCGCCAGCGTCGAGATCGAGAAGGGCACACAGAAGGTGGTCAATGTCGGCGTGGACCTGCTGAGCGGACAGGCGGTCGTGTACGCAATTCGACGAAATTACCTTGTGTTGAAAGAGGGTGACAAGCTGACGATCGCGCCGCTGTTTGCGGCTGCACCGGCCGGGACGAACCCGGACGGTTCGCCCATCCCCAACGCGCCGCCGCGGACGCCGACCCCGCCACCGGAAAACAAGCGGCAATCCAGCAATCTGCGCAGTCCTGACAGCGAAGGTGTCAAGAAGGTGGGCGACACGTCATACCAGCTCGATCGGCCGCACATCAACGACAAGCTCAAAGATCTTGCGGCATTGGGCCAGCAGGCCCGCGTCGTACCGAACTACCACAACGGCAAGTACGAGGGCTTTCGCATGATTGGCATGCAGGGCGACAGCTTGTTCAAGAGCATCGGCTTTGAAAACGGCGACATCGTCCAGGCCATCAACGGTGACCAGATCGACAGTCCAAACAAGGCTTTGGCGCTTTATGACGCCCTCAAGAACAAGTCGCGCCTGACCGTCCTCATCGACCGCGGCGGCGTCGTCAAGACGTTGCGCTATACCATTCGCTAGTTCGCGACGTCCGGCCCCATGCCGGATGTCGCCGGAGGACCCGCGGGTCCACCACCGGAGTTCATGCCGATGTCATCCAGCAGGAAAGACCATTGGGGCGCCGCTCCATGCGCCCTTCGCCTCGGTCTGGCCGTTCACGTGGCGCTATGCGTGGCATGGCTCACGGCAAGCGCGTCGGCGCAGCAGCCCAAGCCCAGCGATCGGACGATTCCGGTCTCGGGCGGCACCGGCAAGATGGCCAGCAAGAAGACCAAGTCCCTCGACTTGAAGGCAGGCGGCGGTGCGACGGGTGTATTCAAGCGCAAGAACGCTGCCGCACTCGATCCGAGCTACGATCCGGCACAAGCCGGCAAGAAACTTAGCAAAGAGTCGCCATCCCCCGACGAGCCCAACACGCCACCGCCGCCGCCGCCTGGCCGTGGCGCAGCAAACGACGACGTCAAGAAGATCGAAGATCTGGTGACGTTCAAGTCGAATTTCGACAAGGACATCAAGTGCAAGCGCCTGCCTCTCAATGCCCGCGTGACCCTTGACTTCCAGGAAGCGCCGATCGAGTCGATCACCAAGCTCATCAGTTGCTGGATGAACCGCAACTTCGTGGTGGCGTCGCAGAAGAAAGGCGGCAAGATTACGATTCTTTCCCCCCAGCCCGTCAGCGTGTACGAAGCCTACCGCGCTTTCCTCAGTTCGCTCGCCGTCAACGGCATGTCCGTGACAAAGAAGGGAGATTTCTACCACATCGTCGATACCGCCGACGCACGCTCCTCGGGCGCAGACGTGCTCGGCCCCAAGACCGGCGTGCCGAGCGATGACAATGTCGTGACGCGCCTCGTGCGCATGAAGAACATCGACGTCAAGGATGTGGAGCCGCTGGTCGGCAAATTCAAGTCCAAGGGCGGCGATGCCTTCGTGTACACGCCGAACAACACGATCATCATCACCGACACCGGCAACAACATCCGCAGAATCATCAAGCTTCTCGCCGATGTGGATCTCCCGCTGGGAACCGAGAGGATCTGGATTCGACCGGTCCAGAACATGGATCCCACCAGCCTCGTCGAGAAGATCACGAGTGTGTTCGGCGACGGCGCCAAGGGCGGTGCAGCACCGGGTGCGGGGGCGGGTGGCGCGGGGACTGGCGCCAACTCGTCGGCCAAGGTCACGCTTTCCAAGGCCATTGCCGATGACCGTTCGGGCCAGATCATCCTGATCTGCACGCGCAACAACTACCTGAAGGTCGACGCGCTGATCCGCAAGCTCGATGTCGCCATTCCGGGCGAGGGCCAGATCCACATCCACCACCTGGAAAATGCCGACGCCGAGGACGTTGCGAGCACGCTGTCGTCGCTGTCCAGCGGTGGAGCGGCGAAAGGCGGCGCGCGAGGCGGTGCGGGCGGCGCCAAGCCGGCTGGTGGTGCGGCCAAGGGTGGCGGGTCAGCGACGCTCTTCGAAGGCGACGTGAAGATCACTGCACACAAGGCCTCGAATGCGCTGGTCATCGAGTCTTCTCTAAAAGATTACGTGAGCTTGCAGAAGGTGATCGCCGAGTTGGATCGGCGCCGCAAGCAGGTCTACGTCGAGGCCGTCATCATGGAGATTTCGACGTCCAAAAAGCGCCAGACACAGTTCGCTGCCTCGGGCGGCAAGACGTTCGATATCGGCGGCAATACGGTGCCCTTCCTGCTCGGCTTGGGCGGTCTCGGCATGGGCGGCGTCAACACCGCGCAACTCAACGCCGGTGGTCTCGCGGCTGGCTTGCAGGGCCCGCTCATGAACGTCAGCGCGGGCAATACCGGCTCGGCCGTGCCGGCAGGCGTCACGCTGTCGATTCCAGCATTCGGCTTTCTGGTTCAGGCGATCCAGGAGAATTCTGACGTCAACATCCTGTCGACGCCGCACATCCTGACCCTGAACAACGAAGAGGCGGAAATCACCGTCGGCCGCAAAGTTCCCTATCGTTCCGCGTCGATGGGCGGCATGAGTGGCGGTCTCGGCGGCATGATGGGCGGCATCCCCGGCATGGCCGGCGCGAGCAGTGCCATGGGCGCGCTCGGCAGCTTGGGCGGTTTGGGCAGCATGCTCGGCGGCATGGGCACGTCGATGGTGCAGTTCATCAACGTCGATCTCACCCTCAAGATCACGCCGCAAATCAACGAGTCCAACTTCATCAAACTCAAGATCGACGAACAGTTGGATGAGGTCGAGGGCATGGATCCCAACCTCGGACCGACAACGTCCAAGCGCAAGGTCAACAACACGGTGGTGGTGCGCGACCAGCAACCAGTGGTGATCGGCGGGCTGATTACGGATCGGGAGACGACCGGCGTCGCCAAGATTCCGATTCTCGGCGACTTGCCCCTGTTGGGCATGCTGTTCCGCAAGACCTCGAAACAAATCGAGAAAAAGAACCTGCTGCTCATCATCGTGCCGCACATCATCAAGGATCCGACGGACCTGGAGAGGATGCACGAGAACAAAATGGAGCAGATTCGCGACTTTGCCGACGAACTGGCGACGAATCACAAGGAGTACGAGGGCAAGATTGACTACCGCAAGAAGAAGGGCTTTCTGGAATCCTTGTTCCAGTCCGTCGACAAGGCCGCCGAGGAGAGAAAGCTGATTGAGAAAGCGTACTTCGACAACGCCGACGTCGACCTCGTGGGACCGCCCGATCGACATGATCTCGACTACGATCCGTTCAAGGACAAGGGCGCGAAGATCAAGGCGAATGACGAACTCGAGGACCTCGACGGCGTGGACGTGATCGATTTGCCCGCGGCTGACGCAGAGGCCAAGGAACCGGCCGCCAAGCCAGAAGCTGGCGCCAAGACTGACAAGCCGGACGTCGATGCAGGCGACAAGACCGACGCAGTACAGCCGCCTGCCAAGCCAGCTGCCAAGGCACCGACCAAGATCGCACCGGTCAAGGACAAAGCGGTCAAACCCGCAGCCAAGAAGCCTGCAGCCAAGCCAGTGCCGGGGGAGCAGCCGTAGATGATCGATCCGCGCCTGATCGGAGAAATCCTTGTTGAAGACGGGCTTTGTAGCGCGGAGGCGGTGGAGTCGGCCTTGAAGCAGCAAGCGGAGCGCGGCGGCCTCGTCGGCGAGTTGCTGGTCGGCCAGGGCTCGGTGACCAAACTGCAAGTGCTCGAAGCGCTTGGAAAGCAGCTCGGTTTGAAGGTGCACCAGAAGGTCGAGGACGACCAGATCGACGTGTCATTGGTCGGCAAACTCAGTATGGGCTATGCCAAGGAATCGGAAGTGCTGCCGATTCGGCTACATGAAGGCGTGCTGACCGTGGCAACGTCGAATCCGATGGTAACCAGCGCCTTGGACGACCTGCGCGTGCTGTTCGACGGCACGCGCTTGGAGCCGTTCCTCGTGACGCAGGACGTCCTGAACACCGCGATCAACCATGCTTTTGACCGCCGCGCCCGCGCCGATCAGGTCGTCGGCGACATGGAAAAGGGCGATAGCGGTGTTGCGGACATCGCGCTGGAACTCGAGGACGCAGCCAAGGACATTCTCGATGAAGACGACGAGGCGCCGATCATCCGGCTGGTGAATTCCGTGCTGAATCAGGCAGCCAAGGAGCGGGCCTCGGACGTGCACATCGAACCGATGGAGAAGTACGTCCTCATCCGCTTTCGCAAGGATGGCGTGCTCAAGGAGGTCGTTCGGACTTCCAAGAAGTTCCAGCCGTCGATTACCAGCCGCGTCAAGATCATGGGTAACCTCAACATCGCGGAAAAGCGCATGCCGCAGGACGGCCGCATCCGCATCAAAGTGGCCGGTCGTGACATCGATTTGCGTCTCTCGACCATCCCGACCGCCCACGGCGAGCGCATCGTGATGCGTTTGTTGGACAAGGGTTCGACGACCTTGGATCTCAAGACGCTGGGCATGCGCAAGGATGTGGTCGACGCGATGGCGCAACTGGTGCACCGCCCGAACGGCATTCTGCTCTGCACGGGTCCGACGGGTTCCGGCAAGACGACGACGCTGTACTCGGCGCTGACCAGCATCAACAACCCAGATATCAACATTTTGACCATCGAGGACCCCGTCGAATACCAATTGGAAGGCATCGGGCAGATGCAGGTCAACCCCAAGATTGACTTCACGTTTGCCAAGGGTCTGCGTGCCACGCTGCGCCAGGATCCCGATGTCGTGCTGGTCGGCGAAATCCGCGACCTGGAAACGGCTGAAATTGCAGTGCAAGCTGCGCTGACCGGCCACCTCGTGCTCTCGACCGTGCACACCAACGACGCGGCATCGACCTACACGCGTATGGTCGACATGGGAGTTGAGCCGTTTCTGCTGTCTTCCTCGATTGTTGGCATTCTGGCACAGCGCCTCATCCGTGTGCTGTGCCGCGATTGCCGCGTGCCGCACCTGCCAACCGACCTTGAGCTGGAGCAACTGGGCTTGAAGCGCAGCGATGCGCGGCTCAAGACCGCGACGTTCTACCGCGCCAAGGGGTGTCCGCAGTGTTCGATGAGCGGCTATGCGGGGCGCTCCGGGCTTCATGAACTCCTCATTCCCAATGAAGAAATCAAGCGCCTGGTCGTGTCGAAGTCCGATGCCGGTGCGATCAAGCGAGCGGCGGTGGCGGGCGGCATGGCGACGCTGCGCGACGACGGCGCCCAGAAGTGCATGGCGGGGTTCACCACGGTGGAAGAGGTGATGCGGATTGCCAATGCGGACGAAGAGGAGTGACCGCTGTGATTCGGTAGCGCGGGGGCTTGTCCCCCGCATCAACCCGGCGGGGGACGAGCCCCCGCGCTACAGAAGAAAACGTAGGTTGAATGCCTGTTTATGAGTACATCGGCAAGAATGCGGACGGGCGCTCGGTCAAGGGCGTGCTCGACGTCGACAGCGTGCGCGGCCTCAAGGCTGCACTGCGCCGCGACCGCGTGTTCCTGACCGAGTACCACGAGGCAACCGCCAAGGGCGCGAAAGCCAAGGTCAAGGCCGGTGTAAAGCAGAAAGCTGGCTCGCGCGACTTCGACCTCGAAGAACTGCTGACCCGCATTTCGCCTCAGGATCTGTCGGAAATGACGCGGCAATTGGCGACGCTCCTGAAGGCAGGCGTGCCGCTGGTCGACGCCCTGGCAGCAATCGTCGAGCAGGTGGAGAATCCCAAGCTCAAAAGGGTGCTTTCACAGGTGCGCACCCAGGTCAACGAGGGTGCGCCGTTCTGGCGCGCGCTGAGCGAGCACCCCAAGGTCTTCGAGTCGACCTACTACAACATGGCCCGGGCCGGCGAGTCGTCGGGCAACCTCGACATCGTGTTGCAACGCCTTGCGGATTTTACGGAATCGCAGGTGCGGCTGCGCAACAAGATCATTGGCGCCATCACGTATCCGGTCATCATGCTGATCATCAGTGTGCTGATCGTGACGGCGATGATGGTGTTCGTCGTTCCGCAGATCACCATGATGTTCGAAGACTTGGGCGCAGATTTGCCGTTCATTACCAAGGCCCTGATCTTCCTGTCCAAGACGATGACGGTGGGCTGGCCCGTCCTCGTGCTGGCCATCGTCGGCGCAGTCATGGCGTTCCGGCGCTGGAAGGCGACCGATTCTGGTGCCGATCGTTGGGATACGTGGCTGCTCAAGGTGCCGGTCATGGGCGATCTCATCCGCAAGATTGCGATTTCACGCTTTTCTCGCACGTTATCGACGCTGCTCAGCTCGGGCGTGCCGCTGCTGACGGCCATGGAGATCGTCGAGAACGTGGTGGCCAACCGCGTTCTGGCGCGCGTCTTGGCCGAAGCGCGCACGGCGATCCGTGAAGGCGACAGCATTTTCGGTCCTCTCAAGCGTTCCGGAGAGTTTCCGCCGATGGTCTGCCACATGATCGCCATCGGTGAACGATCGGGTGAACTCGAAAACATGCTCAAGAACGTCTCGGAGAGTTATGAGAATCAGGTCGACACCAGGGTCAACGCCCTGACATCGTTACTGGAACCGTTGATGATTGTCGGAATGGGCCTGATGGTTGCCTTGCTGGTCGCGGCGATCCTGTTGCCCATGATGAAGCTGACCCAAGCCGTGCAGCACGGCTGAGTGTGCGTGAACGGGCTGGTGCCCAAGGAGCTGAAGATGAAGCGCAAACTTTGGAACCTACTGGAAAGCTTGGATTCGCACGGACCTTGCCCGGGCACCGCAGGTTCTACACAGGCACGAAGTGCAGAACAATCGATGACGGAGGTGCCCCGCGGCACCCGGGGCATGACCCTCATCGAAATCATGGTTGTCATCGTGATCATTGGCGTGCTCGGCTCGGCGCTGGCGGTCGGCGTGTTCGGCATGCTGGGCGATGCCAAGGAGGATGCCTGCAAGGCGCAGATCCAGACTGTCGGCGGTGTGATCGAAGCATTCGAAGCGCGCAAAGGCGACTTCCCCGAGTCATTGCAGAGTCTGACGGAGGGCAAGCGCGCCAAGTTGAAGACCACGAATCTCAAGGATCCGTGGAAACAGGACCTGATCTACAGCGCCCAGGGCGACGGTTTTTCGCTGTGCTCGAACGGTGCCGACAAGAAGTCGGGCACGGAAGACGACATCTGCTACGGCGGGCGCGAGAAGTAGGGATGGAGCGGCTGGTTCCACGCAATTCGAAGGCCGGTCCTTCGACTGCGCTGTGCCAGCGCGGCGCCCAGGACGGCGACCGCAGCGCGCCGGCGGCTGCTGCTGTCGCCGGCTTTACCCTCATCGAAGTCATGGTCGTCGCCGTCGTGATCGCCGTGGTCGGCGCGGCCGTCGTGGTGGGTATCGGCAACATTCGCGGTGCTTCGGTGCAGGCCGAGGCGGGCAAGCTCGCGATCTCGGTGCGTTACCTCTACAACCTGGCCGTCCTGTCGGGCCACAACCACCGCCTGGTGATCGATTTGGATTCCGGTACTTATTGGGGCGAGGAACAGACGTCGACGGACCCATGCGAGACGTTCCTGTTGCCCGGGGAAGGCGACGCGCGGGCGTCCAAAGCGCGCAAGAAGGCGACCGACGAGGAAGAGGAGAAGAACGCTGCCAAGGGCGGGAAGGCCGGTTTTGCTGAGTCGAAATCGAAGCTTCTGGCGAAGTATCAGCTAGACAAGGGTCTGTCGTTTGCGCGCGTGATGACTTCGCACCAGCAAGAGCCAAGTGAAAAAGGTCAGGCTTACGTGTACTTCTTTCCCAATGGCACGACGGAGAACGCGCTGATCGACGTCGAGGGCGATCCGGACGACATCATGACCGTCGAGGTCAAGGCGCTGCAGGGCACGGCGAAGTTGCACAAGGAGCGGGTGACGCTGGACAGTTTCGGAGGCAAGGGCGGATGACGGCGGAACTGCAGCAGAAAGCAGGTCCTTCGCTTGTTCCGCGCACGCGCGGCGCTCAGGACGCGAACCGCGCAACGCCTTCGGCTGGCGCAGTCCGCGGCTTTACGCTGCTTGAAGTGCTGATTGCGCTTGCTATTTTGGCGTTCGCACTGACCATCATCACCGCGGGCGCGTCGTCGTCCGCGATCCTGTCCAAGCGCATCTACCGCTCGACGGTCGCGGCCCTGCTGCTGCGTGGAACTCTGCTGGATATCGAGGCAACCTATCGAAAAGACGGGTTTCCGGACAACGACGTCACGGGCAAGGACTGCGAACTGCCCAAGGTCTATGCGCGCCAATTCAAATGCCGGTATGACCTCATCGGCCTGAATCTCGATGACGGTGCGATCTCCGACATGACGACGCAGGCCAATGCCGTCCTGGCGAAAGCACAGGAAACGCTTGCGCAAACTGGCGCGCTGGACAAGCTGAACGGTGATCCGAACGCGGGCGGTGGCGCGCAAAAGCCATCCGTGTCGAGCCTCGGCGCCGCGGCCAACAGTGCGCAATCGGCGGGCCTTGACCTGGGGCAGTTGTCCAAGGGCGGCGACATGATGGGCCTCATCGGCACGATCCTGATGAGCGGCGAACAGGGGCTGAACCTGCTTTCTCTTTGCGACATCAATATTTCTGTCTTGCAGATGTCGATGGGTCTGATGATCTCGGAGCTGCTGCCGCGCATCTTGAAGCGCGCTTCGGATCGCACGCGCAAGGTCGTTTTGCACCTGAGCTGGAAGGATGAGGAAGGCGAGAAACGTCAGCTGGAAATCGAGACTTTCACGACTGCCGTGAGCCAGGAGGAAGCCGCGGCGATCCAAGCGATGAAGTTGGGCGAGAAGGTGCAGGGCGCCATCGAGTCCAAGCTGCCGCCGGGGCAGCAACCGGGCCTGCCTCCGCTGGGAGGCCAATGATGCACCGACGCGGCTTCAGCCTCATCGAAGTCTTGGTTGCCGTGTCACTTTTGGCCATGCTCGGCATCATCGTCGCGACCTCGACCGCTTCGATTCTGGGCGCCATCCAGGACACGCGCCAGATGCAGGACTACTACCACACCGCGCGCGTCGCCGTCGGCCGCATGGAGCGCGAAGTGGCGATGGCCTACATCTCGAAACACCAGGGCGAGAACCGCACCACCAAGACCGTCTTTATCGGCAAGGCGAACAGCATTCTGTTCAGTTACATCGGCCATCGGCGCATGACGCGCGAGGCCCACGAGAGCGATGAAGGCTTTGTCGAATACAAAATCGAGCGCGATTCCAAGTGCAACTGCCAAGCCCTGGTGCGGCGCGAGAAGGTGGTCATCGACGAGGCGCCGCACAAGGGCGGGCAAAGGCTGGTCCTGGCCGAAGGCGTCAAGAAGCTGACGTTTCAGTACTGGGACATGGACAAGGAGGCGTGGACATCGGATTGGCGGGTGGAGATCGACAATGTTCAGGAGGAGTTGCAAAAGAAGGCCATGAAGGCTGCCATGGGTACGGCGCTGACGGGCAACGCGGCGTTGGGCAACGTGCTGGCTGCGGCCAAGCCGGTCGAGGCGACGCACACGGCCGAGGATCTCTGGTTGCCGGCGCGGGTGCGCATCGCCATCGTGCTGGAGACTCAGGATGGCGACATGCCGTTCGAGACGCAGACGCGCATCCGCTTGCAGGAGCCGCTCGACTTCAACGGGCCGATTTCCAACAAAGCCCTTGAGAATGCCACGGGAATGAACGGCGCGTTCCCGGCGATGACGCCTCCGGGGGTGCAGTTGCCGACCGGTTCCGCAAATCCAGGTGGTGGCGGGCCGACACCGCCGCTGGGGGGCGGCCGATGAGCGCGTGGCGGCTCGCCATTCGCGACGCTTTGCAGGCGGGCGCGCGCAGTGTCGGCGCGGGCTCGAAAGGGCCCGCCGATCGCCAGCGCGGCGTCGCGCTGCTGCTGGCGCTGACGGCGATCGCCATCTTGTCGATGTTCTCGCTGGAATTCACGTATCAATCACAAGTTGCCGTGCGCACGAGCACCTACGTCGAGGCCGAGATCGAGGCGCACCTGCACGCGCGCGCTGCCGTGGAACTGGCAGGACTGGTCATCGGTTCCACGGACATCGTCGAATCGATCATCGCCAAGTACGCGACGATGCTGGGCGGCCGCAAGCCGCAGATCTCCACGGCGGCCTATGCCTGCGAGTTCGTCAACGCGTTCTGCGAAGGTAAGATGGTGCTGATGGGCCTGGAGCTGGTCAATCTGGAGGGGCGCGAGGGCGTCGGCTTGAAGCGTGGCACCTGCGGCTGCCAGAGCGGTGACGAAGACGGTCGGGTCAACATCAACCGCGTCGCGGACTTGAACCAGAAGCAGGCAGTGTTCGACACGTTGTACAAGCTGCTGGAGCGCAACGAGGGCGTTACGCAAGTGGGAGAACTTGACAAGGATATGGCGGAGTTGGCGCTCAATATCATCGACTGGGCGGACAAAGATCAGGTGCGCACAGACATCGACCCGGCGACGCGGCGGCTGGTCGAGGGCGGCGGCGCGGAAGGGTCGGCGTATCGGCGCCACGGCTACAAGTCCAAGGACGCGCCCTATGACACGACCGAGGAAGTGCGCCTGGTCGAAGGCATGACGGATCCGATGTGGTGCAAACTCAAGGATCAATTGACGGTCTATTCGACAGAAAAGCTGAACGTAAATACGGCGCCGATCGAGGTCATCAAGGCCCTCATCTGCAAGAACCTGGCGAATCCGGCCAATGAATTGGTTGCGTGCGCGCGCGGTTACCAGCAGCAGGCGTTCATCCCGGTCAACGTCGTTGGTCAGTACATGGAGACGTGCCGGGTCTTGAAGAAGATCATGTTCAGTCCGCCGTTCGCCAACACGGGAAGATTCGTGCAGTTTTTTGACAAGCTGGGGACCGTGCTGCCGGCGGACTACGCTCAAGTGCTGCAGATCAACCACGGCCGGATGCTCGACGACATCGGCACCACCGGAAAGATCGTGCGCATCTCGGCATACGGCACGAGCGGTCAGGTGCAGAAGAAGATCACGGCCTTGCTCGATACGGGGTCACAGAAGTACGTCTATTGGCGCGAGGACTGACCATCGCGGGTCTATCCGGGTGGAGTGAAGGATCTCATGGCACACAGAATCTTGGGACTCGACATCGGCAGCCGCGGCATCAAGCTTGCCATCGTCGACAAGACGTTGCGCGTGGCGGCGCTGACGGGCTGGGACGAGGAGCCGCTGGCGGCTGGCGCGGACGACGCCACCCGCAGCGACGCCCTGCGCCGGCTGCTCGCGCGCAATTCGCGGCCGGACGACGTGTTGGCCACCGGCCTGGCTGCTCAGCGCTGCCTGCACCGAACCCTGACCTTTCCGTTTCGCGACGATGCGGCGATCGCGGAGGCCGTGGGGTTCGAGCTGGAAAACCACATTCCGACGCCGCTGTCGGATCTCGTCCTTGGCCACGTCACGCTGCGCGAGAAAGATGGCGCGAGCGAAGTGCTGGCGGTGGCGGCACCGCGCGCCAAGGTCGAGCAGCACCTGGAGTTGTTGCGCAGTGCCGGCCTCGACGCGCGGCACTTGAGCTTGAACTCGCTGAGCTACGCCAGCCTCGTGCGCAGCCTGCCCGACATGGCCACCGGCACGACCATGCTGGTCGACATCGGCACGCGCACGTCAGAAGTCGTGGTCTTCGAAGCGGGTCGCACGCAGTTCTTGCGCAGCCTGTCGGTCGGTGCCGAACACATGGCCGAGCTGATGGCCGTGCACCTGCCGACGGCCGGCGCCCATGTGGCGGATCTGCTGGAGGAGCACGGCCTCCTGCTGCCACCCGGCCAAGCCCCTGATACGCCGGAGGAACGCGCGCGTCATGACGCCACGGCCGCGGCGATGGCGCCGCTGCTGCGCGAAGTGCGTCAGACGCTCGCGGCCTGGCTGCGCAAGAGCCACACGAGGCCTGACAGGCTGCTACTGACCGGCGGCATGACGCGGATGCGAGGCCTGCTCGACCACATGGAGTACAACCTCGGCATGGCCGTCGTGCCGGTGCGCTTGGGCGATTTACCGAATGTGCAACTTGCGAATGTGGAACGGCTAAGCGAGACGGGCGCGCTGGCCGTGGCGCTGGCGCTGGAAGCGGCGGATGCCCACGCCGACCAGAACGTCGACTTTCGCCAGGGCGAACTGGCGTTCGAAGGCGACTTCCAGGTGTTGAGGGCGAAGCTGCCTCAACTCGCCGCATTTGTTGTCATTGCCCTGTGTCTGCTGGGCGTGCGCACGAGCCTGACGTACCGCGCGTTGTCGACGGAAGAGAGCCAGCAGTTCACGCAAATGCAGTCGGTGTCCAAGGCGGTGACGGGCAAGGTAGCCCACAATTTCGAAGAATTGCGCAAGGAACTGGGCCGCGAGCCCAAGGTCGACATGGCGGGAATGTACCCGGACATGTCGGCTTTCAAGGTGTTGGAAGAAGTCTCGAAGATCATCGACAAGGTGACGGAACCGCCGGATTTCGTGCCGCCCGGCGGGCCGATGGACCCCGGCGTGCCGCAACTCGAAGCCCGCACGCGACCCGATCTCGGTCGGATGACCGATCCAGCGATGCTGGGCCGCCAGGGCTTTCGCAACGCGGCGGCACTGGAAAATTCCGTCGCGCAGCGGGCGCCACAGACCCAGGAAGAGGAAGACGCCGGCGACATGAGCGCGGCGCGGCACCGGCGTTTCCAGATGCCGGTGCCGCCGGCAGATCCCGGTGGCGCACTGGTGCCGCCTGCGGCCGGGCGTCCTCCATCGGCCGACGGCGCGCAAGATGGCGAAACAGCCGAGAAGGATGGGCCTTTCACGGGTCACAAGGTCGAACTGTCTGCCTTGCAGATCGAGCGCAACAACGCAACCCTGCGCGGCGATGCCGACTCGCAGGACGCTCTGCTCGCCCTGCAGCAGGCGATCGACGCCCACCGCTGCTTTGGCAAGGCGAAGTCATCGAGCGATCGCATCACGTTCGAGCGACACCGCGATTGGTTCAAGTTCACGATTCAATTCGAGATTGCCTGCCATGCACCAGACGCGGCGCGTGCCAAGGGCAAGGGCGATGGGACCGATTCGCGGGCCATCAAGGCCAAGGCCGACGACGCTGCCGACGAGGAAGAATAGGAGGGAGCCATGGTTGCCGTGATCGGCATGAAGCTGGGCCGCTTGAGTGCCACGCTCGAACGCATGAGCGACCGCGAACGCAAGATCGTGTTCGGCGGCGTCGCCATGGTCACCCTCGCCTGCCTCGGCCTCGGCTCGGTGCTCGTGTCGCGCCGGGTCAGCGCTCTGGAAGACGAGGTAACAGCAAACGAATCGTCGCTGCGCGAGATCACCGAGCTGGCGCCGACCTACCTGCAGCGCGTCGCCGAGGAAAGGGCGATCGAAGAGCAACTCGAGCGCGCTTCAAAGGAATCTTTGCAGGCGACCGTGCTGGGCATCGCCAAGACCGTCCAATTCGAGCGCAAGGACGAGGACGGCAACCCCACCACCGAGAGGCTGAGTGACACGATCAAGTTTTCCAACGCCACGGAAATCCTGGCCGAGCTGACGCACAAGCAGAAAAAGGGCGCCAAGCACACGACAAAGAAGCAGAAATCTGGCCGGCAGGTGTTTCTTGCCAGCATCGACGCCGTGTTCCAAGGTGTGCCGGATGAGGCGCTGATGCGTTTTCTGGCCAAGCTGGAGACGCACCCCGACCCCATGTTCGGCTTGACGCTCGACATCAGCCGCACCGGCACGAGCCGCGACCAGTTCCAAGCCACGATCAAGATTGGCCAATTCCGCTTTGGCAACATGGAGGACAGCGAGTGAACCGCCTGCTTGCCCATCCGCGCGTCCTGGCCACGTTGCAGTGGACGGGCTATATCTTGTTTTTCTTGATGATATTACTGCTATGTGTGCCTCTGACGTTTCCGACGCGGCAGTTGCGCGGCTTCATCGCGCGCCAGGCGCGTGCGCAGGGGTATCCGCTCGAGATCGAGGATCTGGCGCTCAAGGGTCTGGGGGGCATCGAGATCGGCGGCGTGCGCGTGACGCTGCCGGGCAAGGCGGGACAGCCGGGTGAGAACGGCGCGGTGACAGCGGACATTCCAGAGACCGAACTGAAGATTGACAAGTTGACAGCGCATGTTGCGCTACTTCCGGCCCTTTTTGGCAAGAAGATCGATGTCACCTTCGCGATCGACGCCGGCGGCGGCCACATCGAGGGCGGGCATGTCGTCAAGAAGGGCGAGATCATCGACTTCGACATCGCTAAGATCACAGACTTTTCATTGGGAGAGATGGGGTTGGGCCAGCGTGTGCTGGCGGGGCAGAAGTTGACGGGCGATCTCGACGGCAGCCTGGCCGGCAATGTCAAGGTGCATTGGGGCGGCAGCACCGAAGACATGACGGGAAGCATGGACTTGGAGATGGCGGACGCCATGCTGCGCTCGCCGGAGCTGGCGCTGGAAGGTGGCCTGAAGCTGACGGATCTGGCGATGGGCACCGTGACGATCAAGGTGCGCATGAACCTGAAGTCGCAGATCGCGATGCTGGCTGCGCAACACGGCAGCGAGAAATCGACCGTCATCCACATCGAGCAGATGGAGGCCATCGGCGATCAACTCGAACTGGTGACGGAAGAGAGTTCGCACATCCTCATTCCGCCGGGCAAGGGTGGTTGGAAAGCGGCGACCATTCAACTGCATTTTGCCTTCGCCTTGCCGGACAAGAAGGTGGCCGAAGCCAGGCAGAAGGGCGAAGCGAAGGGAGATCAGGCCGATCGGCTCAAGTGGGCTTCGATCATCACGATGGCCGGCGCCAAGCTCAAACCATTCGAGCGCGGTGGGTTCTACGGCATGACATGCAGCGGGCCGCTGGCGCGGCCGCAGTGCCGACCGGCGCTGCCGCAGGTGACCGTGGGGACCCGCGCCAAGGCGGACGCTGCGCCGCGCCCGGCCAGCGAAGAGAAATCGCCGGGCGACACCGCAAAACCGGAAGAAAAACCGCAGGAAGCAGCCCCCCCTCCCCCGACTGCGCCGCCGGTGTTCCAGCCTGTCGTGCGTCCTGAGCCAACGCCAGCGCCGGAGCCGACGCCGGCGCCCCAACCGGAAGCGCAGCCCGAGCCGCAGCCACCGCCGCCACCGCAGCCGCCGGTGCAAACGCCGCCGCCAGAGCCGCCGCTGCCGCCCGTGCGCCGCTCGCCGGGCCGTCTGCCCCAAGACGAAGGCGGCGAGGCGCAGCCGCCCGCGGAAGGCCAGTACAACGACGAACAACCGCCGGGACCCCATACGCGGCAGAACCCGAACGAGGCAGGCGAAGGCGAACAGCAGCCCGAATAGCCGCTTTGCCGCAACAGGGAGTTGAAGCGCGCGCGCTTGAGGGGTATACGCGCTCGCGGCGATGTCCATTTCCGCCCAACCGAGGAACCATGCGCGGTATCTTTACGAATGTTCTCCATGCGATCGGCGATACGCCGCTGGTCCAGCTCAACAAAGTGGTCGGGCGACACGATGCGCGCGTGTTGGCCAAGCTGGAATTCATGAATCCGGGCGGTTCAGTGAAGGACCGGATGGCGCTGCACATCGTTGAACAGGCTGAAAGGCGTGGGCTTTTGAAGCCGGGCTCGGTCATCGTCGAGAACACTTCCGGCAACACCGGCGTGGGCGTGGCGATGGCCGCGGCGGTGAAGGGCTACAAGTGCATCTTCACGATGCCGGACAAGATGAGCGAGGAAAAGGTGCGCCGTTTGAAGGCATTTGGCGCCGACGTCGTCGTCACGCCGACTGCCGTGCCGGCCGACAGCCCGGAGAGCTACTACGAAACGGCCAAGCGCATTGCGCGCGAGACGCCGCATTCGTTCATGATCAACCAGTACCACAACAAAGAGAACATCGAGGCCCATTATCTGTCAACCGGCCCCGAGATCTACGAGCAGACAGACGGAAATTTCAACGTTCTTGTCGGCGGTTTGGGCACAGGCGGCACGATGTCGGGCACGTCGAAGTTCTGCAAGGAAAAGAACCCGCGCATCCGCACCGTGGGCGTCGATCCCGAGGGTTCGATTTACTACGACATGTTCCACACGGGAAAGCAAAGCAATCCACACACCTACAAAGTCGAGGGCATCGGCGAGGACATGGTCTGCGGCGCGCTGGAATTCAGCCACATTGACGACGTGATCCAGGTCAACGACCGGGAATGCTTCCAGATGGCGCGACGGCTCACCCGCGAAGAGGGCATCTTTGCCGGCGGCAGTTCCGGCGGTGCGGTGCACGTGGCGGCCGGTCTGGCGCGCGAACTGGGCCGCAACGCGACGATCGTCGTCATCTTGCCAGATCACGGTGCGATCTACCTCTCCAAGTTCTTCAATGATGACTGGATGAAGGACAACGGCTTTTTCGAGCCGGAACCGGGCGCTGCGTCGGTGCGCGACATCCTGCGCGGCAAGAGCCATCAACTCCACACAGCGGCGCCCGGCGAGACGCTGGGCCACGTGATCCTGCGCTTGAAGCGCGAGGGCATCTCGCAGATGCCGGTGCTGGCCGAAAGCGGCGAACCGATCGGCATGGTGCACGAACTGGATCTGCTGGGCGCGATCGTCGAGGGCAGCCACAGCCGCAATGACAGCATCGAAGGGCTGTGCAAGCCGCTGGAAGGGGTGATCAATCCCGAGGCGAGCCTGGATCAGCTGCGGGCGATCTTTGCCCAGGACAATGTCGCCGTCGTGGTCAGCGACGCAAGAGTCGTCGGCATCATTACCAAGATCGACCTGATCGACTACTTGTCGCGGCGAGGTTGAGCCATGGATTGGACCGAAGCCCGCTTCGAAACGCGGGCCATCCACGCCGGTCAGGATCCGGAGCAGAAGACCGGCGCTGTCGTGGTGCCGATCTTCCAGACCTCTACGTTTGCCCAGCCGGCGCCGGGCGAGCACCTGGGCCACGAGTATTCGCGCACCTCCAACCCGACGCGTGATGCACTGCAAACCTGCCTGGCGTCTCTAGAATGGGGCACACGCGGCATGGCGTTCTCGTCCGGTCTCGCGGCGACGCATGCGGTGCTGGCCATGCTCGACGCTGGCGATCACGTCGTGGCCAATGACGACATGTACGGCGGCACCTTCCGGCAGTTCGACAAGGTCTGGCGCAGACACGGTTTGTCGTTCAGCTATGCAGACTTGCGCGACCCTGCGGCATTCGACGCGGCGTGCACGGACCAGACCAAGCTGCTCTGGCTGGAAACGCCCACCAATCCGATGCTCAAGCTCGTCGACATCGCCGAGTTGAGCCGCCGGGCTCACGCGCGTGGCATGCTGGTGGCGGTCGACAACACCTTTGCAACTCCCTATTTGCAGCAACCACTGCGCATGGGTGCGGACATCGTCGTGCATTCGACCACCAAGTACATCGGCGGTCACTCCGACGTGGTCGGCGGCGCGGTCGTCGTGCGCGACGAGGAACTGGGGGCGCGCATTGCGTTTTTGCAGAATGCCAACGGCGGTACGCCCGGTCCCTTCGACTCGTGGCTGACGCTGCGCGGCCTCAAGACGCTGGCCGTGCGCATGGATCGCCACTGCGACAACGCGGAGACGATTGCCGCATGGTTGCAGGCACATCCGCGTGTCAGGAAGGTGCACTATCCTGGGCTTGCCGACCATCCCCAGCACGAACTGGCGACCCGGCAGATGAGGCGACCGGGCGGCATGGTGACGGCGGTACTCGAGGGCAACATCGAGAACGCGCGCAAGTTTCTCTCGACCGTACACGCCTTTGCGCTCGCCGAGAGCCTTGGAGGTGTCGAGAGCCTGATCGAGCACCCTGCCATCATGACCCACGCGTCGATTCCGCCCGACCGGCGTGCCGCCATCGGCATTGATGACACGTTGGTGCGGCTTTCTGTTGGCATCGAGCACATCGAGGATCTGCTGACCGATCTGGACCAGGCTCTTCAAGCGGCTTTTGCGTGATGGAAGATCCTCTGACGCCGTGGCGCGTCTCTGCGATGAAGACGCGGCGAAAGCCGCCGCGCGCCAGAAAATGAGTCGGAAGATCGATCGCACACGCGCCGCAGGGCAGTCCTTCACAGTTGGACCCTTGACGCGGGACGCGGCCGGAAACTAGCATCCCGGCCGGCTTTGCCCCTGATCGCGTTTGCGAGAGGTTGGCCGGCATCGACAGACGCGGCACCGGGGTCCACAAGCCGGGGTCAACGCAGAGGGAACATGAGCGCTGGAAGCATCCTTGCGATCATCGGCGGCCTGTTGGCGCTCCTTGCGCCAATGTTCATGCCGTTCATCACGGTCGACGAAGAAGAGACCGTCCTGCAGAACTTCCACATCTCCACGGGCCTGGGTTCGATCGCGCTCGCGGTTGTGACCATCGCACTCGGCGCCTTCATCTTCAAGAAGCGCACGCAGGCCTTGGGCTGGGCAGTGTCGATCGTCGGTCTGGCGCAGATCGCACTGATGGCGCTGACGTACGCCAACGTCTGGAACCTGATTCCCTGCAAGGGTATGGGGATGTCGCTCTGCGATCCCGCGACGGGCGGCCTGATCGATCAGACCCTGGTGACCCTCGATTGGGGCGTGGTGGTCGTGGTGATGGCGTCGGTGTTGTCGTTCTTCGGCGGCCTGATCGTCGTCGCCTCGCACCCGGAATTCTTGAAAGAGCAGCGGTTCCTGCGGGTCATGTTGACCTGGGGTGGCCACATCGTCGTCGAAAAGGTCTTTTTCGTGCCGCGGCCGATCACGGTCGGCGAGGACAACGACAACTTCTTCCAGATCGCGGCTGGTGGTTTGACCAAGCACACGCTGCTCGCGCCCAGCGGCAAGGAGAAGTACACGCTGAGCGTACCTGCTGGCGTCAAGGCGAATGTCACAGTCGGCGGCACCACCAAGGACGCCGCCGGCTTGGGCGCCATCGAAGTCACCCACGGCGACGCGGGCGTCATCAACTTCGACAATGGCGTCGACGTCGTCTTTCAGTTCACCGGTGCAGAGACGGGTGGATTGCTGACGGGTTCGGTCGGCAAGGATGTTGGGCTTGCCGTATCGTTCTCGACGGTTGCAGCGTGCACGCTCATCCTGCTGACTGCGATGATGTCCAGCTTGAAGGCACGTCACCGCACCGAGGCGGAGGAGTCTCTCGACCAGAAGGCCAAGGAACTGATTGAGATCACCCTGGAAGACACCCAGCAGAAATCGGACGAGATCGAGCCCGAGGGCGACGAGGACGACACGACGGGCAAGAAGGCCGGCGGCGAAGAGGGCAAATTCGGCGACCCCGACAAGGATCCGAACAAGCAGAGCAAAGTCCCGAAGATGGACGGCAAGATGACCGACAAGATCGACGTCAAGAACCTGGGCATTGCCAAGGTCTTGGGCGGTCAGCAGGCGCTCACCGGCGCGCTCGGCAACATCATGGCCGGCGACACGGGCGCGCTGGACTCCAAGATGGCGGTCGCCATGTCGGGTGAAGGCAGCGAACTGGTCATCGGCCACGGCGCGGGCGGCATGGGCTTTCGCGGCACGGGCTCAGGCGGCGGCGGCGAGGGTTACGGCCGTCTGCACGGTCTCGGCGCCATCGACACGGGTGGCGGTACGGGACGCAATGCCAACTTGGGCCTTGGGCGCAAGACTGCCAAGAAGGTGGCGAAGTTGAACATTGCCAGCGGCTCGTCGACGGGCGGCTGCGACAAGGGTGACATCGCCAAGAACGTGCGCGCTCGTGCCTCAAGTCTGCGTGCCTGCTACGAAATGCAATTGATGAGCAAGCCGGATCTGGCCGGCAAGCTGACGGTGCAGTGGACGATCACGGGTGAAGGCTCCGTCACCGGCCAGAAGACCGTGGGCGACACGCTGAACAACAACACCGTGTCGGACTGCGTGCTGCGCGCGATCTCGCACATCCGCTTCGCCAAACCGGAAGCGGGCATCTGCGTGATTCAGTGGCCGTTTGTCTTCTCGCCGGGCTAGCGGGCAAGCGCTTGTGCCAAAATAGTTTGGCACTGTGCCTCTTTGCTTCTTGTCTGGTCGCCAAGCTCACCGATGCGGATTCGCGGCGACTTCTGTGCCAACGACTCGATTGAGTCTTTCCGTCACAGGCCCTAGGGCGGCTAGCGGCGAGCGCCGCCCTGGCATTCTGGGCAAACCCCAAACAAATCCATGCGGTGGCTGGTCAAGGCGAAGCCATGCCTGCGCGCGACGTCCATCTGCAAGGCCTCGATCGCCAGTTCTTCGAACTCTACGATCTTGCTGCATTGCGTGCAGATCATGTGGTCGTGGTGTTCGTGTCCGCCCTCGTCGATCTCGTAGCGTGACGTGCCGTCGCCGAAGTTGGACGCGTGCACCAGGCCGCAACGTTCCAGCAACTTGAGCGTCCGGTAGACTGTGGCGTAACCCAAGCTGGGATCGACGCGCCGCACTTCCTGATGCAACTCATCGACGTTTAAATGTCTGTGATGAAACAAGGTTTCCGCAACCAGCATGCGCTGCGGCGTCGGGCGCTGGTGTTCGCGACCGATGCGCTGGAGCACGCGATCGCGCCAGACGGAGAAGTCGAGGTCGGCCGGTCGGGACATGCTCTGCCTCCCCACGGGCGTGGTGCGTCCGGGGCATCGGACGAGCTTGCCAAAGCGTCCCGGAGTCTGGCGCAATGCCTGACAAACGGCAAGCAGCGCCGCTGCCCGCGGCTTGTCCTGCGAGCGCCCACCGTGATAGGAAGCACGCGAACCGGCGTGGCGCCGGCACGCGGACGTCTGCGCGCTCCACGCGCGCCTTGGCACGTTCGCCTCGGAGTACCATGGATATCCTCAGTCTCGCGATCCTGGCCGGCGTGTGTGGCGCCGCGGCCATCTATCTGTGGCTGGCCCTGAGCCGCACGCAGCTCGAACTCACTAATCTTCGTGAAAGTATTGGAAAAGCCGAAGGCGAGGCCGCCAAGGCGAGCGAAAGAGCCGAGGCCATGCGCAAGAAGCTCGAAGGCACCCGCGAGCAGGTCAGCAAGGAAGACAAGCAGTTGAAGGAGTCGCGCGCTGTTGCCGCCGCCGCCAAGGAAGAGGTCAAGCGTCTGCAGGCGGCGGCCAAGAGAACTGACCAGCAAATCGAAGAGTTGCACGTTGCTGCGCGCAAAGCCGAGGCGCGCATCGAGGAACTGTCGGTGATGGCGCACTTGCCGCGCAAGGCGCAGCCGGTCGTGACGGCGCCGCCCGTGGTCGTCCAAGCGGCCGAGCCTGCGCCGCCGCCCGCGCCGCGCGAGCCGATGCCGGAGGATCCGAAGATCGCGCTGCGGCGTGCGGAGTTGGAGGCTGAGCGCGAGCAGCGCCAACTTGAGGTGGCCAAAGTGCGTCAGGAGCGCGAAGTCTGGTTGGCCGAACAGCGGCAGCGCACCGATCGCGAGGATGCCGAGAGGCTGCGCAGCGAGCGCGAGCGCGTCAACCGCATGCTGTTCGAGCAGGAGCTGGAACTGCGCATTTTGCATAAGAAAGCTGAGGACAACCGCCGCGCCTACATCGTGACGATGGGTGCGCTGGATCTCGCCGAGGAAGAGCTGTATCGCTTGAAGCACGGCCGCGAGCGACCCGAGTACGATCCTTCGCGCGGCAATGCGGGTCCCAAGCCGCACGGTGTCGAAGACGACGCCGATGCGCGCCAGGATGCCGCCGCCCGCGAGGCTGAGGAGGCCGCCGCGCCAGCCGCCGATGCCGTCAGCGCCGCGACCGCCGAAGCGTAGGCGTCCTGACTACATGAGAGAACATGGAATTTCTCAGACGCGACCCGCGTTGTCGGATTCCTGCATCCTGTGACTTGCGCGTGAAATTGAAAGTCGTTATCATTCGCCTCGCCCTGCTGTGAGGCGTGCATGGATTCGTCCCCCTCTCTTGCCCTGTGCGAATCGGCCGTGCCCGTTGCCGACGTCGTCGAGCGGGCCGCGGACGCATGCATGCGGCTGACGCTGTGCGCCTTGCCTTGTGGCGTGACCGGGAAGGTCGCGAACGTGCTGCTGGGCGGCTCGCTCGGCGATCGGCTGGTGGAACTCGGGTTTACCAACGACGCACCGGTTCGCGTGCTGCGCCGCGCGCCGTTTGGCGGGCCGCTGCAACTGCAGATTCGCGAATTTGTTCTCTCGCTGCGCCGCGACCAGGCGCTTTCGATCGTCGTCGTGGTCCCGCGCGATGATGCAGCGGCCGATGCTTGAAGTCGCCCTGACAGGCAATCCAAATACCGGAAAGACGACGCTTTTCAATGCTTTGACGGGCTCGCGCGCCCATGTCGGCAACTACCCCGGCATCACCATCGAGCACCGCGATGGCGTGCATGTGGCCGGCAATGGGACGCAGTGGCGCGTCCACGATCTGCCTGGCTGCTATAGCCTGACTGCGCACAGCCCGGAAGAGGAAATCGCCCACCACGCCCTGACCGGGCGCTTGGACGAGCCAGAGTTTGACGTTGTCGTCGTGGTGCTCGACGCTGCCAACTTGTCGCGCAACCTATTGCTACTACTTCAGATCGCCGAACTGGGCAAGCCCGTGGTCGCCGCCCTGAACATGATGGACGCGGCCCGCGCATCCGGGCTTGAGATCAACCTGCTGGCGCTGCGTGCCGCGCTGCACTGCCCGTTCGTGCCGCTGATCGCACGCACGGGCGAGGGAATTCGCGCACTGGAGGATGCCGTGCACGCCGTGGCAGCGGACGCTGCCCTGGGTCGGGTGCCAGAAACCGTATGGCCCTCTGAGGTGCGCGAAGCCATGCGCGTGGCCGAACCGATTCTGCATTCTGTTGGTATCACCTGGGATTCTGCTGCTGGTACACCGCAGAATCCGGAGATCCTGTGGTGGATCGCTGCCGACCCGGAGGTGGCGGATCGGATCCTGCCCGGTCTGGGTGCGCAGTTGCTGCAAGCCCTCCCGCGCGCAGCGGATCCGCAGCGCGATGTGCGCCGCGCCATGACCGTGGCCCGCTACCGCCGCATCGACGAGATCCTGACCCGCGCGGTGCGTCGTATCGCCAATCCCCCTGAAAGCATGAGCGATCGCATCGACCGCGTCGTCCTGCATCCCGCTGGCGGCGCCCTGCTCTTCTGCATCGCGATGGCGATTCTCTTCCAGGCCGTGTTTCTCTGGGCCCAGCCCGCGATCGACGTAGTCAACTCCATGATGTCTTTTGTCTCCGATGCCATGCGCGCGCACCTTCCGGACAACCTGCTGCGCGATGTGCTCATCGATGGCGTACTGGCAGGCGTCGGCGGCACGCTGGTCTTCCTGCCTCAAATCTTGATGCTTTTCTTGGGGATCGCCCTGCTCGAAGACACCGGCTACCTGGCGCGCACCGCCTTTCTCGTCGACCGCGTCATGGCGCGCGTCGGACTGCCTGGCAAGGCGTTCGTGCCCCTGCTCAGCTCGTTTGCCTGCGCGGTGCCTGGGATCATGGCCACCCGCACGATGGGCGATCGGCGCGATCGGCTGCTGACGATCCTGGTGGCGCCGCTGATGAGCTGCTCCGCGCGACTGCCGGTCTACACTCTTGTTACCGCAGCTGTTTTTGCTGGCAGTGCGCCCGTGTTCGGCTTTCTTTCCCTGGGTGGTCTGATCGTGGCCGCCATGTACCTGCTCGGCTTTGTGCTCGCGCTGCTGTCGGCGTTCGTGATGCGCCGAACGGTCGTGCGCGGCGGTGGGGCGCCGCTGATGCTGGAAATGCCGCCCTACCGCTGGCCGAAGCCGCGCAACATCGCCCGCGCATTGTGGGATCGCGCGCGCGTCTTTCTCGTTCAGACCGGCTCGGTCATCGTGGGTCTGACGGTGGTCCTGTGGGCGCTGATGACCTTTCCGCGCATGGGCTTGGAGCCGGTCGAGCGTGCACGCCTTGAGGCCGTCGCTGAGAAGCAAACCGCCGCCGGCACGCCGGAGCGAAAGCAAGCAATGACCAACATCGACCGCCAAGACGAGCGCTTGCGCCTCGAACAAAGCGTCGCAGGCCGCATGGGCAAGCTGATTGAACCCTTGATCGCGCCTTTGGGATTCGACTGGCGCATCGGTATCGGCCTCATCGGTTCCTTTGCCGCGCGCGAAGTACTGGTGCCGATCATGGGCCAGGTGTACGGCCGCGGCAGCCAGGCCGACATCGACGACCGCTACGCAGGCGACGTCGGCCAGACCATGGCCAACGCCGGCAGCCTGACGCCGCTGCGCGGTGTCAGCCTCATGGTTTTCTTTGCGATTGCCATGCAATGCCTGAGCACGGTCGCCACAGTGCGCCGCGAAACCGGCAACTGGCGCTGGCCCGTGCTTGCCATCGTCTACCTCAACAGTCTCGCCTGGATCGTGTCGATGGCGGTCTACCAGGGCGGCCGTGCCCTGGGCTGGAGCTGATGCCATGACCTGGGATGCCGTTGCCGCCGGGGTGATCGTCGCTGGAGCGCTAGCACTCTTGCGCTGGGCGGCCTTGCGCGGCAGTTGCGCATCGTGTCCCACAAGCAAAGCGACGGCGGCCGCGCAGGCCCGCAGCGCCAGTAGCACGTGTGTTCGAAAACGCGCGGATCAACTGAGCTTATCCGGCTGTTCCTGTTCGAGCGCCGCCAAGGCCGCCGCGAAGGCTGCCTCGTAGGTGCCGCCGCGCAGTTGCGTGTCCTCTGCCGCCGTCAGCGCCGCACGAAAGCGCGGCCCGGGTGCATGGCCAAGTTCGAGGAGACGATCTCCTGTAATCATGGGCTTGGGCCACCAGTTGTCGCGTGTGCTGCCGGCCCGCAGCAGGCGCAGGCTGCGCAGGCCTTGCAGCCTGGCGGGCTCGCGGGTGGCCGCCAGCAGCAGCAGCAGTGCCGCGTCGGCGTCCGGCTGGCGCAAGAGGCGCACCAGAGGCGGGCCTGGCGCTTTGCCAGCAGGCGCCCAGGGCTGCAGGGCACGCGCGAGGCCCCAGATGTCGCGCAGGTGCCCGCCATCGGCGTTGGACAGGCGCCACTGCCGCGCCAGATCGTCGGGACTGAGGCGGTCCCGCAGCGGCCACCACAAGGTCGCAACGGCAAGCGGCAACCGCACACGCGTCTCCGGCTCAAGAGCATAGGGGTGCGGCTGCGCCACGGCGCCCGGCAGTTCGCGCAGCAGCGCGTGAAAGCGCGCGCGACAGGCTGCAAGTTGCGGATCGGCGGTGCAAAGCTCCGGCCAGAGCGTCGCCGCAAGGCCGAGATCATCCAGCAGAGTCAGCGCAAGGACCGCATCGCACCCCGTCAGCATCAGGCCCAGCTCGCCCGCAATACGCTCTGCGGACACGCGCAACAGGCTGGGGGCGGCGGCGCGAATCGCCTGCGCCGTAAGTGGTTCCACCGCAAGGCCGAAACGCGAGGCGAAACGGGCCGCTCGCACGAGGCGCAGCGCATCCTCCTCGAAGCGGCGCACCGGATCGCCGATCGCCCGCAGCACGCGCGCCTGCAGGTCCGCCAACCCCGCCACCCAGTCGACCACGAGACACTGCTCTGCCGGCTGGCCATCTGGCGTCAGCGGATCGAGCAGGAGACCGTTCAAGGTAAAGTCGCGGCGCAACACGTCTTCGCGGGCATCCGTGAAGCGCACGGTATCGGGCCTGCGGCCGTCCGAATGGCCCACTTCAGCGCGGTAGGTCGCGACTTCCGTCTCGATGAACTCGCCGCCATGCAATGCCGGCAGGCGCACGCGCACGACGCCAAAAGCCACGCCGACTTCCACAACGTGACGAAACAACGCGCAGGTCTCGCCAGGCGACGCACTCGTGGCAACGTCGTAGTCCTTCGGGTCGAGGCCCAGAACCAGATCTCTTACACAACCGCCCACGAGATAAGCGGAATGCCCAGCAGCGCGCAAGGTCCGCACGACCTCGACAGCCGCCTGGCACGCCTCTGATGTGTGCAAGCGAATGTGGGCCACGGCATCCATGGGCGCAGCATAGTCCCGCTAACCGGGCCGGCAAGACCCGGGAAAACGCGGTTGGACCTGCCCGGCCTGGCCAGCTATACTAGGGGGTCGTGTTTTCGCCTGCTTGACGGCCGGGCGCAGAACCAGCGTACAGACCGAGGGTTGGCCGCGGCGCGCAGTTTCCAGGTTTCAAGCCGCCTCTACGCCCGCCGGTCTGCACCTCGTGCGCCCCGTGTCCCCGGAGTCAGTCCGATGCATCGTCCGTTTTCTTCGTTCTTACCCGCGGTTGGCGTTGTCCTGCTGGCGCTGCCGACCTTTGTGGTCGGTTGCGGCAACGGCACGACCTCGCAGAGCCCACACGCGGACGCCACGGTCGACGTCGCTGCGGATGCAACTGGTCAAATTGACACACAAATCATCAAGATCCCCACGATCACCGTCGACCTGGACGTCGCGCCGAGTGCCGGCAATGCGCCGCTCGACGTCACGTTCACTGCCAAGATCGGGGGCGTGGACAAGACCGAAGTGTTTGTTACGTGGGACTTTGGCGACGGCTTGGATCAGACATTCGATCTCGGTAGCCCGGACGGCGCCAACGGCGATGTGGTGCAGCACAAGTACAACAGCAAGGGTGATTACTCGGTCAAAGTCGAGGTGACGTGGCGCAAGAACCCCAAGAAAGCCCGGGCAGAAGCGACAGGCAGCGTCCAGGTCAAAGATCCCGCTTTGCTGTCGATCAGCACCGCCACCCTGTTGTCCTCGGAAGTCGTGGGGATTGGCGACGATGTGACATTGACTTTCACTATCGCCAACGACGGCGACGAGATCACCGTCCCGTTCGACACGGCGGTCTACCTGTCGCTCGACGACACCATCGACACCGCCAGCGACATTGTCGCGTTCACGCTCCACACGCCCAGCATGCCCAGCGGCAAGGACACGCAGGCAATCATCGACTTTGGCGCGGCGACGGGGTCCGGCAAGGGCAAGCCGCTCTCGTTCCAGATTCCACCCAAGACGCCCAACGGGACGTACTACGTGTTCGTGCGCGTCGACGCGGGCAACGTCTTGAATGAGCTGAATAAATTGGACAACGACACCAAGTGCACAAGCCAGGTCCAGGTCGACAGCAAGGTGTCGGCGAAGCCCGACCTCGTCATCGAGGCGCCGGTGTTCAGCAGCACGACGACCTATTCGCCCGGTGACGCGCTCGGCTACAGCCACTCGGTCAGCAACATCGGCGCGGGCGAGTCGAAACTGACGAAATTTGGCGTATTTATCTCCAAGGACGACAAACTGGACTACGACCCGCAGAAGGCGGCGGATGATCCGTCACAAGTCGACAAGATGCTGACACAGCTCGCGAATTCGACGCTGCAGAAGATCGAGCCCGAGTCGAAGTTTCCGCTGTTCTACAGCGTGGCATTGCCCAATGTGCCGGACGGCGAGTACCACATCATTGCCAAAGTGGATTTGTTCGACTCCGTGGCGGAGAGCGATGAAACGAACAACGTCGCGATCAATCCAAACGTATTGACAGTCAAGCAGTTCGTCAAGCAGGGCGTCGATCTGGCGCTGCTCGGCATGACGGTCAAGCCCAAGGGCACCTACCTGGGCGGTTCGATCAGCGTCGATTGGCACGTCAAGAACAAGGGCACGTCGCCCACGCCCATCTTTCCCGCCAAGGTTTTCTTCTGCCAAAACAAGGCATTCTCAGCGGCGATGTGCACCGCAAACCCGAAGAGCTTCAATATCGCGCCGTTGGCGCCGGGAGAGGAGAAAAACGGCAGTGAAATCGTAGCGATTGCCAACACGACGCCGGTGCAGAAGTGGTTTGTCTACCTGCAACTCGATCCGGAGTACAAGATCGCCGAACTCGACGAGTCCAACAACATGGGCCTGTACGAGAACCTCATCATCACGGCGCAGGCCAATGTCGATATCTGGCCTGAAAACATCGGCTTTCATCCGGACAACGTGGCAGCCGGCGGGCAGATCAAAGTCAGCTACACCGTGCACAACGACGGGACGACGGGCTCGGGCGCTTCGATGACGTACTACGCGCTGTCGACGGACAAGGCGTGTTCGGCCGCGGGCGCCGCCTCCGGCGCCGACGTCGTGGTCAAGAAGGTGAGTTTTGGCGGTGTCGACGGGCTGGATTCCGTACAAATTACTGAAACTGTTCCGATTCCGCAGGCACTCGATCATGCCGTGTCGCAGTACTACGTGTGCGTCATCCTCGATGCGGAAAACAACATTCCCAAAGACACCAACAAGGGCAACAATTCCACGATCTCCGCCACCATGATCACCGTCGGCAACCCGCAGGGCGGCTGTTTCGAGGACGGCTGGGATCTCGGCGGCAAGTCCAACGACACGTTCGAGACCGCGGCCGCGCTGCCGGCGGGCAAGCCGAACTTCGGCTCGTGCGGCAACGACGACTGGTGGAAAGTCGCGGTCAAGAAAGGCCAATCCGTGATGGTGGCCCTGCAGATCACGCCCGGTTCATGGATGCTGCCCGTTGCCCCCGACCTCGACATCGATCTGGTGGCGCCGGACGGCACGACGGTGCTCGATTCCGTGAAACTCCAGAGTACATACAAGAAGGTGGCGTCGCTGACAGTGGCCGCAGCTGGTCACTACCTGATCCACGTGTACCCGCACATCGCTTCGGCCAAGGCGCAATACACCCTCGTGTCGTCGATTGCGCCGCCGGTGCCGGGCGTCGATCTGACCGCCAACGCTCTCAACGTCGGGCCCTCCGCGACCTTCCCAGGCGCCCTCATCAAGACCAAGGTCAAGCTGAGCAACCTGGGCGACAAGGCAGCGTCTCCATTCGCGGTTCGCTATGTGCTGTCGAGTGACACGACGGTGAGCGCGGACGACACCGAATTGAAAGTGTCGACGGTCGCGACTGGCCTGGGGGCCAGCGAAACGATGGAGCAATCCGAGGCACTGGTCCTGCCGGTCGTTGCGGGTGGCACTTGGTATGTCGGCGTCACCGTGGACACGGCTGGCATCGTGGCCGAGGTCGACGAGTCCAACAACCTTGCGATCTCCAACCCGATTCAACTGAACAAGCAAGTATCCTGCAACACGGACGCCTTCAGCGGCAACCATACCGTAGACGACGCGGCGCCGTTGGCCGCCGCGACAGCAAGTTATGCAAGCCTCAATGTCTGCCCCGGCCTTGAGGACTGGTTCCAGATCGAACTGCCCAAGGGCAAAGCCTTTTCCGCCAAGTTGAACTGGAAGTACCAGCCCGGCAAGGGTCTGGTCGGCATCCAGGTCGTCGACGCCAGCAAGACCGGCGTGGTAGCGGGTTCCGCGAATGCGCAGAAGACGTTGGCGACGATTCCGTACCTGCAGACCGGTGGCACGTATTACATCCACACGTATGTGCTGCCAGAAACGGGATCGGCCATTCCCTATGATTACTCGATGGATATCACGGTCGGCGAGCCCGATCCCACCGATGTCTGTCTGGCCGACTACTATGAGGCAAACAACAGCGCGACGTCGAATCCGGAGCTGGGCTGCGGGCTTGCGAACCTGACGCTATGCCTGGGCGACGAGGACTGGTTCCACCTCAACATGGCCAAGGACGAGACGGTCAACTTGGACTTCAACCATGCGGGTCAGGCATTCCAGCTCAAGATCTTCTCGAATCCGAATCTCGCGCCCATCAAAACGCTGAGCGGAAACGGCAAGTTCGACTTCGTGGCCCCGGCGGATGGCGCCTACTTGTTGCAGGTGTCGCACAAGTCGCCATCGACCAAGCCAAGCACATTCGCCTACACGCTCAAGATCGATGGCGGAAAAGGCACGGATCTAATTGCGCAATTCCAGAGCGTGTTTCCGCAGAGCGTGGTGCAGGGCGAGGACCTCTACGTCACGGTCCAGCTGAGCAACGAATGCAAGGATCCGGCGGGCTCATTCCAGTACGGCTACTATTTCTCTGATGACAACAAGCTGGATACGGGTGACAAGTTGCTGAGTTTGCGGCCGTTGGCCGGCCTCGAAGGCAAGACCAAGGTGAGCGTGGACGACAAGGCGATGATCCCAGTCGATGCCAAGCCTGGGCCGGCGTATGTGCTGGTCATGGCAGACGCGATGCAGCAGGTTGCCGAGAGCCAGGAGCTGAACAACACCGACGCTGCGCCGATCCAGGTGATCGAGCTGTGCCTGGCGGATACGCTCGAACCCAACGGCGCGCCGCAGATCGCCGCGCCGCTGCCGATGGGCAAGACGTCGGATCTGTCGCTGTGTCCGTACGAATTGGACTGGCTCAAGGTCGAGTTGCTGCAGGGCGAGACGTTGACGGTGACAGCGCAATTCGATCAGACCAAGGGAGACCTGGACTTGCGGCTGTACAAGGTCGGCAAGTTCGCGGTGCCCGTGGCTGTTGCATCGACGAAGAAGGCGCCGGAGCAGATCATCTACACGGCCGACGAGAGCACGACCTACTACTTGCGCATCAATGGTTTTGCTGGCGACGCGAATGCGTATTCGCTGCAAGCGTGCAAGCGCTTTGGCGGATCGTGCGTCGAATGCGTGACGGACCAGGACTGCGCCATCGGACTTGCCTGCGGTGCAACGACGACGACGTGCGGCGTCAAGACGTGCGATCCCCTGAGCCCGACGATGTGCGCGGACGGCAACGCGTGCACACTGGACGTGTGCGGCGCCGACCTGACCTGCAGCAACCTGCCGGCAACAGGCACCTTGTGCGACGATGGCAACGCGTGCACGCTGGCAGAAAGCTGCAACAGTACAAGCACTTGCACCACTCCCACCCAGACCAGTGTGTTGGGCTTGCTGAGCGAGGTGACCGCGACCAGCATGGGCGCAGCAGTGACCTTGACCGATGATGGCGGATTCGTCTTGGCCGGTTCGCGCGCCCACGACGGCGGCGCCCTCGGCGGCTACCTGGCACGCTTTGACGCCAAGGGCGTGCTATTGTGGGAGAAATCCTATAGTGAAGGCGAAGGCGGCTGCAGCCTGTACGGCGCCATTGTCCTGCCCGGCGCAGGCGAGTTGGTCGCGGTCGGATCTGGAGCAGTTCCAGGTAGTTCCGGCGTACTTGGTGGCTGGTACCTGCGGGTGAGCCTCATCGACGGCAGCGTCATCGTCTCCAAGCTGATCGGCGACGGCAGCAAGGCTGCGCAATTGCGAGCGGTCGTATCGCTCGGCGACGGTTGGGTCGCGGCCGCTGGCAGCGCCACCGACCCGGCGGCGACCAACAACGGTCAGGACGGCTGGCTGACACGCTTGGATGGCGACGGCAACGCATTGTGGGCCACGCACGCTGGCGGCGCAGGCAATGACGCGTTTTTCGCGATCGCCCGCCTCGACACGGGCGAATTGGTGGCAGTGGGTGCCGACGAAGTGCCCGACTCGCCGACACATGGACTCTACCTGCGCATCCAAGCCGATGGAACACAAGCGCAAATTGGCAGCATCGCCAACGGCACTGGGCACACCATCTTCTACGCGGTGGCGCAAACGCCGACCAGTGTCGTTGTGGGCGGCGCAACGGATGCGGGGCAGCCGGGCATGGTGCCGCCAGCCTGGGAAGGCTACGTGGTCCGCGTCGGGCCAGCGGGCACGGCGCTGGCAGGCGGAACGGTACCTTCGACGACGCCGCAAGCGCCGGGCTATAGCGGCACGAAGACTTCAGCGATCTACGCGCTGGCCGCCTTGCCGGACGGCACATTTGCCGCCGCCGGCACGACCGGAGGCACTGCCGAAGCAACGGCACTGATGGACGCGGCGGTTTGGACTTTTGACGCTTCCGCCGTGATGACAGAAATGTACACGTATGGCAAGGGCGCCAAGGATGCCTTGCGCGCCTTGGTGCCGTGGCGCTACGGCTGGCTTGGCTACGGCTCTCTGGCGGAAGGCGAAGTCGCCTCGAACGGCCTGCAGGTCCGGATCTCGCCGCCGACGCCGACCTGCGAGGACAAGAACCCTTGTACTTCCGACGCTTGCAACGCAGACACCGGCTGCGTCTTTGCGCCCGTTGCCGACGGCACGACGTGCGGCAACGCCCAGCTGTGCGTCGGCGGTGTGTGCCAGTAGCCCTCAGCGAATGCAGAGCAACCCATGGCCAAACCAACTGCCAGGACGCGGACTTTTGCGCGACCGCGACTTGCCACGCCCCAGGGTGTCGAGCAGGATGCGGCGGATCGGCTGTGGCTGATCGGCGCAGCAGCCGAAGCTGCCTACGATTTCGAGACGGCGCGGGAGTCGTATTTGGCCGCGGCGCGGCGGGCAGACGCCCAGCAGAGTCTGGACTATGTCGAGCGTTATGCAGCATTTCTCGTGCAGCGCTTCGGTCAGTTTGCCGAAGTCGCGGCGTGGCTCGATGACCCGGACTTTCAACCGCCGCTGGATCCGTCCACGCCGACGGCCATGGCGCTGTGCCACAATCTGGCGCGCGCAGCACTGGAGGTGGGCCATCCGCGTGCCGAGAAGCTGGATGCAGACCTTGCGGCGCTGGGCGATCCAGATAGCCTGGTGCGCACCGGACAGCGTCTTGCACAGCGCGGACAGAACGAAGCGGCGCTTGCCTTGCTGGAACGGCATGCCAGCCGGCTGCCGGCCGTCGGTGCCGGCGTGCACTTGTTGGAGACCCTGCGCAGCGAGGCAGCGAAGCGAAGCGCCACGGTGTTCGCGCCGGTAGAGGAAGCCCTCGCTGCGCGCGACGCGACGGCAGCGCGCGCGGCTCTGGAGCTGCTGCGCGCGACGTGGGAAGCCACGGGCCCATTCCAGTCCGCACAAGCGCGTGTGCACGCGGCGCAAGCTCAAGCGGTGGCGAGTGAATTGCGGCGCCAGATCGAACAGGGTCTGGACGCAAACGATCTGGCGGCTGCGCGCGACTCGGCGCGTTCGCTCTGTGCCCTGCAGGTCGCGACAGAGGCAGATCGGAATACGCTGACGTCCCTTGTGCGCATGGAACGCGAGGCGGCTCTGGCGGATCGCGTGGCTGCGATCCAGGCGGCGCAGGGCGACGCGGGCAAGCTAGCGGAAATGGCAAACCTTTGCGACGGGTTTGGGACGGCGGCCGCGGTGCCGTTCGCAGCAACCGAGCTTGGTACCCTCTGGGCCACCGTGCAGGAAGCGGCCAGTGCTGGAACGCCGGTGGCGGGTCGGACCCGCGATCTGCTGGCGCTGCACGAACTGCGCGTCGCGTTGGGGTCGGGCGAGGAGGCTCGCATCGAGGCGGATCTGAAACTGATCCCAAGTGACTGGGACCGATTGGGTTCGCCACAGAGGGCAAAGTCGTTTGTCGGTGCGAGGCGCGAGGCCATGGCCCGAACGGTTGCTGCTCAAGCGCTGCGCACCGTGCGCGAGCGACTCGCCGCGGGCGACATCGAGGGAGCCACGCAAGATCTGGCGGCACTGCCCGCGCCGCCCGCGAGCCTCAGCGGTGAAGCCAAGCAGTTGCGAAACCAGATTCAACTCGCCAGACAGGCGCAGGCGCGACGCCAGAGGCTGGAGGCCGAGCTTGCACAAGCACTGGCTGGGGAAGACTTTTTTGCGGCGCGCCGCACATTGACCGAGCTGACGCCGCTCCTGCATCAGGACGCCGCCGGCACGATCGATCGCGAAATCGACGCAGCGGCGGCGCCAGCATTGGCTGCGCGCGCCATGCCACCGGGTTCGCAGAAGCTGGCCGATGCCGCGCTCGTCGCCGGCATCGGCCTTGGCCGCCTCATCCTGGCGCAAGACGCCGTCTGGATGGCCGTCAACCTCGAGACCGGGGGCCTGCAACCGTACGCGCTGCCGGCGGCCTGGCCGTTGTCGACCCAAGGCCATGCGCGGCTTGGGGAAGTGGCTGACGAGATCCGCGTGGTAGGCCTGAGCAACAGGCGGCTTGCGGTCTTTGCGCAACGGCCCGGACAGGCACCCAGAGTCGTTGCCGCAGCCGGCCTTGCCGACCTGCTGCGCGGCGATGAACTGCTGATCGGCTCAGCCCTGCAACCGGACGCCGCGCGCTATTGCCTGCTGAGCCGTTCTTCGCGACGGCCAGGCAACTCCACGTGGACGCGCATCGACGCCGCGAACCTAGCCATCGTCGATTCCCGTCGCACGCAGCCCGCACTGGCGAGCGTGTGCGGGATCGCTGGCCTGCCGAATCGCACGTTGATCGCGACGACACTGCGCGAGCGACAGACGGGCGGCTGGGCCGTCGCACTGGCCGATGATCGCGGCGAACCGTTGCAACTCCTGACCGACCAAGACGTTGGCGAAGCGATTGCGGGCCTGCGCGAAGCCGTGGCGTGGCCAGCTCAAGATAGGATTTATGCAAGCTTTTCCGTATTCGATCCCTTCGACACAGCGAAGGTTCATGCCGAGCCATCGCTGCTCGTCCTGCGTTCGGGCCGCGTCACCTTCGCCTCGAGCGATCTGCGCCGCCGTTTCGCGCCCGCCGATCGCATCGCCATCGATCACGCCTGGACCTTGGACCCCGCGGCGGGAAAGCTCTGGTTTGCCGCGCTTTCGACCGACGAGACCGCTCCGGGCGCTTTCCTGCTGGGCGTCGACGCACGCACCTTGCGGCCCGACAAGCCGGTGGCGTTGACGGGCGTGCGGCGCGTGCTCTCGCTGCTGCCGACAACCGGCGGCGCCGCGGCGCTGTGCCGCCAGGAGGCGGGCGGCTACGCCCTGGTGCGCGCACAGATGACGCCCGACGGTCTTTCATTGACGACGCACAAGCTGCCGCTGTAGCCTACTGCCCCTCGCACGCCGACTTGGTTCAGGATGTCCGGCCGTGCGCAGCCAAAAGGAGCACCCATGGGTCGTGGCAGCCAGTCTCGCAAAATGCGCCGCATCGTTTCGCGCAACAAGAAGCTCGCGCGCATCAAGCGCCGCATCAGCGCCAGCCGGGCCGCGCAGCCGCGCACGCGCGCAGCTCGCTGATTCAACAATCGATTTTCCAGGTGCACCATGAGCCCGACAGAGGCATGCATCTTCTGTCGCATTGCGCGCGGCGAGCTGGGCGTGGCGTTCTTGTACGAGGACGCAGACATCGTGGCATTTGCGGATACGTCGCCCCAAGCTCCGGTGCATGTTCTCGTCATTCCGCGACGGCACATCCCTTCGCTCGGCGCCTCGGGGCCGGAGGATGACGCCGTGATCGGGCGTCTTCTTGTTGCCGTGCGCGAGATTGCGCGCGTCTTGGGGGTCGCCGAAGCGGGCTATCGCACCGTCCTCAACACCGGCGCGGACGCTGGCCAGAGCGTCCACCACCTGCACGCGCACGTGCTCGCAGGCCGGCGCCTGCACTGGCCACCGGGCTAGCCGATGGTGCGCCTGCGTCGCGAAATCGAAGGGGTTCGTCCGAACCGGGCGATTCCGATGCCGTCCTACAGCCTGGATGCTGCGGCGTCGGGCGCTGTGCTGCCCGCATTGGACCGCTGGCTACAAGGCTGCGAACCGGGGCGCACCTTGCTCGCAGGCGGCGTGCGCCAGGAACTCGCCATCGCGCTGGCTCAGGCCGGCCATTGGGTGACGGTCAGTGATCTCGATGCGGATCAACTGGATCAGCTGCATGCTCGCCTGACGCCAAGCGAGGCTGGGCGGCTGACCCTCGTCGATCGCGGCTATGGCGATGCGGCATTCGCGCCATCTTCTTTCGATCTCGTCGTGATCTTCGATGCCATGCACACGTACTTCGAGCCCGCCTGGCTGGTGAACAAGGCCGCGCGCGAACTCAAGCCCGACGGCATGTTGGCCGCACGCGTCCTGACGCGAGGCAGCGCGGCGCCCCTGCAGCCGTGGAGCGAAACGGTCCATCCCGATTCACACGTCGACCGATCCGCCGCACGCGCCGCGCAGCGGGGTCTGGCTGGCGTCGAGACCCTGCTGCGTTCCAAAGCGGCACCCGCACTGTGCACGCCGGCTGCGACCGACGCAGTTGAACGCGGTGCCCACTTCTGCGCGCAGCGCTTTGCCACGGATCTCACGCAAGTGCTGGCATGGTACAACGGCGCGCTGACCCTCGAGAAGGCGTTCGTGGGTCATAGCTTGCGCCTGCAGGCAGCCGACGCCTTGTTCGGCTTGCGCCACGTTGCCCACGAGGCGCTCCTGGCCGCGCTGCAACATCTGCCGCCGTCCGCAACGTCGCAGGACCTGAACCGACCAGATGCCCGCGTCGTCGGGCTGGTGGCGCGCAAGCGGCTCGGGGCAGCCAGCGTGCATTGACCGGCTACGGGTGCGGGCATAGGCTGCCCTGGCGGCAGATCGGTATCGCCTCGAGGTGCGGGTGTTCGGCATCGGTGGTCCAGAGCTCATCATCATCGTCTTGGTGGCGCTGCTGTTCGTCGGCCCCGAGAAGGTGCCGACCGTGGTCAAGACCGTCAGCGGCGGCTTGCGCGACTTGCGGCGGATGGCCAACCTCGCACAGACGGAACTCATCTCGACGGTTGATGATTTGGTGCGAGAGGTCGAGAAGCCCATGGCGGCCAAGCCGTTGCCGCCGCCACCGCCGGCACGGGGTCCGGCCGGCCCCGATTTGCTGGCCGAACCGTTGCTCATCAAGCGCCGCGCCGATGTCTCAGCCGATGCCGCGCCCCCACCCGAAGACGCGCCGGCCGACCCAGAACCATCTGAAACGACTGGCAGCGGATCGGCGTCAGCGGCCGCCTCGACCAACGCTGATGTGGTAGTCGCGGCCAACGACGCCGCGCCAGTCGCCCCGCCATGGCCGGTCGCGGCCCCGATTCTTTCCGGTTGGAATTCAGGTACTCAGCCGCGAACTGCGCCGCTGCGGCAGTCCCCGGGACCCGCCGAACCGGCAGACGACGAACCCCCGCGAGACGCATGAGCGCCCAAGACCCGCCCGATACCCACAGCGCCATGCCCTTTCTCGCCCACCTGGGCGAGCTGCGCACGCGCGCCTTTCGGGCAACTCTGTCTGTTTTCGGCGGCTTCTTCGCCGCGTGGGGCTACCACGTCGAGTTGTACGCCTGGCTGAGCGCACCGGTGCGCCATGCCCTCTCCGACAACAACCTGTTTTCAATCAAGGCACTACAGATCACCGAGAGCATCGAAGTCTACATGAAGCTCTCGCTCGTTGGTGGCCTGTTCCTGGCAAGTCCCTTTGTCTTCTATCAGATCTGGGCTTTCATCGCCCCCGGCCTTCTGACCAAAGAACGCCGCATGCTGACGCCCATCGTCGCCGGTTCAGTCAGCTGTTTCGTGCTCGGTGCCGCGTTCTGCTACCTGGTCGTGCTGCCGTTCATGACGGACTTCCTCATCAAACTCACGATCGAAGCGCCTGGCATGACCTTCGAGCCCACTTTGTCCAGTACGGTGTCGTTTTCATTGCTGATGCTGCTGTCCTTCGGCACCGTTTTCGAACTGCCCCTTTTCATGTATGTGCTCGCCGCCATGGGACTTGTCACGGCGCGCGGCTTTCTCGGCTTCTACCGCTATTGGATCGTCATCGCCTTCATCCTCGGCGCCGTGCTGACCCCGACCCCCGACCCCATCAACCAATCGCTCATGAGTGCCCCCCTCGTTGTCCTCTACGGCGTCGGCTGTCTCATCGCATGGATCGTGCAGCGGGAACCCGGTCGTCGTCTGCCGCGCCGGGCCATCGTGGCTGTCGCGTTGGTGCTGCTGGTGCTGGCGGGTTCCGGCGTGGCATTGGCGCTGCGCGGTGCGGAACGCGGGGCGCTGGACGACGTGCCCGCGGACGTGCAGCAGATCCTTGGCGTCCACGAAGCGAGCCTGGCGCGCTGGCATCAGCAGGCGGCACCGAACTCGGCTGCAGCGCAAGGACTTGCGCCGCTGGGGCTGGTCGAGAGCCTGCACATTCGACCGCTCGCGGTACCGCTCGTGCTGCTGGCCCGCTTTGACGATGGCGTCGTGGTGCTGACGGAAGTCCCGGACGCGGCGGCGGTGGTGCGCAAGCTTGCGCTTCGCTTCCAATCTTCGGCGGTTCCGGCGCCGAGTGGCCTGTCAACCTGGTTCCGGCCTGAGCAAGGGAGGCCGCCCTGGCGCGCGGTCGCGGCGAGCAAACGCGTGCTCTGGCTGGGCACCGACGGCGGTCTGGCCCACCTTTCCGCCGTGCGCCAGGGCCGCGCGCCGGCGCTGGCCGCCGATCCACAACTCGCTGACAGGGTTGCGACATTGCGCGGCGCGGGCCCGCTGTGGAGCCTTGCCC
>Ga0172370_10000451_pt1 | contig 64044 bp, 62 predicted proteins | sample LakKiv5m_FD_114538 | JGI IMG/M metagenome (GOLD analysis project Ga0172370, IMG submission 114538) | Freshwater microbial communities from Kabuno Bay, South-Kivu, Congo - kab_022012_11.5m | ecosystem: Environmental > Aquatic > Freshwater > Lake | place: Democratic Republic of the Congo... | reverse complement strand
TCCCTGAAGCGGTCGCACAAATTTTGGATGGCGAAAAAGCGCTCGCGCGCCTTCTTCTGCAGCGACAACGCTTCGTCTCGCTTGTCCTCCTGGAAAAGCCGAATCACTTCATCTCGACTTGCGTTGTACCGGACGTAGCTAGACTCGATCTCGTTGAGGACTTCTCGCTCGTCTTCAGCAAGGATGGACTGGCGAGCTGTTCGCAGTGCCGCTTCGAACGCTCGCACATGCGTACCAAGCTCATTGAGCCACATGGTGTCGCTATCCTGAAGATAGTACGTGACGTAACCCTTTTGTGTAACCAATTCCGACTTGAGGTCGCGTGCAGCGCGCAACGCGGGGAGGTCGGTGTCGAGTACCCGGCTAATAAGACGTTCCATCACGTACGTGTGCCAGATGGAGACGAGCCCACCCAATACAGTGATCGAAACAAGCGCGCAGAGCATAATAAGGATACGGCTCCTCAGACTCAACGGCTTCCACATGCGCGGTTTTCTCCTGTATACGCGTCTTTCACTGAAGAATCGTCGATAAGCGTATCGCCGATCCTCAACGAGGTCAATGTTGCGTCGATGGTTTTTGGGGCAAGTTCTCGCAAGTGAATCGCTTGGACTTCAATCCCAATCCTGCTTTTACATACTGTAAAAAATGCTGACATGATAATGCCGAGCGCATCGGCACAGTAACGAGGGCTCCTGATAACGCCATTTCACAAATACGAAGACGAACCGGATTTGTTGGTTGTCAGATGATTAGCGGGGCCGGCGTCTCCGCCCGGCCATTAGCCGAGGACGGGCACGGAGAAGTTGTCTCAAAAGCCGGGTGAAGTCCAAAATCGTGCCACGAATAGGGCTGGAACACGCTTCTGCAACCCTCACCCCGGCCCTCTCCCAGTGGGAGAGGGAGGCGTGTGGAGCGGATTTCCGGCCCCCTCTCCCTGGGGGAGAGGGTTAGGGTGAGGGCTTGTCGTGCTACGACAGCGCCCGTTGCAGGGGTTTTGATACCAGTTCGCTTTCAAACATATGACAGTGGCAGTATCCAAAATCCCCCCTGTCCCCCCTTTACGAAAGGGGGGGACTCTTATTCCCCCCTTAATAAAGGGGGGTTAGAGGGGATTTTCACGTACGGAATCCCATGTGGGCGAGTGGTGCCAATGTTGCTTATTTGATGGCGCATTAGTATGAGACAGCCTCTGGAGGCGGCCCGCTCTATTCCTTTCAGCAACACGGAGGGAATCCGCTGTGGCACGAAAAATGCTAATCTTGATTCCAGTAGACGCTTTGCGGCATCGGCGGAGCGTCCAAGGCCTCCATGTGGTAACATAAACGATGGAGGAGATGCGGAGCGCACAAACTCTGTCCGTCGAATCGTAGAGTTCGTCACGGAGTGGTCGCAGGAGGAATCCGAGATGAAAGAGAAAGCGATTTTTGTCAATCCATTCCGAATGTTGAGTCCCAAGCTCGATCAAGAGGCCCTGAAGCTTGAAACCCTTCATGAGCAGCCTGTCTCGCCGGCGGTCACGCTGGAGGAAGGGCTGCTCATCATGATCAGCAAGCTCATCGAGATGACGAGACTCCTGTCAAAGGGCCTGGTCTCCGGATCCGAGCCGTTGATGAGCCGGTGCCAGGAACTCGCGCAGGAGATCGATCGGCAGGAGAAGTTGCTCACGACTGAGCTGGTTTCGTCGAAAATGAGAGGAGATTTGCTCAAGGGGCTGATTCGGTTTCCGTACCGGCTCGAGCGTATCGGCGACATGCTTGAGAGCATCCTTCGGTGCTGTCGTCTCAAAACTGTCGATGGGATCGGTTTCAGTGATAAGGCCCATGAAGAACTTGATCAGCTTTTCAGCGTTCTCACAGATATGATGGTCAACCTTCGAGACGCGTTTGGCACGCCCAACCGCGTAATCCTTGAATACGTGGTCAACGAGGGCAGGAAGCTGAGTGTTCTCGTCGAAGACGCAAAGATGGCGCATTGGGAGCGTCTCGAACACGGATTTTGCGCGGTGGAGGCATCTTCCATGTACCGAGACATCCTTGATTCAATTAAGGCTTCGGGCGAATATTTGATGCTCATGAGTTCAACATTGCTCGAGATGGCCTCTAGCTCCCCCGTCGAAGCTGAGGCCCGCCCCAGAGGATAACAATGCGACGCGGTTCAAATCGTTGCTGTGACGAGCGAATCGACTTCGCTTCGGACCTATTCGACTTCCGAGGTCCTTTTGACGGCATGGGGACGTCCTATCCGTACTACTATGAGAGCAAGGCGTTCACACGAAACGGCAAGCTCATCACCATCCGCCCTATCAAGCGTGATGACGCAGGTCGATTGCTGGATTTCTTCGACACACTTTCGCGGGAGACAATCTTCTTTCGGTTCCTGACCAATCTCAGATCGCTCCCGCTCGACTGGGTGAGGCGTTTCACGGAAATAGACTACCGAAAAGATGTAGCCATGGTAGCCTTGGAACGGTCGGATGATGACGAACGGATCGTCGGAGTCTGCCGCATCATGCGCCGCCCAGGGACAGACAATGGAGAAATAGCGGTAGTTGTCGGCGACCCCTGGCATGACCAGGGAATCGGGACGATCCTTCTGAGGCGCACCCTGCAGATCGCCCGCGAGCTTGGCTTCAGAAAACTGTGGGGATTGGTGTCATCCCGAAACGAGAAGGTCGCGAAAATGGCCGAGAAACTCGGTTTCGTAAAGAGAACCGAAACGCATGAGGACCTATTCGAGGTAGAAATCGACTTGGATGAGATCCAGTAGCCTTCGGAATCGGAAGGGTGCTGGCGCCACCAAGAGACATCGAGGCGGATATCGACCCGGACCGGACGTCATAAAACGGTCTCAAGACTCGGAGGGAGCAGAAAGTCGTAGCACGATTGGGTTTGGAATGCTTCTTTGTAACCCTCACCCCGGCCCTCTCCCATGGGGAGAGGGAGCCCGCGGAGCGGTTTTCCGGTCCCCTCTCCCTGAGGGAGAGGGTTAGGGTGAGGGGGTGATCGTGGTATGACGGCAGCGTTTGAAAGGATTTTGAGACACTCTCAGTAGCGCAAAGTTCGGTGAAAGAGGACGCGAAGGATGCTCGTCAAGTACTGGATGCGAAAATCATTCATTACGGTCGACGTAAATGATTCCATGCAGGAAGCTCTGAGCTGGATGAAAGAGTACGGTACTTCGCTGATCCCTGTACTTCAGGCAGGACGGCTCGTCGGCGTGGTAACGGATCGAGACATCAAGGCTGCATCCGCATCGGACACCGAGTCCCTCGAGTCGCACGAGCTCGATTACTTAATTGCTAAGATAAAAGTGAGAGACATAATGACGACAAACCCTGTTACCGTGGCTCCCGATCTCACTCTGGAAGAAACAGCCGAATTGCTTCTCCAAAACGAGATCTCGGGAGCGCCGGTGGTCGATGCCGCCGGCAATTTGCTCGGAACCATATCTCAGTGGGAGATTTTCCGAGCACTGATTTCATTGAGCGGTTTGGGGAAAAGGGGTGTACACTTCGCATTCCAGCTGAAGGATCACCCAGGCTCGATCAAAGAAGTCACCGACATCATCCGCAAATATGGCGGACGGCTCGTGAGCATTCTCTCGTCGTTCCAGCGCGCACCATCCGGATACAGGCACGTGTACATCAGGGCACATGACGTTGAACGCAGCACATTGCCGGACCTCATAGCCGACCTGCGGCAAACGGCGATGCTGCTCTATATGGTAGATCATCGCAAAGGCAAGCGTGTAGAATACATTGCATCGAACCGGGTCGATTGACCGCTCGGCCGCGCGGGGCGCGGCTGCAGCGCGCTGAATTACCACCCGAGAGAGGAGACTTCACATGACGGTCAAAAAAATCCTATTCTGCACGGATTTCTCTGAGAATTCCGCGCCGGCACGAGACCTCGCGATCGAATTCGCGAAAGCGTTCGATGCACAACTATTCATCGTGCATGTAGTGTACTCGCGTTACCTCGGGTATCCCTCGTTCGAGGCGATGATTCCGGTGGACATGACCGTCGTGGAACAAAGCATCAGGGAAGGTGCTCAGCAGCAACTCGATACCGCGGCCGAAGAATGCCGCCGCGATGTGGCGCAGGTCGACACTCGGCTCCTCACGGGTTTGCCTGCCGAGCAAGTGGTCGAATTCGCCGATGAGCACGCGATCGACCTCATCGTGATGGGGACGCACGGTTGGACCGGATTCAAGCACCTCATCCTCGGGAGCACGGCGGAAAACGTGCTGAGAACCGCGACGTGCCCGGTGCTCACCGTGCGGGGACCCGCGGAGTCGTAAGGCTCGATCGGACTCATGGTGGTGACGACGGAGCATTGAGTCCGAATATGAGGATGGCCCTGTAGGGGCGATCCCGCGGATCCCGGGATTGCCCTTCCTCCGTAGACAGGCGGTCTCTCCTATAGAGGGACCATCCAAGCAAAGTATGTCCGAATCCAAGCTTGTTGGGGATGCCGGAATCAATCAAGTTTTTTGGCATACGCTACAACTGTGCCCGGTACGCCCCGGAGCTTGGGGCCTCCACCAGAAAGGGAGGTCATCCGACTGAACGTGAATTCGTGCAAAACGTCAAAACAAAGGGCCGGCGTGAACGTGCAAGCGCATGCTCGTCCATGTATAGCGGTTGCCAAAAATAATGTCGTTTACTCGGGAGACGGGTGATCCAAAAAGAGCGCGTCGTTTCCGCGAAGGCGGGAACCCAGAAAGGAATCTGTCCCGCGCGGAACGCGGAACTGCTTTCGCAGGAATGACGGGCTTTCGCCGTGGGAATCGGACAAGAATTTTGGCAACCCGTATAACCGGATTTCCCTCATCTCGACTTCTATGACCAGGAGGATAGCATCATGGAAGACAAAGTGCTCAGGGCGGCAAGGTCGGGAGATCTTTCCGAATTGAGAGGCCTTCTCAGCTCCGGCGCCCCTGCCGACGTGAGAGACTCCCTGGGCTGGACCCCCCTCATGTGGGCCGCATCGATGGGCTTCGCAGACGTAATCAAACAGCTTCTGCAAAACGGCGCTGATTGCGAAGCCAGGGATCAGTACGGGGCTACGGCCCTCATGAAGGCATGCAGACGAGGCTTTCCGAACGTGGCCGAGGAGTTGATCGCGCACGGCGCGGAAGTGGATTCGGAGGACGAGTTCGGTTGGACCGCGCTGATGAGGGCAGCCAGCCGTGGTCACGCGGATAACGTGAAGTTATTGCTCGAACATGGCGCGAACAAGGAAGCCGCCGATCAATACGGCGCAACAGCGCTCATCATGGCGTCTGCCGAGGGTCATCTCGAAGTGGTCCGCGCATTGCTCATGAAAGGAGCCAATGTCAAAGCCGAAGACCGCAACGGTTGGACCGCGCTCATGTGGGCGGTCTCGGCCAGGCACAAAGATGTGGCCGAACTGCTCAAACTTCATGGGGCCAAGTAGTTCGAGGAGGTCGAAGAGCCCAAAGCGGAGGAGTTTTCAAACAAGTGACATAGAAAGGGCCGGCAGGGACGCCGGCCCCCACTATGTTTGGTGGTGGCCGGCGTCCCTGCCGGCCATCTTGATGTTACTTCCTAAAAGGCGAATCAGTCTCGGCCCTGCCCCTACTTAGACCCCATGCTATCTACGAAAGAAGACTGATTCTGAAATCCCTCTCCTAGCTCCCTCCATAGAAGGACTCCTTAAGCGCGTAAAGTACAACCACCGCCAATCCGATCGCAAGGGCCGCGTGTGGAGTCACGCGGATCGCGCCCGACAGCGGGCTTTCATGGCTGGCCCTCCCGAGCCTGAACATTATGAAGAGGCTCCACACCAGCCCGAGTCCCACAAGTATCTGCTGGCACAAGTGCGTGATCTCTGGACGTACGGTGATAATGAGTTGCTTGAACAGGGCGAGATCGAAGTTCTGGCTTACCAGTATGGGCAGTTGGACGCCGAGGTTGATCAGGTAGTACACGTGATACGCCAGGAATGACGTGAGAGTCAGCGGCAAGAGCGCCATGCCGAATCGTGCATAATTCTCTTGAAATGCGTCGCCGGACAGGCGGTGGGACGCTGCGGCGGCTATTGCAAAGACGATATTGACCCCCGCGACCACCACGAGAAACTCGCCGCTGAATCGACTCCATTCCGGAAGCGGAACGCCTGCGGTGAGCAGTTCGTACACGGGCATCTTCCGCACAAGCTCGCTGATCAGCCCACCGAGCATGCTAATTACGAGGAATGCGGTGCCGGTGTTGGTCCGCTGCATGGCGAGCAATTCCAGGCCGGGAATGCGGAGGTTCAGAGTAATTGCGCCGTGCGGGCAATTCTTCACGCAATTCCCGCACAGCTTACAGTCCAGGTTGCTTTGGAGCGTGGGAGCGACTTGCCCCAGCGGACATCCTTCCCGCTTCTCGTTTCCGAAGTAGCACTCCGGAGATTTGCACTGTGACGCACAGATATTTTGATTCGCCCGCAGTTCAACCGCGGACGCTCGCGCCATGACGCCGGTCATACCGCCCAAGGGGCACAGATACCGGCACCAGGACTGCCGCTCGAATACAACGCTCACGAAGACGGAGCACAAGGTGACGACCAGCAGCAGCAAGCCGACGTTAAACGGCGAGTTCCTCATATCCGTGGCTGTCTCGATCCAGATAATAAAGAGCACCGCTCCTACCACAAGCAGGTCACTCCGACTCTTGAGGAATGCGGGGAACGGCTTTTCGAGCGCAATAAGCTTCTTCGCAAGGTGGCCCAGGGTTCCCATGGGGCACAGTGAACACCAGAAACGCGCCCACAGGAATGCGCCTCCCACGAGCGCCGGCCAGCCCAATGCCCAGCTGAACAGCGATGCAGGATTCTTGAGCGGGTCCGGCGGCCCGAGAAAGAGCAGTCCCAGTAATATGAAGAAGAAGGGCGTCACCGCACTTTGAAGAACAGCTGGAAAGAGCGGACTCAGCATCGCCCGTCGCACGGGCCGGAACTTCAACAGGTCTATTCTGCCCCGGTCTTCGACTCTCGTGAGCCTGAAATAGACATCGTTGGGGCGCAGCACCGTGTCGTTCGCGGTGAGCAGAGCGCGCTTGAGCGTCGCGGAGAGTTCGAGGTCGTTGCCCGGCCAGGAATAGCCCAACAGGGTCTTCAGCGTCTCCCTGGGAACGGTGGGCACTTCCTTGTGAAGCTCTTTGCAGTGCCGCGCCAGATATTGGTTGACCAGCGTTGGTATTTCCCTGCGCCGTTTCCGCAACGGAGGGATTCTCAGAGCATGGCCGCAAAGTCCGTCTATCAGCGGGTGCCGCTCGGGAGATATCTCCGACAGGTCCAGCTCAGAAGTCGCAAGCAGTCGGAACGAACACTTGCGCACGCGGTCGTCTCCGGGGCGATGATATGTCCCCGTGGTTGCGGCATCGAGAAGCGCTTGCTGTGTCTCGGGAGTGAGGTGCTCCACTCCACGCACCAGCAGCGTCCCATCCTCGGTGAGTTCTACGTACCCCGGTGAGACTTCGAGCGAGCCGTCGGGCTGAACTACCCTCTGCCCAAAGAACAGGCGCATCTGGTCTTCGGTTGGGTCTTGCTTATGGTGGGGCGAGTCCGGGCGCAGCGCGTCAAATGGGTTCTCGGGTCCGGCGCTCAGGAGGTCGATGAGGAGGAAGACTTCCTTGTACATGACGCTCATGCGGAAGATCGCGTGTGCGAGCACCTCCTTGCCGACACCGGCTTCGCCGGCGATGAGAACCGGCTCCTCCGATGCCGCAAGCTGTTCCATGGCCGCGGAGACATGCCGGCGCACATAATCGCCGATCACGTAATCGGGAAAGATATGCTGCTCACGGCTGATGAGTGACTTAAGAGCTCGCTTCTTTTGCTTGCTGGAGAAAACGCTCCGTTCGAGTCGCGCGACCTTGCGGGCGAGATTCCGCATGAGGATGTGGGATAGGGCGGGGCTGTCTGTAAGGATTGCGTCGAATACGTCGCCGGGGACTTCCAGGACGCGGCAGTGCTCTTCAGCCACGAGTTCCGAGTTGCGCGGCGCTGCCTGGCCTGTCAGAAAGCTGATCTCGCCATAGACATCGCCGGGCCCGAGAGCGTCAACGGAGATACCGCTGAAGCCGTCCTCGCGCAGGTACACTCCGGCCTGCCCGGCCAGGATCAGCCGAACGTGGTTTCCAGGGTCGCCGGGGGCCATCATCTGATCGCCCGGTTCGAACTCGACGAGCGTTCCCTTCTCCTGGAAAAGCAGACGCGCCTGTTCGGGCAGACCATTCCACAAATCGGCGCCGCGACCCGCGGCTATGCGATTCGCTTTTACCTCCATCGACCGGGAGAGCTTGACCGGGGGCTCATATAATCGTGCGCGTTTCGGGTAATGACCTCGAGGGGAACGGGACGACGTCTCCACGACGAAGTCGAGACTGCCTCTTGCCGTAAGGGAATCATGGTCCGGACGTTGCTTGGTGTGGCATACACTTCATAATAAGCACTGGAGTTGGCGCGCGGAAGTCACGGCTGCACTTAGGGTCTGTCGCAAAATAAACCCGTCACCCCGACGAAAGTCGGGGTCCAGAAAATCCTGGATTCCGGCGTTCGCCGGAATGACGTCTATTACTTTTGTCATGAGCCAAGATGTAAGGGTTATTAGGTGACAAGCCCTTAGTTGAGAGCGATAGTTACAGCGCCTCCAGAATCTCCCGCTTATTCTCCTTGAAATCCACCAGGTAAAGGATTTTTCCGTTCTTCCGCAGTTCTTCCATGACTTTCGGAATGGCCTGCCGGTCGAGGTTGAAGACTCTCAGATAGACACACCTATGACCAGCGGGAGCCTTCTCGAAGGAGCTGAGAATGCTGACGATTCGGCCGCCGTGCGCACGCACCACATCGGCCGCTTCTTTGATGGACCCGGGTCGGTCCTCCAGCACGACGCCAAACTCGACACCTCTGCCCGATAGTCCGCTCACCGCCACCATCGCCCTGAAAAGGTCATTCTTGGTGATGACCCCGATGAGGTTACCGGTCTTGTCGACGACAGGGCAGCCGGAGATCTTGTTCTTCAGCATGACTTCCGCCGCCTCTTCCACGGTGAATTCAGGCGGCAAGGTGATAGGATCACGACTCATGATCGCGCGCATCTCAACGCGTGTTAGGTGATAGAGTATCTGCCGAACGTCCAGGAGCGTAACATCCGAGGGAGAGGCCGCCCTGAGGTCACGGTCCGTTACGATACCCACCAGTCGGCCGTTCTCTAGGACCGGCAACATGCTGATTTGGTGATCCATCATCAGTTCTGTAGCTTTCTGCAGCGTATCCTGAACCCCTATGGTGACCACCTTTTCGGTCATCCAATCCTTGACCAACATGTTCGAACCTCCCTGGAGCCCTTTAGGTCTCCAAATCAACCGACGCAAAGCCTGCACGGGCGTGCTGGGACGGTGAAGGCAAGCGGGGAGCGGTCCCGTGAGCACTTCACGATATCAGGTTTTGCGATCTTTTCAAGGGTTGCCCGCCGCCGGGAAGACGAGCCTTGTCGTTTTTGGTGGCGGACTCAGCCGGCGGGTCTATTCCATCTCCGTAGTGCGCATGGCCGCGCACTTCTCTATATCTGCCATGCACAGCCGTTTCCTGTAAGCGTCTTGAAGCTTGTACAGCAGTTCGTCGATGTCCATGGGTTTCATAAGGTAGTCGAAGGCCCCCAGTTCCATGCCTTGCATAGCCACTTCCATATTCGCGTGTCCCGTGAGCATTATCACTTCGACCGACGGCTGTATCCGCTTAATTTCCTTCAATGTGCTGATTCCATCCATGTCAGGCATACTCACGTCGAGCACGACGACGTCGAAAGCGGTCTTCTTCATCAATTCGATTGCCTCTCGACCGCCGTTCACGGCAGCGACAGAAAGCTTGCGCTTTTCCAGCCGCTTAACGAGTGTTTCCACGAACTCCTTTTCATCATCGACCAGCAGGACACGGAACGTGGTCATGCTCTTCGCCTCCCTTCGTACGCCTCCCTTATCACCCGTACGAGCTCGTCCAACTCACACGGCTTCATAAGCCAGTCGAAAGCGCCGAAAGCAATTCCGTCTCGCGCGGCCTGCTCAGAGCCGTGCCCTGTCAGCATGATGACAGCCATCCGGGGACACATCTTTTTGAACACCTTCAGCACCTCGATTCCGTTCATATCTTCCATCTTCAGGTCGAGGACTGCAACATCAAAATCCGTGTCGCGCAAAGTCCGAATCCCTTCCGATCCGCTGAGCGCGGACACTACCTCAAAATTCCTCCACGCGAGTCGCTTGGCGAGCACGCCGACATAGCCTTCCTCATCGTCTACGAGCAAGACTCTAATACGATCGATAATGCTGGATTCAGCGGGTTTCATCGGTTCCCGTCATATCCCTTGCGAAAGAGTGATCTCCTTCATGCGCGCCTCGAGGATCTTTTCCTCTTGGCTGGCCTTTTTCGCCTCGGCCTCTGCAAGTTTGGCCATGAGTTGCCCCATATCGCAGGGTTTCATGAGAAAGTCGAACGCCCCCAGCTTCATTCCTTCTATAGCACTCTCGACTGTGGCATGGCCCGTGAGCATGATCACCTCCACGAGCGGATGGAGCCGTTTGATCTCACGAAGGGTTTGAATACCGTCCATGCCAGGCATCTTCACATCCAGAACCACGATATCGATGTCGCGATCTCCGGCCAGCTTTTGCAGGGCTTCTTCGCCGCCGTGGGCCGTCACAACGGTGAGGTCGCGCTTTGCCAGACGCTTGCTCATCGTCTCGACAAAAGGTGCCTCGTCGTCTACAAGCATCACTTTGACCACGGACATCTTCGGTCTCCTTTCGTATCTGCTACTTACTAACAGAACAATTTCCGCTTTCGTTACCCGAGCGGGCGCGGGCTTCCCGATTCGTCTTTTCGCGGAATCGGGATCTTCACATGGAAAGTGGTCCCGAGGCCGACCGCACTATTCACTGTTATGACGCCACCCATCTTCTTGACGATTCCGTAGCAGATGGAGAGCCCCAAGCCCGTTCCCTTGCCCACCGGTTTCGTCGTGAAGAAGGGGTCGAAAATCCGCGCCAGATTCGCCGGCGGAATGCCCGGCCCTTCGTCGGCCACGTCTACTACAAGCAATCCGTCTTCGACTCTCGTCACGATCTCGATGGCGCCGCCGGTCCCGTCAATCGCGTCAAGACTGTTGTTCATGAGGTTCAGGATGACTTGCTGAACCTCGGATGGCGATACCGCCACCTCAGGGAGCCCCGGCTGCAATTTCGTGACGATTTTCACGTTCGCGTATTTCGCCCGTTGTTCCGACAGCGCGACCACATCCTCAACAAGATCGTTCATCTGGATCGCCTTTACCGTCGGGTCAGTCTTCCGAGCGAAGCTGAGCAGCTTGTGAGTAATCTCTTTGCACCGACGCCCCTGAGTTCTGATTTGATCCAAAGATCGCTGGAATTCTGCGAGATTCGCGCATTGATTGAGATCTTCCTCCCCGAGAAGATCTTCGATCCACCCGGCCTCTTCCACCATGATCGCAACGGGGTTGTTGATCTCGTGGGCAATCCCCGCGGCAAGTTCGCCCAGTGACGCAAGCTTCCCGGCCTCGATCACTTGCTCGTTCATCATCTCTTTCTGGAGGTTGGCCTCCGCGATGCGCTTCACCATCCGTCGCGAAAGCACCACCGCCATCATCACGATACCCAGCAGGCCGAGGACAAAGATCAGTCCGGCCAGCCGCCAGACGTGTCGGATTACCGAGTACGCGTCTTCGGCGCTCTGCTGATAGCCAAGGAGCCAATCTCCGCTCTTCAGGCGGGACATGACATGGATGACTTCTTTGCCCGACCCATTAACGCCGCGAACGAGCACAACTTCATCGGAGAGCGCATCCGGTGACTTCAAATGGTCAAGGTAGATCTGCAAAGAGGAGAGCGCGTCATGCCTCGCCCGTGTCTGGAATTCACCTTTGCTATTCAGGATAAATGCAAATCCTGTAGCCCCCACTCGTATCCGTTCCACCATCGAGTTGAATGCCTCGAAGTCCACGGTGGCTCTCAAAATCCATTTCGCGCCGTCCCGGTCCTGTCGCACCGCGACGATAAAGTGCGGATGGCCTCTCAAGCCGTGGAACACATCGCTGATGTAATAGTCCCTGGACAGGGCCTCTTTGAACCACTCCGCCTTGGCATAGTCGGCATGGCTCAGTCGATAGGGGCCGGCGTAGGCAATCTGAACTCCCTGGTCATTGATCACCCCCAGATCCACGAACGCAGGACCGTACTCTTCACGCAACATCCGGAGCTTTTCCTCGAGGAACTCCTCGTTTGTGAGCTGCTCGAATCGGCACGATCGGGCAAGGGTGCGAATGTTGGCGAGCTTCTCCTCCAGAAAGGTATCAACGGTTCTGCGATGCTTCTTGACGAGCACCTGGAGATGATCCAGAGCCTTTTCACGATATGACACGTCAAAGTAGTAGAGTATCGTTCCTGAAATCACCAGGAGCGGGGCGACCGAAACCAAGATCATGACCGCGATCATCTTGCGGGTCAGCGATCGATAGTATCCATCGCCGGTTGTGCTGGTGTTGGATCTGTGGGTCATTGCAATCCTGGATCCCCTTACAGCCCGCTCTCTTCCCGAGCCTCACCCGCTGCCCGGGGCACGCAATCTGTAGTGGGCAAGGGTGACGGTGCTTCCGGGTCTTTCAGCGCTGCGGGCATGCATCCGCCGCGGGAAACACCCTCTTGAGATATCTCGCAGAGGTCCGACCGGTGTGCCTCTCCGTTCCGGGGGGAGAGCCCTGAGTCCGAGCTGTGCGGAGGATCTGCCGAGCTACTTTCCTGTACAGCGGCGAGAAGGTCAACAACTTCATGCCGCTCCTCTTCGCCGGCCCAATCAAAGGCGGTGCGTCCCTTGCAGTCCACAGCATGCACATCCGCGCCACGCTCCACAAGGGTCTTCACAACTTCGGTATTGCCCCAGAACGCGGCCTCCATGAGCGCCGTCAGACCATGCCCGTTGCGAGCTTCAATGTCAGAGCCCTTGTCCAAGAGACGATTCACCACTGCACTTGAGCCCTGAACCGCGGCAAGAATCAAGGGGGTGTCGCCGTCGGCGCTGCGGGCGTGGACGGAAGCGCCTAGTTCGAGCAGGATATCCACGAAGCCGATCCGGCCGAGAAGGCATGCCTCGAGTAACGCGAACCCGACACGCTCACTGTTGTTTCCGTTTGAGCGAGATCGGTCGCTCGTGAAGTCATTCTTCGCTCCGGAAGTCTCTCTATCGCTCGTGAATCGGCTCATGCCTCGTGCTCCAATTGAGTATTGTATCAGACAATTATGCGTCGAAGGCACCACTCTCATCCCGCTGTACAGCTGATCCGGGCCGATGTGTCGAGGACGGATTGCGGGAGGGGACGACTGGCCTCGCCCGCGAGGGCTGCAATTTTGATGCCACCACCGATGGCCTTTCGCGCATTGCGACTGTGGCATGCATTGTTCAACTCTGACTAACGCTGTCTCTAGATTTCCATATGAGATTGCCCTGACAAAACCCTCGGAAGGCTGGGCCGCCGATGAGGAGTGATTGGAGGAATTGGTGGGAGGAGACCTACGTGTATCCCCGTTTATGTCAATGCGCTGTCATATAGGTGACATTGACATCTGTCGCTGACACCGGAGTTCGTACGAAAAAATCCCCCCTACCCCCCCTTTAATAAAGGGGGGAATACGGGTCCCCCCCTTTCGTAAAGGGGGGACAGGGGGGATTTTGGATGCAGCCGATGTCACTTGTTTGAACGCGAACCGGTAGCAAGGGCGCACACGCGGAACCTGCCCCGGACTCGATCCGGAAGACGCCGGCCTCCATTATTGGGAACTAGTAGATCGTTTCACAAATACCTTGGCAGATCAGCCTCGGCATGATGAGGCCGTGAACTACGCGATATGCTTTGTAGGGGCGGGTCTGAGACCCGTCCCTACCCAAGGCGGTCGCTGACGACCACGTAAACGTATTTCTGAATCGCTCTACTAGTGGGGCGGGCCTCCGTGCCCGCCATTCCACTTCTCTGAACGCAAGTCCTATGAAAGTCGTCGCCATGGGCACCCACCATCGGAGGTGCGTATGGGGAGGCGTGGAGGGGAGATGGAGTCTCCCCTCCACAGGATGGCGCAACGTGCGCTCTTGCTACTCATCTCCGAGGCGGAGCCACGGAGTGTTGACCGAAGCCGAGGACTTTCATGATTCGTTGTGCCCGAAAACCGGCGCATGGAAGTTGGTATCACACGATGGTACGGCTTTTGCTACCCAAAGGACTCTTGGTTGGCAGTGGTTGTGTTTCAACCTCCATACCTCAATTGAGAACACCATTCACCATGGTGGAAGGAGAGCGACCATGAAGTGGGGTAGAGAGATGTATCGGATGTTTATGAAGGCATCGGAAGCCCACGCGCGGTGGGATTACGAGACCTCCATGAGCATTCTCAAGGACAAGAAGAAGATTCTTCTCCTCTGTTTGATGACGATGCCGATCCTCCTGGTGACGGCTGCGTTCGCCGCAGACCTGCCCGGCGTGCTCGGTGGGTTCAAGGCGTACACACCCGCGTACTATTCGACATCGATCTTCATCGTCTCGATCGTGATCGGGTTGTGCGCGGGCCTCATCACGGGGTGCATAGGCGCCGGAGGAGGATTCATCATAACACCCGCTCTTATGAGCGCCGGTGTGAAGGGCATCCTGGCAGTGGGAACCGACCTGTTCCACATCTTTGCCAAAGCCATCATGGGGACGGCTGTCCACAAGAAACTCGGTAACGTGTCGGTGGGATTGGCGATCGCATTCCTTGTAGGCTCCGGCATCGGGGTTTTCGGGGGCGGCAGTATCAACCGAGCCCTCTATGAGGCCAATCCCGTCCTGAGCGATACCTTCATCAGCATCGTATACGTGGTGCTGCTCGGCTTTCTGGGGTTCTATTCGCTGATTGATTTCTTGAAGCTTCGCAAGGCAGGCGGTGACGTGGGCGCCCATGCCGGCGAAAGCGCTCACGGATCTGAGGCAGCGACTGGGAAAGTCGGTCTTCCCCACAAGCTTCAGAATGCGAAGATCCCTCCGGTGATCACCTTTGATGAGGACCTCGTGCCGGGCGGCAAAAAGATACCTGCTCTTTTCGTGGCGATCTGCGGTGCAATCGTCGGGTTTGCCGCAGCGATCATGGGAGTCGGTGGCGGGTTCCTGACCTTCCCGATGTTTGTGTACATTCTTGGTGTCTCATCATTCACCACGGTTGGGACAGACATTCTGCAGATCATTTTTACGGCGGGCCTCGCGTCGATCGCTCAGTACGCGATCTACGGGTTTATCTTCTACACGCTGGCTATGGGAATGCTGTTGGGGAGCCTCATCGGCATCCAAGTCGGCGCCCTCACCACCAAGGTAGTTAAAGGCATATACATACGTGGATTCTATGCGGTGGCTATTCTCGCGGGTTTTGTGAACCGCTTCTTTGCTTTGCCGGAAAAGCTCAAGCAGATGGAGATCCTCGACATCTCCGACGCGGTGGCAAAAACTCTCACCCAGGCGGGGACGTGGATTTTCTTCATCGTCATTGGGATCTTCGCTGTGTGGGTGATCGGGACATTCTTTACCAGCACCGGCAAGCTGAGAGGGGAGGTTTGATCCGATGCTCATCAGAGAAAAGGGAATCTTTATCAGAGGAATGCTGTTGCTGGTAACGTTCTTGGTAGTGCTCGTGGCGATGTTCCTGCCGTTGTTCGGCGGTAAGAACGCACTCGAGGCGTCCGACGATCTCTTCAACTCGATCTCCAAAGGCTCCACGTACTTCATTCCTGAGCTCATGAAGAAGAGTGAGGCGTTTAAAGCCACGACCATCGATGTGGCCCTCAAGTTCAAGGGCAAGGATGAAGCCGACAAGGCGGTGAAAATTCTCACGACCGCGGGCATGCAAGCGAGCGCCGAAGGCGCCCAAGTCAAGACGAAGGGTGACTTTGGGCAGATGTTGGGCGCCACGCTCAAGGACTCTGACGCAATGTTCAAGAACCAGGACGCGGAGCTATCATCGCGTTATGGTATGTCTTCCAAAGAAGCCACGTATACTTGGTGGCTCATCTCCAAAGAGATGGACAAGGACCTGAAGCGTCAGAAGCTTTTCAAGGAGGCCGCTTTCCTGAGCGACGTGGTAAGAAAGGGCGTGGAAGTGGGCTACAATTTCCACAATATCTCGCCGCAGACTGCTTCTACAAAAGTCGGGGTGCTGACGTTTTCTCTTATTTTTTACGTGATTTATACCCTGTGGTGGGGTATCGCAGTCCTGTGGCTCTTCGAAGGCTTTGGCCTGGAGATGAAAGCCGGCGCCAAGAAGGAAATGTAGCACCTGCATACGCGGAAACGGGGAGCCGGGCATCATGTTCGTGGTTCCCCGTTTCATTCTGAGTGCAATGTGCTCCCGAATTTGTGAACGGGGCTGCTTGAGGAGCGCGCTGCAAGCGCGCTACGAGCCTCCGTACGAACCTGACGACGCACCGGAGTGTCAAAAAACCTGACAGAGTGTAAAGAAAACGGACTGGGCCGATCGGTTGCCCCGGGCGACACCGGCCTTCTCAATGGAGACTAAGCGAATTCATGGGCGGGTTGACAAGCTTCCTCAGGCGATTCCTTCCCGGCCGCCGTGACACGGAACATTCACCGTCCGATCTGGAAGAACTCCGTGCCACGTTCCGACATCGGTACGAGAACTTCCGGATGTTGCTCACCTGCAACGGTCGTGCACTGGAGATCATGGCCGAAATAGAACAGGCGCTGGCCGGCAGCCGTCCCTTTGGAATGACGTTCGTTCGGTCGAAGTGCACGGCTGTCTCGGTAAACGTTTACCGCATCATCAAACACCTGGACGAACTCGCCCCCGGTAAGTACGCCGAACTGCACAAGAGCTTCAAAGCAATCGAGGAGCGCATCAATGAAGCGCTCGCTTCGAGACGGGCGTCGGCGGGTGGCCCGCTTGTGCTGGCAATTTCCGCTTTGGATAGGCACATGGTGGATCAAGTGGGCGGGAAAATGGCCAGCGTGGCGGAGCTCAGGAACGAACTCGGGTTGCGGGTGCCGCCGGGTTTTGTAATCACTGCGGAGGCATTTCAACAATTTCTCAGGCACAACGACCTCCAGACCGAAATCGAACGCCGCATCCAGGCCAGCCCGAAGGAAGGACTGGACCATCTGTACAGCCTCTGTGCGGACATCCATCAGCTCATCGTTGGATCTCCCTTGCCCACCGAAGTGGAACAGGCCGTCATGGAGCAGTATCGGGAGCTGGAGAAGGAAGCCGGTTCCGGGGTGCGTGTCTCGCTTCGCAGCAGCGCAGTCGGCGAGGACGTCGCGGGTCGAGCGTTCGCGGGCCAGTTCAAGTCTGAACTGAACGTGAGTCCTGACAACCTCCTGCATGCATACAAAGAAGTCGTCGCGGCAAAGTACGGCCTACCCGCGGTCACCTATCGTTTGAATCGCGGAATCCCCGACGAAGACATCGCCATGTGCGTGGGATGTATGGCGATGGTTGACGCCTCGGCCGGCGGAGTCATGTATTCCCGCGACCCATTGAATATTCGCAATCGAGCAGTCCTGATCAACTCGGTATGGGGTTTGCCGAAGGCTGTGGTGGACGGTACCGTCGAGCCGGACGTGTTCGAGGTCTCCCGCGACGAAGGTCTGGAGATCACGCGAAAAGAGATTCGCCTCAAGGAGCGCGAATTTGTCTGCTATCCCGACGAGGGCGTCTGCCGAATGGACCTCACGGGTGAAAAGAGCAATGCCGCGTCGCTGACCGACGAGCAGGTCCTCGAATTGGCCGGCATGGCAGTAAGACTCGAGGAGCACTACGGTTCGCCCCAGGACATCGAGTGGGCTGTTGGGAAAGACGGGTCGATCTATCTGCTTCAATGCAGGGCGCTTGTCCAATGGGAAGCCACAGCTGTGCCACAGAGCGCGGAACGCCGCCGCACGGTCGAGGCCTCAGAGCTGGCGTCGGGTGGGACCACCGCTTCTCCTGGAGTTGGCGCCGGCCCTGTGTTCGTGGTTCGGAGCGATGTCGATAGGCTCCGGTTTCCGGAAGGCGCTGTGCTCGTCACTGCGCAGGCGCTCCCGCGGTGGGCGCCGCTCCTGAACCGCGCATCAGCGGTGGTCACGGAGGTCGGCGGTCCGGTGGGTCATCTGGCCAACGTGGCCCGAGAATTTCGCGTACCGGCGCTTTTCGGTCTTTCAGGGGCGACAGAGCTGCTTCGAGACGGGCAGATAATCACGGTGGACGCGGATGGACTCTCCGTGTACGAAGGCCGCGTAGAGGCCTTGCTGGCAGCGGTCGATACCAGACGCAACCTGATGGAAGGGAGCCCGGTGTTGGCGACTCTGGAACGAGCCGCGGCTCACATCGTGCCGCTGAATCTCCTGGACCCGGACGCGCCCGAGTTCCACCCCCGCAAGTGTGAAACTCTGCACGACATCACTCGCTTTTCGCATGAGAAATCCGTCAAGGAGATGTTCGATTTCGGCAAGGAACATCGGTTTTCGGAACGCTCCAGCAAGCAGTTGGTCTACCGGGTTCCGATGCAGTGGTGGGTAATCAACTTGGATGACGGCTTTTCCAGAGATGTGCAAGAACGATTCGTAAACTTGGAGGACATCGTATCGATTCCAATGCGTGCGCTCTGGGAGGGTGTCTTCGCGATCCCCTGGGCCGGTCCGCCGCCGGTCGACGCACGAGGGTTCATGTCAGTGCTCGTGCAGGCCACTGCTAATCCGGCGCTCGATCCCGCGATGAACTCGCCGTACGCCCAGCGGAATTACATTATGGTCTCGCGGAATTTCTGCGCGCTGTCGTCCCGATTCGGATTTCACTTCTCTACCGTGGAAGCGCTCGTAAGCGAGCGGGCCATGGAGAACTATGTCAGCTTTTGCTTCAAAGGGGGCGCGGCGGACCTTCGGAGGCGAGTGCTGAGGGCCGCCTTGGTTGGAGGGATCCTCGACGAACACGGTTTTCGGGTGGAGATCAAGGGAGATAGCGTCCTCGCCCGACTGGATGGCGGCGACCGGGAATTCATGGAGTCCCGTCTGGTGGTGCTGGGCTATCTGATTATGCATACCCGCCAGGTAGATATGGTCATGGCCAACGACGGCGCGCTCCATCAGTTCAGGACGAAGATGATGGAGGATATTTCGGGCATTCTGGTCCGGAGGGGCGCTGCTGACACGAGCTCCAACGGCTAGGAAGCCACAACGAACCACGAGATGGAATGAAATCCTGTCCGTTGTCTGGCTTCGGAGACACTGCCGTCAGTGGAGAAACCGATTAGGTGTAGGGGCGACCGGCCGGTCGCCCGAGTGAACCCGTCGGGACGCCTATGCGGGCGACCAGCCGGTCGCCCCTACAGCCCCCCACCGGGATTCCGAATCCTCACTCAGGTGGGCGGGCGATGCAAAGCCTTCGGCGATGGACGCAGTAACGCAGCTTCAATTCGGATGTTTCAAAAGGAGCGCATAGGGGTGATGCGGGGAAAGGCGGAACTTGTGGAACAGCTTTTGCACACGTTATGGGAGAGCACCTTCTCCTCTGAGAGGGATTGACCATGCCACCCAGTAAGCAGCTCCTCATCGTTGACGAAGACAAGGCTTTCGTTGAGGGAATTGGGGATCGATTCCGCATTCGTCTCTTCAAGGTCTTTACGGCGCATACCGCTCAAGAAGCGCTCATCCGCGTGTATGAGCACCCCGATATCGAAGTGGTGCTTCTCAACGTGAAGCTGCCCGGAGTCGACGGCATCGACGCTCTCCGGGAAATCAAGAAGGTCTACCCGCTCGTAGAAGTTATCATGCTGGCGAACCAAACAGGGATCGGACTGGCGGTCGAGGGCATGCGCCTTGGCGCATTCGATTACGTTCTGAAGCCTCCGGACTTCGCGGAAGTACTCGCCAAGGTGGATGAAGCCACGAGCAGGGGTCGTAAACACAGGGATAAGATCAGAGCCGCGGAAGAACAGCAGGAAAGAACGGCAGGATCTTTGAGGGCGGGAGGCACCGGGACGGACCGGAGTCCGGCGGTCTGATACCAGTGCGCCATCATACAGGTAACATTGGCGCCACTCGTCGACATGGGGCGCCATACGGTAAAATCCCCCCTGTCCCCCCTTTACGAAAGGGGGGGACCCGTATTCCCCCCTTTGATAAAGGGGGGGTGAGGGGGGATTTTGGACATTCCATATGTCACTTGTTTGAACGAACATTTCCATGATAAACGCCGGTAGCGCCGGCATCTTGCCGGTATTCTTTACGGCGTTTCATGCTTCGTTGTGGCGACTTTTCGCCATGGAAGGTGGTATTATATCGACTCTCGAAAATAATCACGGATTGACTGCTGGGTGCCACTGCTGGCTTGTCCAGCAGTGTGATCCCATTCCGCGAAAACTTTCGAGAATCCCTATAGACGCGACTTCAAGCCGAAACCGATCAGTTCTGCTTTAGAAGACGCCTTCGGGCGTGTCCAAGTATCTTGACCGGGCCTTTCAATAGTGAGCGAGGACGCTTTACCACGCGGGAGAGCGCACGTCCGTGCCGCCTCCACGAGGTCCTGGCCCAGGTATTTGCGAGTCGGTCTGAAAGCTTAACGCGAGTCAAGTCCTGATCAGAATTAACGATTACGACATCGCGTTCTTGTCGAACTTGGCGTATGAGCGGGCGGCAACGTTTCGCCACGTCACGGTGTACGAGGACACGGCCGGGGTTCGCGGCTAGCGCCACTCCTTCGGAAAAGAGTTCCATGAATCTGGCGTGCTCCACATGACAGAAGTCGCTCCTGGGAATCTCGTACGAGCCAAGATGGCCCCAATTGATGGATCGCTTGTCGAGCAAACCGTTCTCCGTGAACTCCTTGTAGAAGCTGCTCCCTGGCATGGGCGTGAAGCCGAGGCAGGCTTTGGCGTTGCACTGCAGGCTCCTTACAAAGTCGAGGGTTGCCCTGATATCCTCTTCAGTCTCGTCAGGCATACCCATCATGTACGACACGAGCAGGTCCAGTCCCGCCTCCTTGACGCGAGAGCATCCTTGCCGGTTGATTTCGACGGTTGAGTTCTTCTTCAGAGCCTCGAGCATCCGATCCGAACCGCTTTCGACGCCGATTCCCACTTGAATGCAACCAGCTCGCTTCATGAGTCGAAGCACGTCCGGTCGTGCTTCTTCAGCCCTGAGCAACCCCCTCCACCTCATTCGACCCTTCGGCTGGAACAGGCCAGAATGAATGAATCCTTCACACAACTCAGAAAGCCGGCGTGTATTTAGCGCGAGCGTGTCGTCACAGAAATCAAGCATGTCCACGTTCAACCCGTTGATGAACCTCGCAAGCTCCACCACATAGTCCACCGAATGGTACCGGACCGGTCTGTTCCACTCGGAAGCGCAGAAGCGGCAAGAGTGAGGGCAACCTCGCGATGCCATAACGGTAACACTGCGGTTCAGCCACTGAAACCAGATTGAGTAATCGGTATAGAAGGAATGATTTACAAGACGGAAATTCGGGAAGGGCAGCGCGTCGAGATCATCTTCGATTCTTCTGCGAGTAAAACGATCCTCCGATCCCCGTACCATGAGGCCGGGGATACGATCCGGTGCGATGCCGTCCATAATTTTGCGGCACACATCTTCGCCCGGTCCTACGCATACTGCGTCGAGCCATGGGATCTGTTCGAGGGTAAGCTCCGGTTCTACCGAAGGATGCGGACCACCTGCAATGAGGAGGCCCGCGGGATGCTGCTCTTTGATTGAGCGAGCCAATTTGCGCGCCTGTCCGAATGCGGCGGTGACAATGCTAAGGCCTGTAAGGAGAGGCCGACGACACTCGACTGCCCGAGCGATCAAAGTCTCCACATGGGCTGTGTGAAACTGAAACGCAAGATCATAGCAGTCGAGCAATTCGGCCCGAAACCCCTTGTCATGGAGGAAGCTGATGATGGAGATGAGACCGAGCGGCGGCACTCTTGGAAAGGCCCATTGCGGAACGCTCCATATCTGCCCGGCCCTTACGCTCCACGTTGGGGCGACAAAAAGTGCTGTCGGACGCATGCTCCCCCCTCAAGTGAATTTCAACCCTGACGAAGTCAGGGTGCACAATTTGCGGACGCTTCGCATTCGAGCAATTGCGAAAACATCATCCCGAAGACGCTGCGGCCTTCGTGCGCAAGACCAGTCCCGCGGGGGTCAGAATCCCCCGAGAAGCTGTCCAGGCCTTCCAGCGACATTCTGCAAGGTTTCAAATAAACCGATAGACTCTCCCCTTTCGGGGAAGCATCGATCGAGATCCAGGTGGGAACAAACCGCCACCACGGTGGCGCCGATGAGTTGCCGGCGGTTTCGAAGTCCGCGGGAAGCCCCCAATACTCGAGGACTGGGGTCAGGACAGGTATCAGGGAGTTGAATGCACCCCATTCCCACTCGGAAGCAGAAAAAGACACCTTCAGATCGCAATAATCGCTCTCGGGCGCGAACCCGACGCCGAGGAGCACCGGCGGACAGACCGCCGAGTCCGGCGCAGCTTGCGCCACAAGAGCGACAAGTTCGTCAAGCGGAGCCTTGCGAAGTCCAGGGAGATCGGTGGCGAGAGCGCGTACGGTATCCATCGGAGAGGAGCCGGCCCACACGTACAACTTGACGCGAGCCAGTCCTTGATGATTGAAGTCGTACGCAACGCCCTGAATCCGCTCCTGCCCAAGGAACGAGGATCGAAACCGTCGAAACCCTTCGTTTTCGAGCAGTTCCGAAAGAATCCAATACACATTCCAGAATGATGTCCACCAGGTCTTGAAATAGAGCCTCCCTGCACGAGGCTTTCCTGGAGCGAATCTGGCCCCGAAACCGACGTATGAACGGCTAAAGTCCGGCACCTCCGCCAAGTGACGGTCCACAAGCAGCTCAGTCAGTCCGGAAGATGACTCGCTCCGCGGGACCACTAGACCGGCATGACGTCGTATGGTCGCTTGTGCTTTGGCCCTGTCTTGAGGCCCCGCCTGCGAATCGACGATGAACCTTACCGACCCCGTACCCGCGGGATCCACTACGCACGAAAATTCAACGGGTACACCGTCGGTGGTGAGATCGGAATCCCACCGTGCAGCGCTGTCACAGCCCGAGAGGCATTCCGCAGTCAGCATACCGAAGAGTTCCAGCAGCTCTTTCTGTTCAGGACCCGAAAGCAAGGGAGCGGTCCAGTGTTTCAGAAAACCGCTCAATCGCATGCCGATCGTGTCGTCGTCGGGCCGTTCCATCGTGGTCATGGCAAAGCCTTTGAAAGCACAAGCCGGCGGGGACCGCCTACGGATACATCCTGCAAGAGCTTCTGTTCGAGTATGGGCAGCGACGTCGGTTCAAAGCCGAGCTCGCGATAGAGCTCGTGAGCGGCGCTGTTGCCGCGTTCAACAATGACGTTCACCCTGCCGGCGCCTCTGTGGCCGGCTTCTTGGATCGCTGTCCGAACAAGCCCTCGTGCGATTCCCATTCCGCGGTACCGCACTCTTACGATCAGGTCAAAGAGCCACCAATCGGGGTACAGCTCTTCGTTCCAAGGGAATCGCCGTAGGACCACCGCGCCGGCAGGCTTGTTCCACAGAGTCGCGACAACATGGCATTGATCCGGCTCAAGACGTCTCAATTGCTGAATTATAGACGCCTCATTCCCGGAATCAGCGCAGTAATCATCCCACCGATAAATGGCCGCCAGAGACGGGACATCTTCCTGCTCTGCTACACGAATGCGTATTCGATTATCGGCAAGAAACGCGGCTATGCGACGATATCCTCGGAAGCGCTGCAATTTCGGTAGAGCTCGCGCGGCAACATGTCGCGGCACACGAGAAGGGGCGGCGAGCACCAATCCACCAAGTCTGGATCTTACTCTCAGCATGCCTGCCCAAGAGAGCCGGCCACGGTCAAGCCAACGCCTTTTGCCTCCGCGTTCCATCGCGATGACCTGCCCGAGAACGCTGCCGACTTCGACCCACTCGTCAGATCCCGCCGCGTCAGGACGTACGATAACCACGCTCGGTTCGCCGCGGGTTTCCGGGCCTACCTGAACGATCCTATGCGCGATGGGGTCGCCCCACGGGCTGCGATAGAGCACGATCATGCCGACTTTCAGCGCTGAGTTGCCCACAGGGGCGACAATGATCGCATCGCCGGGCAGAAGCATAGGACTCATGCTCCATCCGTGCGCGACAAAACGGAGCGTCCCTTGCGCTGACAGGACTTCGGTCGCGAGGTCAGCGAGTTCTTGACCGGTTAAGACTACACGCTGCATCGCACGAAATCCACTATGCTCTTGTGGGGAACGAACGCCAGATCGCAGCACGGGACGGCAGCGGTCAACCGAGCGAGAAAACCGAGAGTAAAGGCCATTCCGTCGGGGTCCCAGAGCGGCGGAAACAACCGGGTCAGGAGCTTGGTAGATGCCTGTAGTCTACCCACCGGAACAAGCGTGTGATCGCCGCTGCGGCCGAGAAAGAAGATACCCGCTAGCGGCACAGCCTCTGGTGATACGGCTGCGACATCTCCGTGCCATGGTGTGGCATACATCCAGAATTGACCGTCCTTTTCACGCACCACAATTCTGTCGTCGTTGAGGATGCGTGCCTCTTCATTCCACAATCGGGCCATAGTCGATTTCCCGTGACCGGAATTTCCCGCGAAAAGATACCCTCGGCCATGGTCATCAATTCCGCACGCATGGACCATCACTCCACGACTTCGCGCAAGCAGACAGACCATGAGCACTTGCCCAAGCGGATAATCAAGGGGATTGGGCAGCGTCACCGGAGAATCAGCGCTGAATGGGCCTCGAATGAAGATTTCACCGTGCGTGAAATCCCGATCAAAAATCATGAGTCGATCGGCAAGGGAAGAAGAGGCGGAATGCCGCTGCACAAGAACGTTTTGGCCATCCATGCGGTAGAATGCCCAGCGATCTCTCACGTCGAACACGAGGCTTTCGGCGGTGAGAAAGAGCGCAGGCATTGGCGACGACAGAACCCGCGCCTTTACAGTCGGTGGGCTGGCATTGAAGAACGCCTCGAAGGCGCCGCCCATTTGAATCCGGTCCATGTGCCGATCCGCCTCGACGGAGAGGCATATTTCGGCGATGTCCAGTACGATGCGATTTCGGTCACTCATAGTCGGCCGGTCCTGGACTGCGCACGCCTAGGAAAGGTACTCCTGGCATCTGACGGTGTAACCGTAGACGCTTGATTGGCACCTGCTATTGTAACTGTCGGGGCCGCTACTGATGGTGGATAGCTTGCAGTTCTGGAACACAGCCTCGTTGGTGACGAGTTCTACCAAGGTGATGGACGGTTTGGTGTAGGTTCTTCTTGTTGACACAGAGTCGGCAGTGTCTGTCATCCACTCACTCCTGAACCAAGTATGAAGTCCCGCGAACCTGTTTTTACAGGCGTCCGCGCGACTGAACGCGATCCCCTTGTCGATCCGCCACAATGGCGAGGTGTACGTCGGCGATGTCCAACACGGTGCGCTTTCGGTCACTCATGGTCGTCCGGGTCCGGGTAGCGTATGCGTCAGGACAGGTATTCCTGGCAAGGGGCCGGAATACCGTAGACGGTAGTTCGACACCTATTGCTGTGATCGTCCGGACCGGAACTACGTGTGTCCAGCTTGCAATTTTGAAAAACGGCCTCGTTGGTGACGAATTCCACCAAAGCAATCGTTGGTTTGGCGTAAGGTCTTCTCGCTGGCGCAAAGCCGCTTGTGTCTACCATTTCAGCACTCCAAGCTAAATATACGATCCCGAAAACCAGTTCCCGCAGGTGTCCGATACTCCACGCCAGACGGGGCCGGCGTCACGACTGCCACTGTTCACATGGCTGGTGTCCCCATCTTCAAGGCCGTTGTCTCGGCTCGTTGCCCGCGGACTGCAGCTTGCAACCGGCGAATACAGTCTCATGAGCGACGAGGCCCGCTAAGTGCTCTACGGCCTAAATACGGTCACGTATTCCGGACAGTATTGGTGGGACAGGCAAGATGCCTGTCTCACCAATCAGTGATTTGACCCCTTTTCTCATTATCCTCGGCCGAAGGCGCGCTGCCGTAGTTGTGAAACGGAGCACTAAGGTGAGGGTCGGTCTACTGTAAGGTTTCCTAGCGCGCGTCGAGTCGACCGCATCTCTCATTAGTTCGCCCTTTGGCCGGATTGCCCGATTCTGAGGGCTTCGCCCCTCAGGCGCGCGGTGCGGCAAAGAAAGTCGACAGGACGCTCCGGGTCTCTCCATTCGAGTAGGCCCCAGCCGGGGCATTGATCGCACAATGAACTGACATCGCAAGACTGGCAAGGAGTTGTGCGTTGTCGCTTTCGAGTCATCACCATTGGGATTGCGCGACTCCACCCTTCCTCGAAAGTCCCTTTCCGGAGTTCATATTCCGGTTCACGCGACATGATACAAACGCTCAGACGTCCGTAAGCATCGATGTGGAAGCGCCCGATCCCGGCTCCGCACCTGTAGAGGTTTTCCGGGATTCTCGGGGGGCCGCCGAAATGCTCAAGAAATTTGCGCATCTCTGCCATCCGGCGATCGTCCATCATATCAAACTCAACTATTTCCTCGGGCGAAAGCCGAAAACGAGCGGGCGCGGAATCGCCTTCGAGTCTAAAATTCAGACTGGCGTCGTACCGGAAGTCCATCCCCAGCCCGGCGGCGAAGTCCTTCATAAGGCCCAATTCATGCTTGTTCACCGTCATGAGCATTGTCTTGAGGCTGAGCGGCACTCCGCGATCGACGAGCAGTTCAATGCCCCGAATACACCGCTTGTACGAGCCTGGTACGCGCGTTACCGCTTCGTACGTTTTCTCTGATGCTCCGTAAAGCGTGATTTCCATGCTCCGCGGCGGGTACTCGGCCAAAAAGTCCGCGATCTCGCGAGTGATCATCGTGCCGTTGGTAAAGAGGGTGACCAGAAATCCCCTCCTTTTGGAGTACAAGTAGATGTCTGAGAAATCGGGTCGTATCAGCGGCTCTCCACCTGTAAGGAGAAGGGTGAGACATCCTTCGTCGGCTGCTTCGTCCATGATGCGGCTCAATTCAGCCGTGGTCAGCTCCTTTTCCTTCACCGTCGGGTCATTCAAGTCACGCGCGATGTAGCAGTGGACGCACCTTAAGTTACATCTTTCCGTTACTTCAATGCTGCCGGACCACGGAATACGCCGGTGCTCGGTCGCTTCGTACAAACGTTTGCCGAACTCTCCGTACGTTATGCGCGGAATATGGGGACACTCCATCTAGATTTCCTTGACTGCCTCGACCTTCAGCAGTTGCATGAGGAACTCCGCGAGATCTCGTTCGGCGTCCTTCGGGGTCACCTCGAACTCCTCCAAGATGCACGACTGGATCTGTTCCACTGTCCTCTCGCCGTCAATGAGTTCCCAGATCCGTGCCGCTACCTCGTTCAAGGTGTACACGCCGTTCACCTCGGCGGCAGTCTTTCGGATAGGCACAAGAATGACCTCGCCCGCGATGGAGCGCGAGACAATTGAGTCGCTCTTGACAAATCGCTTATTAACGAATTCGGACACATCTACCACTTTCGCACTCTCCCCCTAAGCAACACCAGTGAGTTCGCCAGCACCCCGCAAGAGTCCAAGCTTTCTCCGGTATTCTTCAGCCTAACACAATCGCTCGTTCGCGTCAAAACCCCGTTCTTTCGGCTGGTTGTCGAACGTTCAGTAGGGATGTGATACATTACGCCGACCGGCCTCGACGCCGGTTCGCAATTCCGGCGCGTTTGAGACGCCGGCGCAGGCGGTCCTCCGAACAGCATGAGACAAAGTGCGTCTCCACATTTACGCAACAGAACTCCGGCAGGCGCCACGGCGGAACTCGAAGCCGAAATCCGGCGCGCAGTTGTGGACTCAGTTCACGATATTCCACCGTCGCATGCTGCGTACTCAGGATGGACGGCCAGGCACTTAGAGGTCGTGCGATCGCACGGTCTGGGACCGTGGCTGCATCAATGGTTGGCGCGGCATCCGGATGTCGGCGCCCCGCCGGAAATCGTCGCAGCCCTCAGGGAAGATTACCGGTCTTCGGCATTGCAGAGCCTCGTTCGGGAGGCTTCGCTGTTTACCCTTCTCGGCGAGTTCGAGACGGTCGAGTTGCCCGTGATCCTGCTCAAAGGGAGCTACCTCGCCCGCCACGTGTATCGAGATCCCGCACTCCGGCCTATGGACGACGTGGATATACTCATACACGAAGAGGATTTGGAGCAGGCGAGAAGCGTCCTTTCCAACATAGGATATCGATCCGCGGTCAAGTCCTTATCGCCGTATCACAAGGTTTTCAAGCCCGCGCTGCCGTTCTTTCGTTCGAGTCCGACGCCGGGGCACGTGGATCTCCACTGGGCCTTGCAGTCGATGGATTATTACCGATTTCCCTCAGAAGCTTTGTGGGAGCATGCTGTCGAAGTGAGGCTAGGCGGCCATCGTGCGCTCTTTTTGTCTCTGGAAGCGAATTACATCCATATCGGGCTTCACACCCTCAACCATGCGGACGCCATGCGCAACTGGCTCGATCTCGCCCTCGCGGCAAAAGAGCCAGGCGTGGATTGGGATCGAATTGTTTCCATGGCCGCTCGGCTTGGCGCACTCAGAGCGATGCATTGGGTCTTTCAGGAGCTCGCACGCAACTGGAGCATAGAGCCGCCGCCCCATATCGTGAAACAGGTGGAGGCATACAGGCCGAGGTGGATCGAAGATAGGGTCATTTGTTACCGTGCGCGAAGGTACTGGAGGTTTTACGCACGGCTCGAGCGTCTCCCGGGGTGGGGAAGCAAACTGGGTTATGTGTCTTGGCTTGCTTTGGGTAGGATCGTTCGTCGCTAGAGCTTATACCAATGCGCGATCATGCAGGTAGTATTGGTGTGTCTCGCCGACCCTGGATTCCCCAAGAGAAAATCCCCCCTAACCCCCCTTTAATAAAGGGGGGACAGGGGGGATTTTGGATGCTGCCAATATCACTTGTCTGAAAACACATTTGTGTTATCTACGATATCTACATCTCCAGTAGCCTGCTTCCGTGCTCGCTGCACGTGCGCAAACAGTTGCGCCGGCACTCTTGCGCCTGCCATCCGGCTATGTCCTCGGCCTTCGAGTCACATGCGCTGATGCACTTCTGGCAGCGATCGTAGTCCGGGAACTCACGAAAGGACTCCATGGTTTCCCTGTCAAGCTCGCCTCTGATGAGGCGGTCTCGCATCTCTCTCACCGCTGATGGTGGCATCGCCAAGGCAGGAGCCTGACCGGGAGATCTCGCCAAAGGGCTCCCCTTGGGCGGAGCCTTGGGAACCATTATCGATTGCCAAGGCTTGTCGCCTCGACGGTCCAGCTCGTCCACGATGTGCAACGCGAGGAAGACTGTTGCCAGTCCGACGACAACAAGAGCAATAGAGACCGGCAACCGCTTCAGCAGGCGAATAATGCGGCCGTCACGTTCGTACGCCAGTCGGTCGAAAACCAAGTACTGCTCGCCAAGTTCATCGGGCGTCAGCGGCGAACCATTCCGCTTCTGAGGTTGCGGATTCGCTGGATTCGAGGATGTTGAGCGCTTGTGAAAGTTCCTTTTTGACAATCGAAATGCATCCATGAATTCGCAGTGTCACCTCTACACGGCATAAGCGTTAAGATAAGAGGCGGTGCAGCCCCGAGGACGTGTCTCTTCTGCGCCGTGCAAATTTTTGCCATCAACCGTCCCCCCTCACTCCCCCCGTCAACGGGGGGAGTGCGTTCTCTCTCCGTTGACAAGGGACAGGGAGGGGCATGGTCTTGGAATCTTGCTTATCTTTACGCCTATGCCCCCTACGGCGTCACGCCTACACCGTACTCCCGGCCGGTCTGGAGCTGTGGTATCGCCTACTGTGGTAATAGCGATTGTAATAGCGGCCGTACTTGCCTGAGTAATAATGGCTGTACCCGTCCACGCGCGGGTCGGACATGTTGAGGACGATTCCGAGAAGACGGTTGTCTCCGCGTGAAACCGCTTCTCGAGCCTGGACGAGCATGTCGATGGGTGTGTGGCCCGCGCGGGTCACAAGGATCAGGCCGTCCGCATACCCGCACAGAATCCGTGCATCGACTACGCCCAAGACCGGTGGCGAATCGAGGATCACACAGTCGAATTCTCTCTTGACTGTCTCAAGGAGGGCTTGCATGCGTGGAGCCTTGATAAGTGCCACCGGGTTGTCCGGCGTCGGTCCCGACGGCATGTAATACAGACCCGGAAGGCCGGACTCTCTGATAGCGTTTCTCAATTCGGAGCTCTTGCCGCTGATGACATCGCTGAGCCCGGAACCGTGTTCGTGTGTCTTGAATACTTCGTGTATTCTCCCTTTACGCATGTCGCCATCGATAACAAGAACCCGCTTGCCTTCCGAAGCAATTACCGATCCCAGCGACACGGCCAGGAATGTCTTACCTTCCATGGGGATGGCGCTGGAGATGCACAGAATGCACCCCATCTCCGCTTGTAGGACGGATGACGCGCCGTTCTCGACTATTCGCACCGCATCGGTAAATGGGGACAACGGGAACTTGCTCGCCTGAAATTCAGGCGGGGTGCCGTTGGTACCCATGCCCTCGTGTCCGCCGGACAAGCGGTCGATCTTCGGCAGCGCGCCGAGAATAGGCACATTTACCCGACGCCGAATCTCCTGCGTCGTCCGAGCTGTGTCATCAAAGAATTCCAGGCACAGAGCCACTCCGATTCCAGCCATCATCCCAAAGAGCGCCCCTAAGAGAAGAATCTTGCTCGTGCGCGGGTATACCGGACTCGTCGGAAGAGAGGCGGGGTTCACGACTTCGACGGTATAGCCCATGACGCCCTGGTCGAGTTCGGCCTGTTTCGATTTCTGGAGCAGCATCATGTAGACTTGGAAGTCCGACTCCACCGACTTCTTGAGGATTTCGTACTGGACCGTCAGGGAATTGCTCTTCACCGCGTCCAGTTTCGTCTTCTCGTAAACCTGTTCGGAAATCTCCTCCTTTTTTTTCGCGGCTTCCAGCTCGCTGCCCAGGTTACGTTTCTCAATGTCGCCGATAGTCTCTTCGATCTTCTTAATCTTGTTGCGCAAGAGCGTCATCTTGAAATAGTTCGGCGAATAGATCGCCTTCATGTCCGCATACTGCGATTGCAGGCTCTTGAGCTGATTCCGGAGATTATCCACGTACGCGCCGCTCATTTCCTCGGGCAGGTTGCCGCTCTTCGCGAGCGTGGCGGCTTCAAGATTCACTCGATCGCTCTTTGATCGCAGGAAGGTTTCGCTTGCTCTCTCGTGGAACGCCACCGCGTCACTGCCTCGTTTGTCGAAGAAGACGATGCCGTGCTGGCCGGTGAAATCGAGCAAATCCTGTTGAGATTTCGCCAGCTGCTTTTGAGCTTCGGTCAGTTCGTTCTTCAACCAGGTCCGCACTTTCGTGGTGAGTTCCACGCGTTTGCGTTGGCTCTGCTCGACGAACGTGTTGAGGTATGTGGTGAGTATCTGTTTCGCGACCAGTGGGTCGTTTGCCCTCATATCCACTTCGATGAGTTGGGTTCGGGGTACCGCGTTTACGCGGACCCGGGCCAAAACTCCGTCGATGAGTCCGATCTTGTGCTGTTCGTCCGCCAGTTGTGCGTCGGGCGATGCATCTCCAGCGGGAGACTTGGATTCTTGGGCGGTCCCTCCGCTTGCAGGGATCGGCGATGCCAACCCAACCCAACTCAAGACATTAGTGCCCCAGGATTTGATCTGCGCGACCATACCAGGGGGATTGGGACGCTCAACCTCTTTCGGCGCCGAAGCCGTTGACTCGGCGCCTCGCGGACCGCTATTGCCGCTGCTGGACGTTCCCCGGTCACCGGGCCACTGATTCGTCCGCTTGAGAAAGGTCTCGGCCAAACCGCGACTCTTGAGAGTCTCGATTTGAGTCTGGAAGAATATGTCGAACTGTCCGAAAGCTGACATCAAGTCGTCCATGTTCCGAGACATCGGACCGGCTTTCTCGATCTCGACAGTGGCAGTCGAGACGTAGACCGGTACCGCCGTGTACGCCCGGAGACCGGCGAGCGCCACGCCCGCCAGGAACACAGCCGCAACCGTCCACTTGCGGCTGGTCACGTTGCGCATGTAGTCGAATAGGCTCTTCTGGTTGTCGGAGTGGAACGTGAACTGAGTCGGAAGGGGTCTGAATTCCCGCGCAAAATCCGCCAGCGTCACGGGATGCTCATGCGCATTTGCGGTATTGTTCGGGTTTGTGGGGGACTGTGAATCGCTCCGGGGAGTCGCCATAGTGCATTCCTGTCATATATCCGACCGTTGTGCGCGTTACGGGGATTCGAGGCCGGACCGTGACTCCAAAATCGCGTGACGTTTGTTGGAAACTATACGTACCCAACAATAAATATTAACATTAACATCTTCTTTTTTCAATCGAGTTTGAATTCGAGTTATCTGACACGGTTACGAACGTTTTCGCTTGCTTTGACTCCTGCGGCGATCGGCGTTTCGTCAGAAACATGCGTTCGCGGTTATCTTTCGGCGACGCGAGCAGGGTTTCCTGTGACTGTTCGACCGGGCGGGACATCGTCTATCAAGACCGATCCAGCGCCCACTACGGCGCGTGCACCGATTGTGACTCCGGGAACCACGGTGGAACCGGCTCCAACGAGCACGCCCGCACCGACAGACACGTTTCCGCACAGGTGGCAGCCCGGCGCGATGTGCGCTCCGTCGCCGATCACGCAGTCGTGATCGATTGTGGCGCCGGTGTTGACAATTACCAATCGTCCGATAGTCGCATCCGCGTTGATCACCGCGCCGGCCATGACCACCGTTCCGGAACCGATCGAAGCGCCGCGGGCGACTTGCGCCGAAGGATGGACCGCAGTAACCAGCGTCAGACGGGCAAGCTCAAGGTCGCGGGCCGCTGCCATACGATCAGCATTTACTCCGATAGCGACAAGGCCTTTCTTGATTTGTGAAGCCGCAGTTTTGTCAAAGAGGATCTCGCGTCCGCCCGAGATTCGGTATCCGTAGAAGTCCGTGCCGGTGAGTAGGGGATCGTCATCCACTACCAGAGCTATTCGGTACAACCCTTGCGCCTCGATGATCGACGCAACCACCTTGGCGTGGCCGCCGGCGCCGAAGAGAAAGATGTCTTCCAGATGCCCCTGCATCACGTTCACGTTCCGATACCCACGTTGTCGCCGGTCCCGGAGTTACCGAGAAACTCGTCAACCGTGCTCTTCCCTTCTTGCGTCACTCCTCTTCCGGAAAAGACCCTTACAACCGTGAGAAGGATGATCTTCAAGTCCAACTTGAGGGACCAATTGTCCACGTACCAGACGTCGAGAGCGAACTTCTCGTCCCAGGTGATGGCATTGCGACCGTTCACCTGTGCCCACCCGGTTATACCGGGTTTCACTTCGTGGCGGCGCATCTGGAAGGGGCTGTACCGCTGCAGGTAGCGCATGAGCAGCGGCCGCGGGCCGACGAGGCTCAGGTCGCCTTTCAGGACATTCCACAGCTGTGGCAGTTCGTCCAAGCTCGTTCGGCGCAAAAACCTCCCCAGACGGGTGAGACGGTCGGCATCGGGCAACAGGTCACCGGACGGAGATCGCGTGTCGGCCATGGTTCGGAACTTCACCAGGGTGAAAGGCACACCAAGGAGCCCCGGTCTTTCTTGCATGAAATAGATCGGTGAACCCATCAGGCAGCGGATCGCCAGCGCAGCGACGCCAATCAAAGGTGACAGGATCACCAAACCTATTGCCGCGGCCGCCACATCGACGGCTCGTTTGACCGCGAACGAGGCGGGCCGTTTATGAGGAATTGTTTTGTGCAACGACAAAGAACCCTCTTTTCATAGGGATTATCTCCCAACTCGCGAAACCGGCGCCCGTATACAGCTTCTCAAGCTGATCTCTCGTATAGTCATGGATCGGGCAATGCTTGATCCAACGATAGCGCACCTTCCTTTGCAGGCTCCATAACGGCGAATACCGTGGAAAAGATGCCAGGAAGCGGCCCGCGGTGATACCGGCTATCTTCCGGAGCACCAGGGCTGGGGCGTCCACATAATCGAACAGACCCACTGCGATTACGATGTTGAATGTGCCGCTGAATTCGTGCGAGAGGAAATCCGCGCGGACGAATTGGCAAATCCCGTCCAGCTCCGCCTCTTGCGCCCTACATCTGGAGTACTCAACCATTGACGGCGCGAAATCGATTCCGATCACTTCCGCGGCGCCATGGCGAGCCAATTCCAGACAGTACTGCCCGGTCCCGCAGCCGATGTCCAGCACACGAGCCCCGCCAATCTCTCCGCAATGAGCGAGCGTGAGATGTCTGCGCTGGAAGAGCGCCTTCCGAAAAAACCTGTCCGCGAGACGCGAGAATCGGCCCTGGGTGGTGTAAAGCGCGTCCCATTCCTCAGGTATGCGATCGAAATAGTCTCGTGCGCCGTTAGGCTGGCAGCGCATCCCGCAAGGCCTCCTTCATGGACGTGAACCGATACGATTCAAGCAAGTGCGCCAGCTTACGCCGCACGCTCGACTTGAGCAGGTTGGACGTGAACCCGACCTTCCTCGCCGCCCATGGGTCAAACGGTCGTGGAAAACCTCTGCTCGTAAGGCGGCCGGAGCCGAATTCGTACGAATGGAGATAGAGCACGAACGGCCGTCCCTCTTCTCGTACCCGGTCCACAGCCCGCCAAGTGGCGCCGTACGGGAGGAGCCGGAAATAGCCGCCTCCTGCAACAGGGAGGTTCCGCCCCAAGAGGCGCACCACGCTTGGCGGCACCTCCACGATTGAGCCTTCATCGAGATCGATTCGGACCGGACCCACCGGGAATTGGGGCACTCCGTAGCGCGGTCCCGCAAACGGGAATATGCTGCTGTCATACGCGATACCGCAATCTGCCAGAATTTCAAGCGCCCACATCGTTTGCGAGACGATACTGAACTCCGGTGCTCGAAAGCCAAACACCGGTTTTCCGATAATGCCCGTTATCATGTCGATTGATCGGCGCACGTCATCGCGGAATTCGTCCCGCGTGAGCCGAACAATCGGTATGTGCGTGTGCCCATGCACCGCGACTTCATGGCCCTGCTCGTCGATACGACGCACCATGTCAGGGAAAGCCTCAGCGAGCCTGCCTACCACAAAAAAGGTCCCGCGAGCGTCTTTTGCGGCGAACAACTCCAAGAGGCGATCCACGGCAGCCGGCACTTCTTTGGAATGCTGAATCAACTGGCCGGTGAGTTTGCGGCAGATGATCCAATCCCAGCACTCCACGTCTATGGACAGTATGTTTACCGACGCATCGACCGCAACGGGATGAGTTCTCACGCTCCATTCCGTGGATGAATCACATGCAGCCCTGTCAGTCACCAGGGACCACCTCGGGCTGGGACTGCACGAGACCTTTGGCTTTCAGCAGGTGATGGTATTCCTCGAGCACCGCGTCCCAAATGGGCTCAGGTCGGAACGATCGGAGCACCCGCTCCCGCGCTGCTGCGCCGTGCCGGTTTCGGAGTTCCGGATCGTCCAAATATCGCACCATCGCTGCTAGGAGTGCATCCGCGTCCCGCGGCGGAACGAGTGCGCCGGTGACTTGGTCCTCGACCGCATCCACGCAGCCTGTGACCCGCGTTGCCACCACGGGGAGCGCCATGGCCGCGGCTTCGAGGAGCACGTTGGGAAAGCCTTCAGAGTATGTCGGCAGCACGATAAGGTCTACCATCCGGTAAAACTCCGGCATTTCCTCATTGTTCACATAATCGATCATAACCGCCCGTTCGTCGCGGGCCAACGTCTCGAGTACGTGTTTCGGCACCGGATCCTGATTTTCCGCAGGACCCGCGGTTACAAGATATGCGTTGTCGTAGCGCGCTCGGATATTCCTCCAGGCAGCATAGAGTTCAACGATGCCTTTGCCCATGACAAGACGCCCCACGAACCCAATCACCAGTGCACCTACCGGGATGCCCCACCGCGCCCGGAGCCGCCGTCGCGCGTCTGAGGCTACAGCCTCCGGGTTGAAGCGCCTTGTAGCCTCCACCCCGTTACTGCTTCCGGATCCCGGCACCGTTATTGTACACGCCGAGCAGAGGCCCTCGTTGACCATGAACTCCGCAACAGACCGGCTTACGCCGAGCACGCGGTCAGCGCACTTGCAGGTGATCAGCTCCAATGTGCGAAGAATTCTCTTTGCGGCGCCCGTGCGACGGTCAATCATGATACCGCGCAAAGAATACACCTTAATCGGTACGCGAGCCAGCATCGCTGCGAGCATTGCGAGAGGTCCCGCCTTGCCCGTCGATGAATGAACAATGGTCGGCCTTAGCCGCACGAAGAGTCTCCACAGCCGCAGCAACGTCACAAGATCCGCCATGGGTGTGATACCGCGTGTCATCGGCACCGCATGGACTTCGATTCCATCCCGCCTGGCGACTCTTTGGAGGGCTTCACCGGGCGAAGAAATCGCAATGACCTCGAACCCGTTGTCCACAAGGTGACGGATCTGCCCTCGCAGAAAGAACTCGAGCGTCATAGGCACGGTCGTGACGTGTACGAGCTTTACGGGCATGGCAAACAATCGCCCTTCTCTGACAAATGCGCTATGGGAGAGGCAATGATCTCAGACCAATGCGCCATCCAGCAAATAACTTGAATAGGGCCGGCAGGGACGCCGGCCCCCACCATAATTTGGTGGCGGCGGGCCTCCGTGCCCGCCATTTTACTTGTTTGAAAGCGCATTGATATCAGACGGCTCTTGGAGGGGCGGGCGTCTCGCCAGCCCAAAAGTGCCAGGCAAGATGCCTGTCCCACCAAGTATCCATTCCGCTGCGTCGGGCAAAAGAGCCTTCCGAAGCCTCGGGCTGGGTGGAGTTCGCTGCAAGTGCCCCGAATGGGGCACACTGTGAATAGCCGTGGCCTTCAGACCACGGAAACGAGGGTCCTGACAGGGTTCTTGGTATCCTGAAGTTGCCCGGCTCGTGATCGGACGACCCCGTCCCGGTGATTCTTGATCGCTTGTTGCGCCGTATTCCGTGCGCTGAAGCACACGGCTATTCATGGCACGCCCTTCGGGCGAAGACCTCAAGGAGCTTCCCAGGCTACGAGGCTTTGCAGCTAAATGTTTTCTACCTACCAAGTAAGATTTCACCTTTACAGCAGCGCATGGGCATCACATCTGAGGATACTGATCCCTGCACAGACTGATGACCGATCGGAACTTTCCGTTCGGTCCTCGGGGAATCTGTCGAACGCGCTCGACCTCTAAAGCGACGGTGTATCCGACTTTTCGGCGCAGGCTTGCGACAAGAGCGTGTTCGGCACTTGCGTCGAAATTCGGAGCGGGCACAACTCTCACGCGGATGAGGTCCAGCGACTCCTGCGCTATCTGGGCCTCGTAGATGCCAGTCAGCCCTTTGAAGATAGGATCGAAGCGGCCCAGCCACCCGCGGTCGGGTACGTAAAGCGTATCGTCCACCCGACCGGTGATCGTCGCGACGCGAGGCATCCTCCTGCCGCACGCGCACGGTGTCGAGGGTCCTGCCACAGCGAGGTCTCCGATTCGGTAACGGATGAAAACCTGCTCCGTATTGCAGAATGAAGTAGCCACAATTTCGCCTTCTTCCCCCTCCCGCGCAGGCCTACCGCCAGCGGTCAGGATTTCGCACACCCCGAATTCGGGGTTGATGTGGAGGGAGCCGTGTTCGCAACTGCAAACAAACGCAGCGGTGTCACTCGACGCGTACTGGTCGAACACCGCGCAGGCAAAAGCCTTCTCGATATCGGTGCGGTCCTCGGGGTGAAGGGTTTCCGCGCTGGTGATGATTGCACGGGGCCGCGGCAACGCGAGTCCGAGTGACTTCGCGATTCGGGCGACGATAACAAGCGCGGACGGATATCCGTCGATGAGTTCGGGGTCAAACGAGCGCATCGCTGCGACATACGCGGGAACGGTCTCCTGAGAAAGGTGGCTTGTGGACATGAGGAGGGCATTCCCGGGCACATTGCGGCGCCAGAAAACGCCGTTCGAGCGAGCCTGAGGGTCGGGGACTATATCTCGACCGGTGAACTGCACCCGCCTCGGAAAGATCGGCTCGGAAAGCCCCGCCCACGATCGCAACCGAAAAACGAAGCTCCAAATCCGGGTGAAACTATCCCGAGAACTGTACAAGTCCAATGGGGAGCCTGTCGTTCCGCTGGTGAAAAGCCTGTTCCACGAATTGTGGACTTGGCCGCCATCGAGAAAACTCGTCGGCCGGTCCCGAATGACTGCCTTTTCCAGCACGGGCAATCGCGAGAGGTCGTCGACGGTGGTTATACTTTTCGGATCGATCCCGTGTTCACGAAACAGTTCAGCGTAGTACGGCACCCTCACCGCGGCGTGGCGAATAAGCTCGCTGAGGCGCCGATTCTGTTCCTCCAAGAATCGGTTTTCGTCCCACCACTGGCTCTCCAGCAATTCGGTAAGCAATCGCCGGCCGAGATTCACATCCCAGCGTCTGCGGTTGTGCATGAAGCCTTGCGTGGAGACCATAAAGTCTTGAGCCCATCGGGGCGCGTGCGCGTACAAGGTCTTGGCCAGGCTCACTCCGACGCCTCCTTAGTCCGACTGGAGCCGAAAAGCTTTCGCAACAGTCGTCGGTACTCGTCCAGGTGGCGGCGTTCGAGAGACGCGAGCAGTTTCAGAGGATTTCTGTGACGTCGAAGGAAGTGAAGCGGCCGCGTGAGTGCAAGGTCGTGGGTGATGGCCCTTGTCCAGCACTTAGCGTACTTGTCGTCAGGAGCGTTAAGCTGGGTGTTCAGCCGACGGTGCATGCGGGCTCCGCGATCTTTGTTGTCCGCTGTCACGAGCCCGTCTCTCGAGATGAAATACCTCACGCGTACGTCGACGATCCGACGCTCCTGGAAATCGCACGTTAGTGCTGCAGCAGGTCGAGTGAACCTCGGCCATGGGTAGATGTCGCCGGCGATGAGGTTGCCAAGGCTGTAGAATATCCAGCCGTTGCCGTAACGCTCAAATCCCTGCAATCGGTGAGGATGGTATCCGACGACCGCGGCAGCGCCGGCGTCAATAACTCGGCGTGCAAGCCGTCTTTGTTTGGGAGAGGGCAGGGGGAGGAAATCCCAGCCCCAGTGAAAATGCACCAAAACGAGCCCGTTGTCCGCAGCCCAATGCGCGACTTCCTCTACTACCCGGTCCGGCTCGAGGTGGTTGAGCAACGATTCAGTTTCCAGTGGAGCTCGGGGATTCGTTTCTTCGTCCACATACGCGAGAAGAACGATCTTTGTGCCCTGCAATTCGTAGATGAGCGGCCGCGTCGCCTCGTCGGCCGAGGTGCCGGCTCCGACCGTGTCCCGGCCTTCCGAACGCAGAAACGTTATCGTCTGACCCAATCCGGATGCTTTGCAGTCTAAAGCGTGGTTGTTGGCGAGGAGGGCTGTGGTAAGCCCGAGCTTGCCGACCTTTGCAGCCGTGGCCTCGTCGGTGTGGAGCGCAATCCTCTTCGCGTGCGTAACACCTTCGCTGCCGAGCAGAGGCGCCTCCCAGTTCCCGATCCGGAGATCCGCCGGTTCCAGTTCTCGAGCCAGGAACGCGACGCTCGATTCCAGGCGGTCATGGTGCGCGGGATTTCGGAGCGAACCCGTGAGGGCAATGTCCCCCAACCATTGTACGGTTATGCAGATGGACATGGGGAATGCGCTTCACTCGACCTGGTACGCGTGTCCCAGCACCTGTTGCTGAAACGCGAACCTCTGGCGGATAGTCTCTCGGATGAAAATGGGTACTATTGCAAGCGTGAGCAACCCTGGAATCATCTGGACCCGTTGCCGAACAACGAGCCCTTCGTTGGGAAAGTACGACAAGAGGATGCACAACCAGATCACCGCGAGGATTGAGGCCCTGACAGCCGGAAGTTGCAGAGCGAGCCTGCCGTACGGGGAACCGTACTTCACCCACACGGTCAGGAGGATAAGCGTCATGGCCCACGTTTCCACGCAGCTCACCAGGATGCGCAGGCTCCCTACAGTCCACGGAAACGGCCGGAGGAACGCAGACACGAACCCGGACACGAAAAAGATCGGCTTCCCGCCATAATTGTCGATGTGCGATCCCTGGTGCCCGATCCGGGAGAGGTTCTCGTACTGTGTCTCCATGAGGTCCATAGCGGATTCAGTGGAAAGCCCTACGCCTGTCTGATACCTCATGCTGAAAAAGAGGAGCGGCAGGACGAACAGAATCAGTGCGGCCCAACCGCGGCGCCCACCCTGGAGGATCGCCGCTCCCGTCACCGCAATTGCCCACCCCATCATGACGTGCGGTCGCAACAGCGCTCCCACAGCCAAAGCGATCAGAACGAGCGGGCTCTTGAGAAAGAACGTCTCATTCGGATCGCGAAACGCGGCTGAGAGCACCACGCAAATCGACCAGTACATGAATCCTTCTTTGAGATTCATGGTGCCCCAAAAAACCACTGACGGAAAGAATACCGTAAAGAGCAGCCAGAATCGGTTGCTCTGCCAATGCGGGCACACCGCCGTGAAGCTCTGAGCCAGAATCAGCCCGCCCCAGAAGCACAGGACCGCATTAATCATCGTTGCTGTGTAAACCGACGCGCCGATCCACATGAGGAGCGCCACCCAGCACTGGTATGCGTGGTTGCCGATCCGGAAGTGCTCCCAAACAGCGTTCCAGTTGTCGGCTGCCATGTCTCGGACGACGATGGCGGCCCATGCTTCATGGCCGAGAGCGTCATACATCTCGACGCCGAGGGCGTCTTTCGAAAAGTCCCCGGCAAAGAAGGAAAATAATAGCCACAGTAGTCCGCCCACTACCATTTGGAGCTGAGCATCGGCCCCGACGAACTCGCGCTTTATGTACGTCCGCACCAGAACCGGCACGAGAAAAATGAGCACCGCAAGCACGCTGACGTCTACAATGGTGAGCTTGCTCATGGTCGGCGCTCCCGCGCGGCATTCACCCACGTTATGTAGAATTGTTCCAACACCTTGAGTTGGGCCTCCGCGCTGTAATGCTCTTCCACGAAACGCCTTCCTTCTTCGGAGAGTCGCACCCTCTCGTCGGAATTTGTCAAGATTGCGGTGATGCTCTCCGCTGCCTGGCGCAGATCCTCGTGGGAGAAAAGGTGGTGATGCAGCGCAGGCGCCAGGGCTTCGCGGTGCGGGTCGATAGCAGAGGCTACGACAGGCACGCCCGCGGCTTGGGCCTCTAGAAGCACCGTGGGTAACCCTTCGGCCTCCGAACACGAGAGGAAGACTGTCGCTGACCGGAGGATTTCCGGAACGTCACGCCTGGGACCCAGGAATTCGACCGATCCCGTCAGGCCCAATTCTGTTGCTAGGTCGTCCAACTGTGCCGCGTCGGTTCCACCGCCCACAACAAGGAACTTCGCGCCAGGCACTGCGGATCGAACGAGCCGAAAAATGTGGAGCGCCAGATCCACGCGCTTCACGGGTCGCAGGGAGCCCACCCACACGACCGTTGGTGGATGGTACCCTTGGCTGCCGTTGTCAGCATACGGTGAAAACCTCCGTGTGTCCACACCTCCCGTCCACAGCGTAAACCTCGGTCCGCTATCCCGGTTGGTAAGCCTGCGATTTTCCGCGACGGCGCGCGATACGGCCAACAAATGAGTTGCGTACCGGCGCAGCCAATACCGACCCCAGTGTGATACCACTCTTCGCGCAGCCCTCACCACGAGCGGGTCGCTCTCTTCAGCGGGCCACGGCCGTATCCCGTGAAACTGAGCAACGCGTACAGGCACACCCGCATGAAAGGCGCCTCGGAGAATCGCGCCGCTCCACGCCTCGAAGTGCGAATGAACAACTGAATACCCACGAACGCCGATCAATCGCGCGAAACGTCGGGAAAAGGAGCAAAGGTCTGGGGATTTGCGGCAGCAAAGGATCTCCGCGCCGTTCCGCAGCGCCTCATCGGCAAGCGCTCCCTGGTCGCCGCCGATGACGCACGCGTCCATGTGGAACCGGTTCCGGCTATACCCGCTGAGCACCCGGAGGAGTTGTGTCTCGACACCGCCGTGCTGAAATCCGTTCACCACGTGCAACACACGAATCACTTTAGGTTCTTCGTTTGCCGGGTCTCTTGCCACGCTCTCACAACTTCGTATGAAAGTCGTCGCCATGGGCACCTACCATCGGAGGTGCGTATGGGGAGGCGTGGAGGGGAGATGGAGTCTCCCCTCCACAGGATGGCGCATTGTGCGCTCTTACTACCCATCTCCGAGGCGGAGCCACGGAGTGTTGACCGAAGCCGAGGACTTTCATGGTTCGTTGTGCCCGATAACCGGCGCATGAAAGTTCTTATAGAACGCGTTATCACCAAGCACATCCAGCCGTGTGAGCCCTATCTCCTGGGGATCATAGCCCCACGAGTGCTTGCACTGGCTCGGCGCGGACTCGGAGAAGTAGTAAATCCTGTAGCCTTCTCGCCGCAAAGTACTTACGTTTGTTGCAGACAGCCCGCTTACGAGATAGATCTCGCGGCCTGCCACTCGATGGATCGCGAATGGGTCCGCGATACCACGTTCATCCAAGCCGGACGAAATGCTCCGCGCATCGACCCGATGAAGTCCGGGATTCTCGAACCCCAACATAGGCCCGTACCCGTGTAGGACTACCGAGCGTTCCGGCAGGTCGATCTTGGCGGTTCCGAGCCTGAGCGCTTCAAGCTCTTTTCGATCGAGATAGTCCTTGATCACGATGCCCGCGGCCGGCTTCGCCGTTATGTGCCGGCTTCCGCTCTCACCGCCCTTAAGCTCGATGGATACGAAAGAGAAAGACACCACGAGGGCCGCGACCACGGCCAAAGAGCGAGTATCGAGCCACCGGCCGAGCAGCAGGTAGCAAAACGGGATCGCTGGGACAAGATAATCCGATTCATCCGAGTGCCGCAGGAACAGAAGAACAAACGCGGCGACCGCAGCCAGCTCCGCGGTGTACGCGGCGTCTCGCCGCGTGAGCGCCTCTCGATTGACACCGATGATTTGCGGCAGGTGAATTGCTAGCACAATCGCTATCCCTACCGTGGCGATCGGTCCGAACACCATGAGGAACTTGTAGCCCGTGAAGAGCACGTACGAGAATCCGTGGTACGCATGGGGCGGGACTGCCAGTGCAGCCAAGCCGTTTCGCGCGACCACCGGCGCATAGAATAGGAGCCCGACAGCGGAGCCCATGGCCGGGACCACAATTGAGCGAAGCGTTCCGGCTCCGCGAAGCAGCAAGTACAGTCCGAGCGGAATCGCAAAAAGCACGTTTGAAAGCCTGAACCCAACCGCCAGCGCGAGCAAGAGCCCGGCGATCCCCGGTTTGTCGGCCTTGACGGCTGCATAGCTCCATATCAAGGCCGCAAGTCCGGGGATATAGTCGATTGTGGTGGCGGAATTCACCAACAGTATCGGTGTGAGGCAAAACAGGCATACGAGCAGGGTGCGATGGGGTTCGACTTTGGCCACGACACCAAATCCCACCGCGGCCACGCAGAAGAAAAGGAACATAACACCATTCGTGAGCACCGGACCGTCAAGCAGCGACAATCCTGCGAGAAGGCACTCGAAGGCCGGGTTGCCCGGCAATCTCGACGGAATGTACACCCCGTCAGCGATGAGCGCTTGCGCGGCCATTACTCCCCGAATGCAGTCGCCGTCCAGTCCATAATTGATTACAGCGCGTGAACCCGCCGCTATTGCCGCAACAAGTCCGGCTGCGGCAATCCACAACACACCCCAATCCGGATGTGATGCGTCTTGGTGTGTGCGCTCGGTATCCGTCATCACAGTCAAGCCGGGCGGTATTCCGGGACGATCTCCCGGAGGACTCGCCGGACGTCCGCAGGGTCGCTGTCCCACCGAATGCCGTCGATGATACGGTCGATCTTCTCTACCATCTGGGCTGAGTGATAGCCGTTATTGTCAAAAATGCGGATCTTGGTATGAGTCGTCTGGAGGTAGGTGTCGTTATCCGTGCATAGTTCTTCGAATAGCTTCTCGCCGGGCCGCGTGCCCACGAACTGTATGGGCACCTCATCCGGGTGCCTCCCCATGAGTTGAATCAGCTGTTGAGCCATGTCCACGATGCGGATCGGTTCCCCCATGTCAAGGACCATGATCTGGCCGGAGTTGCCGAGCGCTGTTGCTTGAAGCACCAGCGTTGCCGCCTCGGAAATGGTCATGAAGTAACGCCGCATCTCCGGGTGGGTCACGGTCACGGGCCCGCCCCGTGCGATCTGTTCCGCGAACAGCGGAATCACGCTGCCTTCCGACGCGAGCACGTTGCCGAAGCGTACCGAGAGGAATTTCGTAGCACTCGTGAGCCCGAACGCGGAACAATAGATTTCGCATGTTCTTTTCGTCGCGCCCATGACGCTTGATGGGTTGACTGCCTTATCGGTGGAGATCAGCAGAAACCGATCCACCGCCCACCGATGCGCTGCTCGGGCAAGGATGCGAGTTCCGCCGACGTTGTTTCTGAAGCACTCAACCGGATTGAGTTCCTGCATCGGGACGTGCTTGTAAGCGGCCGCGTGAAAGACGAGCTCCGGCCTGAACCGTCGAAACTCGAAATCCACCTGCTCCGCGTCGCACACATCACAGAGCACCGGCACAACCTCAGTGCCCGGATTCGGTCCGGCAGGAACCGGAAGCCGACGGTGAGCGTGGAAGAGGTTGTTCTCCGATCGATCCACCAGCACGAGTGTGCGCGGCTTGCGTTTCAGGATTTGGCGGCACAGTTCGGATCCGATGCTGCCGCCCGCGCCGGTTACGAGGACCACCTTCCCCCTGATCAACTGCTCCACTTGTTCACTATCGATATGAACCTCTTCACGTCCGAGGAGGTCGGTGATGTCAATGTCGCGCAACTGTGTCAGTTGGGATGACGCGTCGATCATTTCATGGAGAGACGGCAGAGTCTTGACGACGATCCCGAGGTCTTTGGTGATGTCATAAATGCGCTTCATCTGCGCCTTGTTGGCAGACGGGATAGCGATGATCACGGTCTGAACGTTGTTATCGGAAACGAACGTAGCTACCAACTCCAGTCCGCCAACAACTTTCACTCCGTGAATGCGCAATCCGCGTTTGTTCACGTCGTCATCAAACATGGCGAGGACGCGGTACCCCGACAGTGGGTTACGGACGATCTCTCGTAAGATCATCTCGCCTGCGTCCCCCGCGCCGACCACCACCGCATTGCGATCTCTGGCCGGCGCGCCGGTCTTCAAGATGAGCAGGACCTTTTCCCGCACGACCCGCATCCCCACACGAGTGCCGCCAATGAACATCATACCGAGAAAAAAATCGATGACGATGACTCCTCTCGGCACCTTGAACATCGGCCCGAGGAACGACGCGAGAAGGATGATTACGGCTGCGAGAGTGCAGTGGAGGAGCAAGACCGGAATGTCGTGCAGTCCGACGTAACGCCAATCGGTGGAGTGACCGCGCACTAGGTAAAAGAGGAACAATTTCAAGGCCGCGACGTACGGCATCTGGTACAATTGCTGGTCCACCCATGCGTCAGGCACTTGGAAGTCGAACCGCAACTCGTACGAAAACCAAAAACTGACAGCGCTGAGCACGAAGACCGCGGCGAAAAGACAGTGATTAAACCGGATGTACCGGGCCAAAATGTTGAGCGCATCGTCGATGTTGCGAGCCAGGCGAGGTGCTTTTCCCGGCAGCATTTCAAGAAACATGAAGAAACCTGGGTGAGAAGTTCGGATCGCGATCGGCCGCTTCAAGAGCGGAGTAAATCACTGGGGCCATCGCGCGCTTCGCGACGGCCGGCTGCGAATACCAACATGTTTTTCCAAGATTTTCCCGGGACATGACTCCTCACGGGTCCTAATACCAATGCGCGATCTAACAAGTTATTCAAATAGGGCCGACAGAGCCTGCCCCGGACTCGATCCGGGGGACGCCGGCCCTCACCATTGTTTGGTGGCGGCTCCGCGCCTCGCGGGGTGCCCGCTATTTCACTTGTTTGAAAGCGCATTCCCATGAAAGTCGTCGCCATGGGCACCCACCATCGGAGGTGCGCATGGGGAGGCGTGGAGATGGAGTCTCCCCTCCACAGGATGGCGCAACGTGCGCTCTTGCTACCCATCTCCGAGGCGGAGCCACGGAGCGTTGACCGAAGCCGAGGACTTTCATGGTTCGTTGTGCCCGAAAACTGGCACATGGCCGTTGGTATAAGGGACCGCCCGCGCTGTGTTTTCTGATCGGGCTGTCCAGTCAAACGCGCCCGGTTCCGATAGCCCATAGGTATTGTCAACTATATCACCGTACCCCGACCTCAGCAAGTTCAGTGCCAAACGTGGTTCGTGAACTGGGCGAACGGCCGATTCACGCGTACCGGCTAGACCGACCTTCACCGGTTGCCCAAATTGTGAGTTATAATCGGACGCATCAGCTTCGCCTGTCGGAGGCATCATGGAGTGGGCCCTTTTTGTGACCAAAAAGCTCGTCAGCTCGGTATTCTGTCCCACGATGACGGCATTGCTGCTCTGGTTCACAGGGCTCGTCTTGTGGCGTCGGAGGCCTAAGAGCCACATTGGCGTGTGGTGTATCGCCGCTGGCGGCATTATTCTGTTTGTCGCGTCGCTCGGTATGACGTCGGTCTTTCTTCTCAATGTGCTCGAGCGCGAAGCCGGCCCGCCTGCCGACATTGCAGAGCTCGCACGTCGCGGGGTCCGCGACATCGTAGTCCTCGGTGGCGGAGTCCGTCACGGTTCCATGGGCATGCCGAGTCTCCCCGAGTCCGACTCTCTTGCCCGTGTAGTTGAAGGTGTGCGATTGTGGAAAGGCATTCCCGGCGCTCGCCTGGTCCTTTCTGGCGGAAAGTATTTCGACGATGCAGTCACTTCTGCGGAAACCATGGCGTGGGCCGCGAGACTTCTCGGTGTTTCTAATCATGCGCTCATTATGGAAACCGACTCGTGGGACACCGACGACGAGGCGGTCTATGTCAAGCGCCTCGTAAGTCGAGAACCGTTCGCACTCGTCACGTCCGCGGCCCACATGAAGCGAGCGCTTCTCACGTTCAGAATGAGAGGTCTCAACCCCTTGCCCGCGCCTGCGGACTTCCTGGCGCCGAGCCTTCGCTTCGATTTCACGTTCTTCATACCAAATTCACGCAGCGTCGTGGCGACAAGGATCGCGCTGCACGAATACGCGGGGATGCTGTGGCTTGTGGCCAAAGCCGCGGTCCTCGGCCAGGGTCAGCGGTGAGAGAACTCCGACGAAAGGCTGTCGGATTTGTCCTCAGGGCCGGAGCCCGTCCACGGTGGAGAAAGGATCTCGCAACGGCTCCCCGGCTTATTGCCGGTCAGGTGAACCTTGAGCTTGTTCCGAGAAATCTGCTCGAACACCGTGAAGGGCTCCCACTTTTCTTCTTGCCGGTTCCAGATGAACTGCTTCACGTCGATGATGTTGCCGAGATCGTGGTAGATCGTTATCCACCATTCATCCCGTGGAGACCTGTGACAGATCTTGACGTTGACTGCCGACTTGGACTCCTGTGCTTTCTTGACCGCGGCCTCTTTCACCACCTCTTCTTCGGTGGGCGGCTCCAAGTCCTTTGCGGGCTTGGGCTTGACCAGCTTCTTCGTGGGGTTGGCATCAGTTCCCTGAGCGGTCTGTTCTTGCTGCACAACAGGCTTTTGCAGGGAGTCCTTTGCCGGTTCGGCGCGGGTTTCGGGTATGGCCGCCAGCTCAGTCGCGTGCCCCGCGGGTGGTGTCTGTAGTGTCGCCGTCTCGTCCGTCGGCTGGACCACTCCACCTTGCTTACGGATCGCCTCTTGGAACTGTGCGATGCACCCCTGAGCTGCCAGCATCATGATCGGCACGAGGATCAAACCCGCGAATTTTCGCAGCGCCGCCGAGAATGTCATGCTCCGGGCGGGTGTCGAGGGCGAAGCAAAGAGTAGGTCGCGGTTACCGAATGATTTCATAGACTACTCGCACCAACGCGCGGCGGCCGCACGACAGAGTTCGAGCACGAACTGGTAGATACTACTACCGAAATGGCTTGATTTCAAGATGGGTTGAGATCATCTCCTCAAGTCGTCTCTTGATCTAGTTGGTGAGCGGAGATATTGACGGAGTGGTGGCGCCTTCTCCTGCACGCACTTCGCTGCAATAACACCCTTTATCGATTTGAGATCGGCTTCAGCTCGGTCCAATTCTTCTTGTTCGGAAGTGCTGAGTTGCGAGAACTTGGAGCGCTCGCGTCGTTTGAGTGCGTTGACCGTCATCAAGAATTTCACTCGCAACTGCTGCAGCTCACTGCAACTCTTTGATTCAAACGCACCGGGGTCGCTCTTTACCGGCCCGAGGCCATGACTATTCCGGGCGCCGTCCTGCCCGCACTCGGGTCGCGCATCCAGTTCCCTAATTTCCTCGATGAGGCGCGTTATCTTCTCACTAAGCGCAGCCATGCCAATAAGGTCGTCCTGGGTCTGCGCTCTGACCAACGATTCAACGCACTGGCCAAGATCGGCTCGCCGTGCCTCAATCTGGGCCCTCACGAGGCGGCAGTCGTCGGCGACTTGCGGGGATTTATCCGCTGCACCGCATGGCGACAGGCACGCGAGTACCACAATGAAGGCGAGTACAGCCTTCCTTGTCATAGAAACTCCCATGTCGGGAATTGCCACAACGAATCATGAAAACGCCGGTAGCGCCGGCATCCCCGGATCTAGTCCGGGGCAGGCTCTGCCGGTCTTCCTCAGGGCGTTTTCATAGGAACGACCTCTGTTCAGACTCGGAGCTAGTCTTATCAGAAATAGGGCAACAACGAAAGATTACCGCGTCGAATGGATTGGAAACTGACAAGACGATCTGTTATAAAGGACAATCGGAGGTATGGTCCCACCCGCAGCCCGGTTCTGGACGTGTGAGTGCGGCGAACGATTGACTGATGAGCAGAGCGTCTGCGTCGTCGGCCGGAGACCCGTGAACCGACGGAGCGCACGACCTCGGCAAATGGGGCGGCGCGACCGCCAATTCTCATCTCTTGGTGGTGAATCTGGGTGACGCTCACCGCTGCGCGCGGGGTCAGGCGGAGTGGAATCGAGGCACGGTTCTTCGCTCGGGAAGCGCTCGGCGAGGCAGCGTCGAGAGCGATTCTGCTGAGCGGTGATGTGGGGCCGAGGTGGTGCCGCGCACTAAAGTGTTGAAAATCAGGCTGTCGTTATGGTAAGATAGAGCAGTTCCATAGAATCCGGTTTAGACTGAGTTGTTTCATTCATGAAGATCGCAATCAAGCGGCTGGAATTCATTCGGATTATCATTGTCATCTGGATCGCGATCTCTGTCTCCGGGTGCATCGGCCTTATGCCGTCCCCCTTCCGTCCTTCTCCCGGACCTCGCTCCCTGCCGCATTTTAATGACTTGGCTGAAGCCTTTGATGTCGTCTGTCGCAATTACCGCCTCGGCCCGGACGACAGTCTTCGCGTCATTTTCCAACCGGAGTGGGACTTGCCGTCGGGCTCGTACAAGCTCGACAATCTCGACCGCATTTCCGTGAAATTTCTGGTTGACCACAATCTAAATGAAACAGTGGTGATCCGCCCGGACGGTATGATCACACTTCAGGCCATCGGCGATATCAGGGCAGCTGGACTGACTCCGGAGGAGCTTGCCCGACGGATCGAGAAGAAGTTCATTGAGGCGGACATCCTCAGTATGGAGGCGCCTGAAGGGACGCCGAAGAATTACAAGTTGGTCACCGTGCACGTAGTGGAGTTCTACCAGAAGCTGGCGAGGTTGGTAGGCTCGCTTACCACGATCGCCGGTGGTCAGCAGACTGCTGTCCTCGTCAAGCCTGACGGCACAATCGATCTGCCGCTCATCACCGAGCGCATACTTGCAGCCGGGTACACGGTGCGAGAGGTGGAGAATACCATCAACCGGCTGTATCAGGAGAGCGTGGTCAAACACGCGACTGTGGCGGTGGCACTGGGCGATGCGAAGTCTCGGAAGTTCTACGTGCTCGGCGAGGTCAATGGGGCAGGTGCGTACGAGATCAGACAGCCGATCACCGCGGTCCATGCACTGGCGATGGCCGGTGGCGCAAAACCTGATACGGGCGACCTGACGAGCGTCATTCTTATCTCCAAAAACATTCACGGACAGCCTATCGGGCGCCGCCTGGATCTGAAACGGGTTTTCGACGTCGGAGACATGGCTTCGGCGATCATGGTCAAGCCTTACGACGTCCTGTACGTGCCAAGAACTTACATTGGCGACCTCAACCTCTTTATGACCCAGTATTTCGGGGTGGTCCAGACTCTCACCTCGTTCGCTCAGTCCCTCGGCAACCTCGCGGCCCAGCCAATTGCGCAGTAGCGATAATTCCGGTTGACCCGGTGCGTTGTGTGAGGTACGCTGAACGACAGTCAAGAAGTCCCAGAAACACTCAGATAGGGGCGATTGAGTTCCTTCCAAACTCGAAGGAGCGCGCAGGGATAGTCTGTGTCCGAGGGGCGGCCGCGTGACCAATCAAGGCCCAAGAGACTCCAAGAGATGAAACACACCGCGTAATTCCGGCTGATGCACGAAAGGGCCAGTCTTTTCGGGTGGACGGCCAACACCCACTGTTTTTCCGTGGTGTCAGGGAGTCTCGCAGAGAGCAAGGAGGTCATGTGTCCGCCTAATAATTTTTGGGCGGGAGAAGCTCGCCGTGGCGTCACCACGGAAATTTGGAATCGCGCTGCTCATGGTCTGGACGATCACCGTCACGGTTCTTCGGGCCGTTCGGCTTCCTAATGATTTTGCAGAGGCCCATTGGCTGCTCGATTACCGGTTTGGATTCGTGAAACGCGGTTTAGTCGGCACGATAGTTTCACTGTTGACGAAGTGCGCGGATGTGTCGGTCACCGAGGGAATGATCAGCATACTCTCCGTCACGGTGTTCCTGATTTACTGCGCTGTGATCATCTTCCTCTCACTGCGGATCGTTAACAGGGCCCGTTGGTCGACAGGAGCAATACTGGTTACGTTGGTGTTTCTCTCATCACCCTTTATTGTCATGAGTGCCCATTTGGTCGGCTACTACGACAACATAATCATCCTGCTGGGTATACTGTCGATTGCCCTTCTCATCAAAGGCAACATTTGGCTCGCAACCTCCTTGCAGGGCGTTGCGATTCTGACACATGAAATCTCCCTGCTCCTGACGTTCCCCGTGCTCTGTCTGGCTTGGTGGCTCATGAATGCAAAGCGCCAACAACAGAGCGTACCCCCCTTGCCTCTTCTGCCTTTGCTACTGCCGGTTCTTGTGTTCGTTGTACAGGCCGATGCCCAGATTTTTCTCGACTCACGGGAGTTCGTCAAGTCATTTAGCGCCTATCTCTCTCGCTTCGAATTCATTCAAGAGGGTCGCAGCCTGTTGGTTCCCTTTTGGATTGCTACACCCTTCTATGACTGGTTTGTCGATCAAAGAGGGGCATTGTTCGCTCGGCTACTTGACACTCAGATGCTCGGACTGGTCTTGCCCTCCGTTTGTGCCATCTTGTATTTCATTGCACGTGTCTACCGAACGTGGGATCGGCCAGCGGATTCACTGATTCTTCTGGGTGTGTGTTTTGCGCCCCAGATCATCCACCTCGTGGCGTGGGACACATCCAGGATATGGCCTTACACAATTCTCTGTTCGTTCCTCGCTTTTTGGATTTACGCGGAACTCGTCGTGCCACATCAAACCGATTCATTGAATATAATTTTGTGCCTTGCCGCGCTCGCCGTGAACGCTGTAGCTCTGACACCCCTTATGGACCGAAGGGTCGACCACTTCAGCCTTGGCACGCGGCTCTGTCTTTATGCGCCGGTATTTGCAGGCGCCTTGGCTCTTATTTTTGTACGGAAACCACCACATCCCGAATGAGCAGGTTCTGAATCCGTGCCCGCCTGGAAGGCCGTCTCTGACGACAACACAAACGCATTTCTGAATCCATCTACCAGGCAAAGACAATCTCGAGCTAATGGAGACGTTCAACAATTGATGCGCCGCATCCGCAAGCGACAAACAAATCGAACGCGCCCTCCTCTTCCACGCCACCGAGTGGTATCTTCAGGAGCGAGTCGCACTCGACGCACCTGACGTGTCTGAAGCCTTTGTAGTCTAGCCAAGGATAATTTCCCAGCCTTCCGCCCAACAGCTCTTTCATGATTAAATCATCCATAGTGATCCTCCACCGCCAGGCGGCGCCGTGAAGCTGAAGAAGAAGCCGTTACGTTACTTAGACGAATTGCCAAAATTCTTGTCCGAATTGCATGGCGAAAGCCCGTCATTCCTGCGAAAGCAGGAATCCAGTTTCCTTTCTGGGTTCCCGCCTTCGCGGGAACGACGCGCCCGTTTTAGATTACGCGTCTCGCGAGTAGACGGACATTACTTTTGGCAACCGCTATAAGCATGGTTTTTTCGTGCTTGCTCCAGGCGCTTCGTGCTTTCGTTCAGAGGAAGTACGCCTGATAGAGAACACGGTGCGGTTGACGATGTTCCCACCAGCTTGGACCTGAGACAGGCTGAAATGCCGCCAGCCTTTCGCCCATCACAGCCGCTGCGCCCATGATCCCCCACAAAACGGTGAGCATGAGAGGCGCAAAAAGCAGAAAAGTGCAGACGATGACGATGGCCGGATGGTGGAATGCAAGACCATAGGCTATTGCCAGCAGCAGGAGTAAACCGACGATTCCTATTCCCAGGGTCCAGGCGAGCATCATCGCCGTGCCGGCAATCATGCACGCCCGATTTAAGCTATTGGTCATATTAGGTGTAACGCTCATCTCGCAGTCCTCCGTATTTCATAGTCTTACTCGGACCGCCATCCCTGCACTACTCGGAAGCATTTTTCGTGCCAGGTCTCATCTGAGACAAAACATAAGTGAGTTTGGCAGGTTAGGTGAGATGCGTCGATTCGTGGGGCACCATGCAAACGAGGGCAATTCCGGGCGAAAGACCCCCGCCTTTTCCCAGGTATCATCATTACAGCAGGTTACGGGCTAGAAATAGGGAAAGTTTACCCGGAGCCGTGCCGGTATACCGCCTATCGGGAAGTGGTTGGAGCGACACCGGACTTAGAGCAGTCGCCTATAACAAAGTCTCTTATGCCACACGAAATGCAAAATGTTGAGGTCTCACCATGATTCGCGATACATCCGTCATTACGGCGAAGGCGGGAATCCAGAGGCTGGACCCCGGATCAAAGCCTGTCCCGGACGATGATCCGGGATCCGGGGTGACGGTTTCCTGGCGGCAAATCGGACGAATCCCTTGGCAACTTAACAAAACGTGCGTCTCCGAAGACGAATGGGTCACGTGCGTGTTATCGTCCTTCCACCGCTCTGTCGCGCAAGGAGACAATCTCTTCTGTCGCGGCCGCGGGGTCGTCCGCCTTGAAGATGGCAGAACCCACGATCGCCGCAGATTGAGGGCCGACGATGCCCGCCCACTCGCGAAATTGTTCGAGAAGTGAGCGTCCTAGTCGATCCTGCCTGCCGAATCCGGGGCACCAGATCGGCCTGGCGGTAAGCGAGCGGTACCGCTGAAGATCTGCGGGCCGCGTTGCAGGACCGATGTAGCCTCCGACGTCCAACGCCTCACCCAGCAGAATCACCGCGTCGGTGACGTCCCGGCACTGGAGTTTCTCGGGAAATTCTTCACTGAGTCCGCTCGCGGCCACATCCGCGACAAACCTGACCGGATCGACCGGGCGCTCGAAAAAAAGCCCTCCGCCGGCATGGCTCATGAGCGGAATAAGAAGCACCTGCATACCACATTCGCGAGCCGTATACGCGGCTTCCGCCACCGAGAGGGGGCCGGGCAACCCGTGTACTGTCACGTGAGTCGCGCCGCTGTCGGCAAGGCTCCTGATAATCTTTCCGTTGGTGCCGTCCCACTTCCCGCCGGCGCTGAAGCCGATATCGGCAATCTTGAGATCCACCAGCACCGGTTTGTCGCCCGTGAGGTCCCGGATACGGCTGATTATTCCCACACCGGATTCGAGTACCGTCGCTGCGGCGATCTTCACGCCTTCAATTACAGGAGCTACCCGACGAACCACATCCAAAACCATCTGGGAAGATGGAAGATCCGCGGCGAGTACTATTGCGTAGGGTTTCATGTACTACCTTTCAAAGCTGCTAAACCGCTAGACGCACAAGAATCATGTTCTGCTGTCTTTGGCGTCCATACCAAGCTTGACCAGACGATGCCGCAAGGACCGATGTGTGATCCCAAGAAGCTGCGCCGCTCTGGGGCGATTGCCTCCTGAGATTTCGAGCGCGCGGCAGATGAGCTTGCGTTCGAGTCCTTCGGTCAATTCGTCAAGATTGATGCCTTCGGGCGGGATGTCCAGGTCGCTCGAATTGCCGATCTCTCGCGGCTGCGCGAGTTTGGACGGGAGGTGCTCCGCAGTGAGTTGATCGGACTGTTCAAGCGTCACGCATCGTTCAACAATGTTCTCGAGTTCCCGCACGTTGCCTGGATACTCGTAGGAGCGAAGAACTCGCATCGCGAGTGATGAAACCTTGTGGATCCTCTTGCCCTGCTCCCTTGCGTATGTTTCGAGGAAGTGGTCGATGAGGAGCGGGATGTCGCTATCCCGTTCCCTGAGCGGTGGAATCTTGATGCGGATCACGTTGAGCCGGTAGTACAAGTCCTCTCGGAAGCCGCCCTTGGCCATGTCCGCTTCGAGGTCACGATTGGTGGCAGCAAGTACTCGCACGTCCACCCTGCGGTCCTCGTTTTCGCCCACTCGTCGAAATTCCAATTCCTGGAGAAAGCGCAGCAGCTTCGCCTGAATGGGGAGCGGGAGTTCCCCCACTTCATCGAGAAAAAGCGTGCCGGTGTGGGCAGCCTCCACGAGCCCCGGTTTTGCAGCGACCGCACCGGTGAAAGAGCCCTTGGCGTGTCCGAAAAGTTCGGATTCGAGCAAAGGCTCGGGAATTGCGGTGCAGTTGAGAATGACGAACGGCCTGTTCGCTCGGGGAGACAGCTGGTGGATAGCTTTGGCGACCAGTTCCTTCCCGGTTCCCGATTCGCCCACAACAAGCACGCTGGCCCTGGACGGAGCCACCTTCGACACGAGATCGAAAATTTCCAGCATCTCGGGAGATCTTCCGATGATGCCTCCCAATCCGCTGTCTGAACCGTGAGATTCCACGGCACGCAGGTTTTCAGCGCGCAGGCGGCGAGCCTCCAATGCGTTGCGAATCACGGCACGCAGATCTTCTATCTGGAAAGGCTTGGAGATGTAGTCGTACGCGCCTTCACGAACCGCCCGGATCGCGTCGTGTGCACTCGCGTAAGCCGTGATGGCTATGATTGGAGCGGAAGGGTCGATAGCGCGGATCTCTCTGATGAGGTCGAGACCGCTCATGCCGGGCATGCGCACATCGGTGAGTACAAGGTCTGGCCTATCCTTTCGGTAAATGTCGTAAGCGTCCTCACCGCTGGCCGCGGTGTTCACCTCATAGCCTTCCCCAGTCAACATGATCTCGAGGAATTCCCTCATGCTTCGTTCGTCATCCACCACGAGGAGTCGCTCAGTCATGGAAATGGCCTCCAGCTGCGACGGGGTCGCCGTCGGCAAGCGGCAGACGCATCACGAAGACGGTACCTTTATCTTCTGCGCTCTCCGTATCTATGCTCCCTTTGTGCGCGGCCACAGTGCTCAGCACGATGGACAATCCAAGTCCCGTGGCCCCTTCTTTGGTGGTGGTGAAAGGTTCGAAGATGCGTTCCTTGATCTGCTCGGGAATGCCGGGGCCGGAATCGCGTACCTTCAAGACAGCCTGGTTGGTTGCACGATCCGGCTGAAGAGTGATAAGGACCTTGCCGCCGTCAGGTGAGGCCTCAATGGCGTTGGCGAGGAGGTTACCCACTGCTTGTTTGAGTCTCGCCGCGTCCCCTTGAACTTCGATGCCTTTTATGATGCGGGTTTCAAGTATCACCTTGTTTCGTGCGCGCGGGTCTCTGGAGTACTGGTCTACGGTCCGGCGTACGAGATCGTCAAACATGAGCCGTACCTGAACGCGCGGGCCTGGATTGACGGTGAGAAGGAAGTCGCTTAGCAGCGCATTGAGCCGGTCTGATTCCCGAATGATGATGCCGAGCAGTTTCTTTTCGTCGGATACTTTCGAAGATTCGAGGGTGAGAAGTTCCGCGGCGCCACGAAGCGCGGCAAGCGGGTTACGGATCTCGTGCGCCATTCCTGCGCCGATCCGGACGAGCGCTGCCTGCTGTTCGCTCATCCTGACTCGATCTTCCATTCTTCGGAGTCGGGTTACGTCCTGGAAGACGACGAGCCTGCCGCTCGGGGCTCCGTTTTCGTTTTCCAGGTTGGATAGGCTCAATTCCATCTGCCGCTTCATGCCCACGATTTCCTTGACCGTTGCAAACGAGTCTTCACGTTTGCCTGAACCATCGACATCCTTTCCGCTCGCGGGGAAGACCTCGGAAAGTCTGATCCCCACGAGTTCGGAGAGCGGGCTATTCAACAGCTCGGTTCCTGCGGAATTCACGAACGTGATGCGGTCGTCCTCGTCCGTTGTGATGATACCGGTGGGAATGGATCGGACGATATTTGAATGCAGTTCCGACAATTTCCGATAATCGGTTTCCTTCAGCTTAAGGACGTCTTTGGTCCATTTCAACTGTTCGGCAAGGGAACTAGACAGAAACGCAGCCAGGAAGAAAACCGTGAAGTCCACCACCATCACCCACAAGACGTAGCCTGGAGAACTCGTCGTCCAAGGAATTACCCACGGCCAGTCGCTTGCAGGGATGATCTCATGGAACTGAAGTGTGATCAGCAGCCCGTAGATGATGCTTGACGCGGACGCAGTGAGTATTGCGCCCCGGCGAAGATGGAGAATTCCTGAAGCAATGATCGGGAAGATGTAAATCAACGAAAACGCGCTCGAAACACCTCCGGTGAAATACACGAGCGCCGAATAGTAAACCACGTCGACCATCACCTGGAGGAACGAGAACCTCCACGGATCGGGGAACATCGGCAGCGCTATGGCATACAGGAAGCTGAGGAGAAACGTAGTCCCTATCAGCAGGTACAGCGCCATGGCAGGAGAGGTCAAAAAGGAGGCGCTGTAGCTGAGCTGAAAGAATATTGTGGCGCCGAGCAAAAGCGTCGTCACGATCAAGCGCAGCAACATGAACCACTCGACGCGCCTTCGGAAATCCGGGCCCGTCGGTCCCTCTCTGGGCAGTATCATGTCAATTGCTGCGCTATAAGAATGCATGGTGCCTAGCAAATCTAATCTGGAGAAGGGGCCTGTTACGTATCCCCTACGGCCACGAACCCGTCCGGGGCCGAATCACGAATGGGTTGGTGGGACAGGCATCCTGCCTGTCACGGTTTTCAGCGATGATTCAAGAGTAGACAGGCAGGATGCCTGTCCCACCATGGCCACTCGAAATACGCGATTGAACCTGGGAAACCCTGTACTTATGGGAATCACCAGAATCATTGGCCTTTTGTGACAGCTCTACTCCGCGAAACTGGTGGCGCCCGGCGTCCCTGCCGGGCCGAACCAGTTGCTTTATCGATCAAAATTCGCCGGCACGGAGGCCGGCGCCCACCAAGATCCAGAGCGCGTTCGTGGCGGCCGGACAGGCATTTTGGCAATCGCTGTATTCATTGGTGCCAGTCTTACTCGTCTTCGTCGGCCCGCAGCACGGCCAGGAAAGCCGACTGAGGAATCGCGACCTGCCCGACCAGCTTCATCCGCTTCTTGCCTTCCTTCTGTTTCTCCAGAAGTTTCTTCTTTCGCGTGATATCACCGCCATAGCACTTTGCCGTAACGTCTTTCCTCAGGGGAGAGATGGTTTCCCGGGAAATGATCTTACCGCCGATCGCGCCCTGAATCGGCACTTTGAAAAGCTGACGCGGAATCTCCTTCTTCAGCCGTTCGCATGACCGACGGGCTCGTGAGTACGCGCGGTCCGTATGCACGAGCATCGACAAGGCGTCAACCTTCTCGCCCGCCACGAGGATGTCTACCTTCGAGAGTTCGGTCCGCCGATATTCGAGGAAATCGTAATCGAACGACGCATAGCCGCGTGAGACGGACTTGAGCTTATCGTAGAAGTCGAAAAGAACTTCCGCGAGCGGCAGGTCAAACACAAGCTCCACCCGCCCCGAGTCCAAATACGCAAGGTTCTTTTGAACTCCTCGGCGCTCGATACATAGGCTGATCACCGCGCCGAGGTAAGCTTCCGGCAAGATGATCGACGCGCGAATGAAAGGCTCTCTCGCTTCCTGAATGTACATGGGATCCGGATACTTGGCCGGATTGTCGATCATCACCTCGGAGCCGTCTTTGAACACCAGATAATATTGCACCGACGGAGCGGTCAGTACCAGAGAGAGGTTGAACTCCCGTTCGAGCCGTTCCTGGACCACTTCAAGGTGAAGCAGCCCGAGGAATCCGCACCGGAAGCCGTGACCAAGCGCAGTGGAGTGGTCCTTCTCGAAAACGAGAGACGCGTCGTTGAGCTTCAGCTTCTCCAGCGCTTCCGCCAACTCCTCATAGTCATCGGACGAGATTGGATAAAATGACGAGAAAACTACCGGCTTGACTTCCTTGAAGCCGGGCAAAGGCCCGTCGCATGGCCGGTCCTCGTGCGTGACCGTGTCGCCGATGCGCGTGTCGCTCACCGTCTTGATGCCGGCGATGATATATCCTACCCGGCCCGCGGTCAGTGAAGTGCGAGGTTTCTTTTGGATAAGGAACATGCCGGTTTCTTCGACCCTATATGGAGCGCCGGTCGACCAGAGCCGCACCATGTCACCCGTCTTGAGGGTGCCGTCGAAAATCCGCAAATGGACCACCGTTCCGCGGTACGAATCCCACTGGGAATCAAAGATCAAGGCCTTAAGCGGTGCGCCGGCATCTCCCGTCGGTGGACGGACTTGGGTGACGATGGCTTCGAGCACGCGGTCGATACCGATCCCTTCCTTCGCCGAGATCGCTACGGCGGTCTCCGGATCGAGGCCGAGATCCTTCTCGATCTGTCGCCTGACGCGATCCACATCCGCGACCGGCAAGTCGATTTTGTTGATAACCGGGATGATGTCCAGATCCTGTTCGAGGGCCATGTAGAGGTTGGCGAGTGTCTGAGCTTGCACGCCTTGGCTTGCGTCGATGACCAGGAGCGCGCCCTCGCAGGAAACCAGCGCCCGCGAGACTTCGTAGGAGAAATCCGCATGGCCGGGTGTATCGATCAGATTGAGCACGTAATCGCGCCCATCCGCGGCCCGGTACGGCAGTGCCACGGTTTGGCTCTTGATGGTGATTCCCCGCTCTCGTTCGATGTCCATCGTGTCGAGCATCTGATCTCGAAATTCATGCGCGCTCACCACACCGGTCATCTGAAGCAGTCGGTCCGCAAGGGTAGATTTGCCGTGGTCAATGTGGGCGATGATGCTAAAATTTCTGATATTGTCCATTCTGCCTACCGGGGTGTATTCCTGAACGGTCCCGCCTCTGGAACCGGCTCTATTCTATTGCTGGTATCCTCCGAGTGCAAGCGCATCAGTGGATTCGTTGCAGGGCGGCGTTTAAGAAAGGGTCGGTTGGAATGGTTTGATACCAGTGCACTTTCATACAAGTGAAAATGGCGGGCACCCCGCGAGGCGCGGGGCCGCCACCAAAAATGGTAGGGGCCGGCGTCCCCCGGATCGAGTCCGGGGCAGGCTCTGCCGGCCCTTTCTATGTCACTTGTTAGTATAGGGATTCTCGAAAGTTTTCGCGGAATGGGATCACACTGCTGGACAAGCCAGCAGTGGCACCCAGCAGTCAATCCGTGATTATTTTCGAGAATCGATATAAGCGCATCGGTATGATTCCGATTCAGCGCTGACGAGACGGAAATGTGTGTCCGGAACCCCGCGACACTCGATTGGCAACGTCGTCCCGCGGCGCCGGCTGCCGATTTGTGCCAGACAACGAGAAAAGGCCTCGGGCCGTCCGCAGATAGCTCGCGACGAACCCTGAGACTCCGACTGTCGGAGCTTCGCTGGTGCGACCGCACCTTGTCAGCAGCCCCCACCCCGAATTTGCAGAAAGAGAACTTGGTTGCTCGTTGTCAGGGCCGGTCCGCGCTCCGCGCATAGACCTTGACCGCTGCTCGCCGGTCCACCGATTCCCAGGCGTCGGGTACGGGCGCGGCTTCAGTTGCCTTGCCACCGCCAGAACGGCTTCTCCGCCACTGTTTAAAAGCGGTGACCGCGAGAGGTATTAGCGAAATAGCGACCACCGCAATGATGACGCCGTGGAGGTTCTTCGCAAGAGGCGTGTGGCCGAGGAAGTAGCCGATGAGAATCATACTGACAACCCAGGACGCGCCTCCAGCCACGTTGAAGGTAACGAAGCGGTGATAGGGCATTTGGGCGACACCCGCGACAAACGGCACGAAGGTTCTGAGAATCGGTACGAACCGCGCGAGCAGGATTGCACTCCCGCCGCGCTCCTCGTAGAATGTCTTGGCTTCCAGAAAGTATTTCCGCTTGATGAGCCGACCGTCGGGCCTGGAGAAAACCACGTCGCCGGTCTTTCTTCCAAGAGCGTAGTTCACCTGGTCACCGACAACTGCAGCCACAGCGAGACAACCTATCAGAACGATCGGGTCGAATAACCCGCCCCCCACGGCTTGGGGGCAGGACAAGATCCCTGCGGTCACGAGGAGCGAGTCGCCGGGGAGGAAGAACCCTACAAGGAGGCCCGTTTCGGCAAACACGATTCCGATTAGGCCTATAAGACCGACTGTCTGAATGATGGTAGTGAGACCGGCCGGGCTATACAACCAGCGTAGAACATCGATGAAATATTCCATAGGTTATCCGCGCTCGCGAACAAAAAATAAGTGCCGGCTGTAACCAAGACCGCCGGCCGTTAAGATGCTATTATATCTCAATTGCTTGGGAAATCAAATCGAAAAGGTAATTGTTCAGCTACCTGGCGCAGCCTGCTTCCGAATCGCCTTTGCCGGCAGGATTTGCTCCAGCGGGAGTCGATACACGCGTCCTTGGGGCGATATCATGACCAGATCGTTTTCCTGGGTAACCGGTCCGAGAAAATCTGCATCAGGCGGCTGGAACGAAATCTTTCCCCTGTCGAGGAGGTGCGCTCCACCGATGAGTTTGGACAGTGGCGCTGCATAGAGAATCGCCTTCGATCGTATCCGGTTCAGTTCCACCACAAAACGGTCACACACAGTCATGCCCGCAGGAAAGGCCGCGTTCACGTATCCGCCGATCACGCCGCCGAGGATACTGCCGACTTTAAGCGCCTTCTCGGGGTCGATGATATAGGTCTTTCGGGTGTAAAGGTAGTTTGCGGCCAGCCAGACTTTCTTGCCCTTGACTTCCGCCACGGCCATCGCTGTCACTCGCAGGTGCTCCATGGGAAGTGTAAAGACGATTACTGCACGCCCCAATCGAAACGACGCGTCGAGATCCACGCCCATAAGTAAGTGGGTCGTACGGTCACCGACCAACAGGAGATTCCCATCCACGGGCAGCGCGTCAAACGCGGAATCGAAGAACTGGGGCATGAGGAAGCTCCCGGTGGGCACTCCCCGTGACGGATGATACTCTCTTATGGCTGTAACGTTGTCCAAATCCTGGATCATGATGAGCAGCTTACCGTCGCGAGCGCCGATACCTTCGACCGATAGAGGCTCGCCGTCGGGCAGGATAACCTCGCCCGGATTCCAGTGCACTTTCAGTCTGGGTTGGTCGAAGAACGCTCTGATCGGTTCTACGTTCGCGCCCGCGAGGATCGCGATGAGCACTCCTACAGGCACGGCCACATTGAGCGCGTAGTTGAGTTTGCTCGAATAGGGGTCACCTTCTGTGAAGCGCACCGACGCGTCGAACTTTTTGCGAATTCCCCGCTTAAGCCGCAAGTACCCGACCACGACCTCGACGGCCATGACCGCGGAGAATAGCGACATCATCGGCGTAAAATAGTTGACTCCCCAGTAAGCCCATATCCCAAAGACGATGTAGAGGAAATACTTGCTCGTGATGGTGATGCGTGACTTGAGTCCCATCACATTGATGATTACGCCGAAGACTACCACAATGAGGTATAGGGCAAGGTAGACCGCGCCGAGCAGCGGCGACACCAGATGATGAAACACCGCCATCATCGCCACCGCCAGCATGCCTACCTGGTCGCACACTAAGTCTGTGAACGCCCCCGCCTGCGACGCCTTCCCCGTGTGGCGTGCATACGACCCGTCCAGCGCGTCGCACACCAGGTTTCCCGCGAGAAAGAGGCACGCAACCAGCGGATTGCGGACAAAGTACAGGACCACTCCCGCTAAGAGCACGAGGCCGATGTAGGACACCGTGTCGGGAACTAATCCGATCCGCGTCAGCGGCGGGAATACGGCTGAGAAGAACCTCGTCCTCTTCTCGGCCAACCAGAGGTGGACCCATCGATCCTTCCCGAAATAGTTGAGAAATTCGGGCCGAGGCTTGTCAGTCGAGAGAGCGCGGTCCTGTTTCGCTCGATCGTTCATATCTGTGTGTGTGTTCCTTTATGTACCCCCATGGAGTACTTAACCTCCAAGCTTACCCTTAATCTGCTCCGCTATCGCTGAAATCTCGTCCATATTGCCGGGCACGAGTTCCCATTCCGAGATGGTAATCCCGTCGCCGTGCCATCGCGGAACAAGATGGACGTGCACGTGCATCACAACCTGATTTGCAGCTTTGCCGTTCAATTGCTGCACATTCATTCCGTCGGGCGCAAGCGCGGCGTTCACCGCGCGGGCGAGTTTTGCGACGAGCGAACACAGGTAACCATACAAATCGGGATCCATTTCCAGAATATTAGCGCAATGTTTCTTGGGTACGACCAGAAGGTGCCCTTTGCTGAGAGGACTGATATCCATGAACGCGAGCGCTCGATCGTCCTCGTAAACCTTGAAGCACGGAATCTCGCCCGCGACGATCTTGCAGAAAATACAGTCATCCTTGGCTGCCATGACATCTCACCTCGCAAAACATTTGGGCTCCGCCATCGGGAGCGCTCCCAACAAAGCAATTTACAGGTCCGGCCTACAATCCCGTCTTAGGATCGAATTGCCCCTCGAAAAGCACTGACGAGAGATATCGCTCCGCCGCACTCGGAAGGACAACCACAATGATTTTACCCCTGAACTCGTCCCGTTCGGCGATCCGTTTTGCCGCGACCACAGCAGCGCCCGAAGAGATGCCGCACAGGATGCCTTCTTCGCGAGCGAGGCGACGCGCGTACGTCACGGCCTCTTCGCTGGAGACGAGTTGCACCTCGTCGATGAGGCTCAGATCGAGGACCTCGGGAATGAATCCTGCGCCGATACCTTGGATTTTGTGCGGTCCAGGGACAGGCTCCCGGCCCCTGAGCGTCTGCGTTATGACCGGGCTTTCCTCCGGTTCTACTGCAACGCTGAGGATGTTCCTTCCCTTGGTATTTTTGAGAAACCGAGCCACTCCCACGATGGTCCCACCGGTGCCTACCCCTGCCACAAACGCGTCCACCTGACCGTCGGTGTCGTTCCAGATTTCAGGGCCGGTGGTCTGCTCGTGAATAAGAGGGTTCGCCGGGTTCTTGAACTGTTGAGGCATGAAGAAGTGTTCCGGATCGCCAGCTACCAGTGCTTCAGCCTTTTCCACCGCGCCTCTCATCCCCTTGCTTCCTTCGGTGAGCACAACCTTCGCGCCGAGAAAGCCAAGGAGCTTACGCCGTTCGATGCTCATAGTCTCGGGCATAGTCAACACGAGCTCGTAGCCCTTGAGCGCGCAGACGTACGCCAGCCCGATTCCGGTATTTCCGCTGGTGGGTTCGACGATCCGGACCCCATCCCGAAGAAGTCCTTTCTCCTCAGCGTCCGCAATCATGGCCGCGGCCATG
>Ga0172370_10000449_pt1 | contig 64066 bp, 61 predicted proteins | sample LakKiv5m_FD_114538 | JGI IMG/M metagenome (GOLD analysis project Ga0172370, IMG submission 114538) | Freshwater microbial communities from Kabuno Bay, South-Kivu, Congo - kab_022012_11.5m | ecosystem: Environmental > Aquatic > Freshwater > Lake | place: Democratic Republic of the Congo... | reverse complement strand
GGATAATTCATGCCTATAATAACACCAGAATACATACTAAATTAAAAATGCCGCCTGTAATGTACAGCCGGCAATATCAATTGACCCATGGACAATGTGTCTAAGAAAATGGGTACCTTCCAACTATGAAGACCAAAAAAGCCTTCACCCTCATTGAGCTTCTAGTCGTCATTGCCATCATTGGCATTCTGGCGACAGTTTCCATTATCGCTCTGGCCAATGCCCGAGCTAAATCTAGGGACGCGAAGCGAGCCGGCGACATGAAGCAAATCCAAACGGCGCTGGAACTATTCTTCAATGACAAAAACCGCTATCCAACGGCTGAAGAATGGGCTAGCGGAAAAATATTTTCCACCACCACCGACTCCACCTCAACTTATATGGCTATGATTCCCGCGGCCCCAGTACCGTCAGACGGCAATTGCACCAATGATCAAAACTCTATTAACTATACCCCAACAGATAACGGTGGCTCTTATTCCATCTCCTTTTGTTTGGGAAACACCACCGGCACTCTGACCCCCGGTCCCAAATGTCTGACTCCGGGAGGAATTGTTGATGTGGATTGCGGTCCGATTAATAGCAGTCTGGTTGGCTTTACTAACTGTGGCGATAGTGGCACTTACCAGGGCGAAACCTATACGACAGCTAGTATTAACGGCGAGTGTTGGATTAATCAGAACATGAATGTTGGCGCCTATATCGGCAGTTCCGCTACCGAGGCCGGCTATGATGGCACTTACGGAACCAATGATGATTGCCATGCTTTAAACTTAGCTGAAACATATTACTGGTCCTGCCAAGGAGCGAGCGGTATCCAGAAATACTGCTATCTCGAAGGCACCGATGGTGGTGATCCGGCTAACTGCAATCTGTATGGCGCACTCTATGAATGGGCGGAAAGTGTTGGCCTACCATATCACTGCAACTATACCACCTACAATTGCGATGGCGCCGACTGTATAGCCAGTTGTGATGGCTCGGATTGCGTTGTCGGAGATTATAGTGACTGTAATTTTCCCGATCCCACCAACACTCCTCGCCAGGGTATTTGTCCAACCGGTTGGCATCTGCCAAGCACCGCCGAATATAATTCTTTAGCTCAATTTGCCAATACTGATCCGGGATGCGATTTGGAAAGTGGACCACTCTGCGATACGGCCGGAGGCAAGCTAAAAGCCTCAGTGAGTCATAATCCGGTTGCCTGGGACGGTGGTGACGATTATGGCTTTTCCGCTCTACCGGCCGGCAGTCGAGACTACTATTCCACTGGATTCTTTGAAGTTCAAGGATTATTTACCAGTCTCTGGTCAGCCTCACCTCAAAACCCAGGACTCTTGGGACGAAGAATTGTTCTCTCTGACGGCAGCGATGTCGTGGAAATATATGACACTAATCGCTCTAATGGTTATTCGGTCCGATGTCTACAAGATTAACAACTCCAACAAAAAACAGCTTTGGAAAAAGCTGTTTTTTTATATCTTCAATTATAAAAATTAGATTAACGCCTTGCGTCCCGCGCGAACACGGTCCGTCTCCGTCAAAATCTGTTTGCGTAGACGAATACTCTTCGGAGTAATCTCTAAATATTCATCGCCCTTCATAATTTCCAAGCCACCTTCAAGAGTAATCGGATTGCATGGGGTTAATTTCACGGCCTCATCAGTACCGGAAGCGCGAACATTGGTTAGATGTTTACCCTTAATCGGATTAACGGCCATATCCAGACCTTTAGCGGTATTACCAATCACCATGCCTTCATAGACTTCGATGTTCGGTTCAACATACAGTGATCCGCGCTCTTCCAAATTCCAGAGGGCATAAGCCAAAGCTTTACCGGTAGCCATGGAAATCATGGAGCCGGCATCAAACTTGTCAATTTCTCCCACGTGTTCTTTGAAGCCCACGAAGCGAGAACACAAGATACCTTCACCGCGAGTGGCGACAATGAACTCATTGCGGAAACCTAAAAGCCCGCGAGTCGGAATTTCAAAGACTAAACGAGATTGGTCATTGTGATTTTTAATCTCTTGCAGTAAGCCTTTACGCTTGGACAATTTTTCGATCACCATACCAGCCATGTCAGCCGGCACATCAATCAAAGCCTCTTCAAATGGTTCCAGTCTCTTGCCGTCTTCTTCTTTGATAATAACTTGCGGCTGGGAAACCTGGAGTTCGTAGCCTTCACGGCGCATGTTCTCCAGTAAAATAGCTACGTGTAATTCACCGCGACCGAACACTTTATATTGATCACCGCTCGAGAAATCCACCTTCAAACCAACGTTGACCTCCAATTCTTTTTCCAGTCTTTCTTTGAGTTGGCGATTAGTAACAAACTTACCTTCACGACCGGCAAAAGGAGAATTATTAACTAAGAAATTTAAGGAAATAGTCGGCTCATCAATTTTAATCGCCGGTAACTGAGTCTGGTCGGCGGAAATAGCAATAGTTTCACCAATATCAATGTTTGGCAGACCGGCAATCATCACGACGTCACCAGCATCAACTGAATCAGTTTCTTTGCGTGTTGGACCAAAGAAAGAAAATAACTTGCCAATCTTGGCAGTTCTGATTTCTCCAGCCGCATTCATAATAACTACTGCGGCGCCGGTTCTAATGCTGCCGGAATAGACGCGAGCAATAGCCAAACGACCCAAGAAGTTGTCATAGGCGAGATTAAAAGGTTGGGCGAGAAATGGTTCGGTTTTGGCTTCAACAGTCGCAGCCGGTTTGACTTTCTCCAAAACTAAATCTAAAAGCGGGAAGAGATTAACATCCGGATCGCTCATCTTTAATTTGGCAAAGCCTTTTTTAGCGGCAGCATAAACTACCGAGAAATCTAATTGTTCATCGGTCGCACCTAAATCCATAAACAGTTCGTAGACCATCTCTTCCACTTCCGGCACTCTGGCGGCCGGCTTATCAATTTTGTTAATTACCACAATCGGATTCAATCCCAACTCTAAAGACTTCTTCAAAACGAATTTAGTTTGGGGCATCGGACCTTCTTGAGCATCGACTAAAAGCAAAACGCAATCAATGGAACGCAAAATTCGCTCCACTTCAGAACTGAAGTCGGCATGACCCGGAGTATCAATGATGTTGATTTTAGTATCCCGATAAACGACGGAAGTATTCTTGGAATAAATAGTAATACCTCTCTCTTTCTCCAAGTCGTTGCTATCCATACTGACACCTTCCTCAATCATATTGGTCTGGCGCATGAGAGCATCTGTTAGAGTGGTTTTGCCATGATCAACATGGGCAATAATGGCGATGTTTCTGATTTCCATAAGTAAAAATTAATTTAGACAATAGGACTACTATGCTCTTTTTTTTGCTATTAGTCAAGTTTTGGGCAATTTCCCTTGGTGCCTTCCCCAAAATGTGTTATAGTATAATCCATGATTGAACTAATTACCAGCAAACTAACTCTCTTTATCGTCTTTTTCGTCGACCAAATGGGCTATGGCGGGACTTTGTTGTTAATGGCTCTGGAATCCTGCAATATTCCTATTCCTTCAGAGGTGATTCTGCCCTATGCTGGCTTTTTAGTGAGCCAGGGTCAAATGAACCTGCATTTAGCGGCCTTAGCCGGTGGTTTAGGCTGCCTAATCGGCTCTATCTTCTCTTATTGGTTGGGCTACAAGCTGGGGCGACCGATATTATGGAAATACGGTAAATGGCTGCTGCTTTCTCACCATGAAATAGAAAAAGCCGACAAGTTCATTGCCCGCTATGGTGATCTCACTTATTTTTTCTCCCGTCTCATGCCGGTGGTCCGCACCTTTATTTCTTTCATTGCCGGCGTCTCCCGAGGAAATTTCGGAAAATTCTGTCTTTACACTTTTGTCGGTTCCTGGATTTGGAGCTACATTCTAGTTTATATCGGTATGCTTCTAGGTGACCACTGGGACAATATCGGCCCTTGGTGGGACAAGTTCCAATATGCCATCATCTTCCTAATCCTTCTGGGTATTGCCTGGCACGTGTTGCGTGTCTGGCTTAGTGGTCGACAAAAACAGAAAGACCAAAATAATCAAGAAGACCAAGTGCATGAAGACGTCAGTCGGATTGACGTTGAACACAAATAGCTCACCGGCGGCGAGCCATAGTCCTTTGCCTCCCAACATCAAGCCACGGATAACAGCTCCCAACAAGAAAATAATCAGAGCGCCGGAAACATATTTAACATAACGATTGAAAAGCAAAGCCAGACCCATAGTAATTTCAAAAGCGGTAATGGGAAAGACCAGCAGCGGAGAAAAATTCAAATTAGCCATCTCATTGAGAGCGGCCTGAGGGACAAACAAACGAAAAGTGCCGGCCGACAAAAACACCAGACCGATTAGAACTCTTAGCAGAACGCTAGGATTTTTTATTACCCCCATTTTCATATTGTTAGTAATTACCAAAATCGTATTTCACGATTTTCTTTTTTATCTTCCCGCCCCAGAGAGTTCTGGTACCCATTTTCAGCCACTTGAAGAGCACTTTGACCGCTCCCTCTTTCTTCATACGTCTAATGGAATAAGGTAATCTGACGCCCTTGATGATGCGGAATTTGGCGACAAGAGAAGCCCTGTCGCAGTAATCATAATCTTCGGCGACAAACAGAGTTTCATCAAAACCGCTAATGGCTTCGTGTACTACACGGCGAGCCATAATACCGGCCCCGACGGAAATCGGACGCCAATATTGTCGCACTCCAGCAAAAAAATTATAGCCCCAGGAACAAAGCCGATAGATTGGTCGAGTGGAATCAAAACGTAGATAGAAACCAGCCGCTCCCAGACCGCGACGCTCAAACTCACTGACCGCCTTAGCTAAAAAACCTTCCGGCAAAACTGAATCGGCATCAAAGAAAATAATAATATCACCTTGAGCCGCTTTGGCTCCGGTGTTGCGTTGAAAGGAAGGGTGCCGGCGAGCATCCACTACCACTTTGGCGCCCATCTGGCTAGCAATTTCTCGGGTGCGATCATCGGAGTTAGCGTCGGAAACAATAATCTCGTAATCAGTAAAGTCCTGCCGCTTGATGGAGCCCAAGAGAGCCGGTAGATATTTTTCTTCGTTTAGAGCTGGGATGATTATTGACAGCATAAATTATTTAAATAAAGTTTTGGCAAAATCCCAATATTGATTTTGACCGTCTTTCAATTTCTTGTACCACCACTCGACGCCCCAGAGATAGGAGCGCTCAAAATTTACATTAATTGCAAACTGAGCGTTGGCCTTGAACTGTTCCAAGCTAAATGACTTCTGGGCTTCGGCATCCGACAAATCTTTCATGGAACCGCTCGGCACCCAAGGCTCGGCCTGGAGCTCACTAATAACCCGTTTTTCTTGAGGAATATGAGCTAAATTGGCTTTGAGACGATAGAAGAGGGCCGGGAAAGGATAGCGGATGTAACCGGTATAGGGGCCCCAGACGACTCGATATAGAGTAGCGCCGAAAATGTCGCCGGCCTTAGCCTCCTTCTGCCAGAGGCTCAACTCACCGGAAGCGGAAACTAATATCGGGCGCGAATCTAAGCTCCGCACCAGATCAATTTCTTTTTGTAAAAAATTCAAATCACTCTTCGGACACTCACCAAAGACATCCAAGAAAGGTTCGTTTTCAATTTGCCAATACTCCACCTCTCCCCGATTTTTGTATCTCTCCACTACTGCTTGAAGCATCCGCAGAATTTCTGATTCGCGCTGTTCTTTAGTTTCTCCCACTACCCAAGCCGGAGCATGACATTCCGGCCAACGCGGTAGACGGTAGCCGACATTCAAAACAAATTCCACATTTCTTTTTTGACCTTCATCTAAAATCCAATCGTAGGAGCTGAAGTCAAAGACATTCTGGCTGGAAGCAATCTGATCCCAGTAAACCGGCAAGCGGACTTTTTTGACTTTCAAGTCGTCTACCACCGCTAAAAATATTTCCTTCCAATCCAGACCCAACTCTTGCGCCATCTTGGTGGAAAAAGTCACCCCGAAATAACCCAAACGATATTGCAAATCTTCTTTCAAAGGATAGTGCTTAGCCAGCTTGAAACACCACAGCAAGAGCAGGGCCAGAGCAATGATGATGATAATTATTTTCTGATATAATTTTATTTTCATGGAATATTATTTGACGATGAAATAGAGACCGAGACTGATTAAAACAATCACCAGAACCTTTTCGACTACAGTCCGAGGTGAGATATCTTCCTTGAAAGACTTGGGCATCAAGACGCTCAAGACCCAACCAAAAGCCAACAAAAAGGCATATTGGACACCTTGCAGGGCGTTGACAATGGCCACCGAACCGAAGGAAATAGCATAGCTCTGCAGAATAAATGCACCAGCGCCCAGGGCTTGATTGCCAAAAACCAGGAAGGTTCTTTTTTTGGTCTTGACCTCGCCCGGTTTAGATTTGAAACTCCCAAAAATTTCTTGTCGGTCTTTCTTCCTGATTAGCAGCAAACTAACCGGAATCAAACTGCCGAGACGCACCCAGATAAAGCTACTTAAAAAATCATGGTGGTCATAGGAATATTTGGTGCCCAAGAAAAAAATAGCATAGAAAACCGCCGCCGCCAAGGAATAGAGTACCGCTTGTCGATTGAAGGCTTTCTGCCGTGCAGTTTTGCCGCCGCCCACCAGGGCAATGGCGAAAGTTCCTAAAAGCAAAAAGGCCAAACCATAAATTTGGTTAGACAAAAAACGTTCTTGTTGGAAAAAAACTGCAAAGGTGATGGTGAAAACCGGAATAATGCCGCCAATTAGAACTGTTACCTTGGAAGCATCGCCTTTCTTCAAGGCCGCAAACATAAAATAAAGAGCGAGCGGAAATAAACAACCGGTCAACAATTGAAAGGTCAACAAAAAAGCTCCCGGCCAATGTAGGAACCAAGGAGCAATAACCGCCACCAGCGCGCCCATGACGCTAATTAGAAAAGTATAGACCTTGCTGCTTCCCAAAACATTGTCCAATAAAAACTTGTCCAGAATATTGACAATGGCTAGAAAAAAATAGGCGATAATGGCAATCAAGATCCAAGACATAAATTATAGTAAGCGAACATTATCAATCTCATTAATCTCGTGTCGAAGCACGATGTTCTCCATATTATAGGTGCCCATCTTCGGAGCATTCAAATAGCCCTGCATAGCCGCTTCCGCGAGCCAACCGGACTCTAAGAAATCAAACAACCATTCATCGACAAAATTTGGATTTTTGCTGTCCACGCCAGCCCCGATACCCAAAAGCCAACGACGATTATACTCTTCTTGAGAACCAATGGGTTCAGTCATAATAATCGGGAGCCCCAAACCGGCATAGAAGCTAAGCTCCGAGGGTTTGGTCCAAAGTAAATCAGTGGTATGCAGAGCTTCATTAAACTGCCGAAAATATTCCGTCTTGTCGGGTGAATAAATAATCCGGACATTCTTGGAATTCTGTAAATAATTTTCTTTAATAGCCTTCTCATAATACTCGGCCACATCCTGACGACTGCCGGCAATGAGATTGAGTCTAATCTTGTCTTCCATAATCTTGCTCTTCAGGCGTTTCAAAACTAAAATGCCCAAGTCTCTCTGGGCGCCAGCGCCACCGACAGCAAAAGCTAAAGTCAGAGGCCGTTTAGCGCAGTCAATTTTGTCCACTGGACAGAGGTAGGCCTCAATTAATTTGGCATATTTTTTGCGGTAGACACCATCCGGATCAAGAACTTCTAGGCGATCTTTCAAATCATCTTTGAGATATTCCCAGTCTTTGACGCCAATATTTTCTTTTGGTAAAGGAAAACCAGTCATAAAGATGCGCTCTTCTTTGACACCATAAAGCATCAAACGCTCTTTGACTCGTTTGTTGGGAACTAGGTAGTTAATCCGACTGCTCTCCGGATGAAGCGGAGCCCAAGCGCGAGAGACATCGGCGTCACAAATTACCAAATAGATTTCACCTTGGTAGTTGTAGTATTCGGCGCAATAGGCGGCCACGAAAAAAGTAGTCAGGAGCGGCAAAGGTTTTTTATTCAAGTTCTCAATCAACTTCTTGCCCAGACCGGCTTCAATTTTTTTGTAGAAATATTTTTGTTGCAGAGTACTCTTGGATAGGTCGCGGCGCGGATAGAAAGGCTTAATCTGTTGAAAATAATCCATCACCGAAAAGATAACATTGCCAAATACCGGCAACTTTTTGAAGAAAGAGACATATTCATATTCTTGGCGAATCCCATCCCAAATATTTTTTTCTTCATCGGTAATACCCTGGTAGTCATTGATGGTAATGATGCCACCTTCAGCCACAGCGGCAAAAGGATAGGCGGCCCGTTGATGGCCATAGCCCATATCAACCGTGACCACGTACATTTTCTCGTGTTTTATCATAAAATAGGCAGTTATTTGATATACATATAAAATACCACAATTTGAGCAGAAATAAAACCAATAAAAAAGCCCCGTCTTCAAACGAGGCTTTCTGTATATTTTTCTCTTCTGCTTACTTGCCGGCTTTGGCTAATAATTCTTCGTAGCCCAATTTGACTTTGTCGGCGTTTTTCCAACTGCCATCCAATTCAAAAGCAAATGGCGCGACATTAGCTTCATTGATGCGATAGCCAAAAAAGTGTTCCTGGTCTTTGATATTTTTGATATAAGCCCAAACACTAATTTGTCTCACCTTACCTTCTGCGGAAGGACGGCCGGCATCATCGCGTCTAATAGTCATCAGAGCATGGCGGTTACCTTGGGAGTCAACAAAATTATATTGACGATCACAAGGAACACCATTTTGAGGAACTGAGAAACCGTGTCTTTCGATGAAGACTGCCAACTTAGAAAAATTCTCCGCACCAACCGGAATGAGTAATTTGTCACTGGCGGTGGCTAAGTCTTTCTCTATTTCACTATTCTGGCGGTCGATAATACCAGCAACTTGGTCAACTTTAGAGGTGGAGTCACTAATGCTAAACCGTAGCACTTCGTCACTGTTCGAATTAGAACAGGAGTTAAAGGTCAAAGCAATACAAATTAGAGCGAACGATAAAGCTATCTTTTTCATGGTACAAGATTTAAGGTTAAAAACTATTGGATTAATTATTAAGCCCAGCTCCCAGGAGATAAACTTAATAATTAACCCAATAAAAACCTGTTTTTCGAACGAACTAATTTGACTTTTGAATCTATCATAATTGACTGATTCAGTCAATACCAACAAAAACAGGCCGTCTTGGCCTGCTTTTTTGTGCTCCCAGATGGACTTGAACCATCGACCCCGGCCTTATAAGGGCCGTGCTCTAACCAGCTGAGCTATGGGAGCTCACATCAGATAATTTATCACTCAAGACACCTTTTGACAAGTTAAGATCTTAACTTATCCAACTTATTTTGAAGACTATTAGTTATTTCTTGCCGAAACAAAGCGAGCGGTTTGGAGCTGGAGAGATAGGCTATCTTGCGGCCGCCGGAAGGAGAAAATTCTTTGACGAGTTCCGCCGCGTTCACATTCTTCACAGCGTAAATAATCGCCTTAGTCTGAAACAATCCTGAACTTTGATCATTGTGAACCACCACGGTTTCCTCTGGTGCGGCGCTAGCCTCTTCCGCCAGGGGATTCTCGGTCAGGGAATAGAAAATGGTAATTAGTTTGGCCTGCGGAATATTGATTATCAACTCGTCTATCACTTCCAAGAGACTATCCTCCACCGAACCGGTTTCAGCAAAGTCATTTTGGAAGAGGGATGACCACAACAATTGGTTGTCGTTGAGTCCGTTTAGGTTATTCAACACCCGACCCCAGAGCTTGAGGACTGACAAGTCGCGGGAGCGATATAGTCTGGTGACAATTTCTTCGCGTCTGGCTCCCAACTTGATGAGCTCGGAGGTAACACTCAAAGAATGCGGTGTCAGATTCGGAGTTTTGAAACTCTTAGTTTTGTAAATAATGCCGGCCAGCAAACAAGTGGCAATGTCTTCATCAATCAAGTCAGCTTGGTAGTCGCGGAAAATTTCAAACAACACCTCGGTGACGGAGACGGCATTTAACTCGACAAAATTGACCTGACCATACTCTTCATTGGCGGGGTGATGATCAATGTTGATAATCGTGGTTTTGTAGAAAAAGTCCACGTTTTTGTCATAAATTTGGCCTAAAGACTCTAAATCCGGGGCGTTAAGGGTAATAATCAGGTCATGCTTGTAGCCGGAAGTGGCGGTCTGGACATCGTCCTTGGTAAACCACCCATCCTTGGGAGAGATGATGAAATCCAAAGTCTTGTCAGAAACTACGTATTTGATTTGATTAACTTTGGCATTAGTGATGTTCAAAGAGACGATAAATTTGGCGAGGTTGTCGAGAGAGCTTTTGATATCGCCAAAGCCCGGCAAAAAAGAAAAGGCGCGACTCTTGGTGTCGGAAATCGGAGCGGCAGCCATCTCCACATTCTTGCCCATTTTTTTCAAGAACAGGGTCAAAGCCAGGGCTGAGCTGATGGCGTCCCCGTTCCAGTCCACCGGAAAGGAAATTAGAATGTTTTGCGCTTTGGCAATTTGATTGAAAATCTGTTGTTCGGTGCTAATCATAATTACTAATTTGGCTTGAATAACTATCCAATATAACGTGATTTTCGGTTGACGTCAAGCTTTGTTTTTGTTAGGATAGGAGAGTATATAATTCACAAAAACCCAGTAAAATATGCCAAAAGAGTTAGATAAAAGCTATTCCCCGGCGCTTCACGAAGACGCGATTTATTCCCTTTGGGAAAAGTCCGGCTTTTTTAATCCCGATAACCTGGATTTACCCGAAAATGCTCCCACCTATACCATCGTTTTACCCCCACCAAATATCACCGCCAAACTGCACTTAGGTCATGCCTCAACCGTCGCCATTGAAGACCTGCTAATTAGATACCACCGTCTGCGCGGTTTCCGCACTCTTTGGATTCCAGGGACTGACCATGCCGCTATTGCCACCCAGAATGTTGTGGAGAAAAAAATCTTGGAAGAAGAAGGTAAAACTAGACATGATTTGGGCCGCGAGAAATTTTTGGAAAAAGTTTGGGACTTCCTCAACGTCACTCAAGCCACTATTTTGCATCAGATAAAAAAGCTGGGCTCTTCTTTAGATTGGTCCCGCGTCGCCTTTACCCTGGACAAACCCAGACAGAAAGCGGTCGCCAAGATGTTTGTCGATATGTATGAGGCCGGCGCCATTTACCAGGGCGAGAGAATTGTTAATTGGTGCCCGAGATGTAAATCTACTCTGGCCGATGACGAAGTTGACTACCAAGAACAAAATGCCAAAATCTACACCTTTAAATATGATGCTAGTTTCCCTTTCAGTATTGCCACTACCCGACCGGAGACAAAGTTGGGTGATACCGCCGTGGCCGTCAATCCGAAGGACGAGCGCTACGCTAAATATATCGGCCAAGAATTTGATGTCGACTTCTGTGGCGCCAAATTGAAAATCAAAGTAATTGCCGACTACAACGTCGAGATGGAATTCGGTACCGGCGCCTTGGGTGTTACTCCGGCTCACTCCATGGTTGACTGGCAGATGGCTGAAAAAAATGGTCTGGAAATCAAAAAGGTTATTAACGAAGATGGCAAAATCTACAACACCGACACTCCCTTTGACGGTCTGGACGTTTTGGAAGCCAGAAAACAGATTGTGGAGCAATTGAAAGCCAATGGCCTGTTAGAAAAAGAAGAAGAAATGCAAAACAATTTGTCTGTTTGCTATCGCTGTTCTCACCCCATTGAACCATTACCATCTAAGCAATGGTTTGTGGCCGTTGACAAACCGCTAGAGAGACTGGGCAACAAGTCTCTGAAGGAGCGAGCCATTGAACAAGCCACCACCAAAAAAATTAACTTCTATCCGGAGCGCTTCACCAAAAAATATTCTGACTGGATGAACAACCTCCACGACTGGTGCATCTCCCGCCAAATTTGGTTTGGTCATCGCATTCCGGTCTGGTACAAAGACGGCGCTATTTTAGTGAGTGAGACTGCTCCCGCTGAAGCCGGCTGGACTCAAGATCCAGACACCCTCGATACTTGGTTCTCCTCCGCCATGTGGACCTTCTCCACTTTAGGCTGGCCGGAGAATTATCCGGACGGCAAAAAAGTTGGCGACCTAGCTAAGTTTCACCCAACTCAAGTACTTGAAACCGGATATGAAATTTTGACTCTCTGGGTTTCTCGTATGATTATGATGTCACTCTTTGCTATTAATGAGATTCCCTTTGAGGATGTCTATCTCCACGGCATGGTGCTCGACAAGAACGGCAAGAAGATGAGTAAGTCTAAGGGTAATGGCATTGATCCACTGGATGTGATTGCCCAGTTTGGCTGTGACGCCGTGAGATTGAGTTTGCTCTATGGCACCACTCCCGGAAACGACCAGCGTCTAAGCGAAGACAAAATTGAAAGTAATCGGAACTTCATCAACAAGCTCTGGAATATTTCTCGTTTTATTATCAGTTCAGTCGACGCTAAATATTTATCCGCCACCGAGAATACTTGGCCCCAAGCCAAGACTCTGGCCGATGATTGGATTCTAAGTCAACTAAGTAAAACCAGTAAGCGGGTTGATGAGTGCTTGAATAATTATGAATTCTCTCTCGCCGTGGAAGCTCTAAACGACTTCACCTGGGACAAGTTGGCTGATTGGTATTTGGAAATTGCTAAAATCGAAAAAGACAAGGATGAAATTCTATCCTACATCCTCAAAACCATTCTCAAGCTCTGGCATCCTTTCATTCCGTACGTCACTGAGGTCGTTTGGCAGAATTTGAATCAGCCAAAATTATTGTTAGTCGAGACTTGGCCCAACACCGAATATCAAACTAAAAACAATGAAGCTGATTTTAGTTTCATTAAGGAAATTGTCGCCGCTATTCGTAATGCTCGAGCGGAAAACAAGGTTGAACCGGCCAAGAAGGTCAAGGCGGTTATTTATGCACCGGAGAAAACCGAGCTGGTCTTGCAAAATAGTGCCGTCATTTCCGGTCTCAAGACTGGCATTGAAGAGTTAACCGTCCAAGCTAGTGGCGAGAAAATCACCGACGCTATTTTTATCGCTCTGCAAAAAAATGAAATCTACTTACTGGGCGCCAAAGATGAGGCTAAAGACCAAGAGCGCCTAGCGAAAGAGAAAGCTAATTTGGAAAAGGTCATCAGCGCCTTGGAAAGTAAATTGAGTAACGCTGAATTCACCGCCAAGGCTCCGGCCCAGATTGTTGCCGCGGAGCAGGCTAAGTTAGACGGCTACCGCTTAGAGCTAGAGAAAATCACTAGTTTATAATTTTAAATCAACATATGACCCTCAAAAACTATCTCATCTTTATGGGCACCACCACGGCTTTCCTCTGGGGAATCTTTTTATTTGTAATTAACCTCATTAACCCGGAAACCACCAATCTTTTAGGCTTTGTCCTCTTCTATCTCTCACTTTTCCTAGCTCTTTCCGGCACCACCGCCCTCATCGGCTTCTTTGTGCGCTTCAAAATTATGAGAAAAGACTTGGCTGTTCGAGCCGTCAAAACTGCCTTCCGCCAATCATTTCTGTTCTCCTTCCTGGTGGCCGCGATTCTCTTCCTGCTCTCTCAAAAACTATTTAGCTGGTTCAATCTCATTCTCCTGGTCGTAATTCTGTCCATCATTGAATTCCTGCTCATCAGCTCTAAACAAAAATAATTATCCATATGAAAAATAAACTACAAAAATTGAAAGACGAGATCATGAAGCAGTTGGAGACAGTTTCCAATAATGAAGTGCTGCGTGATTTTGAAACTAAGTATCTGAGTCGCAAAGGCAAACTGGGAGAATTAATGAAAGAGCTCAAAGATTTAAGCGAAGAGGCCCGCAAAGAGATTGGACAATTTGCCAACCAGACTAAGCAAGAAATCAATACTCGCTACTTAGAGGTCAAGAGAAAATTTGAAACTAGCGGTAGCAAGAATGAATTTGTGGATGTCACCCTTCCCGGAGAAGCTGTCAAACATGGCCATCTTCATCCCATTACCTTGATTCAAAAAGAACTGGAAGACCTATTTACTTCTCTGGGCTTCATTATTCTCGATGGTCCGGAACTGGAAAGCGATTTCTATAACTTTGAAGCCTTGAATGTTTCCAAGCATCATCCCGCTCGCGATATGCAGGATACTTTTTATGTCGACAAAAAAAATGAAGACGGCGAATATGACTTAGTGATGCGCACTCAGACTTCACCGGTCCAAATCCGCGCCCTGGAAAAACACGGCGCACCGCTCCGAGGTATTTCGGTCGGTCGCGTGTTCAGAAGTGAAGCTACCGATGTCCGCCACGAACACACTTTCTATCAAATGGAAGGTCTGATGGTCGGAGAAAATATCAGCTTCGCCGATATGAAAGGCGTTTTGGAACTGGTCGGCAAGAAACTCTACGGACCAAAAACCGAACTGCGTATGCGACCCAAATTCTATCCTTTCGTGGAGCCGGGATCAAACGGTGAATACACTTGCTTCTTGTGCGAAGGTAAAGGCTGCCGTTTGTGCAAAGACAGCGGCTGGCTGGAGATTGTCGGTTGCGGCCTGATTCATCCCGAAGTGCTGCGCGCCGGTGGTGTCGACCCGGAGAAATATACCGGTTTTGCCTTCGGTTTCGGCCTAAACCGTCTAGTGATGCTCAAATACGGTATTGACGATATCCGCCTGTTCAACAGCGGCGATTTGCGCTTCCTGGAGCAATTTTAATCAATCATAAACTAAAATTCATATATGTTACTATCACTCAATTGGTTGAAAGACCATGTCACTATTCCCAAGAGTATTTCTCCGGAAGAGCTGGCTGCCAAGCTGACACTTCACACAGTAGAGGTGGAGAAAACCGAATCTCAGGCCAAACGTTTTGACAAGGTAGTCCTCGCTAAAATCCTAGAAGTCAAAAAACATCCCGGAGCCGATCGCTTGCAAATTGCGACAGTAAACGCCGGCGGCAAAGATGATTTGACTATTGTTTGTGGCGCTCCCAATATCGCCGTCGATCAACTGGTACCGCTCGCCCTGCCTGGAGCTATTCTCCCTAATGGTGCCGAAATCAAAGAAGCGGAAGTCCGCGGTGAAAAATCCCAAGGCATGCTCTGCGCCGAGGATGAATTAGGCCTGGGCCATGACCACAGCGGTATTATGATTTTGGAAAAAGGCAAGCCGGGACAAACCTTCGCTTCATATCTAAAACTGGAAGACATTATTATTGAAGTCGACAACAAATCACTCTCCAATCGTCCCGACCTCTGGAGCCACTATGGCATCGCCCGAGAAATTAGTGCGATATTGAACACTAAATTAAAAGCGCTGGACTACAGCGATGTGCAACTGGAAGGCGACAAAAAGAAGAAAGGTAAAAACGCCGCCAGCCTGGAAACCCTGGATATCAAAATTGAAGATTACAGTCTCTGCCCGAGATACATGGCTATTAAGTTAAACGACATTGAGATCAAAGACTCCCCGGAATGGTTACAAGAAAGACTGATTGCTGTCGGGCTTAAACCAATCAACAACATCGTTGATATCACTAACTATGTGATGTTGGAGCTGGGACAACCACTCCATGCTTTCGAGGCTAAGGACATCAACAAAATTGTGGTGCGCTCCGCCAAGAAAGACGAGATGATTAAAACCCTGGACGACAAAGAGCGCAAATTGGAAAACGGCCAACTGCTGATTACCGACGGTCAGAAAGCCATTGCCATCGCCGGCATTATGGGCGGACTAGACTCAGCTATAACTCCCGCCACCAAATCTATTATTATTGAAGCCGCTAATTTCGACGCCGCTACCATTCGCCAGGGTTCCACCAAATTAGGTCTCAGAACTGATGCCTCCATGCGCTTTGAAAAAGCTCTGGACCCCTATCTAACTGAAAATGCCATCAAACTGGCCGTGAAACTGATTCAAAAGGACAACAAGAAAGCCAGTATCGGCAGCACCCTGGTTGACCTGCACCAGGAATTCAAAACTATCCCGGATATTGAGCTAGACTTAGGTTGGTTGAATAAAATTGTCGGAATGGAAATTCCGGCTGAAAAGACCAAGGAGATTCTCACCAACCTCGGTTTTGAACTGACCGCGACCGGCAAGAACAAACAGGGCCAAGAAATACTATCGGTCAAAGTTCCCAGCTGGCGAGCTACCAAAGATATTTCCATCAAGGAAGATTTAGGCGAAGAAGTAATGCGCCTTTATGGCTACAACAATTTGCCAGCCAGATTACCAGAAGTGACTATGGAGGTGCCGGAGAAGAACGAAGAGGTGATGCTGGAGCATAGAATCAGAAATATTCTGGCTCAAGAGAGCAAACTGACCGAGGTCTATAACTACTCCTTCACCTGCGAGGACGAACTCAAGAAACTAAACCTGGACTTCACCGGCTACATCAAGTTGGTAAATCCCATTTCCAAACAACATACTCTCCTGCGTCAGAATCTTTTGCCGGGATTAGTTAACAACATCCGCACCAACCAATATCGCTATGACAGTTTAGGATTATTTGAAATCGGCGGCGTCTTCTTGAATGTTTTTGGTCGCCTCAAAAAGAATAGCCAGGAAGAGGATCGCCTACCCTACCAAGAAAAACAAGTGGGTATCGTTTTAGCCGGTGACCAGAACGAGCTATTTAGCACTGCCAAGAGTATCGCCGCTAACCTGATCTACAGTCTCGTCAGCCCGCAAATGGAGACCGAGTTTACCCCAACTGAGGCTCATATCGGCTACGGCGACAAAGAACTGAAAGCATCAATCAATGTCTTGGGTAAAAGTATCGGTACTATTGCCAAGATGGATGAGAGTATTGCCAAGGGCAACGGCTTGAAGAAGATTGTGGTAATTATTGAATTTAGTTTCAATGAGCTATTGAAACTGGCCCAAAATTACGGCTACAAGCAATACCGCGCTACTCCCAAATACCCGCCAATGGTCCGTGACCTGGCTTTTGTAGTTGATGCTAAAATATTGTATAATGATATCAGAGATGAGATGAAAGATTTTCACGAACTGATTTCCAGTGTCGAACTCTTTGACGTCTATGTCGGCGACAAACTGGGGGCTGGTAAAAAAAATCTCGCTTTCCATGTCATCTATCAATCCGGCGAACGCACTCTGACTACCGAAGAAATTGACGCCATCCAAACCCAACTCATTAATCACTTACAATCTAAATTCGAAGCTCAGATTAGAAACTTCTAACCAAGCTCGAACCTTAATCCTATGTTCAACACTAGCCGCGACATCCTGAATCTAGTCCTGGCCATCTCCATTGCCGGACTCTCCGTCTTCATCTGCTGGTCTCTCTTCTATCTCATTGCCAGCCTGAGAAGCGTCTACAAGGTCCTTAAAGATGTAGAAGAAACCGTCCAGAAGATTGGTGACCTGACAAGGTTCGTGCGTGACAAAGTGGAATCCGGCGCCAGCGTTTTGAATAATCTGACTGAAACCATAAAAGACAAATTAAACAACACCGGCTCCTACTTCATGATTATCTCCGAAGTTCTCAAAAGAATCTTTGACTTCATGCAAGAGAAGAAGGCCGCCAAGAAAGCTACTAAAAAATAATTTATTCAGACAACAAAAAATAGCCCTTCTGGGGGCTATTTTTTTATATAACAACAACTATTATTTCGTAAATCCGCAGGCTCGGTCACTGCACTTAATAGCTTCCTTGTCCTCAATTAGGAGCGACTGACATTCCGGACATTTCTCACCGGTCGGTTTGCCCCAATAGGCATTCTTGCAATCAGGGTAAGCACTGCAAGCATAGAAAGCACCACGACGGCTAAACTTCTTGACGATCTCACCCTTGCCGCAAGCTGGGCAAACTACTTTGACGGCATTGTCCTCCGGAATATTCTTGATGTTCTTGCAACCAGGGTAAGCACTGCAGCCTAAGAATGGTCCAAACTTGCCATTCTTGACGGCCATCGGCGAACCGCATTTGTCGCAAACTTCACTGGCAAACTTAGTCTTGAGGGCCTCTAACTTAGCGGCCGCCTCCGGAGAGACTTGGATCCCGGCCTTTGGATCGCCCGTTGATTTAATATTCTTACAAGTCGGATAATTACTGCAAGCTAAGAACTTGCCATAGCGACCGGTTTTGATAATCATCGGCGAACCGCATTTGTCGCAAACCTCACTTGATTTTTCTTCGGGCATAATGTTTTCTTTGTTAACTTCTTTATATTTCTCTTCTAAGTTTTTGTGGAATGGTAAATAGAAAGCGCTGATAACCGGCACCCAGTCTTTTTTGCCAACCGCCACCTCATCCAAATTATTTTCCATCTCGGCGGTAAATTTGTAATCAACGATATGATGGAAGTGTGCTATTAATAGATCGATCACGACAAAAGCGATTTCCGTTGGGCCTAAGCGTTTCTTGTCATCGCGGAAGACATAATTGCGATCAATGATAGTGGAAATAGTCGGGGCATAAGTGGAAGGGCGGCCAATGCCATATTTTTCCATTTCTTTGACGAGCCCGGCGTCAGAATATCGGGCTGGGGGAGCGGTAAAGTGCTGCTCGCCACCCAATTTTTCTAAGTTCAATTTCTCTCCCGCCGTTAACTCCGGCATAGTCTGGTCCTTAGTTGATTCGGGATAAATCTTGAGGTAGCCCAAGAATTTCAAGACCTGACCGGAGGCTCTAAAGTGATATGGAGTCTCAAGCGCCGCAATATCAATGGTCGTGACCGCTAATAGTGCCGGCGGCATTTGCGTGGCAACTGATCGCTGCCAGATTAATTTATATAAACGATATTGGTTTGGTTCCAATTTTACCTTTAGATCTTCCGGATTGTTAGAAACTTCAGTCGGACGAATGGCTTCGTGTGCTTCTTGCGCGTTCTTGCTCTTAGTTTTGAAAACCTGACCGCCAGAGATAGCATAGTCCTTACCCAACTCTTTGATTAAATAATCATGGGCATCGGTAATAAATTTAGCCGAGAGGTTCAGGGAGTCGGTACGCATATAAGTGATGAAACCCTGTTCATACAATTTCTGGGCGACCATCATAGTTTGCTTGGCACTAAAGCCCAAGAAACGATTGGCGGTTTGCTGCAAAGTGGAAGTGGTAAAAGGGGCGGGCGCTTTCTTCTGGCTATCTTTATGTTCCACCTTAATCACTTCATATTTAGCTCCTTTCAAAGAAGCGATGATTTCATCGGCCTGCTCTTGGTTTTTGATGAACATCTTGTCGACAGATTTGCCGTTGATTTTGTTCAAGGCGGCGCTAAACTTGATATCTTTGTCTTCTAATTTAGAAAAGTCTCCAGTAATACTCCAATATTCCTCTTTGTTGAAAGCTAAAATCTCTCTTTCTCTTTCCACTATTAATCTGACGGCCACACTCTGCACACGACCGGCCGACAAACCGCGGGCCACTTTTTTCCAAAGGAAAGGAGAGAGTTCATAACCAACCAAGCGATCCAAAACTCTTCGGGCCTGTTGGGCATCAACCAATTTTTGGTCAATCACGCGTGGATGTTCCAGCGCATCCAAAATAGCCGACTTGGTAATTTCATGAAAAACGATGCGCTTAGCCTTCTTGGCATCCAACTTTAAGGCCTCACTTAAATGCCAGGCAATAGCTTCTCCTTCGCGGTCCTCGTCCGAGGCGAGAATAACCTCGGAAGCCTTTTCGGCCAGCTTCTTGAGGTTGTTGAGATTTTTCTTGGCTTTGTCCGGCACGATGTAACTCGGCTGGAAATCATGTTCAATATCGACCCCCATAGTGCTCACTGGTAAGTCACGGACGTGGCCAAAAGAAGACTCGACCTTGTAGCCGCTGCCCAAAAACTTGTTGATAGTCTTGGCTTTAGTTGGTGACTCCACAATGATTAGATTCATATTGATCGGAAAATGAGATATATAATATAACCTATTTTACTTGTTCTCCGCAGACTGTCAAGTTTGAGCAAAAAAGCCAAACAAAAAAAGCTCGTCTGAGCTTTTTTATTTTTCGTCTAAATTTTTTCCTTGATCTCTCCCAATAATTTCTCAATAGCATCTAATTCATCCGCTCTAAAGCGCTGAAGCACGAACTTGTCAGCCGGAATTTTTTCCCGCTCCGGAGTTCTGACACCAACCCTGAGGCGCTTGAAATTCAAGGTCTTAGTGTGATTGATGATCGACTGTACGCCATTATGACCCGCACTGCGAGAACCGACCGCCACCTTCATTTTACCCAAATCAATATCCAAATCGTCATGAATAACCAACAAGACGTCCGAGAGGTCGCTGTTTTTGGAGGAAAAGAGTCCCAGCTTTTTAGGTAGTAAGTGGTAATAGTCTAAAACAGCTCGCACCGCCTGGCCGGAGTTGTTCATATAGGTCTGGGGCTTGAGGTAGATGTCGCCGCCCTGTTCATAGACTAAGGCGTTCCATTTTTTGTGGAGCGACCATTTCACTTCGCCCAGAATAGAATCTAAAATCAGCCAACCGATATTGTGGCGAGTCTTGGCATATTGTTCTCCGGGATTACCCAGACCGACGATTATTTTCATACCTTTTTAGTATAGCAAATTTCCCGCGGTTAACGAAATATTGACAATTAAGGGGGGTTATAATAAGGTGGAGGATAAATTTCGTTCCTAGTATTAACCCAAAAATAAGCCGTCATGAGTAAAGAAACTACCAAATTACAACGCCGCAAAGAGGTCATGTTAGAACAATTGAAGAAAATAACCATTAAAAAGATTTCCGACACTTCCCTCCGGGTAATCTGCCGCAACGATAATTTCCTGACAGTGCGAACCGATTACGATGTTAAGACCTTCAGTTTTGCCGCCGGTCAGTTCGTCCACGACCCTCGCCAAAATGACAAAAAATTATATTTGGTATTTGGCGCGGCTTACTGTCCCGAAAGTGGGTCTATCTGTGGCGCTTGCGGTCGAAAAGAACATCTCTGGACACTGGAAGAGGGAGATGAGGGCATTAGCTTTTACAGTTCGCCCGAGACGCTCCTCCAACAAGGCTACGTTGTAGCCCCCTAAAGAAAAAAGCCAAACAAAAAACAAAAATCCGATGAAGACATCGGATTTTTTATTTCGGTAATTATCTTTTTTGAGTCTCAGCCGCTCGCTCCTCGGACATACTGTGAATCTTGATGTTCTTGGTGACCCGGATACCAATCGGGGTACCGACAATATTGAATTGAGCGCGCAATTGGTTTTCAATAAAGCGGACATAGGAAAAGTGGAGATCATCATGAGAACCGATGCGGACCTCAAAGCGCGGCGGATTAATCTTGGCCTGATGAATATTATAGATGTGAGGATGGCCAATACCTTTGCCCTTGGATGGCTTGTGGATCTTCACAATGCGTTTCAAAAACTTGTCTAACTGGGAATCGCTCAACTGCACCTTGCGGGCAGCGGCAATTTCCAACACTAAATCAAAAATCTTGTCGACCTTCGCTCCAGTCTTGGCGCTCAGAAAATGAATCGGAGCCCAAGTGACGAAAGGCAGTTTGTTGTAGATGTCGGCGGTCCATTTTTTGACGTTTCTGTCCGGAATTAAATCCCATTTGTTAGCCAGGATGATAAAAGATTTGCGGACATTGGTGATTTCTTCAATAATCTTGGCGTCTTGGTGGGTAATGGTTTCGCTGATGTCCAGCATCAACAGAGCGATATCGGCATGTTTCAAAGTGGCAAGTGATTTCATAATGCCATACTTCTCCAGGCGCTCCGCCTTGTGGCCATGCTTAGAAATACCGGCGGTATCAATTAGATTAATAACTCGGTCCTTGTAAACAATCTGGGTTTTTTGCGGTTCTCTAGTGGTATGCGGAATATTACTGACAATAACGCGCTCATAGCCGAGAATGGAGTTCAATAATGAGGACTTACCAACATTGGGTTTACCGATAATACAAACGTTAATGGGACGATCTTCGTCTTGCAACCCTTCGCCGCCGATTTCATCATCTTTTTCTTCGGCATAGCCCTGCCACTTCGGTTTCTGAGCGACTTTGTCTTCCGGTAAACGGCCAACGACCGTTTCCAATAAATCACCGGTGCCGGAACCAGAGGCAGCAGAAATATAAATCGGTTCGCCCAGTCCCAACTTGTTGAAGACTGCGGCCTCATTTTTTTGTTTGTAATTATCAACTTTGTTGACGACCAACACCAAGCGCTCCTTCAGCTCTTTTCTCTTCTGGAAAAATTTAGCCATCTCACGATCAGCCGGCAAAATGCCCGCCTTGTTGTCAACCATAAAAATAATCACGGTCGATTTTTTGAAGAAGGTCACCACTTGTTTCTGGGTTTTGAGATCAATATTGTTGAGCGGGTTGTTGAGTAGTTTTTTGTCACCTAAATATTTGACGTCAATGATACCGGCGGTGTCGACGACGGTGAAATTATGATTATTCCAATAGGCCTCGGCTTGATTGCTGTCGCGAGTGGTATTTTCAATATCGGAAACCAGAGCTTGATTCTTTTCAGTAATACGGTTAAACAAGGTGGACTTACCCACATTAGTACGACCGACAATAGCGACAACCGGATAACGGTCAGAGATTTTCATATCATTATTCTTGATGATTATTTATACCGACGATGAGAATAAAGTCGGGGCGTTCTTGATTAGAATTCTTTTTCAAACCATTCTTGATATCAGCGACCAACCATTCCGGTAATTCCAAACCAATAACGGCGTTGGTGTTGTTCTTCAGGGCTTCCAGGGCTTGCGGTTTAGCGCCATAGGTCAAATCATAGATGACCGCGTCTTTGAGATTCTGTCCGGTGGAATTAGCGGTTCTAATAACCTTGATGTTGGTCGGGGCTAAACGATCAGCCACTTCTTTAGCCAGACCGCCGATAGCGGTACTGTTTCGGATTTCAATCGTAGCCGCTTCAGAGGAAACTTCCATTTGTTTCGGAGCCACTTTAGCGGCATCCGGCACACTACCGAAAACATCTCGAATCATAGTTTTGATATTATCAAAATTGCCGGAACTAGGAATCAGAATATAGGCACCGTCCACTCCGCGGGAAGCGACCAGAAAACCACCCGGTCCATCATCCAAACTGACTGAACTGATTTGTTCGCGGGGGGTGTCTTTAAACAAATCCCAGAGATGCAAGCCTTCGCCAATTTTCAAATTAGTGGAGGCATGTTCCAAAACCTGACCGGCGATTCTGGCCAACATTCCAGGTTTCAATAAATTACTGGAACTAAGCAGTTCGTCTTTGACGGCGGTCAAGATTTTTTTCTGTCTGGCGCTTCTGGCAAAATCTGATCCTTCCGAGCCCATAGCATGACGACTGCGAGCATACTTTAAAGCCAAATCGCCATCCATTCTTTGCACTCCTTTATCAATATGCAAATGCTCATAGCGAGCATAATAATCGACGTTATCTTCCTGTCCTCTAATGGGATAGCTATAATCATCTAGTGTATTTTGAACATCAACTGTCACTCCGCCCAGTTCATCAATAATACTGACAAAACCGTCAAAATCGACCCGGACATAATACTGAATTGGAACTCCTAAAATATCCGACAGAACCTCGGCTGTAGCCTTAGAACCGTCTTCTTTTTTAGCCTCGGCATAAGCATTAATACTATTAACCTTTTGCCAAACGCCGTTCTGATTGGGGACGGTCAGATCGCGCGGAATAGAAGTCAAAACCACTTTCTTAGTGGAAGGCTGTAGGCTAGCTAGAATAATGGTGTCAGCCAAATAACCGCCGTCATGATTAGCTCCGCCCATCCCTAAAAGTAGGATGTTGATGCGATCGTCTTTCTCACCCGTCAACTTATTATCCGACGCACCGATCAACTGACCAATGAAAGGAATATGAGCTAACCAAGATTCACGACTGTCGGCGCTGATGAGCATAGTCGCAGAAAAAATAATCACGGCCGCCACTAAAAATCCCACGACGTAAAAAAAACGTCGGGGCTTGGGGGCTTCTTCAACCTGATGGAATTCGGCGAATTCCGGGTCGTGAGCAATTTTTTGGGTGAAATCTACTTCCATACAAACAAAAATAAAATAGCTTTCGAGGCTATGGTTCTAAACTCTATCAAAAAATGAAGAGAAAATAGTCATGGCAATTCCATTATAACTGGATTACACTCTTTTGACAATATTCAAAATACTAGTGTAAAATGGAATTAAGCGCCTAAAAATCTAAACTAAAAATAAAATGATTATTAGCTCTCATAATGACAGAATTTCAAATATTGTCAAGCTATCGAAGCCTCGCGAGAGAGCTAAACAGGGCCTCTTTCTGATTGAGGGCGAAAGAGAATTGGAACTGGCCCTCCAGCAGAACTACCAAATTCAAGAACTTTTCTATTCCCCAGAGTTGAGCTCCAAAAATAAATTTGCCGCTCATACTCTTCCTACTACGGAAGTCAGTGCCAATGTCTTCAAAAAAATTGCCTACAAAGAAAAACCGGATGGATATTTGGCCATCGCTAAGTTGATAAAAAAAGAATTGTCAGACATTAAACTCAGCTCCAACCCCTTCATTATTGTTCTCGAAACCGTGGAAAAACCAGGCAACCTGGGAGCTGTTCTCCGCACTGCCTATGCCGCCAAAGTTGACGCCGTCATCATCACCGATCCACAAACCGATATCTATAATCCCAACGTCGTCAGAGCCAGTATGGGGCATCTCTTTACCAATCAAGTGGTTGTCGCGGATATCAAAGAGACTATTAAGTGGTTGGCAAAGAACAAAATCAAGAGTTATGGTGCCACCATCAAGGCCAAAAAATACTACCACCAGACTAATTTCCAGAAAGCGAGTGCCGTCATCATGGGAACTGAATCAACGGGACTGAGCCAAAAATGGCTGGAAAACCTGGATCATGAGATCAAAATCCCAATGCAACCCGGCATCGATTCCTTGAATGTCTCAGTTTCTACCGCCATTTTGACCTACGAGGCTAAACGCCAACGAGATTTCGTTGACTTTTGAGACCGGTTTTGATAAATTGAGAAACAGCGGGCGCCCGTAGTTCAATGGATAGAACACCAGCCTTCTAAGCTGGTTACGTAGGTTCGATTCCTACCGGGCGTACGAAGAAGTTAATACTTAATCCAAAATATGCCTAAGAAAACAGCCACCCCTAAAAAGGTTGTCAAAAAAGTAGCTAAAAAAGCTGCCGTCAAAAAACCTACTTTAAGTAGCCACAACTGCGCTTGTTGCACAGCTGTTTGCGGTAGCCGCAAATAACCACTATGATATTTTTAGTTTTGTTGGAACTAGTTCTGCTAGTGATTTTGGTTTTCGCCGCCATTAATTTTTTCAATATCGTTTTCCGTGGTTTTGCCCCTTTCTTTGCTGCTAAACCGGAAGTTGTCACCCTCATTCTCGATAATATTAAACCAACCAAAGACCAGGTAGTTTATGAATTAGGCGCCGGAAACGCCAACTTTCTGCAGGCCATGGAAGCTAAATATCCGGAAGCTAAATTGATCGGCGTGGAGAATTCTTGGTGGCCCTATTTGTTGGCCAAAGCAAAGTTAAAGTCACTTCATAGTAAGATTGATTTGAGAAGAGAAAATTTATACAAAACTAACGTACAAGACGCCTCCTTTATATACTGCTATCTGATCCCCAGCATGATGCCAGAACTGTCAGAAAAAATCCGCCAAGAATGTCGCCCCGGAACGACCGTCATCAGTTACATTTTTTCTATTCCTAATCTATCCTTGCGTCAGACGATTAATACCCCCGGTGGCAATATTTATTTTTACGAAGTTTAATTTTTATATAAGCAATTTATATAGTATGGTGCCTATGGTTTAGCGGTAGAACGACGGGTTGTGGTCCCGTTAGTCTGGGTTCAACTCCCAGTAGGCACCCACAAAGAAAATAGCCCCTAATTTAGGGGTTATTTTTGTTTTTCGACAAAAAATATATCAAGTTAATTTGACAAAAACAAGCCAATAATGCTATGTTTCTTAGTTATCACTGCCCTTTGACAAGCCCTGGTTTCCTAGACTAATTGCCTAATCCAACTCGCTGGAGGTGGCTTGAGTAATTAGTCTAAAATATAAACCAGAAAATCACATCATGAAACCAATTGGATTTAGCCACCAGGTATTATTCCGGTCCAGAGACCCTTATACCAAAGAAAATTTACAATTTTTTATCAATTGCGGTTGCGCCGCTGTAGAGATTAATTTCCATCACAGCGATGACGCCCCGCTTCTGAAAAAAATCATGCCCTTCATTCAAGATTTCGACTACATCTCCCTCCATGCTCCCGGTAATCTGCGCTACCGCCTAAATGAAGAAACCCGTAGCCTCTTACAAAAGATGGCTCATTTCTACACCAAAGCGAGAGCCCAGCTCACCGTTGTTCATCCCGATATAGTGGATAATTTGGAGGTTTTCAAGGAATTTCCCCTTAACTGGGCCATTGAAAACATGGATAACGAGAAAAATTGCTTCCGAGACGTAGCGGATTTAAGGAAGTTTTTTGCCGCTCATCCTGACTGGAATTTCGTGTTCGATATCAGCCACGCTGTGGCTAACGACCTCAGCCTGTCTCTCGCGAGTGATATGATGGCGGAGTTTGGGAGGCGAGTAGCGGAGATTCATTTGAGCGGTCACAAAATTTTTCACGATCCGCTTCACCGTACGAAGCAAACCAAAATTATGGATTGCTGCCACGGATTTGATGTTCCGATTATCATTGAAAGCACTTTTGCTGAGCACGATGGCTTCAAAGCTATCCAAAAAGAATTTGACTACATCAGAAGTTATTTGCTTAAGTAATGTTTCATTGTATAAATTCAAATTTAGTATCATGAAAAAAGGAGATCAAGTGTCCGTTACAGAAAGTTCCCTAACAAATGGCTACGCCAGCGACCAAGAGGTTGCCAAAAAACATTTGCAGATTGGGAAACCCTACACCGTCGAAAGTGTCACGGTGAAAGATTTTGTAAACGACGTTTACTTAGAGGAAGTCCCCGGAGTTCGCTTTAACTCCGCAGTTTTGACTGAAATTTAGTAAAAAACAAAAAGCTAAAGGGGGTTGCAAAAACCTCCTTTTTTTATTAACAAAAACGGAGAAATTGACAAAATACTGACTACCTGATAATATTTTTAGTTAAATCGTAAATTAATAACCAAAAAAGTCAGACCATGAACCAAAAATTAAAAGTCTGGATCATCGATCCGGATATCGCCTTTCAGAAAGAATGCGCCGAAAAATTACGTCCTTTCATTCCGGTGATTACCAGCGGAATGGTCAGGACCAGAACCGACGTTGCCGAAAAAATCAGTGGCGTCACCCACATCGTCGTTGACGGCGATGAGCGCTTGCCTAAACTCCTACGATTATTTTTTGCCGGGCCAATCATTGCCGCTTCCAGCCAGGAAGAATTTAATGAGCTACTCATGTTGGCCGGATGCAGTCATCGCAGCAGCAAAGCCAAAGCGATGGATCTGGTCTTAAGCCTAGTTGATTCCGGCTTCTCAAACGAACCGCTGCCGGTCAAAAAGAGTTTCCGGATTTTAAGCTGGGAGCTCATTGAATTGATTGTAGAATTCCTCCGCTCCGCCAAAAGACCGCAAAAAATCGAGGAAACTAGGGGTTTTTTAGCCGAAATAGAAAGAGTGCTTCGGGAAATAAATCGACCCGGATCTGTCACTGAGTTCAAAAAGATTAAAGACAAGCTGGACGAGCTGGAAGTTTGTCCGCCGGATATTTTGAGCTCGCGCTATGCCGACTGCCTGGAAGATTTGCGGGAGAAAACTTTGTCCCTGTACAGCAAAATTTTTCTCAGCTAAAAAAACAAACCACAAAAAAAAGACGCCTAAGCAAAAGCGTCTTTTTTATTTTGTGCCGAAAGAGGGACTCGAACCCTCACCCCCTTGCGAGGACTAACACCTGAAGCTAGCGCGTCTACCAATTTCGCCATTTCGGCTTCTTAGATGGCAAACAGATACTGCTGCCAATCACTTGCGTCTATTTTATCTAATTCTACAGCTTGGTCAAGAGCAAAATCGCCGACTTTCGTCCGGCGCAAGCCGGAAAGATAGGCACCAACACCCAGAAAACCCCCTAAATCACGGGCTAAAGTGCGAATATAGGTGCCGGAGGAGCAGTTCACTTTGACCCTCAGTAATGGCCAATTATAGTCCAAAATCTCCAGATGGGAGATGGTAATTTTCTGTTTGGGGCGCTCAATCTCTTTCCCTTGGCGGGCTAAGTGATATAGCTTTTGCCCCTGGACTTTCTTGGCACTATACATCGGGGGGAGCTGTTCACTCTCTCCCAAAAAATGTTCCAGCGCTGATTTTATTTTTGGAAGCTCTAACTCTGCACCATTATAGGTAGAGATAATTTGACCCTCGCGATCATCGGTCGTAGAGGTTTCTCCCAAATGGATTTCCGCTTCGTACTCCTTGCTCATTTTCACAAACTGCGAGATCTGCTTGGTTGATTCCCGCCCCACAGCTAAAATCATCAAGCCTGAAGCTTGGGGATCAAGCGTTCCGGCGTGACCGATTTTTTTGATGCCGGACAAGCGTCGCAACCGATAGACCACGCCGTGTGAGCTCAGGTTGAGGGGCTTGTCGATGAGGATAAAACCGCTGTCTGCCATATATTGGCATCATATCATTAATCGTGATGCAAAGGAAACTACTAGAATATTGGATTTTGTGGTATAATTGAAAGTAAGCAAAATTAATCTTATAAAACTATGAAAATGCCTTTTAAGCTGAGCATAAAAACCGAGCTCGTGCCGCTGCTCTTTGTGACGGCCACCGTCGCCACTGTCTTATGTTTCTACAATCGTCTGCCGGAAAAAGTTGCCAGTCACTGGAACTTCGCCGGTCAAATTGACGGCTGGACATCTAACACCTTTCACGGAATATTTTTCCCACTGCTTATTATTGGTTTGTATGCCCTGCTGTTAATTCTGCCGATGATTGATCCGCACCAAGAAAACTACCAGAAATTTATCTCCACCTATCACATCTTCAAGGGCCTGATCATCGCCACCTTATTTGTCGTTTACCTCACCGCCACCTTATTCAACTTAGGCTATCAAATCAACGTCGGCATAACAGTTGCCACCACCGTCGGTTTCTTAATGATGATTATGGGCTTCTACTTACGAGACATTAAAGAGAATTGGTTTATCGGTATTAGGACCCCCTGGACTCTTTCCTCTCACACTGTTTGGGAGAAGACTCATAAGCTAGGTTCTTGGGTCTTTATGGCTTTTGGTTTAATTATCATTATTGCCCCCTATCTGCCGATGAATTTATCAATCTTCCTCTTCGTACTGGGAGTTTTGGGAGTGTCTCTGGGCACCATTCTCTATTCTTACTTCTTATTCTCTCAGGAAAAGAAAACTAAGAAGGGAAAGAAGTAAATCTTTAGATTTTAAAATCATAAAAAGCAGAACCACTCTGCTTTTTTTGTTTTTTTTGCTATAATATAAAGAGCAAAACAATTAATCATATGGCTAATTTAGAAAATCATTCCGTCAATCCCAAAACAGTTTTCTGGGGCATTATCTTTACCATCCTGATCTCCGGTCTGTTTTATTTCATGATGAACCAGTTGAGACAAAAGGAGACCTATGTTTCTTTGAATAAGAACATCAAAATCACCGTGGAGCTGGCTCAAACTGAGGCCGAACAATACCAAGGACTCTCGGGACGCAAATCACTCTGCCAGAACTGCGGGATGCTCTTTCTCTGGTCGGAAGCCGCACCGCGCGACTTCGTCATGCGCGATATGAACTTCCCCCTCGACATTATTTTCATCGCCGATCAGAAAATTGTGAAGATTGACGGCAATTTACTGCCTGAAAAGGGCGAAGCCCTGACTAATTACAACTCTGATGTTCCGGTCAACTATGTTTTGGAGGTAAACGGCGGACTAACTGATCGCTATGGCGTAGAGGTGGGAGACGAAGCGATCGTCAACATTCCAAAAAAATAAAAATTTGACTAAAATTACTTGTATTGTTTTTAAAAATTTGCTAAAATATAAGTAGTATAAAAATTGCAGTTCTTTAAAATCTAGGGAGGAGTCAACTTTTTTTAAAAAACAACAGCACTTTATTTTTCTAAGTTATCTACTAATATAAGTTTTAAAATTATTAGTATATTAATATAGGAAAATAAGGTCGGTTTTCCTATCTTTAAAAAACATATTTAAAAATATGCCTACAAAAAAAGTTGCTAAGAAGAAAGTAGCAAAGAAACCAGCTAAGAAGGCTGTTAAGAAGGTGGCTAAGAAGAAAGTAGCCAAGAAAACAGTTAAAAAAGCTGTAAAAAAGGTTGCTAAGAAGAAGAAATAGTGTGTTGTTCGATTCCTCCCTAGATTTTAACGAACTCTTTATATTAAAAATATGAATCGTCGCCAATCTATTATTATTGCCAGCACGGCCTTAGTTGTAATTATTTTGGCTGTCTGGTTAGGATTAAAATTTTTCACGAAGAAGCCATCAGCTCCGGTTAAAAATAATCAAGCGGTGTCTCTCGATAAGACTACCTACAAAGATCGTCTCGCTATTCTGCAAGACCTCTTTGCTCAACAACTGGGGAAAACTCCGCAAGACGTGATTATCCAAATTGCTCGGGAAGACAACACCCACATCAAAGGAATTGTAACTGCGGCCGGTCTATACGAGGGAGTATTTCTGGCGGAACGCGGTTCGGGTGAATGGAAAATCGTTTGGGATGGCCAAAACGGCAAATATTCCTGCGAAAGTATCAAAAATTACAGTTTTCCGGGAGAAATGGTCAGTGATTGCTTAAAATAAACTAAAAAGAGAAGAAGATAAAAAATCGTAGTTACTCTACGATTTTTTTGTTAAATATGGTAAAATGAGACTATATGAAAACCACTAATCAAAAACAACGAGCTTTTACCCTCTTAGAACTCCTCATTGCCCTATTTATCATTGCCATTATCATTTCGCTATCCGTCATTGTCTATGATGTGACCTGGGCTAAATCACATAATAGTAAGCGGGTAAGCGATGTGGTTAGAATTCAAAATGCCCTGGAACTCTATCACAAACAAGAAGGACACTATCCTAGCACTATAACCTTCGGTGAGCCCCTGATTGGCACCAGCACCGGACGCTCTATAACCTATTTGGAAACTATCCCTAAAAACCCTTCGCCTCGAGCTGACGGCAATTGCCCGGATAGCGAATACCAATACAGTACTTCGACCGACGCTTACAATAATGAGAGTTTTTTAATTGACTTCTGCGTTTCTACCCTGACCAATGATCTTCCGGCCGGACCAAAATGTGCTACCGCTCAAGGAATTGTAGACAGTACCTGCGCCGCCGTACCCATGCCTTAGAAAATTACTTGATAGCTAAGATATTGTTTTAGATTAACTATAATTATTCTTATGTTTAAAAACAATAAAGCCTTTACTTTAATAGAACTAATTGTGGTCATCGCCATTATCGGCGTCATCGCCGGTATCAGCATGGTGTCTTATAGCACCATCAGACAAAAAGGGCGCGACACCAAGAGAATCAAGGATATTGAGCAGATTCAAACCGCTCTTAAGCTGTATTTCTATAACGAAAGCTCCTACCCCCAAACCCTGAACTTTGGTCATTCACTGATTGGTTCTTCGTCGCCAACCAACTACATGGGCATCATCCCTCAAGCCCCAACTCCGGCTGATGGCATCTGCTCAGAATCTGAAAATAGTTACTATTACAGCGCCAACCCCAGTGGCTCGTCTTATACCCTGACCTTTTGTTTGGGCCATCAAATCGGACAAGTATCTGGCGGTACAAACGCTGCTACACCAACCGGAATCGCCAGCACGAGTGCCCTAACTCCAGCTCAAATTCGCGATAATCAGAGATTGGCCGATATTCACTCAATCGAAGCCGCGTTAAATACCATGCATAGCGCTAATGGCTATTACTTTAATGATACCGGCGGTAACCCTACCTATTATCTATACAGCCGCGGCAAGTTCTTGTCCGGAGGCGGAGAATACAGCAGGAATTGCTCTGAGGTAGCCGAACTATTAAGTAGCGCCGTGCCCTGTCCAGCCAACAGTGACTGGTGCATAAAGCTGGGGGCTAATATTGGTGATATGAACCAAAGTAGCGGCGCCAACTGCGACAGCGGCACTGTTTACATGAGAAATATACCCTTAAATAACTACTTACCTATTGGCATTCCGGCTACTGGTTGGTTCCCCTATAGCATTTATGTGATTAATGATTATAATGGAAGTGATGATTACCTGCGGGTTAACTATCGCCTGGAAGGACTTTCATCCCCCAGTAGCGACCACTTTGTAAACGGAGTTCCTGCCAATTGTCATTATGATTCTGGAGTCCCGCCATCCAGTTTAGCCTGCAACTAATGTTGTCTTTAAAATTTGCTTTAAATGAATTATCCCCAAAACCCTTTTGGGATATTAGCAATCAGTACTTGGTAATTTCTTATTTCGTTAATATCGAATAATTATCAGGTGATGGTTTGGGGCGATTACTCGCCTCGTTGGATTTAATTAATATCCGATGAACCTTCGTCGGATATCTTGGGGATAATTTTTTAAATATGTTTGAACAAATCGTCAGTGCGGCTAATTTTGAAATAGCCTATCTTAAAATAGTGGAACAGTTTGCGCTGGACCGGAAAAGTTTCAAGTACCACGGACTCGATAATCTGCTCCTGCAAGATTATGACCTGAATTCCAGAGAGCTGATTACTGTCGCTCAAGAAGAATTGAAAGCTAAAAAAGCTATTGCTCCGGCACTCGCCCTGAAAATACCCAAAAAAAATAATCCCGAAAAGTTTCGGGAAATTTTTATTTATAACCTCAAAGAACGCATCAAGGCACAAGCCATCTCTCAAGTCCTATTACCGGAGTTTGAAAAAGTCTTTTCCGACCGCCTTTTTTCATATCGTCCCGGTAAGCCACCCTATCTGGCCGCCAAGAACTTCGGCCGCCGCTATCGCCAACATTTCCGAACCGACCAGGCTCTGGTTTTAGATTTGGAAAACTACTCAGACTTGATTGACAAGAATATCCTCTGGCAACAACTGCAAGAAATTTTTAGCGACCCGAGAGTCTTGGAGCTGCTCCGACTTTTTATTTTCAATAAAGTCTACCGCGACGGAGTCATCAGCCAACCGGAGAAAGGTTTGGTCCAGGGCGTGCCGCTCATTGCTCTCTTTGCCAACCTTTATCTGACTGATATTGACTTCAAATATCAGAAACAAGTGTCATTTTACATCCGGGTGGGAGATGATATCGCCCTACTAGACCAAAAAACCGAGAAGTTGGAGAAGATTAGAACCGAGTTTGCTCAAGATATTGAAGCTAAAAAGTTGAATCTCAATAACAAAAAATTGTTTTGCGGTCCGGCTACCGAGAAGTTTTCTTTCCTGGGCTATAGTTTCAACAACGGGCTAATCAGTTTGGAAGATTCCTTTGTACGCCGAACAGAGATGGGCTGGAAAAAGATTCTGGTCTACAAAAACAGCTCCGACGAGAAAAAAATGAAGCTATTCAAAAAACTGATGGCCGAACCGAAGAATAATTATAATTTTCAGTTTTTGAAAATCATTAAGGATAAGCCTCAAGTTAATAACTCCGAACAAATTAAAAAATTGTCCGAAAGTTTCTGGCACATTCTAACCAAATTCTTCTACAAAACCTATTCTCCCCGTCAACGCCGACTACTCGAAGATCGCACTAAGGAGTTGGGATTGCAATCGCTCTATCATTTCTATAAAAAATTCCATTATGAAAGAAATTAAACAACAAGCGGAGCTCATCCGAAAAACTAAATTAATTCGCAATCAATATCAATCTCTGAAATTATCCGGGATGCACTATTGCTATCTAAAAAACTTTTTTCAGAAACACCGCTGGTTTGTTTTGGGACTGATTATTTTGTTGTTTGCCCAGGGGCTGATTGAAGCTTTGCTAATAATCTTCAGCCGCGATCAATTATCCGCCCAGCAGAAAGTTTTCCTAGCTCCTTTCTTCTGGCAACTGCTGGCCATCTTCATCGCCTGTTTCTTTGTTAATTCTTTTTTCTCCATCAAACAAGAAAAAACCTTAGGCGTCTGGCTGGCCAATAGTATTCGCCGCCGCTTGTTCAAAGACTACGTGGACAAACCGCTGGAAAAAATGAACCAAGAGAACAAGGCCGAGTTAATTGCCAAAATAGCCTATCAATTGCCCCTGGTTTCCATGGGTCTGACCAATACCATTTTTGGAGCTTTGCGCTGGTTAATGTATCTACTGGTAGCCACTCTCATTGCCTATTTAAGCCATTTAAACTGGTGGGCGATTCTCTTCAGCATGCTGACTCTCTCGGTGGTAATTGCCGTTTCCGCCTACTTTGTTGCCCGGCGCTACATTTCCCAGGAAGTCACCTATTACTCCCAATTAATCAAGGAAATTGATATTAATACCAGCGAAAAATATTTCCTTAAGAACTTTAACCAGGAAAAAGCCATCACCAGACGATTTGATTGCCTGGTAGATTTTGATTCTTTCTTCCGTGTCCGTCGCGACCTCTGGATGCGACTGGGCGCCAAAGTGGTTTTTGCTCTCTTGCTGGTAGTTTCCATTATCACTCACTTCTTCTCTCAAGGATTCTTCGCCTGGATTAATTTGATTGGCCCGGAAGAAAAGTTTCTCTTCTTGTTTCTGATGATCTATTTTTCCCGCGCCCTAAACGAAAGTCTCAAAATCGGTCTCTATCTTTTCCCGGCGCGCCTGGGATTGCACCTCACCATTACCAAGAGCGGCGGTACACATCGCCGGGGAGCTACTTTAAATTTTTCCCAAGACCTCAATTTCTATAGCCAGAAAACTAAGCTCACTAAGAATGGGCCATATTACCGTCACCTCAACTTCGTTTTTACTCCAGGGGAGAGTTATCTATTCACCAATCATCTGCCGAGCTACAAGACGGCCTTAGCCCGACTCTTGGCCGGCTCTGAGGCGCTTAATCCCAAGGCTATTAAGGTAAAAGTAGATGGTCGCCGCCTGGACTACGCCGAATGGCAAAAATTCGGGGCGGGAATTTGCCTATTTGACCCCAACTTCCGGTCGCAAAAAACTATCATGGAATTTATCCTCGGAAACAGCAAAGAAGCCAGCGACTTTGACGCTGTTGAGAAGGCGATAAATATCATGGCGGGAGAAAAATTAATTGCCAATCTCATTTCTCCGAAAGGTAATTATAATCTCTCCACCAACCTGATCTTGGGTAACCCGCTCTCCGGTTTTGCGCTGTTTGCCGCTCACGCTTTAGTGCAAAAGCCCCAATTGATAATCATTGATAATTTTTGGTTAGACCTCGAGTACCCGGAAGTGGGAGAGATAATTCAGACTCTCAGACAAAAACTGCCGCAAAGCACCATGATTATTTTTTCAAGACAAGATAATAATTATTTAAAATATCAACAAAAATATGTGGGTGACCAAAATTTTTCCAAAGAAAAGTAAATCAAAAGCCTTAATCATTCCGCTCGTTCTCTTGGGGCTGGTAATCTTTATGGGGGTAATATTCTTCCGTTTCTTTTTGAACAACAACCAAAATCAAGTGGCAACTCCAGCCAAAGACCTGACAATCTCAGAGCCTTTTTCCGGACAGCTTTATTTCAACGACCGCCTGGGTGGCAACCTGTTCTCCGCCGCCATTATTGCGGCCATTGACGAAGCCAAAAGCAACATTGAAGTGGCGGTTTATTCTCTCGACAGCCTCCCGATTCGTGATGCGCTCTATAATGCCGCTAAGAGAGGGGTGAATGTTTCGCTCATTTTTAGTGACAAGCGCCAGGCCGGAATTGAGAGTATTTTCCAGGGAAAACCAAGTAATGTTGCCGTTTCCTATATCCCCTCCACTCCCGGATCGATGCACCACAAGTTTATGATCATCGACCGCACCAAACTATTCTTCGGATCATATAATTTTACTAACCTGCAAGAGAAGTATGACCCCAGCTTCCTGATGAAAACCACTCGACTGGAGATAGTCGAGGTCTTTGGGGAAGAGTTTAATCGACTGGCAAAGAATCTACACGGCACCAACAAGCTCGGCGGCGACTATAATCCCTTTGCAGCCCGCATCAAATACCCGGAAGGCTATCTGGAAATCTGGTTTACCCCTCAATCTCAAACCAGCAATCTAAGACAGCGGATGATTGACCTAGTGAGAGGCGCAAAGAATAATATCAAAATCCTAATCTGGAACTTTACCGACAAAACTCTAGCTAACGAACTGGCGCTAGCAGCCAAAGACAAGGCGGTCCAGATAGTGACTGACGACACTAACTACTCGCTACCGGATTCCGCCTTTCCATTGTTAAACAGCGAGAAGACTAAACATCACTTAGACCGCTTGGAAATAATTACCGACGCCAAACGCAACCAAGAAATTCAAAACACTTGGCACATCAATGATCTCAACTCCTTCTTACATCATCATCTGCTCTTAGTCGATGACCAAACAGCAGTCTTCGGAACCAACAATTGGAGCGGCGGCGGTTTCTATGAAAATGATGAATCAATTATGATTTCCAATATTCCAAGTTTAGTTGACGGTTTCAAGACTTCTTTTGACTATAATTATCAGGTCAACAAATAATTAATCACCAACAAAAAAACACTCCTTTGATGAAGGAGTGTTTTTTTATATTGTCCTACTAAGCTTGAATAATTTCCAAAACCTCTTCCCGCTTTTCTTCCATCAGCGCTTGACGAGTGGCCTCCAAATTTAATCTCATCTTGTTCTCGGTGTTTGAGGCTCGGACATTAAACCACCAATCGGCATAAGTAACGGTGATGCCATCCAGCTTGTTGATTTCAGCATCGGCATATTTTTCTTCCAGCGCTTTGAAAACCTTCTCCTTGCCCTGCACATCACTGTTAATCTCACCGGAGTGGAAATATTTTTCATAGGGTTCAATTTGTTTGGCTACCGATTTCTGGCTGTCGGAGAATTCCAATAGTAATTTCAGAATGACAATCATCGGCACTTCAAAACAGCCCATCTCCATATTCAAGAAAAAGTGTCCGGAAGACTCGCCGGCAAAGTAAGCGCCTTCTTTAAGCATCTGCTCTTTGATCAAAGAATGACCGACACGAGTCACCATCGGCACGCCACCGTATTTAATAATCAAATCCTGAGTGATTTTACCCGGTCTGACGTCATAACCTATCTTGGCTCCCGGCTTCTCCTGCAAGAAGAGCTTCGACAAAAGGCCCCGAATAATGGCCTGATTAATGACTTTACCCAAGTTATCCACAAAGAAGACCCGGTCACCGTCACCATCGACGGCGATACCCAAATCAGCCTGTTCTGAAATGACCATTTTTTCCAAATCGGCGACATTCTCCGCCTTGAGCGGATCGGCTTCATGAGCCGGGAAAGAGCCGTCTAAAGCAAAATTCATCTTAATCAGTTCGCAAGGCAAATAATTGAATAGAGCTTCCAAGTATTGACCGCCCATACCGTTAGCGGTATCGGCCACAATTTTGAGCGGTTTAATTTGACTAAGGTCGACTGAGCGTAAATCATGATTAACTTGTTCAGACAAAACATTATAGCGCTCAATGACAGTTCCCAAAGTGGCTGATTCTTTCAAAGCACCGCTCAAGATTTTTTCTTTCAAAAATTCCATACCGGTATCGCCGCTAACCGGCACTGCCTTGGCGCGCACCATTTTGAAACCGTTCCATTCGGAGGGGTTATGAGAAGCGGAAACCATCAGACCGCCGTCATAGGAAAAGTTGGCGACGGCAAAGTAGAAAGTTGGGGTGGAGCATAAACCGATATCAATCACATTAGCACCGCCCGCGGTGAGTCCTTCAATCAAAGCCTTCTTCAAACTCGGAGAAGACAATCTCATATCAGCACCGACGACGATTTGCATTTTCTTGCCCGCCACATCGGCATCATTATGGCGCAAAGCGATATAGGCCAGACCTAGTTGATAGGCAAAGTAGTCGCCAAAATCTTTTTGGTAAATTCCTCGGATATCATAGGCCTTGAAAATGTTAGGGTTGATATTCATATTTTTGAAATTACCCGAGTTGAGACAACCCGGGTAATTGATAATTATTTTCTTTTATATTGAAACCAGAGCGCTCCCAGAACCCACCAAGTTCCGACCATCGCTCCCATCCAACCCAATATTGGCAGAGTAAAAACGACGGAGCAGACTACAATACCAATAGTCATTTCCAAAAATAGTTTTGGAGTCTGGCGATGAATCATCTTTTTGAGTAAGAAACGACCGACCATAATACCAAATACCACCCGGCCGATAAAAATAGCCATGAGCCAGAGGGCCATGAGAATCAGAGCCAGAGGAATACCGATGAAGGTGCAAATTAGAATAACGGCGGCAATCGGCGGCAAGAACATCAAAATAGCACCCACTCCGATATTTTCACCGATCTTGTGTTCCATCTTGTCGATTAGAGACAAGACTCGCTTGCGCCACAGACAAAGTAAGACTAAACCGACCAGGAGGGCGGAGAAAATAGCATAAATACGACCCCAGATGAAAGCCAAAACCATTTTGTTGGTGCCGCTTTCCGGTAAACTGTGAATTATTCGACCGGAAACTTTTTCTTTGACCAGTTTAGCTTCATTGATACCAGTATAAATCACATCACCTTCAATTTTTCCAGAGTCGGTAATCTCCAGGGTACCTTTGTCGCTTCGTTCCAAATTGTCATCCACTCGGACATCAACATTTTTTCCAACTCGACCGGCAATAAGCAAATCTTTGATAGAACCATGCAAACTACCATTCACCTCGCCGCGCATTTCGAGGCGTGGGGTGGCGGCCAACAAGTCCCAGCCGACCTTAGCTTTGTCGGATAGGATTACGCTGGCACCGAAAGCGTTCAGATTACGACCGACAGTACCGCTCAAGTTAATAGAGCTGGCTGCGACTCGGACATTGCCCAAAACTTCGCCACTAATATTAATAGTCTGGGCGGCACAGATGATATCACCGTCTACCTTAGCACTGATATTGACGGTCTGGGCGGCACAGATGATATCACCGGTCACTTGACCATCAATAGTAATAGTCGAACCGGCAGCATAGAGATTACCTTCAATTACTTGATCTTTAGGATTGAAGACAGAATCGCCGCTTTTGACGGAAAAAGCCTTGGTGGCCAGAGGAATGAAGATAACAGTACTAAGAGTGAAAAATATGGCTAGAAATTTCTTTTTTGACATAAGCCTGTATTTGTTATATTGTTAGATTAATTAGATTATACCTCTATTATACTCAAAAAACATGCGTCAAGCAATATTAGAATTTTTGTCATCCGACTTCAGTAAAATCAAGAATGCCAACCAAATGTCCGAGCTCAAACGGCGCCTAGCCAAGAAATATGGCGACGCTATGCTCCTGCATTCCGAACTACTGCCGGAGATTAAAGAAATACTAAAAAACCAGAATATCAGCTCGAAAGACCGGGCTAATTTAGAGGCGGCCACCCTGCTTCTCAAGAAAAGAGCTATTCGCACTCTCTCCGGCATCGCTCCAGTCGCCGTTTTGACTAAGCCCTATCCTTGCCCGGGAAACTGCGCCTATTGCCCCAACGAACCGGATGTCCCCACCAGCTATCTCTCCAATGAACCAGCGGTAATGCGTGCCATCAGATGCCAATATGACCCATATAGACAAGTGGCGTTGAGGCTAAAGGCTTTGGAAAATAACGGCCACGAACCGAATAAAATTGAGGTCATCGTCATCGGCGGCACCTGGAGCTACCTGCCGGAGAAATACAAGTTCTGGTATATTTTGAATTGTTTCAAAGCCGCTAATGACTACCCCCGACTCAAGCTTCCGGAAGATCCCAACGAAGATTCTCGTTTGAAGTTGGCCGACGCTTTAATCAAAAAAATCAAATCACCCTACAAACAAAACCTGAACCTAATTGATTTAAAAAAGAAATTATTAGCCGAGCAAAACAAAAACACCAAGGCCAAATACAAAATCATCGGCCTCACTCTGGAAACCAGACCGGATTATATTAATGATCAAGAATTATTGGAGATGCGCCAACTGGGAGCGACGCGAGTGGAGATTGGTGTCCAAGCGGTGGACGACAAAATACTGGCGCTCAATAACCGAGGTAGTAATACTCAAGATATTGCAAATGCTACCAAGCTGCTCAAAGACTACGGCTTCAAAGTCACATATCACTTCATGCCGGCTCTTCCCGGTTCGACACCTAAGCGGGATTTAGAAATGTTTCAAGAACTTTTTTCCAATCAGAACTATCAACCCGATCAAATCAAATTCTATCCGACCGTCGTCACCAAAGGCAGCTTGTTATATAAATGGTATAAGGCTGGGAAATATCAACCGTACAGCGACCAAGAACTGGAGAGCTTGATTGCCAGATGCAAAGCTCTGGTGCCGCCCTATGTCCGAATTATTCGGCTCATTCGAGACATCCCAGGAGAATCTATTATTGCCGGCAACCTCATCACCAACCTGCGCCAAGTGATGCAACAGAAAGGCGTCAAATGTAATTGTATTCGTTGCCGTGAAATCAAAGACAAACCGATGGACGTCAAAAAAGCTAAATTGGATATTATTAAGTACCCGGCCTCAGACGGCACGGAGTATTTTTTGAGCTATAACAGCCCTGATGGCCAAGATCTGTATGGTTTTTGTCGTTTAAGAATATCAACTAAGAGCCCTATTTCTCCGGCCATTATCCGAGAGCTCCATGTTTATGGACAACTGGTTCCGGTCGGAAAAACTAAGAAAGTCCAACATAGCGGCTTGGGCCAGAAATTGATGAAAGAGGCCGAAAAGATTGCCAAAAAAAATAAAGCCCAAACCATAGCCATCATCTCCGGCATCGGTGTCCGAGGCTACTACCAGAAACTCGGCTACAAACTTCAAAAAACTTATATGAAAAAAACCCTGTAGCCAGACAGGGTTTTTTATATCTATTATCACTAATTATCTTTTAATCTTCTTTTCCTTGACCAAAACCGCCATGGTAGTCTTGATAACCGTGTCCGGAATGAGTGAGATACTATCAATATTCCACTCTACGAGCAACTCGGCAAAATCTGGTAAGTCACTCGGAGCTTGACCGCAGATGCCGACTTTTCTTCCGGTTCGTTTAGCGACAGTAATCAGATAGTGAATCAGAGTTTTGACGGCAGTATTTTTTTCATTGGACACACCGGCCACGTGCAAATTGTCACCGGAGTCGCGATCAATACCTAAGGTTAATTGAGTGAGATCATTAGAGCCAATGGAAAAGCCGTCGAAGATCTTGGCAAATTCTTCCGCCAAAATAATGTTTGCTGGAATCTCCGCCATGACATAAACCTGGAGACCATTGACGCCACGCTTCAAGCCGCAACTGGCCATAATATCTAAAACCTTCTGGCCTTCTTCTACGGTGCGGCAGAACGGCACCATCACCTTGATGTTGGTCAAACCATATTCGTCTCGGACGCGCTTCAAAGCTTGGCACTCTAATTTGAAAGCCGGCAAAAATAGTGGGCTGTAATAACGGTTGGAACCACGATAGCCGATCATGGGGTTGGACTCAATCGGTTCAAAAGCTTGACCGCCAATGAGGTTGGCATATTCGTTAGATTTAAAATCAGACAAACGAACAATGACATCCTTAGGATAGAAAGCAGCACCGATCATCGCCACGCCTTCAGCTAATTTATCAACAAAGAATTGCGATTTATTAGCATAGCCGTGAGTGAGTGCTTCAATTTTCTTTTTAGCAACCGGATCTTTGAGCTTAGCAAAATTCATTAATGCTAAAGGATGAGCTTTGATGGAATTGTTGATGATAAATTCCAAGCGAGCCAGACCAACACCATCATTAGGAATGAAGGAAGTGGCAAAAGCCATATCCGGTTCAGCCACATTCATCATAATCTTAGTCTTTGGTTTCTTGAGATTCTCAATATCAGTCTTTTCAACTTTGAAAGGAATAATGCCGTCATAGACAAAGCCCTGGTCGCCTTCAGCACAGGAAACGGTTAGTTTCTGGCCGTTTTTAACCTTGGAAGTCACGTTATTAGTACCCACAATACAAGGAATACCCAATTCGCGGGAAACAATCGCCGCGTGGCAAGTACGGCCGCCCTTGTCAGTCACAATGGCTCCGGCAATCTTCATAATCGGCTCCCAATCAGGATCGGTCATATCGGTAATCAGGACTTGGCCCGGTTTGAAGTTGGAGATTTCTTTGACGTCAATAATTTTGTGAGCCACACCGGAACCGATTTTGTTACCAACCGCTTGACCGGTCAAGATAACGCTACCCTTCTTAGACAATTTATATTGTTCCACAATGTTTAGATTCCTCAGACTCTGCACAGTCTCCGGACGAGCTTGAATAATATACAGTTTTTTGTCATTCTCATCCAGCGCCCACTCCATATCCATTGGTTTCTTGTAGTGCTCCTCAATGAGCATCGCCCACTTAGCCAGTTGCTTGGCCTGAGCGTCGGTAATGGATGGCTTGTCTTGATTGGCCGGAGAAACTTTGATGTTCTTGACCGGATTCTTAGGATCGGAACTATAGATCATTTTCAATTGCTTGTTGCCAATCTTCTTGGAAATAATAGCTCCGGTCGGTTTGAAGTAGATAAACTCATCAGGATTGACGGCACCCTGCACAATATTTTCTCCCAAGCCATAAATGGAACTGACGAGAACTACATCTTTGAAGCCGGATTCGGTATCAATACTAAACATCACGCCGGAAGCCTGAGAATGAATCATCTTTTGAACGCCGACCGAAAGAGCAATCTTGAAGTGATCGAAGCCCTTGTCGACACGATAGGAGATAGCGCGGGCGGTAAAGAGAGAGGCAATACATTTTCTGACCGCTAATAATAATTCTTTTTCACCGCGGATGTTGAGGAAAGTTTCCTGTTGGCCGGCGAAAGAAGCATCCGGTAAGTCTTCGGCGGTCGCACTGGAGCGAACCGCTACCGCTAAGTTTTTAGTCTTGTAGCTCTGAGATAGTTTTTGGTAGGAGGTGATGATATTGGTCTCCAGTTCTTTCGGCATCGGAGTGGCAACAATCAAGTCTCGAACCTGTTTGGCTTTCTTGGTCAGACCAATAACGTCCTTAGTATTTAAATCCGCCAAAATATTTTTTATTTCCTTTTTGACGCCGCTATCTTCCAAGAAACGACGATAGGCTTCGGCGGTGGTGGCAAAACCATTGGGAACGACCACGCCAACCTTAGACAGGCGCTGGTACATTTCTCCCAAAGAAGCGTTTTTACCGCCCACAGACGGCACGTCCTTGATGGTCAACTCATTAAAAAATCGGACGAATTTTGGTTTCATCATATTGATTTAATTATTTTACTAGTTTATAATCTTCTTAGTTACATTATACCACAAAAAGCGGGCGTGGTGGAACTGGTAGACACGCATGCCTTAGGAGCATGTACTTCGTGTGTGAGGGTTCGAGTCCCTCCGCCCGCACTATTTTAAAAGAACCGGAAGCCGATATTTCCGGTTCTTTTTTTATAAAAATAGCCGGTATTTTTATTTTCTCCCAAAATCTGGTATTATTCATATATGATTAATTTTCTCCACACCTTCAATCCCCAGCCGATGCTCATAAGTTTCGGACCCATTACCATCTACTGGTATGGTTTTTTCATGGTGCTCTCTATGATTTTAGGGATGGTGACGGCTATCATGATTGCCAAACATTACCAAATCACTAAAGACCAGATTATTGATCTATCCTTCTATCTGATTATTAGCAGTTTAATCGGAGCCCGTGTCTATGAGATCTTTTTGGAACTACCCTACTATTTAGCTCAACCGATGGAAATGATTAAAGTCTGGCGGGGCGGACTGGCAATTCACGGGGCTATTTTGGGCGGGCTCATTGCCCTGGGATTATTTGTCAGAAAAAATAAGACTTTTAATTTCTGGAAACTGGCCGCTATTATTGTCCCAGCTTTAGCTCTGGGCCAGGCCCTCGGTCGATTCGGTAATTACTTTAACCAAGAATTGTTTGGCAAGCCGACTGATTTACCCTGGGGCATACCGATTGATTTATTAAACCGCAGTAATGATTATATTTCCGCCAACTACTTTCATCCCACCTTCCTTTATGAATCGCTCGGCAGTTTAGTAATCTTTGGCCTTCTACTTCTGGGACATTATCTGATTATCAAAAAGAAAAAAACGACCATAGCTAATTTCCGCTTAATTGTTTTAATCTACATCATCCTTTACTCCACTCTGCGTTTTCTCCTGGAATTCATCCGCATCGACAGCACTCCGATCCTAGGGTCATTGCGCTGGCCACAAATTGCCAGTCTCGGTCTGATTATCATTTCACTAATTATTTTACTTTTCTCCTATGTCAAAACTGGCCCTCATCAAGAAAAAGTTGTTCAATAAACAAAGCCTCAGAATTATTTATTTTCTAGGGTTTATTTTAGCGCTCTCCACCGCCATTCCAACTTATATCGAATCCAATTACATCAAAGAGTTTGTTAGTGCCGAAAAAGTCGGACTATTTTTTGTCAGCGCCAACATCATTACCGTCTTGTTAATCTTATTTTATCCCGGATTTATTAAGCGTTTCAAAAACTATCGCGTTTCTCAAGTGGTTTTGGGTTGTAATTTTGTCTCGCTCCTAGCGATGTATTTTGTTAACTCCCCCTTCACCATTTTCATGGCCTTCGTAATGCTTTTGTCCAGCTTCAATTTAATCTGGATCAACATGGATATCTTGGTGGAAGGCTTCACCGCTGTCTCAAGCGCCGGTCGCACTCGCACCATGTATTTTACCTTCATGAATCTGGGTTGGGTTTTTGCTCCGATAATTGCCAGTTACTTCATTAAAGGCTCCAATTACCGTCCGGTCTATCTCATCGCCGCCGCCCTCCTCATCCCTTTCTATATTATCTTCATTGAAAAAGGCCGCAATCTAAAGGACAAAGTGGAGTATAGTAAAGATGAGATCTGGAAGACCGTCAAGAAGACTTTCAAAACCAGAGATCTGAGAAGCATCTTTTCCCTGGCTATTCTCCTCCACCTCTTCTATAGTCTAGCCGTAGTCTATATGCCAATTCATCTTCATGAAAACCTGGGTCTGTCCTGGGCTCAGTTGGGTATCGCTTTTTCTTTTATGCTCCTGCCTTTCGTTATTTTTGAAATTCCGGCCGGCATCATTGCCGACAAATACCTGGGCGAGAAAGAAATCATGACCCTGGGCTTTACCATTATCATTATTTCCCTCATCCTCTTCTTCTCGGTCCAATCTACCAGTCTGCTCGTCTGGAGTCTGATTCTATTCTTCAGCCGCATCGGAGCGTCACTGGTGGAAGCGATGCGTGAATCATATTTTTTCAAAATCATCAGCGCCAAAGATGTTTGTCTGATTAACTTCTTCCGAACCGCTCAACCTTTAGGTTATTTGACCGGCACAGGCTTAGGCACTATTATTCTAATCTTCTACCCCGTCCAATATGTTTTTCCAATTCTAGCCGGACTCCTCGCCGTCAGCTATTATTTCCTCCATGTGATGAAAGATACCAAATAATTCCACCAACAAAAAGACCCCCGGAATCGGGGGTCTTTTTTTATTCCAAGAACTACTTTCTTTCAATACTCTTATGCCAAGCAATCCATTCATAGAGCATGAAGATGGAGATAATGTAGGGGAATAAACCATAGAAGAGGTCGGAAACCGAATGAGCGCGCAGATCAACGGTCACGATAATATTGACGGCGAAGAGCAGGAAGAACAGCAAAGCGAAATATCCTTCCCAAGTGATCGGGCGATGGACCCAACCAGTTTTTTTGAACCAAGATTTTTTCATATGATTATTTGTTATGTGCTCCCAGTAGGAATCGAACCTACATCTCAGGTTCCGGAAACCTGCGCTCTATCCATTAGACTATGGAAGCGGTAATTATTGTTTAAGACGATGATTAACCACGGAAAATATCAAACTCTTCTTGATAGTCGGTTCAGTTGCCATAGGCTCAGACTCGGCTCGGTCTAAATAATCAACCGTTACCAAGTAGCTATTGTCGACCACCAAATCCGGTTTCAAATCCAGAATCTTGATACGATCACCAATGGAAGCTGAGGAGGTGTTTAACAACACGCCGCCAGAAAATTTAAAGAGGGTGACAAAATGAAAATTACCGGAACCGCCATAACTAACTACCAATTCACAAAAGATATCAACCCCGCTGCTGGTTCTCTGGGTTTTCAAGATTTGGCCCAGAAAAACTGTTCCCCGAGAACCGCTGTCCACAAACTCCGCTTGATTATTCTTGAGTTGAGCACGCAGCAAGCCCTCGGGATCACTGGGGTTGAGCTCTCCGGGAACAATAATCTCAGCATTGCTGACCGCAGCGAGAAATTGGAGTGGGTCGGATTTGGCGGCCGAGGACAAAGTGGTAATGGCCGGAGCATAATGGTCCGAGATCTCTCGGCGCTGAGGCTCGATTAAAAACATTTTAACAAACAAATATAGACCGATGCCAAGAACCAGAGAGAGTAAAATTAGCTGTGATTTTTTAGTCATATTTATTAACAATTTTTAATATTAACCCCTTAATACCTATATCTTATCACTCGCCCCCGTCTTTCACAAGCTAACAAAAGAGGCCCGTTTTCGGGCCTCTTGATATCGCTCACTACCACTTGATTTTGAATTCGTCACCCACAAAATGGAAGTGGTCCAACGGGGTTTTGGTCTCCGGCAAAATACCGGCGACAAAAACTTTGTTACCGAATAAATCGTCAAGTCGATCTCCAACTTTCTGGAAGAGTTTTTTGTTAATCATCATTTGCGCCTCAGCGGAACCGATATAGAGAGGCAGATAACCATCCTTGGGACTGAGATTAGTGATTTGATCTTGAAACTTTTCCGGAACATTCTGCGGCGTAACAAAATAGAAACCCTTGATGACTTCCGCCTCGGCCACGAACTTGATGGTCGCGACGCTAGGCATCTGGGCCAGAGTTTTTTTGTCGACAATGTGATAGCCGTCAATGACCGTTCCGGTTGGCTCTAGAATTCCCACCACTTTGACATCACCGAGTCCCGGTAAGCCCTTGATAGTATCACCGATACCGGTAATGGCTTTTTCTTTCTTCATGGCCATGCCATCGGAATAACCGATGATTAATTCATTGTCCTTGATATCCAGTGTTCCCTCTTTAGCTTTGAAGACTTTTGGGAAACTGTCGACTCCCAAAAAGATATCCGGATCGCCCTCATCGAGATTAATCTTGATGGGTCTCTCAGCCACAAAGCTATTAATCTCCGTGGCCACTTTTTTGGAAACTAGAAGCACCATGCCCTGGCTATCCATATTGGAACTAGCGCGAGCAAATTGGAAGAACATGCCGGTGAACAAAAGTACCATAACAATCAGGGCGGTGAGAGAAAGATAGTTGCGCTTGCCGGGACGGAAAGATTTCAAGAGGAGAGAGTTAGACACCACCGAGACTGAGGAGAGCGCCATTGCCAGTCCGGCTAACTCCGGTCGGAGAATAATGCCAAAATTAGCTAAAACCCGAGCAGCAATGGGAATGCCAATGACATTGTAGAACAAAGCAAAAAACATATTTTGCTTGATTTTTCCCATGGTTTCTCTTGATAGTTGGAAGGCGGTAACCACATCCCGCAGATCATTTTTGATAATAATAATTCCGCCGGTTTCCATAGCGACATCAGTACCAGAACCCATCACAATACCCAAATCAGCTTGAGCTAACGCCGGGGCGTCATTAATGCCATCTCCAACCATCGCTACCGAGCGACCACCAAGCTGCAATTTTTTAATTTCATTAGCCTTGTCTTCCGGCAAAACTTCCGCCAAGACATTAGTAATTCCCAGTTGAGCTGCCACAGCTTGAGCGGTGCGCTCATTGTCACCGGTAATCATATAGACTTCCAGACCGGATTTTTGCAAACTGGAAATAGCGGCGCGAGAAGTTTCTTTAATGGTATCGGCAACGGCTAAGATACCGACAATTTCTTTCTTGGTGGCCAGGATCATCACGGTCTTACCTTGCTCTTCTAATTTCTGGAGACGACTATCAATTTGACTGACATCGAGTCCCACAACATCGGTCAACAATTTTCGATTACCAAAGAAATAGGTTTCTTGATTAATTTCTCCCGACACTCCTTTGCCCGGAAGAGCCTGAAAATTATTAACCGCTTGAAGTTCAATCTTTTCTTGCAGGACGTAGTTGTTAATGGCTTCGGCGAGAGAGTGCTCTGATAGTTTTTCCAAACTGCCGGCCAGAGACACCATCACTTTTTTATCTAAGGAGTTAAAGCTCTCGACGTTAGTGACTTCCGGTTTGCCCTTAGTCAGAGTTCCGGTTTTGTCAAAAACAATGGTCTTGATTTGGCAGGCCGCCTCCAGCGGTTCGCCACCCTTAATTAATATTCCGTATTTAGCACCAATACCGGTTCCAACCATCAGCGAGGTTGGAGTGGCTAGGCCCAGAGCACAGGGGCAAGCGATAACTAGAACAGCAGTAAAAGCCATGACTGAAAAACTTAGTGTGGCCCCCAAGAGGAAATACCAAACCAGGAAGGTAATAATAGCTAGACTAATAACAACCGGCACAAAAACAGCGGCAATTTTGTCGGCAAAACCTTGAATTGGAGCCTTTGATCCTTGAGCCTCTTCCACCAAAGCAATGATGCGAGCCAGGGCTGTTTCAGCCCCGACTTTAGTGGCCTCAAATTCAAAGCTACCAGTTTTGTTGACCGTTCCGCCAATCACCGAATCACCAACCGTTTTCTCTACCGGCAAGCTTTCACCGGTAATCATCGCTTCATCAACAGCTGAGCTGCCGCTAATCAAACGACCGTCAACCGGAATTTTTTCTCCCGGACGAACCACAACAACATCACCCTGCACCACCTCTTCAATGGCAACATCGGAAGTAATTCCATTTCTAATCACTCGCGCGGTCTTAGGTTGAAGTCCCATTAACTTTTTAATCGCCTCTGAAGTTTGACCCTTAGTTCTTTTCTCCAGCCACTTACCCAAGACGACAAAAGTAATCAAGAAGGCCGCGGTTTCAAAATAGAGTTCCGGCACCTTCCCACCCAGACCAACTAACGATCCGGTTTTAACAGAATAGAGAACGAGATTAATGAGACTGTAGAAGAAGGCCGCTGAAGTGCCAATAGCCACCAGACTATCCATATTGAAAGTCTTCATGCGCAAACTGGCCCAGGCACCACGATAGAAATCGGCGGCAACCACAAACTGGACGGGAATGGTCAGAAGCAGCGACAAAATACCAACATAAGGTGGCAAGAAATAAGCTCCCGGTAACCATTTAAAGAAATCCAGCAACATGAAATAGAAGAGGGGCAAACTGAAAGCGAGACTAAAAATAAATTTCCGCCACTGACTCTTCATCTCGTCACCGCGACGCTGGTCGCTGGCGCCATGATCATGAGCATCAATTAAGTTCGGTTGATAGCCGGCAGCTTTTACGGCTTGCAATAAGTCTTCCGGTTTAGCCAAGGCTTCATCATAGAAAATTGAGGCTTTTTCGGCCGCTAAATTAACATTGGAGTCTTTGACTCCCGGCACTTTCTGCAAGGCGCGATCGACTAGCTTGGCGCAAGAAGCGCAGTGCATGCCGCTGACATCGATTTGAATTTTTTGCATATACTTATAAATTATTTTTTATTCCACGACATTGAAGACGCCGGTGTACATACCCATAGAGCACGAGAAAGGAATCCGACCAACTTCAGTTGGGGTGAAATCAACTTCATTTTCTCCGGCGGTCAAGAATTTTCTGATTTTGTACTTCTGCACAATCAAAGCTGAAGCGCAAGAATGAGGCGCGGTGGCATTAATGAGCCATTTGACAGGCACTCCTTTTTTGATGGTAAAACTATTGGGTGAGTAGCCATTGCCATTCTCGGTCATATGAACCACCTGAAAATTATCTTCCAGGGTAACATTTGGATCTAGCACTGTTTCAGTCTTCTTTTCAAATTGGACTGAACTCAAATCAATTCCGGTCAGATTAAAACCGCTGGTGATATTAATGAAAGCGAAAATAATGACTGCCAATCCGGCGAAACTAAAGAAGCGCTTAGCCCACATTCCCTTTACCGCTGAACTCAATCCTCCAATACTCAGTAGTCCCGGCATAGTACCCAGAACAAAAGAGCCCATAACAATGGCGCCACCCCAGAAATTACCGGTGGAAATGGCATAGACTTGCATCGCCTGAGTAAAACCACAAGGCAAGAAAAAAGTCAGGGCACCCAGCACCACTGAATTGTAGTGACTATAGACTCGACTCTGATGTTCTTTGAGTCCGAAGAAACGAATCAATCCAGTCGGCAAGGTAAAACGAATTTTTTCCGCCCATGGAAAGATGTTAATCAACTGCAAACCCATGATTAACATAACGAGGCCCACGGCAATGGTGATAAATCCCAAAACTGGAGTAGAGAGCTGGAAAGCTGAGCCTAAAACACCCAAAACTCCGCCTAAAATAACATAAGACAGCAAACGACCGAGATTAAACAGTAGATGGGGATAGATTTTTTGTGAGGCTCTGGCCTCCGGATGAAGTTTGCTGTAACGAGCAGAAATACCTAGGAGCAAACCACCAACTAAAGCCATGCAAGTTGAGAACCCGGCGGTTAATCCAATTACTAAAATTAGCGGGACAGTCAGATCTCCCTTGAGATTAAAGTTTAAATTATCCAAGCCTAAGCCTTTCAGAATAAAATATAAGACCACTAAGAGTAAGAAGGCTAAACCTAAGTTACGATAGTCGCTTCTATTCCGACTGAAAAATCCGGCCGGACCGTCTTGACCCAGTTCATAACCGGCGCGTTCAATGGCGGCCGCGATATGTTTTTGGTCGGGTTCCAAACCTTCATATTTGATATGCACCGAACTATTATGCCAATTGGCTTTAGCTTCTTTGACGCCTTGGACTGAGCCCAGTTCGTCTTCAATGAGAATTTCGCAAGATTTGCAATGCATGCCCTTAATGGGCACAATTAACGGTTGATTATTTTCCATATAAATTTAATGATTAGGGTTAATAAAAAACATCCCCACAGAAAATAGCCTATTGCTAACGCTAAAACTGTTAAGAGGATGACTCAATTTTAAAATCATTCATTTTTTACTATGGAGCGCAAAGAGTCCGCCTCTGGTGGCGGGAGAAAAACCGATTTATATTCGAGTTTAAAAGATTCAATTTTAGGATCAAAAGAGTCAACCACAAAACTATCTGCCAGTTGACGATCAAAATCAAGTTCCTGATTTAAAGTATTGGCATAATGATTTTGATCAAAACAACAATCACCTAAACTGGTAGCGGTTGTGGCTTGATAATTAACCCCAGCCATCCCATGACTTTCAGCTGCCGCTTGATGGCAAGCATCCATATTTGCTCCATTATCCATATCGGACGCCATGGCGCTCTTTGGCATAAACTGCAAGCAAAAAGAGCTGGCCACAAAAAAAGCCGAGATAATAGGGATAATCAGACCAAATTTTAACTGTCTATTCTTAGTCATGGTTTAATTATAAACTATGCCCCCGGGCTTGTAAAGCAAGCCAAAACAAATAAAAAAGAGGTCTGTTTTAGACCCCTTTTGAGTTTTTTAGTTAATCAGCCAGCTACATACCAGATAACCCATTCGGCTTTGCAAATTACCTTATCCGGAACCAGATCAGAATAGAGCTTGATGAAAAAAACAATTTCCACCGCTTCAGTTTCCACCTCCGCCAGCTTTATCCGACGCAAAGTCTTCTCCCGAATAATCCAAGTGGAACTGATTTTAGATCCGACCGGATTGGGCGCCGGGAAACGAACCTTGTTGAAGCCGGTAGTAATAATTTCGGTGCCGTCTTCAAAGCGAAAAATTCGTCTGACGTAGCCACTTAAAAAAGAGAGCGTGGCTAGGCCGTGAGAAAAAATAGTTGCTTGATGTAAAAAGTCGCCGCCCAGAATCTTGTTAAAAATAGAATTACTATTTTTTTCCGACACCAAGTGCGGCGGAAAAAGATCCTGAAACAGCTCACCAAAAGTTTTAATAGACTCGGCAGTGACCTGGAAGTTAATGATGTTCGGCTCGAACTTGCTGCCGACCGTTGCGATAACTTCGTCGTCCCTAAAATCCGCAAAACTTTTATAAGTGTAAAGAGCTTTAATTTTCATGGTGTTTGGTTTGGTTGGTGACCGAAATAAACTATCACAAAATAATTTATTCCGGTCACCAGCCAAAAGAGCTACGGATTAACGCTTTCCCCAAGAATTAATGAACTGTAATTTTTTGGTTAAAAAATCACAAGCTAATAATAAAACGATAATAAATATTAGCAGGGGCAGATAACTCAGATAGAAATGACCGAAAACTGCCAGCCAGCCAATAACTATCCATTGCAAACAATAAATGAGGGTGACGTTCCGACTCCAGAAGACTAACTTGTCCCGCACCCGAGGTAAAAGGAGGTGATGATTAAAATGAATAATGCTTAGCCAGGCGACCACAAAAGCGATGAATAAGAAGCTGGCGCCGATACCATGATGATAATAAACAGAAAACTCCGAATTGACACTGAAGAATGACAAGAAAATCCCAGCGATAATTAAGCCGGGCAGTTTTTTGATAGCTTGTCGATAAAACTCTGCCTTGTTCTTGGCTTGTTTGAGTAAGCTGCCAAAATAAACTCCCACTAGAGGATAAACAAACCAGGAGAAGAATGGGAAAGCCACATAAATTCCAGTACCAAAGAATGGATCAAAGAGATACTTAAGTGTCTCACTGGAGAAATTAATTTGCCACATCAAAGGCGAAATTAGGGCCACAATTAAGGCAAAAAGGACATAATTACTGTACTTAACCTGCTGGTGCTTCAAGAAAGCAATGCCCATTAAACTTAAGCCCGCGACTTGCAAGATGTCGACCTGAAACAAATATTGAATTGGTGGCCATTGATAAGCAACTTCCGCCGGATTAACTAGCCCTAATTGCTGGCCAATGACTATGGGCAAGAAAAAGCGAACAGCTGAAAGAACATAGCCCAGCCCAACTAATTTTAAACCGCGGAAGAATAAACGTCGAGGCGTAGAACGCTGAGAATTAATGACATTCATGCCCATTAAAAATAGGAAGACGGGGGCAGCTGGAACGGTCCCCAAAAGAACCATCACAGCCCCAACCAGTGAATTAGCAACCGGAGCATTGGCAAACATCACCCAACCATGCTGGATGATCATGACAAAAATAGCGATGCCACGAGCCAGATCAATTTCTAAATGATATTCTTTAATTTTTTTAATCATATTAACTATAACACATTAATGCCAAATTTCTTCAGGTCACGCGTCAGCGCAAAAAGCGACAGACCCATAGCACTCAAAAAGTCGCCCTCCACTTTTCTAATCAGCGCCGAGCCTAAACCTTGAACGGCAAAAGCTCCAGCCTTACCCAAGGGTTCACCAGACAAGATGTAGTTGGCAATTTCCGTCTGAGTCAATTTTTTGAAATAAACTTTAGTGATAGTAATACTGCTGACTTTTTTCTTGGAAGCGGCGTCAATGATAGTCATGCCGGTGATAACATCCATACTCTTGCCACTTAGTTTCTGGAGCATTCGTTTGGCGTCGGCCTCATCCTTTGGTTTCCCCAATAAATGATTATTGAAAGCTACAAAAGTATCGGTACCAATCACAATTCCACTTTGGTGTTTGCGAGCAACCGCCTGAGCCTTACCTAATGATAAGAGCTTAGCCAATTTCTTGGGGTGCATTTTGAGACTCAGGTCTTCCTCGTAGTCAGAAGCTTCAATGGTAAAAGGTAAATTTAGGCGCTCCAATAATTCCTGTCGGCGCACCGAAGTTGAAGCTAAGATAATAGACTTGTCGGTGATTTTTGGCATATAAAACTATAATAAATTTTTATACTCAGAAACTTCCTCTTCCATTTCTACTTCATCCTTAACAATCTCCAAAATTCCTTGTGACTTATCAATCCGGAAATAGCGCACCGGTTTGTTCATCTCGTGCGCCATCTTGATTTCAGCCAAAACTCCGTTACTAACCGGGCCAAAAACCCAAATAGCGGCGGCTTTTTTGACTAAATTATTGTTGGCGGTTCGAACCAAATCGCGTTCAACCGTGTCCAGGAGAAAATACTCAAAGACCATAAAGGGGTTGAGGGGCACGGCTTTGTTTTCTAGGACGAATTTAGAGATGAACATCCGGTAATAGAAGAGGTGCTTGGACATGGCGGTATAGACCAGCGGCCAGTCATTATTTAAATCCAAAGATTGATGATGAAATTGGTTCATAAAAAGCAAAATTAAGATTCTAACTCCGTTTTGATTAAAGGAATAATCTGCTTGCGCATAATTAATGATTTTCTGGTCGCCACATTGCCGGAGAATTCTACCTGCAGCACTTTAGCTAAAAGATTTTTAGTCGCACTATCGGCGCTGATAAAATAATTCTGCAATTGTTCCAGCTCAATAGTATTTTGAAAAATATAATCTAAATTCAACTCTTGCTTCAAGCGCTCTAAGACGGTGAGAATTTCTGAGCTTCGATCTCGGATCAAAGCTTCAACTCCCATAATTTCAATTTGAGCAATTCCAACCCGCTTATCACCAACAACAAACCAAGCAAAGTCGCCTTCAATTCTCTCCGCCAACTTGTTTCCCGACAAATCAGACTTCGCGGCGAAAAGTTCTCGCCAATAATCACTGGGCACGTCGATAAATTGTTTTAACCACTCGGCCATCTTGATATCGCGCTCAGTGGTGACACTGCCTTTGAAGTTTAAAGTATTAGAAACAATGGCGCTATAAACCAAAAGAGCGGAAGTGGGAGAGATGCTGACTTTTTCTTGATAGAATTTTTCCGCCACCAAGGTGGCTGCTGCGCCAACCATTTCAATTTGGACTTTGGCCTGCAAAAATTTCTCCGCCTCATTAACTATCCGATGGTCGATAATTTCAATCACCTTGTCCGGATCAACTCGACCTTCTAGACCGATTAAATCGCTGGCATCAACTAAAATTACCTGTGAGAAGCCAGCGGCATCGGCAATTTCCGGAGGACTGGGAAGATGAAAGCGTTCTAAAACATATTTGACCTCATCATGCGGCGTTCCCAAAATGCCAACCTGAGCTTCACGTCCTTGCTTTTGCAAGAACTCAGCATAGGCCACCGCTCCGGCAAAACCGTCGAGGTCGGGATTAACATAGCAAGTGATGAGAGTGGCTGGCATAAATAAAACTTAAATACTCTTTAATTATAGCACAATATCTGACCCCTAGTCCGCCTCATCTAATTCGGCTCCCTTGGTGCTCAAAACTTTGTCATAGGCCCAGTGCTTGATGGCTCGATTTTTTTCAATAAATTCTTTGATTGTTCCTTTCAAATCTGCCGGATGACCATAGGCCGGAGCAATGCGAGCCAATTCCGCCTCAGATAAATTTTCTACCCGAGTCAGATCTCGATTATAGAAATCGTCCCACCACTCCAGATAGGCGTCCGCCCTGCCATCTTGATAGGCCATTTGGAATTCTTTGTAACAAGAATAGCGATGTGCCGGTCGAGTCTTTTCCAAAAATGGCAATGTCTGATCGGCATCCTCTACTCGTTTGAGATTAAAACCTTCTTTGTCGCGAATATATAATTCCCAACTCTCGTGTTCCAATAAGTATTTGAGGTAATCTTTGTCCGGAACGGAATTGTGGTCAATGGCAATCAGAAAGCCCTTAATGGTTTCTTCGCCCAGAACTTTGTCCAGTCCTAATTGGCGCGAGAAGTTTTCATATAAAACCATTCCTGGAGAATTGACGCCAATATGATCCCTTACTGTTTGGTAAATAGCTTCGTAGTCTTTTTGCGACAAGATTAGCGTCCGACTTTTGAAGTACTCAAAAGTCAAAGCCTCTTTTTCGGCCATAGTTGGTTCACCGCGATAATTAAAGTTGCTTTCTTTCATAGACATCAAATTAATTACTATCCTCCACTGCCTCTTTGTCGACAAACTTAGTCTGCCACCAATCTTTGACGCCACTGACGCCATGAGCTTTAAAAATCTCCACCGCTTTTTTGACGCCTTCCTGGCGAACTAAATCATCCAGTTCCGCCAGAAAGCGCGGACTGCCATAGGCTTCAGAGATGGCTTCATATAACTCCTTACGAGCAACCAGATCTTCATCCCGACCGGTATCGGATTCAAAATAGGCTTGATAAAAGAGGCGGGGGGCTAGCGGTTTCTGGCCATTTTTAAGGACTAATGCAAATAATTCTCGTTCTCGGTCATATGACTCATACCAAGAATCATGCTTACCGTCCGGGCTTTTATCTTTTTGAATATCAATATTAATATCTTCCGTAATCGCTTCATTGAGCCAAGTAAAGCGGTGGCCTCTTCTTGCTCCCAGACGTGGCAAGGAGCGCGTCACCACATAATCACTTTTGCCCAGATATAATAAGTTCATCTGGTTGGTACGGCCGGAAACGGCGTGGACCAGTTCATGTTGCAGGTGCTCTGGTTGAACGCGAGAAAAAGGCGAGACCTCAACTCGGACTTGATGAACATCGGGGTCATAGTCACCGACCGGCGAGCTACCGTGCAAGGCTTTGATTTTTTCGCGATAGTATTGATCGAATAAATCATAGGAGACGGTATTGAAACGTTTTTTTATCTCAAACCAATTGACTTTGAGGTCATGCTTCTCGGTAAAGTTCTGAAAGTCGGGTAAAAATTCTTGGCTGAGTTCCGCCACTCGCTCCATTGTTTCCACTTTGATGCGTTCCAATTCACGGTTATAGGCCTTGAGAGTTTCCAACAGAAAATCATCCGGCATCTTCTTCAATAATTCTTCCGTGGAAACTTCAACGGCCAAAGCCTTCCAGAAATGTTTTTCCAGATATTCTTCCTTGGTCAGCTCCGGTTGTTCATCTCGGATATAATCATTTTTCCAAAACTCATTGACATCCACATTCATGACACGCACAAAAGTTTCTCGCATTTTTTTGTCCTGCAAAATGACTCGGGTGAAGAAAGTCGGATCACAATCCGAACGCAGATAGGCAATTTGCTCGCGGAAATCTTGCAAGTGCCAACCGCGCTTGAAGCCCCCATTTTGCAGAGAGCCAATATGTCTGAAGCCAAACTTGGCCAGCTGCTCTTGTTGTTCGCGATTTGTCTTTTGCACTTCCGGAGAAAGCTCCGGCATAATCATTGAAATACGTTCGGCCATATGTTTAGAGATTAAGCTAATATTACTTTGATTCTAGCAGAGATTGGCAAGAAATTACAATATAAACAAAAAATCCCCGCAAACACGGGGATTTAGTGGCATTAAATAACGCCTCAACTAGTCTTGCAGACAGCGAATCGGCAGACCAATGGTCTGATCAAAAACATTACGGTTAACCTCCTCACCTAAAGAATATAGGGCTCTATACCAAGCATTAGCACTATCAACTGATGATGACCAGAAAAAACCATTATCGCCTTGACCGGTAAAGCTGCCGTCATTAAAACGTAAACCGGCAATAGGAGCCTCAAAATCGGAAGTACCGCCCACTTTCATTTTAGTGCCCGCCCCGAAACAGTCCCAAGTAGTGCGACCGAAATCACAGTTCTGACCGAAATCTTTTAAATAATCTTCTAAAGTAAACTGCTCGGAATCACTAGGGATGTGCCAACCGGCAGGACAAATTCCCTGGGCGCCTTCACTCAGAGAATACTGCATAGCCTCATTCCACTGATAGAGAGCCCCATAGGTGCTGCAGTTGCTCGAGCCCGTCGCCATTTGGCCGGCATTGCCATCCTGAATATAACCATAGCAATATTTTTCTATCACACTATTGTCAGTTTGATCTTGCAAGCTAGTGTTGTCGGCTAGTTTAGAGCCAATCATAGTGCCAATATTTAAATTTTTGGCCAGCCAGACTTGAGTGCCGATAGTTACCGTCGGATAATTTTCACCGCCATAAGAGCAAGGCGTGCCGCCGACAGTTGTGATAGAACAAGGCGCAGCTAAAGGCTCCGAGCAATCAACATCGACAATCCCTCCCGGAGTCAGACATTTAGGTCCGGGGGTCAAAGTTCCGGTAGTATTTCCCAGACAGAAAGAAATAGAATAAGAGGAGCCGTCCGGATTAGGAAAATAGTTAATGGAGTTTTGGTTAGTGGTGCAAGAACCATCATTTGGTGTCGGAGCACTAGGAATAATTTGCATATAGGTAGAAGTGGAATTGGTGCCGGTAGAAAATATCTTACCGGTATTCCACTCGTCAACCGTCGGATAACGACTTTTATCATTAAAAAATAACTCCAGGGCGGTTTGGACTTGTTTAATATCACCGGCGCGCTTGGCATCACGTGACTTGGCTCGAGCATTTTGGAGGGCAATAACTGAAATGGTTGCCAAGATGCCAATAATAGCGATAATGACTAATAATTCGATAAGAGTAAAGGCTTTTTTAGTCATACAAAAGAATAAATTTATAGTTTTTTAATTATAGCAAATAATCAAATATTATTCTTTAAAAATCTCCGTTCCGGCAATTACCCCAAAAATCTGCTCCGACAAGGCCACTAAATGGCGGTTTTGAGCAATAATATCCCGGTACTGATTGTCATCTTTGAAATACTCAAACCTCTTCAACAAATCCATCCGGGAGGCGTTAGTGGCATAATTTAGACCATCAAACGAACTGCCGCCGCCATGAATCAGCATTTTTTCCCAAGAGGCCAGAAAAGTATCAGCCCCTAATTCACCGGCCAGCTCTTGGCGATAGTCGAGATCTTGGCACCAACGATTGTAGTTAATCAAGATTTTGGGTAAGAGATTATTAGTCAGCCCTAAATATTCCCGCGCCTGACTTTCCCAAGACAACAACAACTCAACCAGATTATCAGCCTGACCACCTTTTATCTTGCTAGCTAACCAGTTAAACAAATCGCGCATGATGAGAATGTTGGAAAATTTTGCAACCGAGCCAAACTGTTCTACAAACCTTTCCGGACGAAGCGGCAGAGCAGAGAGATTAACATTCTCAAAATTCATTAACAACAAATTTTTGTCTTGATGAAACAAAAAGTCTCGCGCCAGATTATCTTCCATTTGGAACTCTCTCAGTTTATTCTCTCGGTATTCGGCGCTCCAACTGGAATCTATTTCAGTTAAATATTTTTTCTCATTGATATAATATTGCGTGCGGTGCTCGAGCGCCCGATCTTCCAGCTGCATATAATTTACAAAAGCTTTCGGACCGGCAAATTGATGATAGATCCAATCAATAATGGCATGATGACCACTGCGTGACATGGCATAAACAAGAAAGAGATGATTATTTTTTGGAGCCATATAGTTTGAGGCGTTGCTTAATATTTTTCCTAATCAAAATTTCAAACTCGGGAGAGATGAACGGATAGACCGGCCGGGATTTGATGTTTCTTTTCTGCTGAACGAAGCGCTGCAACTTTTGGGCTAGAGGAGCAATGGCTAGAGCGCCATGATTACCCCATTGCCAATCAAGTGGAAAAGTTGAAACATCAATCTTCATGAGCTGTTTAATCTTCCGGTCGTAATAGCTTAGGAGCTCGGAACTATTTTTGAATTTAGCAAAGAAGACGCGATTGACTGCCAGCTGGTTAATGCCTAGACGGAAAGGATCTTTTAGGGGCTCGCTGAGGGTTTTGAGAGTCCGGGGATTTTTGAAGGAACCGGAGTCAATATTGGCAAAAACTCCCCAATTATCAATAGCCAACTCCACAAAACGAGCATCAACATCATAGATTCCTTGGTCGAGAAGAGAAAGAAAGTTGTCTAAAAAAGAGTCAATCAGGCCCAAGGGCAAAGCAACTTTAGTCACATCAGTTTCGGTAAATAATTGACCGTTTAAACGATTTTCTTTCAGGTCTTGAATGCGAGTCAGAGGTCTAACCTTCTGAGCTAAGTGATAATACTTGCGATTAATGTTTCGCACTTCCGTCTGAGCCGGAATCAAACCGCCGGCTCGAGTATTGGCAACCGCCAGACTTTCTTGGCACCAAGCTTCGGTAAAATAAATACTCTGCTGATTATGGCTCATGTGTTTCAAGAGATAATCTTTCTGGGTGTCGCAATAAATCTTTTGCTGCCAACCGCCCGAGATCATCGTCTGGGGAGTCTGCCGGTAATTTCTAATCTCGCGATCAATCGCCATCCCCAGCCTGTCATTCAACCAGACGGAAAGAGCGGTCTCATTTTTGCATCCCAGAGACTTCAGTTCTGATTTACTGAGAGGACTCATGGCACGTAACTTGCGACAGATTAATTCTTCTTGGCTTGTTTTTTTTGACTCATTCTTCTCCGCTGATATTTGACGACAGAGCTTGTAGAGATTGGAGTCCTTGAGCAGATTGAGAGTCAAAGAGCTTAAGTTTTTTTGTTTAGAGCGCCAAGACAACACAGCCACCAACTCTTGCTGAGATTTTTTGTTGGTGACTTCCAAGTATTTCTGTTCATCGTCGAAGTTAAAATAATAATCGCGGATTGCCGGCTCCAAAAATGATGAGTGCAAAACCTTGATGGCGCCAACGATCAGGCGGGCGTCGTTGGTTTTCAGGCCATGCGCAAAACGAGAAGCTGCTTTTTTGAGATTAGGCAAATATTTTTGAGCGAAAATAAAATTTAATTTTTTGTCATTCAGCGCTAAATGAATTTGAAACTGTCGCGCCACCTTAGCAAAGTCGGTGGCACACTTACGCGACCAATTGAGAGTATAAGTAGCTACCCGCTGGTCCGGGTTTCGCCAGCGAAAAGAGCCCATCTGGAAAGTCCCGGAACTGCGCCAATTTTGGATCATTTCCTGGTCAAAACCGCGCTCCAGTGACATCGCCGGCAGACCTAAAGTGGCGGCCAAATGAGTATTGGTGCCGGTACCATTGCCTAACATCCCTGATAGGCGACTATCTGACAAAATGGCGGCAAAAGCACGGAAAGAGATCCCTTTTCCCAGGGTGGTGCTGGCGGTAATAGACTGGACTCTGTTGTCGGGGAAAGATTTTTTGAGAGACTCTAAAAGGTCAAAGTTCTCTTGGTCATAAGGCTTCAGTCCGGAACCCAAGAGAATCTGATGTTTAGGAAAAAGGTCCAGAACTTTCTGGACCAAATAAAGATAGTCATTTTTGTTTAAGAGATTGTCAACTTCTTTTTTGACGGTATTCTCCCGGGTAAAAATATTGGAAGCGGTTGGGTTGAGGACAATAATCTTTGCAGCTGATGAGCCAAAAAGCTTAGTCAATAATTTTTTAGCGGCAGCTTTTTCCTTTGGACTCAGATGCATTCGGTAGTAGGCTCCGTCTGGCAAATAGCTCTGGCCGAACTGCGGCTCGGCTAAGCGGAAGTAATTAAGTTCGTCTTTAGTCTGCGTCTTAATCACTAAACCATAGCGAGTATATTTTATCCCGGTGTTATATGAATATATTCCCCTCTTCACGAGTGGTGAGTAATAACCAAAGTCGATGCTGGAGGGAAACACCACTAAATCATAGTCGGCAAAATCTTTTTCCGACAATTTATCTATTGCTAATAGTTTCTTGACGGCCGGATCATTCTCAAAGATAGATAAGTAGTTTTTGTTGGTCGCCACATCAACCTTAACCCCAGCTTTCTCAAAAGATTTAATCCAGGCTGAATGCCGCAACAAATCGCCAAAGTATAAGCGGTCGGTACTGTGATATAGGAGTACCGATTTAATTTCTCCGTTTAGAATTTCTTTCTCAAGAATGAGTTGCGGATAAGAATTCATAAACTCTCAAAAAAAATTAAAGTTAAATGGCTTGTTTTAAAAAAATCTTTAACTCTTCCAGCGGTCGGCGATCATTATCCCAGTGGTAGGTGTTAATACCGACTGACTGGGCACTCGCTACTGCCTCGGGATTATGTTCAAAATAAACTACCTCATTGGCTGTTAAATTAAAATTTTCCAGCATTTTTCGATAATATTCAGCCTCGACTTTCTCCGGATTATACTTTAGGGTAAAGACCTCATAAGGCATTTTGTCCAACCCAAATTTATAAAACTGTTTGTCATTGGCTCCAGTCAAAATTATTTTTCGATGAGGAAAGCTTTTCATCATCTTGAACATCGGTTCGAATATTTCAAAGCCGCCTTCTTTGGTTCTGACGACAAAGGCGTCTACCGCATCGACTAAAATGGTTTTCATATGGGATGGGGCCATCTCGGCCTAACTATTTTTTAATAATATTTAGAACCTCACCGTAGGTCTTATTAATTTCGGTCAAATTATTTACTTCAAAAAAATAATCAGCTTCGTTTTTATTTGCACCCTCAAACCTGATTGATTGCTTATTTAAGAGCAGGTCTTTGAAATTCTTTGAATGATACAGGCATTTCTTTGATTTATTGCCTTTATCTATCCGGTCTAACAATAGTTTTTCCGGTAGATTAAAATAAATCATTATCGTTTTTCTGTTGTCCCTTCTGGCTAAAGCCACTAAATTTTTTCGCAGTTTTTTTGTAGAGTTGGCGCTGGTGGAAATTACTAACAAACCTGTTTTAAGGGCACTTTTAAAAACAGCACTAGCTATATCTTTTTTTAAAAAATGACTAGGGACCAATTGGTAGAATCTTGCAAAAAATCAGCGCTATACAAGCCCCCATAATTATCTCTTAAAAATTCGGCGATAACATCGGTGTCAATTAAAATATTATCTTTTATTTTTTTAGCCAACCTCTTGCCAAAAGTTGTTTTGCCGGAATGAGTTTTCCCGACAGTCATTATTAAATATGACATACAATAAAATTAATATTTAAAATTTTCATTATCAGCCTCGCCACTTTTAATAATTTTGATTGTTGGCTCTTTTTCGGAGCTATTAAGTTTTTGTTCAAAATTATTCATAAATTTAACAAAATTGTAATTGCGGAGAGGGTGGGACGTAGTTGGAATGGTTTTATTTAGTTTGTTCAAAATCTAATAATAATGCTAAATGATCAGAAACTTCATCTGGAAGAACTTGAAATTGATTAATTTTTATATTTTTTGACGCAAAGGCATAGTCAGCAAAAGGCAATATTTCAAATTTATCATAATTGCTATTTCTAGTTTTGAATTAATTCTTTTTTGTTTTGGTTGCAGTTGGCGCGATAAATATTGGTAATCATGGCCGTGGTTTTTTTCAAATCTTCTCCGATGGTATATTTGTATTCCTTGCCCATGCTCTTGCTAAAAGTAAATATTTCGAGGAGCAAATCGTAGCTGGCTTTGCAGACCGGAAAATTATCATAGGCGGCCATAGAAAATTTATTAAATTCCGCCCCGGAAAACCGGGGCGGAAAAATAGTCAAAATAGTCAGAATAGTCGGATTAGTCCTGCAGACAACGCACAGAAAAGCCGAAAGCTCGGTCATTATGATGGCGGTAAACGGTAGCGTCGCCCGCGAACAAGCCCCGACGCCAAGCATCCGGTACACTAATAGTAGATGACCAGAAGCCCGCGAACGTCCCTTGATTGCCGAACGACCCATTGGGATCGCGGAAGCCGGCTAGCAGACCCTCAAAACCGGAGCCGCCGCCAACCTGCAGTTTAGTACCGGCGTTGGCGCAATCAGAATAACCATATCTATTAGCATCGCAAGTGTTGGGCGGGTCAGTTAAGTATTGATCAAGCGCATTCTGCTCAGCGTCACTGGGGATGTGCCAACCGGTCGGACAGATGCCCTGAGCGCCCTCAGTGGTGGAATATTGCATCGCCTCATCCCATTGATATAAACCGCCATCAGTTGGACAATTGCCAGTATTATCACCATAGCAATACTTTTGGAGATTAGAATCATTAGTTTGAGTGGTCGCACCGGTAACATACTGACCAATATTCATATTTTGTTTCATCCAACATTGAGTCCCAATTTGAACAGTGTCATAGGTACAGGTATCGTAGTTCGGACCTCCAGTATCACAGGTGTGCCCGGCGATATCGGTAATAGTGATTTGATCACCACAAGCAAATGCTAGCGGT
>Ga0172370_10000447_pt1 | contig 64116 bp, 69 predicted proteins | sample LakKiv5m_FD_114538 | JGI IMG/M metagenome (GOLD analysis project Ga0172370, IMG submission 114538) | Freshwater microbial communities from Kabuno Bay, South-Kivu, Congo - kab_022012_11.5m | ecosystem: Environmental > Aquatic > Freshwater > Lake | place: Democratic Republic of the Congo... | reverse complement strand
GCGATGTGGCTCATGCTCCAGCAGAAGGAGCCGGACGACTATGTAATTGCCACCGGCGAAACGCACACCGTGCGCGACTTTTGCAGGGAGGCGTTTTCACACGCAGGGCTTGACTGGGAAAAACACGTCAAGACGGACCCAGCATATTTCCGCCCGTCTGAGGTGGATATTCTGCGTGGCGATGCTTCAAAAGCGCGCAAGAAGCTTGGCTGGAAGCCAAAGGTCGGCTTTTCCGAGCTGGTGAAAATCATGGTGGACGCCGACCTTGCGCATGTGGAGAATGGCGCTCGCTTCGCAAAGGGAGAACCGCGCGCGGGAGATAAGCTGGCTCTCTAGTTCTCTTATGGATTTTCAGCGCAGGCAAAAAGCTGGAAGCCCGTGTTTATTTTCCCGCAGCTTGCCGCGTGGAGCACTTTTGCGAAGATGTTCGCACCAGTAATGGCTGCGCTTTTCACTAGCCCGGTGTTCTGGTAGGTGTCTGAAGAAGCAAGCGCGAATTTCACATTTTCAAATCCGGCTTTCCCAAGCGCAAGCGCAAGGCTCTGTTGTGAAAAATGGGAGAGATGCGGATTGTTCGCAAAGGAAGCATTGTAGGATTTCATGAGGAGGAAGTCCTTGTTCGGAACTGACAGGCAGATTTTTCCGCCTTTCCTCAGGACTGCGCGGGCAGTTCCAAGATAGCCAATCGGGTCCGGCACGTGCTCCAGCACCTCGCACATGAAAACCAAGTCGAACGGGGCGTCGCCTTCAAAAAGCTTGGCGCCAAACTCCCCTTGAAAGCATTTCATGCCGTGTTTCTGCAGGAATTCCGCGCAGCGGTTGCTGTACTCGTAAGCAAACGCGCAGTGTCCGTTTTCCTTCCAGTATAAAAGCAGGCTTCCGAATCCGGCGCCAACGTCAAGCACTTTGAGGGCGCCTTGCGGCTTCCCCGCCATGCTAATCAAGATACGATGCGCCCTCTTTGGCGGCTCTATTTTTTCCTGCGCCGCGCCCTTCACATAATTCACCGACTTGTCATAGTAATCCTTTAGGTATTTTTCAGTCGGCTGCGGCCATACGAACGCATGATGGCAGAATTGGCACATCCATTCGTCAAAGCCGGAATCGTTTTTCTGAAGATAAGCCGAGGTTTTTCCACATATCGGGCAGCTTTCCGTTTTCAATTCCATCATGCGCCACCCGCCATCTTCACCACCCTTACCCCAATCGATTCAGCATCAAGCCCGTTGAGCTTCCGCAGGTATTCCGGGCTGCCGGCATCCTTTTGGAACCGGTCCGGGAGCGCGATGTGGCGGAAGTTCTTCGCAGATTCTCCTTTCGAGTGCAGCGCCTCCAGAATCGCAGAGCGCAATCCGCCTATCTCGCTGTGCTCCTCTATTGATACTGCGAGGTCGCAGCCAGAGATTTTCTCCAGCACCAGCTTTTCATCAATGGGCTTTGCCCAGACCATGCTGTATGCCTCCACGGAAAGCCCTTTTGAGGATATCCTCTGCGCGGCAAGAAGCGCGTTGTTCGCCATATTGCCAATCGAGAGGAGCGCCACCTTTTTCCTTCCTGCGCCGCCTTCAAATATTTTCAGCGCCTTGCCGAACTCAAGCTTTGGCGCCCCGCTGTGGATGCGTGGTTCCCTCCCCCTTCCAAGCCGCACAAAAGCCGGACCGTCCATCCTGTTCAGCAGGGGGGGGAGCGCAGCCGCCTCGAACGGGTCGCCAGGGCAGGCGACAGATATGTTCGGAAGCGCCCGCATCACCGCGATGTCCTCGGTGGGATGGTGCGTGGTGCCTGACTGCCCATAGTCAAGTCCGCTTCCAACGCCGATTATTTTCACGTTCGCGTTGTGGCAGCAAACATCAACTCTAGTCTGCTCAAAGCTGCGGTAGGTGACAAATGGAGTTATGGAATAGACGAAGGGTCTCCTTCCAGCCAGCGCCATGCCGGCTGCGAGTGACATCGCATTCGCCTCAGAAATACCGGCGTTCAGATACTGCTTCGGAAGGCAGTCGCGAAACTTCTCAAGGCAGCCAAAGCCCATGTCCGCAGTGATGAGCTCCACCCTCCCATCTGCCTTTGCAACCTCGTACAGTGAATCAAAAAATGCCGTCCGCACTCAATCACCACTCCTTTTGTAATGTTGAATGTTCTCCCTCATCCAAGCCACGGTTCTTTCTATGCCCTCTGGAAGCGAGACCTTCGGCCTCCATTTCAGGAGCATGTTGGATTTTTCCACATCTGCAACCCAGTTGAATGTCTCGTTCTCTCTCGTCGGTAGTGCGCCCCACTGCGGCTTTGACGATGTGCCGGTTGCCTTGATTATCTCGCAGACCATCTCGCGCACGCTTTGCTGCGTCCCTTTGCCGATGTTTATCACTTCGCCGGCAAGGTCCGGGCGGAATAGAAGCTCAAGATATGCGTCTTCAATATCGGCGGTGTAGATGAAATCGCGTTTCTGCCCGCCGTCCGTGAATTCCAGCTTCTCATTCCCGATGCACTTTTTTATCGTGGAAGGCACGAGCCGCATTGGCTCCTCATAGGGACCATAAGCTGAAAACAGCCGCGTAGTGATTATTGGTGCGCCAGTCAGGCGTGTGTGTGTGGAACAGAATATCGTCGCGCCAGCCTTGGTCGCGCCGTAATAATTCACCGGGGCGGGAACGTTCGATTCGGACATTTTTCCCCGCACCAGCCCGTACTCCGAAGAGCTGCTCGTGTTTATGAAGCAGCCATACTTCACTTCCGAGCAGGCACGCACAAGATTTGCCGTGCCAATCATGTTGGTCTGGAATATCTTTTCAAATTCGGTTTGCACAGTTGGGTATGCGCCATAAGTTGCCAGATGGATTATTCCCTCCGGTTTTATTTTGCAGATTTCCCTGCAAAGCGCGCCATAGTCGCAGATGTCCAAATCATGCGCGTTAAGCTCGCGCATCACGTTTTCGAGCCGCCATGCATTCGCTCCCCTGCGGATTGATGCATGCACCTCATGCCCCTCCGACAGTAGCCGCCTTGCGATGTTCGCGCCCAAAAATCCGGTGGCGCCCGTGATGAAAATTTTCATGGTTCCGCCCCAAGCCATCTTGGATGGGGAAACACCGAGCCCACCTTTCCCACGTACCCCATCTCGCTAAGCGCCTTTTGTATCTCTCCTTCATATGCAGTGGAAAGAATGATGACTGCGTCCGGGCGGCACTCTGCGAGCTTTTCAGGGGAGACTATCTTTATCCTGCTCCCAGATGCGTGAAGCCCCCACTTGTTCCTGTCCGAGTCCACTATGAATTCGATGTCTCTGCTCGTGATGCCGCACTCGCAAAGAAGGGTGATTCCCGCGCCGGATGCCCCCCATGCCCAGACTCTCCTACTATTTCCCAACATGCCGCGCAGCAATCGTGCAGTCTCCCCCTGCTTCCACTCCTTCACTCCCCCCGCTCGTTTCTTCACTATTGCGGTAATGAATTCATCGCCCATCGTAAGATGCATCTCCACGAGTTCCCAGCCCGAAAGGGACAGCACATGCGCAAGCGTCTGCGGAGTGAAATAGAATGTATGCTCCCGGAAAAACTCGAACCACTTCATGCCCCGCACCTGTTGTTCTGCATTCGGCACTTCCACTAGCCCGACCGAGCCATCCCTGCATCGCGAGCCAACCTCGCGCAGCACCCCTACTGGGTCGGGAACGTGCTCCAGCACAAATCGCATTGCAAACGAGTCATAGTCCGAAAAGCGTGAATCCGCCTCGGGGCAGAAAAATTCATTCCGTATTGCGAGGCCGGACTCTCTTGCAGTGCGCGCAGCGGCAACCGACGGCTCAAAGCCGATTGTTTTCGCTCCCATCTTTTTCATAGCGGAGAGGAAAAGCCCGTTCCCACAGCCCACCTCGACGATGTTGCGCGCCCCGTATTTCTCATAAAGCAAGCAGGCGAACCGCTCAACGTGGGCGATCGCGAGTTTCGAGAACGAAATGTTCCGCTGGTAATCTGCGGAATACTCCTCTTCCGGAAAATCCTCTGAAAGCTGGATGAGCCCGCAGGCGCGGCACTTGCCGACCTTGAGGCGCATCGTGCCGTCCGATGCAAGCTCGGATTCCGCTAAGTACTTATGGCTGTATTTCGGGCACTTTTCGCTTTCGAACACCGCTTCAAGCGGCTCATTTTTGCAAACCCTACAATTCATAAAAATCACATTTGCCGCTTGGCGCGTAGCTGGTTATTTTCCCATCTTTCCTTCAATTTCCCCTGCTGCCTGCTTGCACTCATCAGCAGACGGGGACTTGTAGTGCCACTCCAGCTTCCCTTCCATGAAGCTCACGCCCTTGCCCTTCGTGGTATCTGCAATCACGGCTTTCGGCTTGCCGCTTTCCATGAACTCCGAGCCAAAAAGCTCCAAGAGCGCCTTCGCGGAATTCCCGTCCGCGCGCACCGCTTCCCAGCCGAATGATTTGAATTTCGCCTCGAGAGGCTCCAGATCGAGCACTTCGCGCGTGGTGCCGAAACTCTGCAGCTTGTTATAATCCACTATTGCCACCAGATTGGAAAGCTTTTTCGCCCCTGCGAAAAGCACCGCTTCCCAGACGCTCCCCTCATCCATCTCCCCATCAGATAGGAGGACAAACGCCCTGTTTTTCCTGCCTTCAAGTGATGCCGCAAGCGCCATCCCGCAGCCAAGCGAGAGCCCGTGCCCGAGCGAGCCGGTGGATGCTTCCACTCCGGGAACGCAGCCCCTGCTCGGGTGACCAGGCATTTTCCCCCCGTCTGTGTAATAGCCCGCAAGTTCCTCTTTCCTGATGAAGCCCGCCTGCGCAAGCGCAGAATAAAGCGCGGCGGCGGCATGCCCTTTGCTCAGTATGAAATAGTCCCTCTTTTCCCAGTCCGGATTTTTCGAGTCAAGGCGGAGCACGCCTCCTGCGTAGAGCACGGCAAGCACATCCATGCAGGAAAGGCAACTTCCGATATGCGAGGCGTTCGCGCGGTGGCACATGCGGATTGCATTGACCCTCATTTCGGAAGCCGCAGCTTCCACAAAGGACGGGGACGCTATCATCGGACTGCCCCCTTCCCCTTCAGGTATTTTTCGTACCACGGCAAGGTTTCCCGGAGCCCCACCTCTATAGAGTACTTTGCCTTCCAGCCGAACGCCTTCTCTGCTTTTGTGCATGAGAGATACTGGCTCTTTATCTCGGCAGATGCCTCGCCCTTTATGATAGGCCTGAGACTGCTCCCCATCTCCCTCAATATAAGATTCACCAGAGAGAGCACGTCCATTCTGTTGCCAGTGCCGAAGTTGAATGCCTCGCCGGACAGCCCCTTGGCGCCCATTTTCTCACCCAAGAGCACGTATGCCTGCGCGGCATCCTTCACATAGAAGTAATCTCGGACAAAAGTGCCGTCGCTCCGTATCACAGGGGACTCGTTTAGGAGCACGGAGCGGATGGTGCCGGGAATTATGCGGTTGAAGTTGGTGTCGCCCGGTCCGTAGAGGTTGCCACATCTTGCGATCGCAACCGGGAGCGAATAGGTGTGGAAATATGACTGCGCAATCAGATCCGCGCAGCTCTTCGAAACGTCATAAGGGTGCTTTCCCTCGAGCGGAGTGGATTCGTCGTATGGCAGCTTCTCTTGATCGCCGTATGCCTTATCCGAGGAAGCCACAATCACCCTCTTGACGAGCGGAGAATTCCTTGCAGCCTCGCAGACGTTCCACGTCCCCTCGATGTTTGCCTTGAACGTCTGGATGGGAGAGCGGTTTGCCGCACCCACTATCGCCTGCGCGCCAAGATGGAACACCGTGTCTATCTCATACTCATTCATGGTGCGCTCAACTGAGGAGTAGTTCTCCAACTCGCCCCTTGCCGCATTCACTTTCGCCCATATCCCGTCTTCGTAAATCCTTGAGGACGGAACATAGTCGCGTAGAAAGAAAGTTACTTCCGCACCCTTTGCTACGAGCTCCTCCGCCACATAAGCGCCAAGGAAGCCAGCGGCGCCAGTTATCATGACGTTTTTGCCGAACCAAAAACCCTGTCCCATCACCACACCTTCCATTTCGCTTTGCCCGAATCCCATATGCCGTTCAGATCCAGATAATCCCTGTAAGTGTCCATGCACTGCCAGAAACCGGCGTGCTTGTATGCGGCAAGCTTGCCTTCCGATGACAACCTCTCAAGCGGCGCCCTCTCAAGCACGCATCCTTCACTATCTTGTAGGCAGTCAAAGAACGTTTTTTCGAATACGTAGAAACCTGCATTTATCATGTCGCCATGGAGCACGGGCTTCTCCACAAACTCGGTGACCTTGCCGCCGGCATCCATCTTCACCATTCCGAAGCGGGATGGCTGGTTCACGCAAGTAAGCGTGCCCACTGTTCCCATCCTGCGATGGAACGAGACGAGCGCCCGTATGTCAATGTCGGCAACTCCGTCCCCATAAGTAAGCATGAATCTGTCGCTGTCAACATATTTCTCGATGCGCTTCACGCGGCCGCCAGTCAGCGTATTCAACCCCGTCTCGGCGAAAGTGATATTCCAGTCCTCCACACTCCCCTGCGATTGGTGTATTGTTTTTTTCCCCCCACGGAGCCCCAGTGTGAAGTCCTGGCTCATCAGCTCGTGGTTGAGGAAATACTGCTTGATATGCTCCCCCTTGTAGCCAAGGCAGAGTACAAAGTCATTGTAGCCAAAATGAGAATACGTCTTCAGGATATGCCACAGTATGGGCATTCCTCCTATTTCCACCATAGGCTTTGGCTTGAATTCCGTTTCCTCGCGCAGGCGCGTTCCTAATCCGCCGCAGAGTATGACGACCTTGTCTTTCCCTCCCATGTCAACCAACTCCAAATGGTACGAAGCTTATTTAAAAATGACCCGCCCGCCCCCTATTTTTCACGAATTCGTCGAAACGGGCGCAAACATATTCCCTCATCTCGCCCGTGAGTCCGGGGTAAACGCCTATCCAGAACGTGTTCTTCATCACAATATCAGAGTTCCCAAGGCTCCCGATTTTCTCGAACTTCCTGTTTCTGTAAGCTGGTTGGCGTGCCAGATTGCCTCCGAACAGCATTCGTGTTTCTATCCTCCCTGCTTCAAGGAACGAAACGATGTCATTCCTGGAGAACGGCGCGCCGTTTTTCACGGTAAGCGGAAAACCGAACGGGCTTGGCTTGGCTTTGGGGTGCCGAGACGGCATTATGAAATATTCGCCATGCTCGGAAAGCCGCTTTTCGTAGTATGCGAAATTTTCCATCCTTGCCTTTATGAAGCCAGGCAACTTGGCAAGCTGCGCCACCCCGACAGCCGCCTGCATGTCCGTGACCTTGAGATTGTATCCTATGTTGGAATAGACGTATTTGTGGTCATAGCCCGCAGGGAGGTCGCCCATCTTCCAAGAGAATCGTTTGCCGCAGGTGTTGTCGCAGCCCGGCTTGCACCAGCAGTCCCGCCCCCAGTCGCGGAACGACTCTGCCAGCTTTTTGAGCAACGGGCTATTTGTCAGAACCGCCCCGCCTTCGCCCATCGTGATATGGTGGGCGGGGTAAAAGCTCGCTGTTGCAAAGTCCCCAAATGTGCCGACCGGCTTTCCCCCGAACTCGGCGCCCACCGCATCGCAACAGTCCTCTATTAGATAAAGCCCGTGCTTTTTCGCAACGGCATGAATCCTGTCGAGGTCGAACGGGTTGCCGAGTGTGTGCGCAAGCATGATTGCCTTTGCACCCTTTTCTGCAGCTTCTTTCACCTGTTCCGGAATGGCATTATAGGCGCCCAATTCCACGTCGGAAAAAACCGGAACCATGCCATTTTGAAATATCGGATTGACCGTGGTGGGGAATCCTGTTGCGCAAGTAATCACCCTGTCGCCCGCTGAAAGCTTTTTCAAGCCAAGCGCATCGGACGTGAGCGCAGAAAGCGCAACCAGATTGGCAGATGAGCCGGAATTCACAAGCGAGCAGTAGCTACAGCCAGAGAAAGCAGCGAACTCCTGCTCGAACCTGTTGGCATGCCTGCCTGCAGTGAGCCAGAAGTCGAGGGCGGCATCAACAAGCGCAGCCACTTCTTCCCCATTATAAACCCTGCCGGCATAGTGCACCTTGCTCTTGCCAGGCACGAATTTCTCCTGTCTTTTCGCGACATAGGCATAGTATTCTCTGGCGTTTGCAAGCATCTTCCCTCGAAGCTTTTCCGCATCCATTCACACACCTGGCATCTAAGGTTGCCCCCAGCACCTTTTTATTACTCATAGCCGCTACAATTGATAGCCGCTACAATTGCTTTTGGTTGAATCGGAGAACATGGCGGAGCCGGAAAGACAACAACCGCAAACTGAAGCTGAAGCCAGCGGCTCATCATAATATCGAAAAAAAGGAGATGCCTTGCCTAAGAAAGACCAGATGTCGCTCTCAGTCTGCATTCCGACCTGCAACCGCGCGGCAGCGCTTGACCGTCTCCTTGCATGCCTACATTCACAGCACAAGATGCTCGCAGGCAAGGTGGAGTTCTGCATATCTGATAACTGCTCCAACGATGGTACGCCCGATGTTGTGAAAAAATGGACTGCCCGGATGCCTCTCAGATACAACAGGAACAAGTCCAACTTGGGCTATGACAGGAATGTGATTGCTGCCATCCGTCTTGCCAATGGAAGATACACGTGGATTATGGGCGATGACGACTTAGTGCTGCCCGGCTCGCTTTCCGCGCTCGCAGACGCGGTTGAACTGGCCGGTAAGAACGGAGTAGGGGCAGTCTATGTGAATTTCCTTGTTGGAAAAAACCCTGCGGGCAGGCTTGGTTTTCCATCCATCCGATTTTTTAGCGCAGGAAGCAAGGATTGCCCTTTCCTGAACGTCAGCTTCGGTGGCGCAGTCTGCCTGGACAGAAACACTGCGTGCGCCATAATCAAAAATAAGATACGGCAATCTGGCACGGGAATCTCAAAAACCGGGAGATTTCCCCATGCGCTTGACGACTTTGCGCACTCATACCTGTTTTTGGAGTGTGCAGCCCACTCCGGTAGGATAGGCGTATTCCCTGCGCCTTGCGTGCAGATAGTGGCGGACGGCGAAAGCACGTCATACGAACGCAAGCTCTATCTTGACATCATACTCATGATGTATTCCCTTGAGGCGCGCCAGGCCTACCCATGGTTCCATGATGGTGCAAAAAACTATAACTCTAAGGCAATGCTGGTGCGCGCGGCGCTTTCAACACTGCGCCCGCGCCTTTCAGAGCCATATAGAACGAGCATTGCGCTCCACAAAAAACTCCTCGCGCAGGACGGCAATCGTTTAGAAGGAGCAATAATCTCCGCGATTGACCTCGCTTTCAGAATTCCGCTCGCAAAAAGCTTCCTTGCATGCTCTTTCCTAGCGATAAAGCGGGCGTGTGGCAGAACGAAGATAAATGACGCGGAAGACAACAGCGATTACATGAAACAGCGATTGGCATTCGCCGTTTCCCGCGCGAAAAAACTCCTTGCATGAAGGGGCGCGCGCCCCGGCGCCATAATCCGGCGCGGGCACGCAATCAGATTCGTTTGCAGGCGGCAAGCGCCTCTACAGTCCTCGCGCCTGCCTCGCCGGTGTTGTCCGATCTTATGATTTTTCCACATCTGCAATCATCCACAAAGCTTGAAAGCTCCTCACCCAGCGCGTTTGAAGGATTGACTTCCAGCTCCTCTTGCACATAGCCATAGTCCTTAAGGGAATACGACCACGCCTTTTGGGCATCACAGTCCGCCTTCGCTGCCCCATTTTCCCCCACCACAAAAACTTCGCGCTTCTTGTCGGGCAGCAGCCAAGAAAGCTCGGTGTATGCCCGCATCCCATTGGGGAAAAACGAGCGGATGTATGAAACTTCGTCGAGTCGTTCGCGCCGGTATGGCTCCCCGAAGCATTCGCTTTTTTCAGGCCATTGCCCGGTGATGAAGTTGATTATGTCGAACGTGTGGGTTCCGAGATCCATGTTCACATCGCGTTCAGGATGCATCGGACTATGGTTTGTCCATTGTATCTTCATGAAATAAATCTTGCCAAAAAAGCCGGACCTGCAAAGTTCCCGAAGCCGGACCACGGCGGCATTGAACCTGAACAGATGCCCGACGCAGAGTATCTTCCCGTGCTTCTTCGCAATCTCGACAAGCTCGTATGAAGCGGAAACGCTATCTGCAAGGGGTTTTTCAACAAGCACGTGCTTGTCGGCGAGCAGCGCCTCTTTTGCAATGACATAGTGCGCATCGTTCCGGACGCATATTGTCACGCCTTTTACGCTCGGATCCGAAAGAAGCCTCCTGTAGTCCGGCTCCAGGCGCACCTCCTTGTGCTTCTGCCTGCAATGTTCCAGATTTTCGGCGAGCAGGTCTGAAACGGACAGAGTCACCCCGGGAATTTTCGAAAGCTCGTCGATATGTTTCTTTCCCCAGTAGCCAGCGCCGATTACGCCTATTCCTATTTCATTTCCCATGCTTTGCCTCGAATTCAACTATGCTATCGCAGACAAATTTCACATCCTCCGCTCTCAGGTTGACGTGCATTGGAAGGCAGAGTACGCCGGATGAAAGCGCCTCGCTGTTCGGAAATGTTCCGGGGGCATAGCCGAACATGCCAGCATATACGGGCTGCAGATGGAGTGATACTGGATAGTTCATCCCTGTTTCAACCCCTTTCTGCTTCAGGAACTCGCGCATCGCATCGCGCTTGCCGTGCCTTATCGAGAATAGATGGAAAACTGGCATGGCTTTTCCATCCCCTTTCGGGGGAAGTGCGACCGAGGTCCCGGCAAGCCCCTTGAAATAGAGATTTGCAATTTCCCTCCTTTTTTCATTCCATCCATCCAGCCGCCTCAGCTGCACCCTGCCAATAGCGGCATTCGCAGTATTGAGGCGCGAAGTATAGCCGATTGCATCGTGCTCATAGAAGCTTTTCCTTCCGCAGTTCCGAAGTTTTTCTATTTCCGAGGCGAGCTTGGAGTCGTTGGTGGTCACCATGCCGCCGTCCCCGCCCACGGTCAGGTTCTTGGTGCTGTAAAACGAGAAGCAGCCGGCTGCTCCGAACGAGCCGCAGCGTCTGCCTGAAAACTCGGCGCCGTGCGCCTGGCATGCGTCCTCTATGATTGGAATCCCCTTCCTTTCTGAAAATTCCAATAACTCATCCATCCTGCACGGGTGCCCGTAAAGATGGACTGGCAAGAGCGCACCTGCTTCGCCCGCCTTTGCGTCAAGCGCGGAGGCATCGAGAGTGTATTCCCGGTTCACGTCCATGAAAAGCGGGGAACCCCCTGCCCGGACAATCGAGTTTGGCGTGGCAATGAACGAGCTTGCAGGGGTGGCGACTTTCTTTCCGGCTACCCCGATTACCTTCATCGCCAAAAACAGCGCATCTGTGCCTGATGAAACCGAAACCGCCCTGTCCACGCCACAGTATCTGGCGAATTCCTCCTCGAACTTGAAAACGGATTCGCCGAGCACGAGCTTCTCATTCATGAGCGCATTGGAGGCAGCATCCACCATCTCCCCATCAATTATCGGCTCGCACCAGCGTATCATGCCTTCACCCAGCGCCATAAGACGGCTTGTGTATAAATTGGTATCTGTCATTCCACAGGATATTCCTGAGACCAGTCAAGAGTGCTCTTTTTTTCCGCCTTGCTTGCCCGCTCCCAGTGAACCGTTTCGTCAACAAACTCATAAAATCCGTTCAGTATTGCGTAATTCAATCCCCGCCATCCGTCAAGGACGAGCCGGTGGCGGAAAAGAAGGTCAAACACTCTGAAGACCGGATAGACATAGTGCTTCCTGAACCCATGGCTTCCAAAGAAGGCGCGGATGCGCCAGTCCCGCTCGCCGGACGTAACCGCCACCTTTTTCTCCTTTGTAAATTCGCTTGGCAGCACAAATATGTACTCCTGCATTTTCCTCACGAAGCATTCCGTATCAGTATATGCATAGTGATACATTACATTTTCCAGCCGCCTTGTCCTCCCCGACACCAGAGGAACTTCGTGCGGGGTTCTCTTCGGCCACGTCACGCTGCCTTTCCTGAAAAGCCGCCACTCGAAGGCGTTTATCGTGCTCCTGGTGGAAAAGCCGTCGAATAGGTAGTTTATCCTCTTTATGAAGAACACGTCTGTGGAGCTGCCATGCTTCTCAAGCGCCTCCCGCATCTCCAGCTTGAGCGCTTCGGAAAGCCGCTCGTCCGCAGACACTACAAGAAGCCATCCTTCCGGCGCGGCGTTCAGAAGCCTGCCTATGTTTGGTTCGAAGAACCGCGCCTTGCTTTCCACTACTTTTGCGCCGTGCTTCTTACAGATTTCCACTGTCCTGTCGCTGCTGCCGCAGTCCACGACCACGACGCTATCCGCAACTCCGGCTATGTTCTTGAAATATCCTTCCAATCGTTTTTCCTCGTTGTAGAGTATGGCGATGACAGTTATCTTATGCATGCGTTGGAATGCAATGATATTGAATTTAAATTACTATGTTTCCTGATAGGCGCATGGAAATGAACGGAAAAGCGCCGCTGCTCTCGATTTGCGTTCCGACATACAACCGAGCGGACAAGTTGGACAGGATGCTTTCAAGTCTGATTCCTGAACTTTCCGGGCTTGAAGGCAAGGTAGAAGTCTGTGTTTCTGACAACTGCTCAACCGATAATACGCCGCATATCATAAGGAAATGGCTGGGAAACAAAAAGCTTCCCCTGCGCGCAAGGCGAAATGGAAAGAACATGGGCTACGAGATAAACGCGGTCGGCGTTTTCCTGTTTTCCCGCGGGGATTATGTCTGGCTTTTCTGCGATGATGACCTTCCCTTCTCCGGGGCGGTGGCACGGCTGGTTTCAGATATAGAAATTGCGAAGAAAGCTGGACTCGAGGCAATATACGTGAACAGCAGAAACACGAATGATGCGATTTCAAACTCTTACGATTTTACAGGGTTCAGGATTTTCAATGTGGGGGGGAATGGCGCCCCGCCGATGAATATCTGGTTTGGCGGAGGCAACTGCCTCCTTCGCACCGAGGCGCAAAAAACGCTCCGCAGGAAAGTCTACATCAAGGGCGGCAACCTGCTAAAGCGCGGCACAGAGCCATATCTTATGAACGGGTTCATCCACACTTATCTCTTTTTGGAAGCGGTAAAGTCCTCCAAGCGATTTGGAATCGAATCTGCCCCTGCGCAGCAATACGTTGGAGACGTGGAGGTTTACACTTACGAAAACAGATTCTATCTAGACATCATCGAGTTGCTCAACAACTACGAGTTTCGCAGATATTACTCGTGGTTCCCGCATCCGCCACAGCTTCCCCTCCGCTCCTACTTCATACGCGCGGCAATCGTGTCGGTGCGTCCCGACCTGAGGGCTGCATTCGACTCAAGCCAGCGGCTCTTCCTCACCGTGCTTCGCATGCAGGGCAGGCATAGCGTTGCAGCGATGTTTTCGCTCATTGAGGCGTTTCGGCGTCTTCCATTTGCGGGGCATCTTTTCTCAATCGGTTATTTCCTATACCAACACAGACCCGGCGGCAGCCGCCTGATAAAGAACGTAGTTGAGAAAAACGAACGGGTGAAAAACGACCTTGCATTCGTGATGCGCCGCGCAGACCTGATAACATGGTCTGCAACCCGCGCATGACCGCTGCCGCGCGTTCGCACCAACTATCTTAAATCTCTCGCGGCACCATACGCACTTATGGATGAAGAGGAGATGCAAAGTGCAAACGAGGTAGCTTCTGGCACATTCTGGGGCTTGGTCGGAAACGGCGCGCTCAAGGTAATCTCTTTCCTGTATGTAATTTACATTGCGCGGGTTGTATCCCAAAACGAAATAGGATTGTTCTACTTCGCAATATCCATATTGGGTCTTTTCGGGGCGTGGAAGACGCTGGGTCTGCCCGTTGCACTCACAAGATACATACCATATTTTGAAAGCAGAGGTGAGCACGGCAAAGCCCGCTCGCTTTTCAAATGCACCCTCGCAATAAACATTGCAACTGGCGTGCTGGTCTGCGGGCTATTTTGGTTCGGCGCGGATGCCGCAGGGCAGGCATACCAAAGCCCGGGACTTCCTGAAGCGCTGCGGCTGATTGCATTAGTTGCAATTCTAGACAACGTTTTCACGACGGGCACGAGTTTTCTGCAGGGCAGGGCAGACATAAAGTCGATGCAACTCGCAATCAATGCGCAGACACTGTTCAAATTCATCTTCACGATTACAGCATTCACAATGTTCGGGGCAAATCTAGCAACCCTTACGCTGGCATATCTTGCCTCTTATGCCGCAGCGATAATCGTGTCTTCGGGGATGGTTTATGGGGTGTATTCCCGCATTCCAAAAGGCGGCGCCGAGCTTTCAAGGCACGAGCTTTTGCACGAAATCGCCCCTTTCGGCATTATGCTTACAATTGTTTCCATATTATGGACAGTAGTCTCTTATTCCGACAGAGTGGTGCTTGGATTTTTCCTCCCTTCGGAGAATCTTAGCGTTGCAATGGCGATATACTCCATGGCAATCGCGCTTGCGTTTAATATCATGGTGTTTCCCGCAACAGTTGGCGGGATTTTCATGCCGATAATTTCGCGTATGGTGGGCAAGGAGGACCATGCAGGCATACGTAGGACAATGGCGACTGCGCATCGCTGGGTGCTTTTCATCACGCTCCCTTTCGCAGCCGTGATGATTGCATTTTCGGGTGAGATGCTCGCTGTCTTCTACGGAAGCCAATATGAAAGCGGCGCGCAAGTGATGGTCATCTTTTGCATCGGGCTTCTCTTCTCGGTTTTTTCCTATATCATCTCGCTTACGCTTGCAGGCATGCGCATGGTGGCACTTGAATTCAAGATAGCCCTCCTTGTCTTGACAGTGAACATTGCGCTGTGTTTCGCGCTTATCCCTGCATACGGCGTGAACGGAGCCGCGCTTTCCTCTGCCGCAAGTTTCGTGCTTTCAGCCGCGGTTTTCGTGCATTATGGAAAGAAGATTGCCGGCTACGCAGTGCCCGCCGAAATATACAAGATATGCGCTGCCGGGACGATAACATGCGCCTTGTTATTTGCGGCAAAGTCGGAAGCGATGGCTGCGGCAGCGGCAATTCCAATCATAGGCGGGCCCGATATCTCACCCTATGCCTCGAAAGTCGCATATCTTCTGCTCTTGGGGGCGGTGACTGCAATTGCTTTCGGAGTATTTGCAGTAATCTCGCTTTTTGCCAAATGCTTCGGCGAAGAGGACATACTGGTCATGAAACAGGCAGCCGCCCGCATCAGAATGCCGAAAGGCATTCTTGCGATGGCGGAAAAAATAATAGCATATGGAATTCCTGGGAACGGGAGATGATTCTATGTCGCTTTTCGGAACCAACGGGGTGCGCGGGAAGCTCGACGTGCTGACGCCCGCGCTCGCATATTCGCTTTGCGCTTCTTTCGCAGCGGGCTTGCCGCAGGGAAAAATCGTGCTTGCGCGCGACATGAGAATCACCTCGCCCATGCTGCACGCCTCTGCTGCCGCTGGGCTGATGTCCGCTGGAAGGGAAGTGGCTGACATCGGGCTTTGCTCCTCGCCTGTTTCCGAATTCGCATTCCACGAAAGCGGCGCGGCAGGGCTCGTGATTGTGACCGCCTCGCACAACCCCGCGGAATGGAACGCGCTGAAGTTCGTGGATGGCAAGGGCGTGGCGGTCTCGCGCGAGCGAGGCGCGAAAATCGAGAAGCTTGCGCTTTCAGGAAAATGCCCGCAGGCGGACTGGAGGGGCGCGGGAAGGATGGTTTCGGATTCCGGCGCAACCGCGAGGCACGCGGCAGCCGCGCTGAAGAAAGTTGATGCCGGAAAAATACGCAAAAGGAAGCTCCGCATCGCGCTTGATTTCGGGAACGGCACGTCCGCGCTTTCGCGCGGGCTTTTCGAGTCGCTTGGCTGCGAGATAATCGCGCTGAACGGAAAAATTGACGGCGCTTTCCCCGGAAGGCCATCCGAGCCGTCGGAAAAAAACGTGCAGGGGCTGTGCAAAGAAGTCCGGAAGTCGTCGTCCGATTTCGGCGTGGCATGGGACGGCGACTCGGACCGCGTGGTGTTCGTGGATGGCGGGGGGAACTGGATAGTGGGCGACAGGGGATTCGCGATTTCGGCGGCGCAGGCGTGCCGCGAGAAGAAGGGACAGAAGGGAAAGATGGTGGTTACGACGGTGGCGACGAGCAAGTGCGTGGAGGAGGCGTGCGCCGCGCTCGGAGCCAACACCATTTACACCTCGGTTGGCGCGCCCTATCTTTCGGAGAAGATGGCAGAGCTTGGGCGCGGCGCGGTGAGCGGCGGGGAGGAGGTCGGCGGGATAATCTGGCCGGACTTCTCGCTTGCAAAGGACGGCATTTACGCAGCGGCGAAAATCGCGGAGATGGTTTGCGAGCGCGGAATTGACGAGATGGTCGCCGAGCTTCCCGCCTACTTCAACTCGAAATGCAAAATCGAAGGGGTCGAGGGGGCTGAAAGGAAGGCAGCCGCGCTCGGGGCGGCGAAGGCGCGCGCGGAAAAGTCCGGCGGGAAGCTCCTGCTCGTCGACGGCGTGCGCGTGGATTTCGAGGATGGATGGGCGATTGCCCGCGCTTCGGGAACGGAAAACGTGGTGCGCGTGTTTGCCGAAGGGAAAACGCAGAAGCGCGCCGATTCGCTGATGAAGGAATATAAGGAAATCGTTGAACAAGTGCTCCGTTAGCTGGCAGTTGGTTCCATGAAGATAATACACGCATTCGGCAGCCGCGCCTGCGCGATAAAAATGGCTCCCCTTGTGAAGGAGGGAATCAACAGGGGGCATCAAAACGTCGTTGTCTGGAGCGGGCAGCATTACGACGACAACCTTTACCGCGACCTGTTCGACGACCTTGAAATCCCGCGCCCGGACTACGACATCGAGGCAAGGGGCACCGCCTGCGAGATGGGCGCGAAGATACTCGTTGAATTCGAGAAAATATGCAGGAAGGAGAAGCCGGACATCGCGCTCACGCACGGCGACACCTTTACTGCGATGTTCTTCTCGCAGGGCGCCGCGCTCTCGCTCGTGCCTGTCGGGCACGTGGAGGCGGGCTTGCGGACCTATTCGTGGGAGCCCTATCCCGAGCAGATTTGCACCAAGACCGCGGACGCCTGCTCCGCGCTGTTTTTCGCGGCAACGGAGAAGAACCGGCGGGATTTGCTCGCAGAGCACGTTCCACCGGACCGGCTCTTCACGGTCGGCAACACCATAGTTGACGCCGCGCTCCAGCACGCCGAGCTTGCGCGGAAAAAAAGCAGGATTGCCGAGAAATTCCAGCTGAAAAAGCCCTTTGTTTTCTGGTCGTGCCACAGGAAGGAGAACATGCTCTCCAAGGAGAGGATGCGCGGCATATTCGAATCGCTGCTTGAAATGACCGAAGTGAATTTCTTCTGCTCGGCCCTCCCCTCCACGCAGAAAGCCGCGGAAAAATACGGCTACGTGGAAAAAATCCGCGCCGCGAAGCACATAATCTGGGAGCCGTGCCTCCCGAAATACACGGACGCGCTGCGGCTCATGCTCGATGCGGATTTGGTGCTCACGGACTCCGGCGGGATGCAGGAGGAATGCAATGCGCTCCACATCCCCTGCCTCACGCTGCGCTACGTCACCGACAGGCCGGAGAGCGTGGAGGCGGGCGCGAATAAGTGCGTGGGATTCGAGAAGGACGGGATTGTCCGCGAAACGCGGCGGGTGCTTTTTGAAAAGGGCGTGGCGGAAAAAATGCGCGCCGCGAAAAACCCTTATGGCGACGGGAAAACTTCGGGCAGGATTTTTGACATTATTGAAAAATTCGAGGGAAAAATGGAGAGATGGGAGAAAAAAGTGCGCTCCTGAAAGCGATTTAAGAGAAGTGATTGCATGACAAAAGCCATAATTTTATGCGGAGGGAAAGGCACGCGCCTGCGCCCCTATACCTACAACATACCAAAGCCCATGCTTCCGCTTGGGAAAAAGCCCCTGCTCGAATACGTCGTCAACAGCCTCAAGCTTGCGGGGATAACCGAACTTTACCTCGCCACGGGCTACCTGCACGAGCAGATTGAAGCGTATTTCAAGGACGGCAAAAAATTCGGGGTGAAGATGCAATACTCCGTGGAGACGACCGAGCTTGGCACGGCTGGCTCGATAATCCCGCTCATGGGCAGGATGGACGACACGTTCGTAGTGATGATGGGCGACCACCTTTCAAACCTCGAAATAGCCAACCTCGTGGCTTTCCACAAGAAGAGCAAGCGCATTGCCACGATTGCCCTCAATAAGAAGGGCGTGCCGCTCGAATACGGGGTGGCGGACATGAAGGGCGACGAAATCGTGCGCTTCCGCGAAAAGCCGATTATGGAGAATTACGTGAACACCGGCGTATATGCTTTCGAGCCGGAGATATACGAGTTCATAAAGCCGAACGAGGACTTCGCCAACCATGTTTTTCCGCGCCTGATTGAGAATGGGAAGAAAATCGGCGGGTTCGTGTTCTCGGACTACTGGCTCGACATCGGAAGGACGACGGACTACGAGCACATAAACCACTTCATCAGCATAATTGATTTGACGAAGGCGATGAAGTAGCATTTATTTTTTCAGCAATTCGGAAGCGTCAGGGCTTCCTTGAAGTTCTCAAGCGCCTGCCGCGTGTTTTTGCCATAAGTAGTAATGTGCAGGGCATCGCTGCGAACTAGCACGTTTTTGCCTTCGCGCCAGAGCTTTACGTTTATCCCTTTTCCGTTTGCCATATCCGCACCGTCGCTTTATTTGATGGAGATGTTTTTAACTGTTCTTTTTTCCTGATTATGGACAGCGTATTGAATTCAACCCTGTTTCAAAATTTCCTTCAGCCCGTTCTCCATTGACACGCACGGCTTGTAGCCGAGCATGCTTCTTGCAAGCGAAATGTCCGCGCAGCTTCGCGCGATTTCGCCCTTGCGCGCGGAGAGGAATTTCGGGTTGGGCGTTTTTCCGGAAAGCGAGCACATTTTTTCAAGAAGGTCGAGGATTTTGATTTCCCTTCCGGATGCGACGTTGATGGGCGAATCGCAGCCGCGCGATTTCAAGGAGAGCGAGAATGCGTTTGCCACGTCGTCCGCGTGCACGAAGTCGCGCGTCTGTTCCCCGTCGCCGTAGATGACTGGCTGCGCGTCCGTGGCGATTGCCTGCGCGAATTTCGTTATCACGCCCGAATAGGGGTTGTGCGGCTGCTGCCCTTTTCCATAGACGTTGAACAGGCGAAGCGCGTGGTTTTCCATCCCGTAAAGCGAATTGTAAAGGAGAACGTAACGCTCTGCCGAGAGCTTGGAGAGCCCGTAGGGCGACAGGGGCTGCACCGTGCAATCCTCGGAAACGGGAACGTCCTTCGTATTCCCATAGACCGCGGCGGACGAGGCGAATTTCACCTTGTCAACCTTTGCGCGGCGCGCCGCCTCAAGGACGTTCATCGTGCCCTCAAGATTCACGCTGAAGTCGGGAAACGGGTCTGTTACGGAAGCGGAAACGTCTATGAGCGCGGCGAGATGGATTACCGCTTCCGCGCCGGAAAAAAGTTTCTGGAGCCGTATGGGGTCGAGGACGGACGCGCGCACGAACTCGGCTTTCCCCCCGAGCGGCGGCGGGGCGATGTCTATTATCCGGATCTTGTGCCCTTCGTCGGAAAGAAGCGAGCACAAGTGCGTCCCGATGAAACCGGAGCCGCCGGTTACGACTATCATGCCCATGAAAAACACCCCGAAGAACCAAAGAACGCTACAGCGCCCTGCCGTATAGCAGAATCACAGCGATTGCACATAAACCTTCCGCCGCGATGAACACGAGGACGAGCTTCTGCTCGGAAATCCCGCCAGAAACCTTCATCACGAACTGCGCAAGCCCGCGCACTTTTCCCTCAAGCGGATAGAGCTTCCCGCCCTTGAGCTCGCCCCACCATTTTGTCGAGGGGAAGCGGTTGTATGCCTTTATGAAAAAGTCAATGACATACGGGATGACGAGTATCGCGCCTGCGGATTCGAGGTTCCCGATTATCACCGCGGACGCGAGCGCCGCGCCAATCAGCAGGTTTCCGATGTCGCCCGTGAAAACGCGCGCGGGATACCAGTTGAAGCGCGTGAATGCGAGGAGCGCGCCGAGCATTGCCGCTGAAATCAGGGCCATCTCGACCGAGCCGTTCGAGAACGCGAGGACAAGCGTTGCCGCGAACATCACCGCGCCCATGCCCGACTCCATCCCGTTGAAGCCCGCGAACATGTTCGTCAGGTTGGACGCGACGGTCACGCCGAGGGGAATGAGCAGGAAAATGTAGACGAAGCCGAAATCCACGCTCCCGACAAACGGGATTGAGAACGCCGTGCTGCCAGCCGCGCTCACAGCCACGAGCGGAAGCGCGGCGGCCATTGGAAGCACCGCCTTGATGTCCTGCCTCATGTCAAACAGGTCATCATACGTGCCGATAAGCGAGATGATGAGCATGGTGAGCATTGCCGCGAGGATGTCAATGAGCGAAAACTGATAGCCGAAGAAAGTCTGCATGGCGATTGCGAAGAGAAGCGCGCCTATTGCGCCCATGACGATTCCCAACCCGCCCATTTCCGCGACAGCCGGCCTGCCTTCCTTGTTCACGTCGTTTCCCGCCATGCCCGAGGCGAACAGTTTTCGGATGAGGAAAGGCATTGAAAACAGCGTGATTAGCGCGGAGCAGAGGAAAACCGCGAATATGAAAAGAGCGTCAACCATTCAGTCCACCTCGTAAACCGACACCTGCCCGAATTCGCCTTTCTTTGAAATCCCGATTGCGGAGCCGGAATATATTTCTGAAATGTGCGGGGGCAGCGCGCCTTCCTCAAGCACGAGCATCCGGTTCGCCTGCGAATAATACGGGACGTCGGAGCGGAGCAGCAGCATGCGCGAATACGGAACGTTGAGATACTGCCCGCCGGACGAGTCGAGAAGCGAGCCGTCGGAAAATGAAAATCCGCCGGAAGAATCAAGCTGGCGCAGGACGCCCCCTCTTGCAGCGGAGAAAAGCGCCCACGTCGAGCCGTCCCGCGAGGTTACATTCGAGGAGAAGCGATAGGCGGAGAATGTTTCGCCCTGGGTGGGCAGCGCGCCTGAGTCGAGATAGGACGGAGACAGGAGGAAATAGCTTCCGGATTCGGGAGCCGCCTTGCCGTTCGCGAGGAAGGACGAGAAATCCTTCTCCGAGCCAAGAGCCGCTTTCGGAAGGTAGAAGCGCGCCATCTCCGCATTGCCAATCAGGTAAATGCGCGCGTTTTGCCCCTTTGCATCCGAGCCGAGCGACGAGAGCACCTTTGAAAATCCGGCATCGGAATAAGCCACGTAGCCGACGCCTGAAGGCGAAAGCTGCGCGAAGGAGGACGAGAACGCCACGAACAGGAGCGAAACGAGCGCGAACACCGCGAAGAATTTCGCGTTCTGGAATTCGTAGAAATACATTATGAGCGGGAAGAGCAGGGCGACGAAAAATGAAATCGCAGCCGCGCGCACAGCGTCCCCGCCGGAAATCAGGGCGAAGAGCGCGAAAAATCCGAATGCGAGCGCGCACGCGAGCTTCGCCGCCTTCGTGATGCCCGGCTTTGACGCCGCCTCAAGCCCGCCGGCGGACGGGACCGCAAGCGCGATTGCCGCGCAGGCGGGGCACGCCGCGGACGAGAGCAGCCCGAACAACGTGAAATATGCGTTCCGCGGGGAAGATGCCGGCGTGAGCAGGAAAACCGCGACGGAAAGCATTGCGAATGCGAGCATGAACGATATCGTTCCCTGCGAGGACTGGAGATTGGCGAGCGAGAATGAAAAGGACGCCAGGGATGGCGAGAAAAACGCCCCGAGCAGGAACGCCGCAATCGGAAGGGCGAAAAGGAGGGAGTGCGCGTTGGAATCCTGCGCGCCGGATTCACTGCCCCTTGCAAAATAGCGGGACAGTGCGAAAGGAAGGCAGAGCGCCACGCCCGCGAGCGCGGACGAGGGGAACACGAATGCCGACGCTGCGGCGAAAGGCAGGGAAGCCCCGAGCGCAAGCGGATTCTTGTTTTTTGAGAACAGGCAGATGCAGAAGAGCGAAACCGCAAAAAGCGGAAGAGCCATCTGCTGCGCGCCATAAACTCCGGGGAGGAATTGCGATGAGAGCAGGAACGGAACCAGAAGCGCGAAGAACGCGGAAACCGCTCGCCTGCCGCCCAGCGCGCGAAGCGAGAGATAAATGAACAGCGCGGAAATCGCAAGAAGCACGGGGGAGAATTCAAGCATGAAAAGGACTATCGTGTCCGGAGAAGCTGGAGGCAAACCGAACAATGGGGCGACAAGGTTCAGCTTGTAGGCGGCAAGCTGCGAATGCACCGGAGCGGCTGCGCCGGAAAGCGCGCCCTGCACCAGTATTGCTTCGGAAAAATTCGGCAGGGAAGCCCTTGCGGGAAAATGCAGCAGCCCGAGAACCGTGATGAAAACTATCGCGGCAGCCGCGAAGTCCAGCTTGTATTCTGAAATTTTGTTGAATTTACCGAGCATTGAAAACACCTTTCGATTTATTCCTTGAGCAATTCCTCCGCCCTTTTCGCGGAAACGTTCTTTTCCTTCGCCATCGCGGATGCCACCCTGTCAATGTCCGCGCCCTTTGCTCCCGCGGCGATTGCCACGTTCTTGGCGTGAAGCTCCATGTGCCCGCGCTGTATGCCCTCTGTTGAAAGCGCGCGAAGCGCCGCGAAATTCTGCGCGAGCCCGACGGATGCCATCACGCACGCAAGCTCGCCGGAGGATTTCGCGCCGATTATCGCAAGCGCGGATTGTGCGGTTGCAAGCGAGCGCGTGGCTCCCCCGACAGTTCCGACTGCGAGCGGAAGCTCTATTTCGCCGTGCAAGTCGCCGTTGGGAAGTTTCCTGAAGCGCGTGAGAGGGGAATATTTCCCGCCCATTGCGGCATAAGCGTGCGCGCCTGCCTCGACGGCGCGCCAGTCGTTGCCGGTTGCGAGCGCGACCGCGTCAATGCCGTTCATTATCCCCTTGTTGTGCGTGGCTGCGCGGAAAATGTCGGCGTCGGCAAACGCCCATGCGTCAAGCACGCCCTCGACCGCCTCTTCGCCGATTGTTTCCTTTTTCCAAATCGCGGTGGCGCGCGCGAGGCGTGTGACTGCAAGATTGGTAAGTATTCGCAGGCGCGCCCTGCCGCCGCTTATTTCGGAAAGTTTCGGGGAGACGCCCTCAAGAATGGTGTTTATCGTGTTCGCGCCCATGGAGTCGCGCACGTCAATGCGGAACTCGGCTATTGCCATCTGCCCGCGGCTCGAATCCGCATGGCGCGCGGAAAAATCGCGCAAGCCGCCGCCGTATTTTGAAATGTTCTCCGCGAATGGCGTTGCAGCGGCGAGTATCTCCGCTTTCTTTGCATTGAGCTTTTCAGCCGCAGCTTTGCCGTCCTTCACCATGATTTGAATCTGCCCAATCATCACGGGCGGGTCTGCGCTTGCGGAAAATCCGCCGCTGTCGCGGCAGAGCTTGGCTCCGTTTGACGCGGCTGCGACGACTGACGGCTCTTCAATCGCCATTGGCACGAGCGTTTCGCGCCCATTGACTATGAAATTCGTGGCAACAGAGAAAGGAAGCGCGGAAAAGCCCAGCACGTTCTCGGTCATCTTGTCCGCCACGGAAAAATCAAGGGGCGAGTTGCCTGCAAGGATTTTCTGCTGCTCGGCGCCCAAACCGGAAAACGAGGCGACCTCTGCTATCCTTTTGCCCCTGTCCATTTTGTAAAGTCCTGAAATTGCGCTTGTTGGCGACATTCGCAGCTTCGGCTGCGAATAATCACCAAGTTCTTTGCCCGAACTTGTTGATGAAACTTTTCCCATCATATCTCCCGAGAAGGAGAGGGCAAAAAGGGCTTTTAAACCCACGCCCGCATTGCTTTTCATGGCATTCTCCGCCTATGTGAGACTATTCAGGATTGAGCACGCGCTCATGCTCGTTTTTGCCGTGCTTTTCGCAGAGATTCTCGCCTCCGGCGCGGCAGGCATGCCCCTCCCGCCGCTTGCAATCATCCTCCTGTCCCTTGCCGTTCCGCTTTTCATTGAGATGGGCAGCTTTGCGCTCAACGATTATTTTGACGTGGAAGCGGACAGGGAAAACAAGAGGAAAGACAGACCGATTGTGACGGGCGAAATCTCGCCGAATGCCGCGCTCGCGCTCTCCGCCCTGTCGTACGCCGCAGGGATTGGCGCCTCGCTTGCGCTTCCACCCGCCTGCTTCGCAATAGCCGTTGTTTTCGCCGCGCTCTCCATTCTTTACAATTGGAAGCTGAAGGATTTGCCTCTCATTGGAAACGCCTATATTGCCGCGTCCATGGCAATCCCCTTCCCGTTTGGAAGCATTATTGTGGCAGGCGCAATGCCCGCGCAGATAATGGCAATCGCCGCAGTGGCATTCGTAGCAGGGCTTGGCAGGGAAATCCTGAAGTCCGCAGAAGACGTGGAGGGGGACGTGAAGCACAGGAACGCGAGGACGCTTCCAGCCCTGATTGGAAAGGCGAATTCCGCGCGCATTGCCGCGTGCTGCTACTTCCTTCTCGTGCCCCTGTCATTCGCGCCGTTCGCCTATGGACTGAAAATGAACCTACTCTCGCTTGGCTTGATTGTGATAACCGCGCTCGCCTTCGCCTTCATGGGCTATTCCGCTGCGAGAAACCAGAAGAAGGACGCGCTCGAATCCTTGAAGAAAACTTCGCTTCTCGCGCTTGGCGTAGGGATGATTGGGTATGCGGCTGGGCTGATTTGAATTGTGCCGTACTGATTCTTTTCCAAAACCACATCTGGAAAAACTTATTTATAAGGCGCTACGATATAACGTGCGCCTTTATAAATAAATAAGTATAAAGAGATGACATGGACAAGCAGCTGAAAAACGAGCTTTTGGCGCGCTGGCAGGCAATTCCACCGTCGTTTCCACGGGATGTTGAAGATGACATAGAACCGCTTATGGCGGGCAAGAACGCAGTATTTCTATACGGTCCGCGACGTTCAGGGAAATCCACGATAGCGCAGCGGCTGGTTTCATCAAAAAAATTCAGATATCTCAATTTTGACGACCCGCTCCTGCCAAAAGAAATGGACGCGGCAACCATGGAGGAACTTTGCAGTGATCTCCCTAAAGGAACCTACGTAGTACTGGACGAGGCGCAGAATGTTTCCGGCTGGGAAAAATGGGTGAGGCACTGCGTGGATGCCGAGCGTTTCCACGCAATAGTTACCGGCTCCACAAGCAAGCTTCTTTCGGGGGAATTTGCAACAAGCTTGGCAGGAAGGGGCGTCGGCTTTCTCGTGCTGCCCCTATCGTTCCGCGAGTTTACTAAACATTATTCGAAAAGTTTTGAGGATTACCTCAGGATAGGGGGCTACCCTGAAGTGATAAAATCCAAAAGCGGGATGGAACAGCAAAAGCTTCTCGATTCGTATTTCGAGCTTGCGGTTCTCAAGGACGTCGTGGCAAGATATGGCGTGCGGGACGCCGGCTCGCTGCGCTCTCTTGCGGTGTTTCTGCTGTCCAATCCTGGAAAAACAGTAAGTCTGAGAACCCTAAGGACTAGCTTGAATCTTTCGTTTGACGCGCTGCGCTCTTACTTGGAATATTTGGAAACCGCGTTCCTGCACTTCACCGTGCCGCACTTCGCGTATTCACTGAGAAAGTCGCTTGAAATGCCGCGCAAGACGTATGCGTATGATTTGGGCTTGCAGTCGTATGTTTCCCGCTCGTTTTCACCGGATTTGGGGCGGAAGGCAGAAAACGCTGTGGCAATAGAACTCAAGAGGCGCGGCTTCGAGGTGTTCTACTGGAAAGGGGCGAAGGGGACAGAAGTTGATTTCGTAGCCCGGAAAGGGGCGGAAGTGACGCCAATAAACGTCTGTTATTCCGAGAATGTTCCTGAGCGCGAGATAGCTCCGCTTGCAGAATTTGCAGAAGAATTTGAAAGGATAAAAAGCCCCATTCTTCTGACAAGAAACGCAAAGGGAAGAACGGAAGAAAGGAATAGCGTTAAGATAGAAGTAAAAAATATTGAGAAATGGCTTTTGAAGGAGTAAGGCGCTGTCTTTGGCAAAGCAGGCACTCGACTTGTTCCATTATTCTTTTTCTCAGCGCAAACGTGTTCCCATCTTCGCGTAGCCCTCCCAGCCAGCCATTGAAAAAAGAACACGCTCTTTTGAGATTTCCCCTTTTGCGAACCCTTCCCTGAATTTTTGCAGGCGCTTGGTTATTCTCCGTCTGTTGCTTTTCTTGAGAAGCCAGTGATGGTAGAAGACGCGGAAGCCCAGTAGCGTAATTCCTTTGCGCAGCGGGATTATCTGCTTCTCCTTGAGAAGACGCTTTATTGCAGGATAAAATTCCCCGCCATTGAAGCTTATTTTAGACGGGTTTTTCCAGTTCGGGTTTTGCTCTATCAGAGTGCGCAATATTTTTCGTTAGCTATATGTATCACAAAATGCATTTTGCGTTATAGCAGAGCCGGAAAGTACTGCGGCTCTGCTACTTAGCAAACCACGACTGAAAGCATAGATGACTGTGTCAAATTACTTTCGTGGTTTGCTATAATTATAAATAACTTGTATTTATGCGGCAAGCGCCTGCTCGCGCTAGTTATGAATAAAGTGGATAGAAAGAACAGATGGCAGGAAATTGTTTGATTATTCTGCCATCCCGCCCTGAAACCATGCTTCATATTCCTTGCGCGTTGCAAAAACGTGCCTTATCTGGATAAGCTCGCCTTTGACCTCGCAAACAATCCTTCCCTGCCCGACATTCTCAACAGCCAGACCACTTTTTTTCAGAAATTTGCGGGGGGGCAGATGTTCAAGTTTCACAATGTGCTTTGAAAAGAGGCGCTTAATTGCGCCATCTAAGCAGGAAAACTCCTCTCTTGCTTTATCGTTGAAGATTACTTTTGGCATCCAAAACGCCTTAGAGCTTGCTGCGGTCTATCTTATTTTGCCGAAATACTTCGTCGAGCGTGTGCCATTTCTCTTTCTTTCCGCCCAGAGCCGCTTTTTCCTCTTCTATTTTGTCAATCACCATTTGCGCCTCCTCGTCCTCTATCTGGCGCTCATAGGCGACAATCGCCATCCGCATTGCCTCGGTCTTGTTCGCAGCCACGCCTTTTTGTATCAGGTTCCTAAGCTTCATTTCATAGTATTCGCCGATATTTACGTTCATAGTATCAACAGATGATATATTGAATATAGCATTTATAATAGTAATGTATAGCAACTGAAACGGAAATATTGCAAGTGCCTGCTCGCGCTAGTTATGAATGACGAAATAGGAATGACTGTCGCGCGCCAGCACGCAACCAATCAGTAAATCTTCGCATACTCGTGCTTTTTCCTGCCTTTCCACCTGCCCGAATGGTATGCGTGGCTCGCAAGAAGCGGAAGGACGGACGTCGCCTCGGCATAGACCATCTGCTCGTAAGTGGTGTCCACCTTGCCCCATGAGCTTGCCTCCTTGAGCGTGGAAGAGGAGCACGCGCCGTCGCGAACGTCGGCAACCGTGATTTGTATGGCATATTTGTGCATGGGCACTTCCTTGCCGAGCACCTCTGCGCACACAACCGTGTCCTGCGCGAAATTCTTGGGCACGCCCCCGCCAATCATGAGAAGTCCCGAGGTGGGCGCTTGCATCTTTATCCTTGTCAGCTCGTAGAAGTCCTTCACGGAGTCTATTGAAACGTGCTTGTCCGGGTGGCGGTGCTGATGGAGCACAAGCCCGAAGCCCGCGCTGCTGTCGGAAAATGCAGGGCAGAAAATCGGCACGTTGTTCTCGTAGGCAGTCTGCACGAGCGATTCCTTTTTCTTCGCGCCGCCGTTCTTCAGGTATTTGCCCATCTCGCGGATGAATTCCCTCGAAGAGTAGGGGCGCGGCTCCAGGGAGTCGGCGATTTCCCCGATTGCCTTGTCGCACACCTGCAGCTGCTCCTCGTCTATGAATGTGTCGTATATCCGGTCGACGTAATTCTTGCGAAGCACCCTGTCGTCGACAAACGGCGTGCCGACGTAGTGCTTGAAGCCGAGCGCCTCGAAGAAATCCATGTCCACGATTGACGCCCCCGTTGAGACGATGGCATCCACCATGTTGTATTTCACCAGGTCGGAGTAGAGCTTCATGCATCCGCCCGCGCTCGTGCTTCCTGCGAGCGTGAGTATGATTGCGCATTCCTTCTCGGCAAGCATCATGTCGAATATCTTTGTCGCGCGCGCAAGGTCGCGGCTGGTGAACGACATTTTTTCCATTGAATTGATTATCGGGGTGGAATCGAAACTCGCGATGTCAATGTGCTTTATTTCCTCCTTGAGCATTTCCTTTTTTGAAACCATAAAGAATCAACCCCCGTGTTGCGGCATTTGTTTGCATGGATTTATTTTAAACGTTCGCAAGCCAATCAATATTGAGAGTGAAAACATGGATGTAATCACAAAAACCGAGCTTTCGCTTCCGGTTTTCTCCCGCGGAAAGGTGCGCGACACTTACCTGCTGCCTGACGGCAACCTGCTCATGGTGGCAACCGACCGGCTCTCCGCCTTCGACGTTGTTTTCCCGCAGGGCGTGCCCTGCAAGGGCGCGGTGCTCACCGAGCTTTCGCTTTTCTGGTTCGAGAAGCTAAAGGGCGTTGTCGAAAACCATCTTGTTTCCACTTCGGTTCCAGCGGGCTTGCCGCCTTACCTCAAGCGCCGCAGCATGATTGTGAAAAAAGCCGCGCCCATTGCGCTTGAGTGCGTGGTGCGCGGGTATCTCGCGGGCTCCGGCTTGAAGGAATACGAAAAAAGCGGGCAGGTGTGCGGCATTCCGCTTCCTTCCGGCTTGAAAAATTCAAGCCGACTGCCCTCGCCGATTTTCACGCCCTCCACAAAGGCGGAGAAGGGGCATGACATCAATCTCACGCCTGACGGCGCAAAGCAGGTTGTCGGAGAAGAAATGTATGGGAAGATAAAGACGCTTTCGCTGAAAATCTACGGCACTGCCGCGGACTACGCGAGAACGCGCGGCATAATCCTCGCGGACACGAAATTCGAGTTCGGGCTTTATGAGGGGAAACTGATACTGATAGACGAAGTGCTTACGCCTGATTCGTCGCGCTACTGGCCCGCGGATTTGTACAAGGAAGGGCAGAACCAGCCCTCGTTCGACAAGCAATTCGTGCGCGATTATCTTGAGCGTGTTGGCTGGGACAAAAAGCCGCCTGCGCCCAGCCTGCCTGCAGAGGTTATAAGCAGGACGACTGAGAAATACGTTGAAGCTTACGAGAAACTGACTGGAAAAAAATTCGCGCCGTGAAATAAATTCGCGCTGTGAGAAGAGGTGTTTTGCATGGTTGACGTTCTGGTGCTGCTCGGCTCCGAGTCGGACAAGCCGATTGCTGAAAAGGCGATTGGCGCGCTTTCGGAGCTTGGGATTTCGCACAAGCTCGAAGTCGCATCCGCGCACCGCCAGCCGGACATGCTCGGCAAAATAATCCGCGAGTCCGACGCAAAAATATTCATCGGGATTGCCGGGCTTTCAGCCGCGCTCCCCGGAGTGATTGCCTCGAAGACAAAAAAGCCGGTCATCGGCGTTCCGGTGAATGTGAAACTTGAGGGCTTGGACGCGCTTTTATCCACCATGCAGCTTCCGCCCGGCGTGCCGGTGGCGACCGTGGGAATTGACAATGGCAAGAACGCCGCGCTTCTGGCTGCGAGGATTCTTTCGCTGTCGGATTCCAAGCTGGCTGCGAAGCTCAAGTGAGGTGCGAGTGTGAACGAAATTTTCTTTCCGGAACTGCTTCGCAAATGCAAGCGCGGACCGCAGGTCGTGCTGCCCAAGGATATAGGCGTGATACTCGCCCACTCCGGGATAGGCAAGAACAGCACTGTCGTCGATGCCGGCGCGGGAAGCGGCTGGCTGGCGATTTCGCTTGCCAACGTCGCAAAAAAAGTGACGAGCTACGAGTGGCGCGAGGAATTCGCCGAGCTTGCCGAAAAAAACGCCGCGCGCGCCGGAGTTTCGGATTCGCTTGAGATAAAGCGCAAAAACGTGCTTGATGGAATTGACGAGAAGGACGTGGATGCAGTAACTCTTGACCTTGCGGATTCGGACAAGGCGGTTGCGCACGCGCATGGCGCGCTTCGCAAGGGCGGAATGGTCTTCGGCTACGTGCCGCACGTGGAGCAGGCGCGCAGGTTTTTCGAGGCGTGCACTGCCGCGGGCTTCACAGACATTCGGATGCTCGAGGCAATCAACCGGAACTACCTCGTGCGCGAGGCGGGCGTGCGGCCTGAGAACACGGGGCTGACGCACACCGCATACATTGTTTTCGCGACGAAAAAGTAAGCGCGCTTTTCCACGGAAGAGGAAAAGCCTTAAAATGCCTCGCCAGCATATCCGACGATGCGATAGCTCAATCATACTTAGAGAGAGGGATTTGAATGGTGAAAATCACGATACCAGCAATAGTCGAAGGCGGAAAGGCGACGGCAGGCCCGCCTTTGGGTCCGGCGCTCGGACCGCTCGGAGTGAATATCGGCGGGATAATTGACGAGATAAACAAGAAAACCGCGGATTTTTCCGGCACCAAGGTTCCGGTCAAGGTCATTGTTGACAAGGTAACCAAGACGTTTGAAATCGAGGTGGGCAGCCCCTCCACGGGCGAGCTTCTGAAGAAGGAGCTTGGCATCGAGAAGGGAAGGAAGGGCGGAGCCGAAGACCCGAAAGTCGTCGGAAACCTCAAATTCGAACAGGTCGTCAAGGTCGCGAGGATGAAGTCCGGCGGCTCGCTGACGAGGAACGTGAAGATGGGCGCCAACGAGGTGCTGGGAACCTGCGTTTCGCTCGGGATAACCGTTGACGGCAAGGACGCGCGCAAGGTCATCGAGGAAATCCGCAAAGGCGACCACGACTCCGCACTCGCCTGAAGATTTTTTTATTGTATTGTAAATTGTATCGCTTCGCTCCCAATTTGCAATAGCAGACAAATTTTTGCGAAAATTTGTCCTTATTTGTCTTTATTTCAAATTTTTTTCGCTTCTCTTTTTTTCCACTCCACTTCTGTTTTTCCGCCAGCGCTCTCGCGTGCTTTTTCGCCAGCCGCATATCGGATTTATATAGTCTTTTTCCGAAGCCAGCTAAGGTATTTTGATGAGACGATTGCTCGTTTTCGCGCTTCTGGCGCTCGCGCTTGCCCAGCCGCTGTTTGCAAGAGTGGAATGGACTGCGGCTGCCACGGGCGCGATAATCGGCAAGCCGGCGATAACTTCCGATTCCGCGATTTTTGCCTCTTACGACGGGAGAATTTACTCGTTCTCGCTGAAAAACGGCGCAATACTCTGGACGTTCGACACGCAGAACCGCATGGCGAACGGAGTGGAGATGATAGCCCCCGACAAAGTGGCTGCTATAGCCATAGACGGCACGGCATACGTCCTTGGGAGCGCGAACGGCAAGGCGCTCGCCGAAACCCGGCTTGGCAGGAAACCCGTCGGCTTTTCCGCGTCGGACAACAGGATGTATGTCGGGTACGAAGGCGGAGTGAGCGCGATAAGCCAGACCGGCGCGGTCCTGTGGAATTACTCCCTGGATGGAACCCCGGGGCAGATTGAAAGCGGGAAGGGAAGGGTGTATTTCACTTCGGGGCAGAAGCTCCACTCGCTCGCATCGGCAAGCGGGACGGCGGTGTGGATACGGGACGCGGGGGATTCGTTCGTCTCGCGCCCCTACGAAAACAACGGCAAGGTCTATATCGGAACGACGGATGGAAGGGTTTATGGATTCGACGCGGCAAGCGGAATGGCTGACTGGAATTACAACACTGGCGCGTGGGTGATGTCCACTCCCGTTCTCGTCGGAAATGCGCTTTTTTTCGGCTCAAATGACGGCTACGCGTATTCGGTAACGAGATACGGAAAGTTCAGGTTCAAGACGCCCGTATCCGGCGAAGTCTGGTCGCAGCCGGTTTCGTACGAGCAGAACAGCAGGAATATCGTGGTGTTCCCGACAACCGAGGGCAGGATTTACGGGATTGACGGGCAGACCGGAAGGGAGGAGTGGGTTACCACCACTTATGGAAAGCCCTCCGAAGTCGCGCTTTCAGGCACGAACCTCGTCTTTGGCACGGACAGGGGAAAAGTCTATTCCATTTCAGTAAATGAAATGTGCGGCTTCACATGGCCGAACGAACTGACCATTGTGGGCGCGTGGCCCGTAGAGGTCGAGGGGAAAGCAAGCGCGGAGGGCGGAGTGGACCACGTGGAATTGCGGGTGGCGGGCGGACCTTGGATGGCTGCCGAGGGCAAGGAGGACTGGCACGCCGTGCTCAATCTCGATTCGGTCGAGCCGGGCACTGCGGAAATACAGTGCCGCGCAAGGGCGCCCCAAAGCGCGTCGGACGCGAAGGAATATTCAACCCTCACGCTCATAAAATCCGACAATGCGCTGCCGATGAAGATGTACGTTTCCGCGCCCGCGGACGCCAATCCGCTTGAGAGCATCACGCTTTCCGCGCAGGACGTCCGCGGAATTGACCTGAGGAACGTAACGATAAAAATTGAGAACAGCGTGCAGAGCGGGGACAGCCCGTTCTCTGTTGTCCTCGGAAAAAGCGGACCCGCGAAGATAACGATTGAAAAGCCGGGCTTTGAAACCGCGACCGTGGTCGTCATAGGAAAGAGCACTGGCGAGAACCCGTTTATTGTTGGAACGGTAATCCTGATTGTTTTGCTGGGCGCTGCCATCGTGATAAAACGAAGAATGCAGCCGAAGAAAAAGTAGAGGGGAGAGGAACCTTCACATCGTTTCCCGCGCTCGCGCTGATGGATGATGATGCGCGGCGACCCACGCCCGCCATTCACTTGCGGAGCTGCTGATTTTGATTAATTCTGCTCCGACGCTTTCTGGAAGACCTTTATTGTGTTCGCCTTGATTGTCACCGGAATCGGCACCGCGACCTCGGACAGCTCGACTGTTACCTCGTTCTTGTTGGTGTCGATTTTTATCACGCGCGCCTTTTCGCCCTTGAAGGGACCGGAGACCAGCTCGACCAAGTCGCCCTTGTTGATGGACAGCACCGCCGGCTTTGCCGCGGCAATCATGCCCTCGATATCCTTGAGCTGCATTGATTTGTCAAGCACGCCCTTGATGTGCGGAATCCTCAGGCCCGCCTGCCTGACCGAGACTTCGTCCTCGCCCTCGACAATCAGGTAGCCCTTGAGGTCCTCGAAGTGCGCGATTGAGTAAATCTTGAGCGATTCCTTCTTTATTTTCTTGGAGAGCATGTCGAGCACGACTTTCTCCTGTCCGGCCGTAACGCGGTAAACGTATATCATTTATTGCACCTTCCAATTTCCTGCTTGCAGACCAAGCCGCTTAAGCACGTATTTCAGTCAGGCTCAGGAGGAACGAAATCGTAACCCCTATCAGCCCGATAAGTATTATCCCTGCGCCCGTCACCTTCACGATTTTCTCGAACTCCTTGCGCCGAGGGCGGGTGCAGACGAAAAGCACGCGGCGGCAATTCCTGAAGAAATCAATTACGTCCATATTTTCACCTGTTCAGGCGCAAAACCTCATCCCAGCAAATCCAAATCAAGCTCCGCGTCCGCGGGCTTCTGGAAATTCGTCAGGTTCTGCACTTCGTATTGCGGGAATTTCGCGCCCGCGAGCACGGCAAGCACGCGGATGGACGACTTCTTCGCCACCTTCTCGATGCGCGCGCCCCAGATTATGTGCGACGACGGGTCAATCCTCTTTGCGACTTCCGAAACGATAAGTTCGGCTTCCTTGAGCGTCATGTCCTCGCCGCCAGTCACGTTGATGAGCGCGCGGTTGGCTGTCGAGACGTCGACGTCCAGAAGCGGCGAGTTCATTGCCGTATCAACTGCGATAAGCGCGCGCTGGTCGGGCTTTGCCTCGACTGATGCTTCGCCAACGCCCACAACCGCGCAGCCCGCGCTTGAGAGTATTGTGCGCAAATCGGCGAAGTCCAGATTCACGAGCCCCGCCTTTGTCACGAGTTCCGCGATTCCCTTCACCGCCCCTGCGAGCACTTCGTCTGAAACCTTGAACGCCGTGTTGAGCGGCAGGTCGGGGACGATTGAGAGGAGCTTGTCGTTCGGTATGACTATGACGGTGTCCGCGTGCTTGCGAAGCTTGTTGAGCCCCTCAATCGCGTTTTGCATCCTGATTTTTCCCTCGGAGAGAAATGGAAGCGTGACCACGGCTATCGTGAGGGCGCCTGCCGCTTTCGCCTGCTCGGCAATCACGTGCGCGCTGCCCGTTCCCGTGCCGCCGCCCATTCCGCAGGTGATGAACACCATCATCCCGTCCGCAAGCGCGGATTTTATTTCCTCCGCGGATTCCTTCGCAGCGGCTTCGCCGACCGACGGGTTCGAGCCCGCGCCCATGCCGCGCGTCGTCTTCTTCCCGAGGAGTATCTTCTTGTCCGCGCGCAGCTTCACAAGGTGCTGTACGTCGGTGTTCATTGCGATGAGCTTCGCGCCCTCGATTTTCATGTCGAACATGCGCGCCATTGTGTTGCAGCCGGAGCCGCCCGCGCCCACCACGTAAATCCTCGGCTTTGAGCCCTCGAGGAATTTCAAAAGTTCCGCGTCATCTGCCGAGACCGTGATGCCCTCGGGGATGTGCGCTTCCACATTGTCAAGGTTTCCCATACGAACTTCCTCTGTGCCAAGCATTCTTTGCACGCATTATTCTCGCACATTCCTCTTATATAATATCATCGTGCCCTCTTGCCCACGCTGAGCAAGTTGGTTTCAACGGCGTATATGCTGAGGAAAATTTATAATATGGGCGGGCTGCCTTTTGGGCGTTCTACAAAACTTCTACAAAACTGACAGGCAGCGCGGATACGCTGCTTTGAATTGGAAAAAGAGCGACGACAGAGGAATTTTTGCAGGTTTTCAGATGCCGCTTCCATCTACCTTCGGATGTACTGGACGTTACAGGATAATCTTAAACTCTCACCTCTCTGAGATGGCTAAATTGAAGCAGCTACGGCAAAAGACGAATAAGCTGACGTCCTGCCTGAAAAGCGCGTTTATCCCGCGTGCTTCAAAACCGCCTGCTTTCCCTTGCGCGTGAGCCGATAAAAGACATATTTCTTGCCCGGCTCAGCCACTCTTTCCACAAATCCCGCATCAGATAGCGCGGACAAATGCTCAACCACGGTTGCCTTGCTCTTGCCGATTTTTCGCGACAGGTCCGTCGGTATCCTGTCCGCGCCGGACAGTTCCTGCATTATCACTGCGCGCGTGTCATTGTCAAGAAGCTTCTCTTCCTGCGGGCTGAGCTGGATTTGATGCTGCAAAATCAAATAAGACGCGACTATGACCGCGATGAACGCCACCACGAGCTGCAGGATTTGCTCAAGCTGCATCCCTTCGGGCTGCGCGCTGGCGGCGCCAGTCAATTCGAGCGAGTCTTGCGCAACTTTCGCAGTTGCTCCCGCGCTTCCAGCCGTGTGTTCGTTGGGAACGATTGGTTCGGGGTTTGAAACAGTCTGCCTTGGCAATGCCACTGTCGCCTGGGCAACAGAGGGAGCAGCGCCACCTGAAAGCGAGCACGCGCTTCCGGCGGGGCAAATGTTCCAGCCGTTCGATACGCAGACGAAATCCGTGCCGTTCGCGCCTATCAAATCCGAAGGGTTGCAGTCAGTAGTTAGGCGCGAGCCATTCTGGAGGTATTCAAGTTCGCGCGCAAGCGTGCCAGCTCCGACTCCTGCGCCTGAAACCGCGACGTACTGCATGCCGTTTTTCGTGCCGGTAAAAACAGAATAGCTCCCGAAATGCCCGGAAGAACTCGCATCCAATCCCGAATATGGCTGCGGAACCGGAAGGAAGAACGCGCGGTACTGCGCTGCGAATGCCGGGCAGAAAAGCAATGCGAGAATTGCCGCCGCGAATAAAGCTTTCATGCTTTTATCTCTGAAAAACCGGAATATAAATCGTTCGGTTTTCGTTTGGCGGACTACTTCAGTTTCGCAAGCCGTATGTCCGCTTCCGTGACCGTCTTTCTTCCTGCGTGCTTGGCGAATTTGATTGCCTTTTCCGAAATCTCAAGCCCCATCTTCTCAAGAAGCTCCGCAAGCTCAAGCGCGGCTCCGTCGCTCACGCGGTCGGCTCCGGCTTCGCGGATGATTTTTTCGACAGGAGCTTTTGGCAGCAGCATGGAAACACACTCCGGATTGCACCGGCATCCTACCTCACGCACTTAATTAAAGACTATCTTCGTTTTCTGCCGCATGTCTTTCCTGAGACCGGGCATAAATCCGAGGGCATACCAGCTCGCCATTGCAAATTCCGCGCTGAAAAACGGCAACACGCTCGCGGTTCTTCCGACGGGCTTGGGAAAAACGCTAATCGCGTTTCTTTTGATTGGCGAGAAAATAGGGCGGGGCAGAATCGTTTTCCTCGCGCCCACAAAGCCGCTCGTGCAGCAGCACCACAGGACTTTTCTCGAGCTTGCCGATTTTCCGGCGGAGGACAGCGCGCTAATAACGGGCGAAGTGTCCCCGAAAAAGCGCGCTGATTTATGGCGGCGCAGGGCGTGCTTCTCCACTCCGCAATCCTTCCAGAACGACATAAAGGCGGGAAGAACGGACGGAAGCTGCTCGTTGTGCGTGATAGACGAGGCGCACCGCGCAGTCGGGAATTACGCCTACACGTTCGTGGCATCCGAGGTGGCGAAAAAAGGCGGGCAGCTTCTTGGGCTCACCGCCTCGCCGGGCGGAAGCCGCCAGCGCATACAGGAAATAGTGGATTCGCTCGGGATACGGAACATAGAAATACGCACCTCCACCGACGCCGACGTCGCGCCATACGTTCAGCGGCTCGACGTGGAGCACGTGCGCGTGCCGCTCGGGGGGACGTTTTCCGAAGTCCGCAATCTCCTCGCCGCCATGCTTGACGACAACGTGAAATACCTCGAAAACTACAACGTGAAAGTTCCGGTCCGCTCGAAAAAGGGGCTGGTGGAGCTTCGCATGAGGATAATGCGCTTCTCAGAGGGCATGCGCTACCAGATGCTCTCGCTCTACTCGACCATATTCAACCTCGTGCACATGCTCGAGCTGATAGAGACGCAGGGGCTCGCCACGTTCCTCGCCTACGTTGAGAAGCTGCGCGCAAGGCCGGAGACGAAGGCGCGCCGCAGGATTTTCTCGGACAAGAGATTTGCCGAGGCGCTCAAAATCTGCGAGTCCGCAAAAGAGCACCCCAAGCTCGAAAAGCTGATGGAGATTCTCCGAAAGGACGGGGCGAAAAAGGAGAAAATACTCGTCTTTGCGCAGTATCGCGATCAAGTAAAGGCGATTGTAGGTGCGTTAAAAGCCGTGGGCTTTTCAGCCGAAAGATTCGTGGGGAAGAAGGAAGGCGTAACCGCGGATGAGCAAAAGGAAACAATCGCGAAATTCTCAAAAGGCGAATTCGACGTGATGGTTGCCACTTCAATCGGCGAGGAAGGGCTGGACATCCCCTCGGTTGACAAGGTGATATTCTTCGAGCCGATTCCCTCCGAAATCCGCACCATCCAGCGCAGGGGGCGCGCAGGCAGGCTCTCCGCGGGCAAAGTGATTGTGCTGATAACAACCGGCACGCGCGACGAGGCGTATTTCCACTCTTCAAGAAAAAAAGAGGAGAACATGCGCAGGATTGTCGGGAAGATGCAATCGCAGTTTTCATCCGCGCAGAAGACGGGCGTCCCTCTTCAGAAAAAGAAAACTGAAAAGGAAGAGGACAAGCCAGTTTCTTCTCAGGAAAAGAAAAATGACTCCGGAAATAAAATTCCTGCTCGCGCGCTGATGCCCGGAGAAAAAAAAGTATCTAGGGCGCCATATTCCCGCAAAAAGCATCTTGAGCAGAAAAAGCTGACGGACTTCTAAACCGGATTTCAAAACTCGCCCAATCTTTTCTGCCCTTCCTCCACTTCCTTCTCATTCTCCCCGAATATGATTATCTTCCCGTATTCCCCGTCAAAGCCCGCGACTTTTTTCACCCTGCCCTCCTCCACGCGGCGAATCGCCTCGGCAATCCTCTCGCCAGCCGCTTTTTTCAGCTCCTCGCGCGGCGCGTGCAGCGCGGCAAACTCGTTTCCAAAGTGCTTTATCATCTGGAAGTAGATTTCATCCACTCCTTTTGTGGCGGGCTTTTTCCCGATTGCCTCGCCGATTATTTCCTTGAGTGGCACGAGCGACTCGAACGGAACCGCCCCCTTTGGAACAAATCCTTCCGCCCTGTCGGCGAGCTTTGCCACGCGGTTCATCACGCCGATTGTGAGCGGCTTTTTGCAGACAGGGCAAATCCCGTTGTTCTTTTCCGTCTCCTCCGGCGAAAAGCTCACCTTGCAGTCCCTGTGCCCGTCGTAGTGGTATTTGCCCTCTTCAGGGTAGAATTCATACGTGCAGGCGAGCTTCTTCTTCTCCTTGTAGCGTATCGCCTCGTAAAGCTCGTTGTAGGCGGGGCGGTCCAAATCAAACACGTTCGCCTCCCTGCCGATTTTTTCGGGCGAGTGCGAGTCCGAATTGGAGAGCAACTGCAACCTGTCAAGCGAAGAGAGCCGCCAGTTCATCGCCGGGTCGGAATTCCCGCACCATAACGGGATGCCATTCCTGCGGATGTAGACTACGTGATTAGGAACAGAAACGCAGTGAACTTTACCATCGTAATCAACCCAAGATTCAGTATATCCGTATTTTTTGTTTGTCGAGGGCAGTATGGTGTGCTGATTTTTTCTAATGAAATAAATTACCCAGGAATCCGCAGTCTGCCGGTATTCTTTCCCCTTCTGGCTCGGCGAGGCAAATAGCGTTCCTTTTTTGTTGTGGAGCTTGTAATACGCCGACATCCCAACTTTGAGGGCAATCTCCTGTAGGTCATCTCTGAGGTGTGTTGAAATAGTGGTTGCGGAGAGCCCCCTGCCCTCTCTGCCATACCGGTGTCCGTCGCCCTTAATGTAATACTCAAGCATTATTTCAAGCAGTTCTTTTGACAGGAGTTTTATTTCCAAGGGGATGAACTTATCGCCAGATTTTCCGAATTTTTTCAAATAGCTGAAAAGCTGGAAATCACGAACCCTGAGGAGATTTTTGCGGATATATGGGGCGAAGCCCATCGCCTCGAGGTTTTGCTTCATTTCAGTCAACAATTTGTTGTCGTTATTGCACACGCAGATGTTGTAATCTCCATCTTTCCCGCAAGTGGTCCATCCTTCAGCCACCCAAAAGCCAAAAAATTTCAGCCACGGCCTTATCGGCAGGCGTTTCGCATCCTTGTTTCGGTATCCCGAATAAAACGGGCTCCCGTGCTTTATTTTAACGGCAGGCAATATGAAATGTTCCTGGTCGTTGCCATGCCAAATGCCGTCTTTTTTGAATATTTTTGACTTGCCGAAAAGCATCTTGGCTTGTTTGAGGGCATATGGTTTCGTATTCCTGAAATCACACGGCCTGTAGAATAAATTATGGTTGGGTGTAACAAGAAGATCCGCGCGTTTTGTTCTCAGGCGATACATTTTTCCTCTATATTCATAGCTGAAGGTTTTGACTGGACGCTGGTATTCTATCTCGAGGCTGACTGGATTGATGGTGCAAACATTGTCGCTTTCCTTCACGTCAGCAACATTTTTCCAGCCATTCTCCGTTAGCATTTCGGTTTCATCATCGTAGCAGGACAGCCCCGTCTCAATCGCGTAAATGCTCTTTTCGTATTCCCCGAACGCCTCGCGAAGCGAGTCGAACCCGCTCATGGAGCCGAAAACCGAGAACCACGGCGTCCATGCGTGCGCGGGTATCACCAGATTTTTGTCTGAAATCCCAAGCACAATCCCGCAGACTTCAATCGCGCTCATGCCGAATATCGGACGACCATCTGATTTCAGGTTGCCCCTTTTGCCCAGCGCCTCGTTTATCTGCGCGGCAATCTCGAGCGAGGGCGAAAGAAGGACGAGATGGACGCGCCTTCCGCGTCCGCCCTGCGTGTAGATGCAGGACACTTCGGCGGAAAGCGCGAAATTCATGCCGTCGCACTGCAAAAAGCCCGAGTCGGACTCAATCGCCTTTGCCTGAAGCTCGGCGAACCATTCCGGGTGGGTGAAATCCCCTGTGCCGAGAAGGTCAATCCCCTTTATCTTCGCCCATTTGGAAAGGGTGCCCAGTTCCATTCCCGGCGAGGTCGCCCTCGAATACTTGGAATGCATATGCAAGTCTGCGACTACCTTCACAACAGCGCCTCCCAGCGGAAGTTCGAGCTTTATCATTATAAAACTCCTCTCCGACTTTTGGATTATGGAGATAAGGAGGATACGCTCTTCGGATTTGCCCGGGCTTGCCCGCCTAAATTCGAGAATGTTCGGCGACGTAACGTATGCGCAAGCGCAAAAGGCGTTCAGCCACATGCTTGCAAATTCTGTAAAGGGAGCATGCCTTCTTGCAGAGGCGAAGGGGGAGCCGGTCGGGGCAGTATTTGCCACAAAGAAAATCACTTTCTCTCCGGATGCAGCTTCAATAGATTCATTTTTCGTGGATAAAAAATGGCAGGGCAGGGGAATCGGCAGGAAGCTGTTCTCACGCTGTCTGTCCGCCCTCTCCAGAGCGAAGCGGAAATCAATTTCGCTCACGGTCGCGCCGGGGAATGCGCGGGCAAAATCCATCTATAGAAAAGCCGGTTTCAAGCCGTTCAGGCTCATGATGCTTAAGGTGGATGGATGAACATCTTCAGGTCTGCAAAAGGCGAGAACCGCATCTTCCGCAACGAGTCCGCGCTGCTGCCGGATTTCCTTCCGGGCGAGCTTCCGGGCAGGGAAAAGGAGGTGCGCGAACTCGTCTATTGCCTCAAGCCGGCGTCGGAAAATCGCCAGCCGGAGCACGCGCTTCTCGTCGGGCCGCCCGGAACCGGAAAGACTTCGGTCTCGCGCTTCGTGCTAAAGCAGTTGTCCGAATACTCGCAGCGCCCGCTTGCAGTCTACGTGAATTGCTGGGAGTCCCCCAGCCGCTTCGCCATACTCTCCGCGCTTGCCGCCTCGCTCGGCGAGCTGATGCCTCGGCGCGGGATAGCCACGGACGAGATTTTCTCGCGCATCGTGGAGGTCGCAAAAAAAGATGGCAGGATACCGATAATCGTGCTCGACGAGGTTGACCGGCTGGAGACTTCCGACGACGGAATACAGGTGCTCTACGACCTTTGCAGGGCGAACGAGCTGCACTCGCTGAAAACGGGAGTAATCGCAATCACGAACGACGAGGAATTCCACATCCGGCTCGATTCGCGCGTGCGCTCGTCATTCGTGCAGCACACATTCAAATTCGCGCCTTACGGCGTGCCGCAGCTCAAGGAGATACTTTCGCAGAGGGCTGCGCTTGCGTTTTTCGAAGGCGCGCTGGACTCCGAAGTCGTGCCGCTTTGCGCCGCAGTGGCTTTCAAGAGCGGCGGCGATTACGTGCTGCGGCACAGCTCGCCCCCTGCTGCGGCAGGCGGCGACGCAAGAGTGGCGCTTTCCATTCTATTGTCCGCGGGAAAAGCCGCCGAGCGCGAGAACGCGCAGCGCGTGCTCGTAACCCATGTGCGGCAGGTGGAGGAATCCGCGCAGCGCCAGTCGGTTTCCAAAGCCGAGCGGAAGATTCCCGCGCTTGACGAAATTGACCAGAAAATAGTCGGGCTTGCGAAGCAGGCGGGAAGCGCGGGGATAGAATCGGGGAAGCTCTACGAAGCGCTGTCAAAATTCGCAAAGGAGCGCGCCCTCCGCAACAGGGTGGAGAACCTCGAGCGGACGGGTTTAATCACCGCTGAAACAATAAAGCTCGGAACTGGGAGGAGCAGGGTTATTCGCGTGAAAGAGTAGCTGAGTTCGTAAATGCAAATATTCTTCCGTGTTTCTATTTTTTCTTGCTACATTTTCCACCTGCTGCCCCGGAGCCCCATGCCATAAAATCCTTCCGCTCCAAACCGTTTTATGATTCGCGGTGGCACAGGTGGCAGAACGCCTCAAAAACACGGTCTTCATTTTGAGAAAAGGACTGATTTCGCCAACGTAATCTCAAATTTGCCTGGCTATTCTGTTGCAGGCGACCGCATTCTTTTCAAGGGTAAAGAAGTTGCCATGCTTTACAAGAAAAACAAGCTATACGCCAAACTTCTTGCGCCGATGGGTGTGGATTATGAAAGACTGATTTCCAAGAAACTCTTGCCAGATGATGCGGTTCTGGTTTTGGTAAATAAGACGCTGTTCATAGTGGAAATAAAATTCCAGACTGTTGCCGGCTCGGTTGATGAAAAGCTCCAAACGTGCGATTTCAAGCTCAAACAGTATAGAAAACTCTTGGCGCCGTTGGGTTTGAATGTCAGATACGTCTATGTTTTGAATGACTGGTTCCAAAAGAAGGAATATGCAGACGTTCTAAAATACATCAAATCAGTTGATTGCGACTATTTCTTCAACGAGCTTCCTCTGAGCTATCTTGGGCTCCCAGTTCCTAACGATTAGCTCTTTGATTCTGCCTCTTCCATCTCCTTTGCAGTTAATCGCCCTGCTTGCATAGACCACTTCCGGCTTAAATTCTGAATAAAGATCAGCTACGAACTCAGAGTGTGAATTACTAAGGATAACATGGCATCCCCTCGAATCAAGAGTCTTGAATGTTCGCATAAGCCGTTCTTGGTCTTTTTCCGAAAAGCTGTTGGCAGTGTAGCTCGTGAAATTGGATGTTTTTGAGATTGGATAATATGGCGGATCAAAATAAACCAAGTCGCCTCTCTTTGCATTCTTCAGAACGACTGCAAAATCACCACAATACAATTCATCCTTCTGCAAAGCGCGATGCACGAGCAGAAGATTCGTACTATCCAGTATTTTTGGGTTTTCGTATCTGCCAAAAGGGACGTTAAATCCTCCTTTGGAATTGACGCGATATAACCCGTTAAATGCGGTTTTATTCAGGTAAATGAAACGCGCCGCCCTCTCGACATTCGAGGTTGGCTTGGAAGCGCGAATTTTGTAATAGATTGTTTCTTCATTGGCGTATTTTGGCGCGGCAAGCTCTGCCATAAGCTCAAAAACCTCGTTTTTGATGATTGTGTAAGCGTTGATGAGCTCTTCATTAGAATCGCTAAGATACGCGGTTTTTATCCTGTTCATTGCTTCAAGCCGGAAAAAGAGCGCGCCACCGCCGATAAACGGCTCGTGATAATTTTCAATTTCAGGCAAACCATTTGTAAGCTCTTCTAAAAGCTGCCGCTTGCCGCCAGCCCATTTTACGAATGGTTTTGCCTCTTCCAACACAAGCTCCCCGTTATAAGTCTGTCCTCTGGCATTTAAAGCTTTCCCAACCTCCATGCCGGTGCGTTTTTGAAGAATTAGCCCTTTCCCGCTCTCTTCGCCGCTTCCTCGACCGTTACGACCTCTTCCTTCCCGCTCTGCAGGTTCCTAAGAGTGACCTTCTTCTCCTTCATCTCGCGCTCGCCCACTATGGCGATGTATTCGCAGGTGGCTGACGCGAACTCAATCTGCTTTTTGAGGTTGCGCTCGTTCAGGTCCGTCTGCACGGACAGGTCGGTTTGCGAGGCAGCGCCGCATGCGCGCAGGCGCGAGGCGACCGAGAGCGCGTAGGGGCGGATTTCGTCCTTCACCGCCGCAACGAACACTCCCTTCCTCGGCATTTCCTTGTCCTTGAGCAAAAAGAGCAGCCGCTCGATGCCGAGGGAAATTCCAACCGCGGAGTCGCCCTGCCCGTACATGGCGAGGAGCCCCTCGTATCTTCCCCCTCCGGCAACGCTTCCAATCTCCTTTGAAAGCGTTATTTCGAAAATCGGGCCGGTGTAGTAGTCCAGCCCGCGCACAAGCGAGAAGTCAATTTCAATTTTCAAGAGCTTGTCATACTGTCCGACGAGCGAGATTATTTTTTTCAGGCCGTCCGCGGCTTCGGGCGAGTATTCGCGGGCAATCTCGAGCTTCTGGCTGTTGCTTGAAACCGAGCCGATGCTGTCGAGGAAAGTGGCGAACTTCTCAATCGGCTCGCGCGACTCGAGTTCATCGTCGTCCAAAAGCTCCTCGAACTCCTGCATCATGGTTTCGCGGGAAATCTTGCCGCGCTTGTCCAGAAGCCGCAGGAGCCCGCCCTCGTTTCCGGGGAGTATGCCCTCGGCTATCTTTGAAACAAGCCGCCTGTCGTTGAGCCGCACGGTCGCGCCTGAAAATCCAATCGAGGAGAGCGCCTCGCACGCGCAGGCAATCAGCTCCGCCTCGGCATAAACGGTGGGGCAGCCGATGATGTCCGCGTCCGCCTGGTAAAATTCGCGGAACCTCCCCTTCTGCGGCTCCTCGCGCCGCCAAACGGGTGCGATGCAATACCTCTTGAATGGCTTGCGGAAGGTGTTGTTGGCGCACACGCGCGAAAGGGGCACGGTAAGGTCGAAACGGAGGGCAATCCGCCCGTCGTCAATCCTGAACATCTGCCCCTTTATCTCGTCGCCGCATTTCTTCTCGAGAACCTCCACGGTCTCGAGCGCAGGCGTGTCCATCGGGGCAAAGCCGAACCTGCGGTAAACGGACTTTATTTTTGCGATGGCCCATTCGCGTTTTTCCATTTCGTCCGGGAGGAAATCGCGCATTCCCTTGGGCGCGGAATAGTCAGCCAATGCAATCCACCATCGCGTTTCGTGTCAGCGCCAGTAAAAGAAAAATTGAAAAAACAAAAAAAGACAAGAAGCCCTAGAACTTCTTGTGCTTCTGGAAGCAGTCCCTGCAGTAAACCGGCCTTCCTTCGGTCGGCTTGAAAGGAACTTCGCATTCAGCGCCGCAGTCCGAGCAAGTCGCCTTGCTCATCTCGCGTGGTCCGCCGTAGCCGCCCCTGCCGCCGTAGCCGCCCCTGCCGCCGCGTCCGCCTCTTCCACCGTCGTCGTCATAACTCATTGTTTCACCTATTTTTTATTTCAGGGGTTAATCCCCTCATGGCTTAATGCTAGATGTTATCCATTCTCGGAGGGACTCCTTGCTCGCGGCGCCTGTGCGGTTCGCGATGACCTGCCCGTTCTTGAAAAGCAGAAGCGTGGGGATGCTGGCCACCTCGAATCTTTCGGATAGCCCAGGTTGCTCGTCCACGTTTACCTTGCCGAACTTCAGCGTCTTCATCTCCTCTGAGAGCTGGTCAATGACCGGACCGAGCATTCTGCACGGACCGCACCACGTTGCCCAGAAATCAACAAGTATGACGCCTGTTTTTGTCTCCTTGTCGAAATTCTCATTTGTCAGCGTGTGCATCACTGCCACCTCGCACGGATGGATTATAGGCACTGTATTAATAAACAGTCCGTTTTCAGGCGAGGGGGCGGTTCGGGCTCCCAACGCACTCATTCCAGTTTCGCCTGCCTTTCCGGCTCCTTTTGCGCGGGAGTCTGCCCTCCGAAATACATTTTGAATTTCGGGGTGGTGTGCAGCGTTTTCGTCCTGCCCTCCTTTTTCTGGTGCACAAATCCCTTTTCCACGAGTTCGGCGATGTCCTGGTAAATTGTCGAGCCGAGCCGGTCTGCAAGAAGCGACTTTTTCATCCCGTCGTTCTTCGAAATGTACGCAAGCGTGCGAAGCGCGTGGCGCGAAATCTCTCCCTGCTGCGCGAACTCCTTCACGGCATTCACGTAAGTCAGCCGCAGGCGCATGTAGTGCTTGCCCTCCTCATACGCGATTTCAATCGCGCTTCCAGCGTCGTCGTAGCGCTTCTTGAGCGCGTCCAGCCGCTGCGAAACGTATCCGGGCGCGGCAATCCCGATGAGCTTTCCAAGCTCGCCAGTCCCCAATGGCTTTGAGGACATGAAAAGCGCGGCCTCGATTATTTTTTCGGCTTCCTTGTCTTCCATTGCTATCACCGCAATCAATCGTCTTTATCTTCTTCTCGCGCCCGCTTTCGGGGACTTCTTCCCCTCGTCCGCCTCGTCCTCGCCTGCATCCTCGCCAGCAGCCGCGATTTCCGCCTCCTCCTCTTCGCTCCCCCCATCCTCCTTGTCTTCCCCGCCTTCGTCCGCCCTGAGCGGGGCTTTCTTCGCGTTGGCTTCCCTCACGCGGATGAAAATCTCCCCGAAGAACTTCTCCTGGAAAACCGAGAGCTTCCTGTCCTGCGCGAGGTGCAGGACGGGCAGCAGGGTGGTTATTATTTCGAGCGCGTCGCGCGAGCGGAGAATGGCTGAGAACGTGGTCAGCCCCTCGACGTCCTTGTTCGCAAGCACGCGCTGATAAACGTCGTCCATCCTCTGCTCGATGTTGAATTCGGGCAGCTGGATGTTTATGACCGCGGGTATCTCGATTTTCTGCGCCTTTTCCTCCCGTTTCTTCTGGTCGTCGAAGACCTTTTCCATCGCCAGCAATAGCTCGTCGAGCGTGACCATCCTCTTCGGCGGTATGCGCGTCTTCAACTCAAGCATGGGGATGGTTTCCGGCTCGCCGCCTTCCTCCGGCACGTACGTCTCCTCGGTGGACACCTGTGTTTCCTCCTCGAACCGCAGCGCGTCGGATTTGAATCGTATGAGTATCGCCGCCGCGAGTATGAGGTTGGCTGGCACGCGAAGGTCGAGCATCTCGAGTTTTTTTATCCGCTCGATGTACGCGCTTGTTACCTGCACGATGTCAATGTTCCAAGGGTCGAGCTGGTTCGCCGCCACAAGGTCAAGGAGCATCTCGCGCCAGGTGGGGAATTCCACGATTTTCTCAAGCCGCATGTCCTGCGCGGAGAGCTTCGGCCTGACGAGCGCGTCCGCCTCGTCCTCGATTTCCGCATCCTCGCCAACCGCGCGCTTCCCGCTTTTCTTGGGCGCGGCGTCCCAGTCCGAAAAGTAGCGCTCCTCCTCTTCCTGCTCCTCTTTTCGGGAAGCCTTCGCAGTCGCCATGCCGTTTTTCCTCGCGCATTGCTTTTATTTGTGCCCCCCCGCTCCCGCGCGCGCCCGCGCGTCCGTGCGCGCTCACATGGACAAAATTTCGCAAAATTTTGTCCGCATTCGTAAATTACCAAATTTACGAATATAATAAAAAGCCCTGCGCCAAATTATCCTTTGTCTATGCTGCGGAAGGGAACAGACGTGATTCTCATGGAAAAGAAAAAAACGATAAACGAGATTACGGACGAGGCGATACATAACGGCGGCTACCTCGCGCACGTGTATTTCGACCTTCACGCGCATTCCGCGGACGAGGTGAAGAACCTCATGGTCGGGTTCATCGGCAAGCTCACAAAGGAAAAGGGCGTGCTCTACGCGGTGGGGGAGATAGACGAGCCGCTGGAAAAGGGCGGCGTGTTCTCCACGTGGGCGGAAGTGAAGCTTCTCGCAGAGGATTTCACCACGCTCGCGAAAATCTCCGCGCAGTATTCCCCAATCGGCGTTGACATAATGCGCCCTGAGCGCGTGGCGCTCGACCTCTCGCAGGCGCAGGGACTGCTGCTCGACATCTCGCAGACCTCTCAGAATTTCACGCGGCTGATAATGGATCGCGTGCTTTCCAAGGAGGAAATCGAGACTTACAAGAAGAAGATGGACGCGCGCGCGGAACTCGGCAAAAAGCTCATCAGCGGCAAAAAGGAATGACGCTTTCAGGGCGGGCTGTTATGGACGGCAAGATAAAATCAGGCATTCCGGGCTTGGACGCCATGCTCGGCGGTGGCATAGCCAAGGGCAGCACAATCGCGGTTGCGGGCGGCACGGGCTCGGGGCGGACGATTTTCGTTTCGCAGTTCCTCTACGCGGGCGCAACCGAATTCAACGAGCCGGGGCTTCTCATCTCGCTTGACGAATCAAAGGAGTCGCTTTACCCCAACCTCGCCTCGTTCGGCTGGGATTTTCTCGAGCTTGAGCGCAAGCAGAAGCTGGTCTTCATCGAATACCCGCACAACGAGCTTGCCGCGTTTGCCGACCAGGAATCGGCGATGAAGGATTTGATTGCCACGCTCGGGATAAAGCGCGTGGCGATAGACTCCATCACGCCCTACTCGCTCATGTTCTCCTCGCCCGAAGAGCGCAGACTGGCGGTGCTCAAGCTCGTCTCCGCGATCAAGGGCTGGAAAGTGACCGCGCTCATCTCGTCCGAAACGCTTCACGGCGCGGAGGTGGATTTTCCGCACACGATTTCCGGCGTGGAATCCTTCTGCGACGGGTTCATTCACCTCTCCTTCAGGCGCGATGGCAGCAAGCGGCTGCGCGAGGTGGAGGTGGTGAAGATGCGCGGAAGCAGGCACGAGCACGAGCTTCGCCCTGCGCAGATTGACGAGGAAGGATTCTCAATATCCGGCTCAAAATCAACGAGGAAAAAAATCGTTTCAGACGAATGAAGAGTGTTTTTGATGGATGGCAGGCAAGCGATAGACCCGTGGGCTTCCGAGCAGTCGTTCGACTACGAACGCCTGTTCGAGGAGTTCGGCATGTCGAAAATATCCGGCGAACTTGCAGGCAAGCTCGGCTTCCGGCTCGCGCAGCGCGGCATCCTCTTTGCCCACCGCGACCTTGACCTGTGGATTGCGGACGCGGAGGCGGGAAAGCCCGTGGCAGTGATGTCCGGCATCAAGCCCTCAAGCGAATTCCACCTCGGAAGCAAGCTTACAGCCGAGGAAATGATTTTCTTCCAGAAAAAATTCAAGGCAAAGGTATTCTACGCGATTGCGGATTTGGAGGCATACGCGGACAACGGGCTCACGCTTGAACAGACGCACGAAACAGCTGTCTCCAATCTCGCGGATTTGCTCGCGCTCGGACTCGACGAGAAAAACGCGCACGTTTACAAGCAGTCGCAGGAGTGGCGCGTGATGAACATGGCATATTTGTTCTCGCGCCGCGCCACGCCCGCCATGCTGAAAGCGATTTACGGCGAGAGGAATTTCGCGCTTTACTTTGCCGCGCTCACGCAGGTCGGCGACATTCTGCTCCCCCAGCACAAGGATTTCGGCGGTCCCAAGCGCGTGATTGTGCCCGTGGGCGTTGACCAGGACCCGCACATCCGCTTCGCGCGCGACATCGCGTTCAAGGAAAAGCTCATGCTTCCGGGCGCGACTTATCATCAAATCATGCGCAGCCTGAAGGGCGAGAGCAAGATGAGCAAGCGCGACCCGGGCTCCACGCTTTCGCTCTCAGACTCCCCAGAAGTTGCGAAGAAAAAGCTCTCCGCAGTCCTCACGGGCGGCAGGACAACCGCCGACGAGCAGCGGAAGATGGGCGGAGAGATTGAAAAGTGCGTGCTTTACGACCTCATGCGCTTCCACTTCCTCGATGACGAGCGCGCGCTTGCGAAGATGCGCTCGGACTGCACGGGCGGGAAAGTGCTCTGCGGCGAGTGCAAGCAGAAATACATCGAAACAATCCTCGCGTGGCTCAAGTCGCATCAGAAAAAGAAGGCGAAGCTGCTTTCGAAAGCGAGGAAGATGTTGGAGAAGGCGGATGGCTAATTAGTCTATTGTCTTTCAGAGAGGTTTCTCGGTGGGTTTCCATATGGGAATTCTTTGAAGAATCCTCTGTTTCTTAAATCTTCAAAAACCATCATTATAGTTCGGTTCAAGTCCGAGAATTTTTTATCTCCATATTCTAAATATGAAAATGGAAAGTGATTCAGTCTATAAAAGTATTTTTTGCAGGTTGGGCACTTTTCAATCTCGTTCAGCGAGTTCCTTGACAAATTGATGTGAAACGGTTTGTTTTTTTGATGGTTCTTCGGTTCCATTACAACTTCTAACTTATGGCAACTCCGTGGCATAGTTGCCCCCGTGTAATCAGTCGAATGCGTGATTTCCAATATTGGTGTTCTTCGGTCTCGGTACGCTTCTGTGAATGGATGGGAAGAAAATACATATGCTTCTCGTTTATCGTCTGGATACATGCTATTCGCTACCCAAAAAGATACGCTCTTCAAGGTTACTTTCGAGTGGTAGACTGTTTTTCCATCAATTTGGTCGACCAGTTTGTCCATCCTTGTTTTTCTGACAAGCACAACTTTATAATACTATAATTACAATATAACTGCACTATAAATATACATTGGGGGGATAAAATGTCAATCGTAAATGTACGGCTCACTGGTGAACTTGAGCGTTTTGTCGAGAATTTCATAGGCGCAGGTTATGCGACTTCCAAAACAGAGGTAATCCGCATGGGGCTAATCAAGCTCAAGGAGCAGGATTATGAGGACATTTCCGACGACCCTGAGCTTGAGCAGTATCTTCTAGGCATCAAGTCTGGCAAAATCAAGCCGAAGTTTCTCAATCCTGTTAAAAACGCAAAAGACCTGCTGAAGTGATTCTACGAGAATTCTTGTCCAAACCCCCAACTTTAGGGAAGAGCTGCGTAAACTCGACAAATCAGTCTGTGATAGAATGCTGAAATCAATTACCAAGATTCAGGAAAAGCCGGAACTCGGAAAGCCGCTGAAAAACGAGCTTGCGGGGTTCTTTTCCGAACGTTTTGGTGGATACAGAATAATCTATAGCTTTGACGACAATAGCGTTTATCTCCATAGGTGCAGAAAAAGAAGCGAGGGCTATTGAATATCTGTGCCAGCTACTTACCACAAAGAATCTCTTTCTCCCGTTGTTTTCTCATTTTACATATCAGCTTCGCGGTTTCTTTGCCGCTCAGCGTTGCGCCTTCCGCGCGGAGCTTTTCTAGTTCTTCCCTTGTATCATAAGTGGGTGCCGCCGGAACCCTCGCCCTGTGCAATCTCGGCACGAACGCGCAAAGCACGGACTGCTCTATCTGCTCATGCCTCTTCAGCACTCCTGCGGAAAAATGCCCGATTGCGCCGTGCTTCCTCCCCACGTCCTTGAGTCCGACCGCCTCCTCAAGCACTTTCGTCAGGTCGGACTTGTTTTCCTTTATTTTGCGCGCCATGTCCTCAGGCACCACGAATCCCATTCCCGTGCCGTACGTTTCCTCCTTGCCGTCATAAACGCAGCACGCGGTGATGTCGATGTGCGTGCCTTCGTAAAGCGTGAAAAGCCCGCTTTCCATCCCTATGGAATAATCACATTTCATTTTTGATTTTCTCCAAGCCGCGTGCGCGCGGTTCTTTGCGCCCGCAAAAGTTTCCGCATTGAACGGATGGTCCGCAACTCCGGTTTTTACCTTGCCCGCGCGCAGGGCGAATTTCCTCCCGAAAATCCGGGCAAGCGCGCGCCGCGCTCCGCGCAATTTTGCCGGATTTTCCGTGCCCACCGCGATTTGAACGGGCTTCTTCAGCCCGCCTTTCGGGTCGGTTTTTCCCTCGTAAATTGAGTGGCAGGAAATTTTCTTCAAATCTCCGCCGTATGACAGGGGAACGGAAATTATCGCAAGGGGCGGCAGCCCGCGCCTTTTTCGCGAAATGTTTATCCTCTCGGCCGCGCCCCTCGTCTCCTCGCTCACGATTATCGCGCCCGCGTCGGCAATCCTGTCAGCGCCGCCCGCCTCGTCCACTATCTTTACTATTCTTGTCCTGCCAAGCATTCCCATGCCGGCAAGCGCGCGGCGCAATCCCGCAAGGCGCTTCTCATAGGGGAAAGACGGGTATATCTTGTGCCTGCGCACGAATGCGTCCGAGGTCAAGCCAAGAGTTATGCCTTGGAATTTCCTCGCCTCGGAAAGCAGGCGGAGATGCCCCGCATGCACGCAGGTGAAAGTTCCTCCGAGTATGCAGCCCTTCCTTTTCAAGCCCGCCATGTTCGCCACGTTTTTCATGCCCGTCACTCCGCCCTCTTATGTGCCCAACAAATAAAAACCGAAGTTCGCCCATCGGCGCGCGATTTTTCCAAAGCCGGCAAGACCTTTAAAAACATCGGAGGCGGAATCTTCGCATGAATCCATTCCTAAAGGCGGCGCTGCTCACCGCGCTCGTGGTCGTGCTCGCCTTTTTCACGGTTTCGCAGATAGACAACGCGCGCGCAAACGACGTGAAGAAAAACGTCGATTCCGTGCTCGCGCAGAAGCAGGCGGAGGACGTTCTCGCGCAATACTCCCGCGTGCTTGCGAAAAGCCCGCAGGAGCAGTGCCCTTACCTGTTCTCCCTTCGCCAGAAGCAGCTTGACAGGACGTATTCGCTCGCGCTCCGCATGCAGGATTACGAGCGCAGCAACGTCTTAAACTCCGAATACGAACAGCTCAAGACGTCCTATCTCCTCGGGCTCGCCTCGATGTACATTTCAGGATTCGACAACCGCAAGACCTGCGGGGCGGATGAAATCCCGCTCGCGTTCTTCTACGAGGAGAATTCGCAGTGCCAGGACTGCCTTGCGCAAAACGCGGTGCTGTCAAACGTGGCAAAGCGCTGCAAGAACGTGAGGATATATGCGTTCCCCGCGGACAATCCGCTTGAGCCCGTGAAGATACTCGCCGACCGCTACAACATAGGCGCGGTGCCCGCGATAGTCGTGAACGACGGAACCGCGCAATCCGGGCTGCAGGGCGAGCAGGCGGTCATCGGGATGCTTTCCGCAAGCGGCGCGGTCTGCCAATAGTCTTGCGGATGAATCGCGCCCCGCCCCGTGTCCGAAGTCCAATGTGATGGAATGGAACTCAAGCATTACGATTCCCAGACCGGGCTTCTCGACGGCTCGATTGCGCCTTCGGGCTTCGAGCGCTCCAAGATAAACATCCCAGCGCGCAGGAACCTCGCAATCGCGGGCATGGCGGTTCTCGCCGTGGCGGTGATGGTTTCGCTCCTCCTGTCCTACCAGACAATTTTCATCACGTACAGTATCTTCACGATTTTCGTATTCATGTGCTACATCGTCCTTTGGATGGACGGCGCGTGGGAGGACAGGGAGCCGGCTTCTGCAAAGGAGTGGCCGCACGTTTCCCTTATCATTCCTTCATACAATTCCGGGCATACGATTTTCAAGTGCGTGGAGGCGTGCAAGGCGCTCAAATACCCCGGCAAACTCGACATAACCGTGGTGGACGACGGCAGCACTGACGGTTCGTGCGAGAAGCTGCACGCAATCGAGGGAATACGCGTAATCCGCAAGGAGAAGAACGAGGGCAAGGCGGCGGCGATGAACGCGGGCATACTCGCCTCCAAGGGCGAAATAGTCGGCTGCGTGGATTCCGACACCTACCCGAAAGAGGACGCGCTTTTGCACGCCGTGAAATATTTCGGCGCGGACAGGAAGGTCGGCTCGGTCGTGCTTTTCATAAACACCACTCCGCCGCGGACGTTCATACAGGCGGTGCAGGAGATGGAATACTGGATTTCCTTCGGCTTTTTCTTCAAGACAATCGCGGCGATTGACGGGCTTTACGTAACGCCGGGACCGATGGCGCTTTACAGGAAAAAAATGTTCGAGGAGCTTGGCGGATTCGACGAAAAAAACCTGACCGAGGACATGGAAATCGCGCTTCGCATGCAGAGGCACGGCTGGAAAATAAAGGCGTGCCACACGTCCGTGGTCTTCACGGAGGTGCCAGCCACCCTCAAGGCGCTCTACCGCCAGCGTCTGAGATGGTTCCGCGGGGGCATAATGAACATGCTCAAGTACATTGACATGTTCTTCAACCCCAAGCACGGCAATTTCGGGCTGTTCATACTTCCCGTGACTCTCGGGAGCGGATTTTTCTCCGCGCTATTCATCCTCTGGACAATCCTCAACTACGTCCGCGCGGGCGCGGGCTATGCGGCGCCGTGGTTTTCACACTTTTCGGTTCTCGCGGCAAGCGGGATAAGCGTCCCGTTCGACCCGTTCCTCCTAGATTCCGCGCTAATATTCGGGTTCATTTCGCTCGTGATGTGGAGCTATTTCGTCTACATGAGCTTCACGATTTCCTCGCAAAAGCCGGTGCTGCGCCACGCGCTTCCCATGCTCGGGATAATCTACCTGTTCCCTCTTTTCATCGGCTTCACCTATCTCTCGGCATACGCGCACGAATTCTCAGGCAAGAGATACAGATGGTAGCCGGCGCAGAAGAGGGAAATCCGTTTGGCTCTCGTTCGTTTGCCTGAGCGAAAGAAGCAGTGCGTTGTTAATGTCTCATTTTTTCATTGTATTGGAATTTCTATAATTCCAGTTGTCTGCGGACAACTGTCTCCCTAAAGCTTCGCTTTGTGGATCCAATGCAGACAAATTTTTGCGAAAATTTGTCTTCGCCGCGGCACGATGAAACAGGTCTTCTGCATATCCGAGTGCTTCTTCCACTTCTTTTTCTTCAAACGAGCCATAGCGATACCCTGCCTGGTGCAGCTTTGCGGCGTAGGCGAGGTATTTGTCATAGTCTTGTCTTTCAATCAGTTTCTTGTCCAGCAGGTTGTCCCTAACTAAAAATTGCAGCGCAAGCCTGCCCGTGAATTCCTTGCCCTTTCTGGGATAGGCGATTTTGCTTATTCCTTGCGAATAAAGCATTGCCTCCAGCGAATTCTCAATGGCGCGAAATGTTTCTTCAGCAGCCACAAATAGCCGGTCTTCCCCGATATTGCTTTTAGCGGACTGCAGATACTCTTCCGCTTTTTGAAGCGCCCAGTCAGCCAAATCTCCTTGGTTTTTTGCCATAAAGCTCAACCCCCTCCGCCTGCACGTTCAATATGAAACTCTCTTTTTTTGCAAGAGCATCAAGATATTCGTCTTTGCTCAGAACAATCGGATAGCAAACAATGCCGTATTCAGAGGCAATTTCGCCATTTATGTATGAAATCATCGAATCGAAAAGAGGCGCCTTTTCTTTCCCATTTTTCACCAGAAATACAATGTCTATGTCGCTCGGCTCATCTGAAATATCGCTCCGTATTTTTCCTCTTGCCGCGCTTCCAAGAAGAATGACCGTTTCCAGCCCTTTTCTCTGTGCAACAGCCTTCCGGCACATCTTCTCCGCCGCCTTCCTATAAGTGGCGTTCAGGTCTGAAAAAAGCTTTTTGAGCGTGGGCACAAGAAAATGCGCCTCGTTAATCTGATACAGTTTCCCCTTGCCAACTCTCTCGACTTTCACAATGCCAGCCTGAACCAGGGACGGCATTTGCCTGTTGGTCTCGGAAACTGCCGCGCCCGCCTCTCTGGCAAGTTCGGACTCCAAAAACCGCCTTTCCGGTTTGTTCAGCAATACGTTAAGCGCAGCCACTTTCGTGCTCGTGCCGATTATCTTTTCAAGGTACATTTTGCCACCTTTCGGTTTTACGAAAACGTTTTCTGAAATAAGAAATATAAAACTTGCGGTGTTCACACTAATTCGCTTGAAAAAAACTCCTTTCAAAAACAGGCAACGCGAACTCAGCTTCCGCCCTTGCTCTCCTCCCACATCTTCCTGATGAGCGAGCGCAATTCGTCGCGCTTGTGCTCGAACTCGCTCTCCTCGTCCCGCGTCAATTCCACCTTGTCCACGAACGTGATTGACGCCTGTTCGCCCTCCCGTTCAGGCGGGCTGCCGCCCGGTTGGGTTGGCGCGCCAGAAGGCAAATTCTCCTGCCCCGCTGGCTGAATCTCGCGGGTCCTTGCGGCAATCTGAGGTGGAACCACTGGCGTTCTTGCCTGCGCCGCGGGCTTTGCCGTCTGCGCCGCATTGCCAGTCTGTCTCGCGCCAGCTCCGTCCCTCTCAAGCTTGAGTATTCCGGCTTCGCGGGAAAGCGCGCGAAGTTTTCCTTCCATCCTCGCCTGCTCGCGCGAGAGCTGTTCGAACAGCAGGGAAACCTTCTCTACGTCGTCCTTGCTTATCCTGCCTTCCCCTGCGCCGTCAAGCGCCTTTGCCTGCTGCTCAATCCGCTTGAAAACGCCGGTTCGCCTTGCGGCAAGCTCCTCGTTCGCGCGGCTGATTTCCTCTGAAATATCAACGTATTCGTCCTTGAGTTTTTGCAGCGCGCCCTGCGCCTTTGCCTGCCTGTCGCCGATTTCCTTCATCTTCGAAATCTGTTTTCTCACGAGCGAGAGGGTGTCGGACAGCTGGCCGGTTATGTTCTTCCGCTGTTTTTTCGCATCGTCCGCAAGCCGCCGGATTTCCGCCAGCTTCTTTTTCGCGCCGAAAACCGAATCCTCGCGGTTGGCAAGCGCAGCCGCCTTTTTCTCGATTGCAAAGAATTTTCCGGAAATTGACGCCTGTTCCTCTTCGATTGCCTCCACTGCGCCCTTTATTTCTCCGAAAAGCGCGCGCGTGGACTCGAGCTCGGCTTTCAGCTCCCCCAGTTTCTCGTCGCTCCGGTTCTCTTCCACTCTTCCCCTGAATTCCTCTAGCCGGGTCTGGAATGCCTCGAAAAACGTGTCGGTTTCGTCAATCTGCGCCTGCAGCGTCTGCTCGTATTTTGAAAGCGATGCAAGCTCGTGCTGCATTTCGTCGAGCGCGCCTGATTTCTGCGCCGCTCCCTCGGCTGCCGGCTTGAGCGCAACGAGTTTTTTTTCAAGCGCCGCAATTTTCGCTGCTGCGGATTTGAAAGCCGCGCCGTATTCGGTTTCAAGCGCGGCAAGCTCCTTTTTCAGCCGCCCCGCCTCGTCTGGCGAATAGGCGGAAACGGATTTGAGTTTGGCAAGCCCGGTTTCTATTTCCGCAAGCTCCTCGCCGCCGCGCTCCACCTTGGAGAGAAGCATGCTCACCTCCTGCTCCGCCCGCGTCGCCTTCTGTCCGAGCTTCTCGCTTTTCTGCGCGACGTATTCCCTGCTCGGCTGCTGCCAGACCAGATATATTTTCGTGAGTTTGTAGTCTATCTTGACAAGCCCTTCTTCCTCGAGCACGTGCGCCCAGTCCTCAATCGTGCGTATGGGTTGCGAAAGCTCCTTTGCAGCGGCTCCGATTTCCACCTTTCCCTGCTCCTTGATAAGCTTGATGAGCTGGTCAACTCCCGTTGAAATGAGCAAGTCGTCAAGAGCCATGGTTTTTCGTGCCAATCCAATCCTTATAAAGATTTGTGCGGAAGTCCTATTCGGTGGCGCGGGCTTTTGCGCGTCGTACGTGGTGCGTATTTTGGCGGATCCGGACATTAACATCGGGCTGAAAAAAGAGGCGAAAACCTCGCTTCAGGCATACAAGGACCAGTCGCTTCTGCGCAGGCGCTTCGGCGATTCCGCGGTTCGGCTTTACGATATGTTGGATAGCGGGCTGCCCGCCTCGGCGATTGCCGCAAAGCTCCACATTCCCGAGGACAAATTGGTCGAGATAGTGGAATTCATGAACAACAACGCCATGGTGAGCGTGGTTCCCAGCATCGGCGGCGATTCCGAAACGGGAGTGGAAGGCGGCGCAGCGGAAGAAATGAAGGGAAACGAGAGTGGCGATGCGGGACAGGGGGAAGAGGAAAGCGAAGGCGCGGCTGAAGGCGAAGGCAACGCGGAAAGCGAGGCGGAAGGCGAGGGCAGGAGCGAAGACGAAAGCGAGGCGGAAGGCGAGGGCAGGAGCGAAGACGAAAGCGAGGCGGAAGGCGAAGGCAACGCGAAACGCGAAGAGGAAGGCGAAACAGAAAACGAGACAGAAGGCAACGCCGAAACCGAAACACGTGCGGGCTTTTCCGCGCCGGCGGATTCCAAAATATCTCCCGACACGCTCTCGCCGCTTGAAAAAATACTCTTTGACAAATATGGCGCAATAGGCGTGCGCGTCTATAACCTGATTGACGGCGAGAAAACCGCCGAGGAAATACTGCGCCAAACGGGCGTGTCCGAGGCGAAACTTGTTGAAATACTCGATTTCATGGACGAGCAGGGCATTATCAAGCTAGAAAAGCCCCCGGACAAGGACCAGTCGGAAGCAAATGATGACAAGGACAAGGAAAGTGAAAAGCTAGGCGGCAGCCCTGCGCAGGAGCCGCGCTTCAAGCCGATAATCGAGGAGGAGCCGGAGGAAACTCCCTTCTCCCCGCCCAAGGTGCAGAAAAAGGAGGAGCCGAAAAAGAAGGAGGAGCCGAAAGCCGAGCCGGAAATCGCCGAGGACATAGTGATGGTGGACGTGCCCGAGATGGGCAAGCTCAGCATGATGCAAAAGGCGCTGGTGTTCGCCGAGCTTTCGACCAAGTTCCCGCGGAGCGCGAGAGACCTTCTGGATTTGGTGAATGGCAACCGCGATTTCGTGGACCTCTCGCTCGCCACCGGACTGTCATTCTTCGACATTGATGCAGTTCTCGCGTATTTCGGCAGGAAGGGATTCATCAGCTTCAGGCAGCTGACGCGCGACGAGATAAAGAAAAAATACGGCGAGGACGGCTTCGCAATCTACAAGCGCTTCGGGCGCGACGGGCTCTTGCTTTACGAAATGATTGGCAAGGAAGCGTCCCTCAAAGACATAATACTGAAAAGCAAGTTCGACCCGGACCGCGCGATTGACATACTCATCTTCATCCACAAGGTGCTGGGGCTCGACGTGCCGATTGACAGAAATATAATTTACAGGCAGCTGGGGCTTAGAAAATAATCTCTTATTCTGCCCGTCCTGTTCAGCAAACGATTGACAGCTTGCAGGATTTTACCCCGCGCACGGACGATAGGATGTCCGCTATTTTCTGTATCTGCGCGGCAGTGCCCCTCAGCGCTATCACTTCAAGACAGTCGTCGTGCGAGAGATGGACGTGCATGGCGGAAACGATGGCTGCGCCGGAATCGTGCTGGATGCCGTTAATCCTGTCAAGCACCCCGTGTGCGTGGTGGTTATAGGCAAGTGAAATCGTGCCCACTCTCATTCCTTTCCCGTCAGCCCATTCTTCCTTCGACAGCCAGTCCCGCAGCATGTCCGAAACCGCCTTTGAGCGGTTCCAGTGCGCCTTCTTCCCCATGCTCGCCTTCAGCTTCTCCAGAAGCTTTGGCTCAAGCGAAATTGCAATTCTCTCAACGCTCATATTTCCCCCCAAGAAAGTATTACGAAACTCATATTTTTATTACCCGCTTCCGTTCTTCCCGCAGGTGATTTTCCATGGCGTGCTTCATCGTGCCAACAATCGTCGGAATCGGCGCGCATTTCCAGCGCAAGAAGTTTCCCGAGCATTGGCATGCCGAATGGCTGGTAGCCATGGTTCTTGGCGGTGCGGCTGCGCTTGCAGTCGAGCATTTCGCGCACGGGGAAATCGTCCTCTGGCCGCCTTTCCTTACCGCAATGTCAAGCGCGGCGGACACGAGCGCGATGCTCGGCGAAATGGCTGTCGTGGGCATACCGATGACAATCGCGCTCGTTGCGGCATGGGCGCTGCTCGCCTATGCATGCAACAGACAACTGGCTTCGCGCAACAGGGCGGCGGGCTCGCCTGCGGCAGCTTCAAATTAGGCGTTGCCTGCTTCGTGTTTTCCTTCAGGTGCTTGCCATGTGGTTCGCAATCCTTCTTCTATCCGCGCTTGCCGCCTCGGCTGTTTGGCTGAAGTTCGAATCCGCGCGGGCAAGATTCCGGCTCGGTCTTCTCTCGCTCATGCTCTGGGGCGCAACCATAATGGTGGCGGTTGACCGCTTTGTTTCCTATTTAGAAGGAGGGCAGTTCATGGAGGGAACGACCGACGGGCTTGTGGAAAACAGCGCGCTTCTCGGCGTGGCAATGCTCGTCCCAATCATTCTAATCTGGGCTGTCGCGGTATTCCTGCGGGCGCGGGAAGGCAAAAACAGGCGCGCGGCTAATTCTTGATTCTCGCCAGCGTCATTCTTTCAATCGCAAGCTCTGCCTCGAAATATCCGTCTTTCTTTTTTCCCCATTCCGAAAGCGCGAGCGCGTTTGCGGATGAGAGTCGCAGAGTTTTCCTCAATTTCGCAACCGGGACTTTTCTTTCCAGCACCAGCACGAAATCGTCCGCGCCCGCAGCCCCGATTTTCCTTGCAGCCGAGGAGAAATTCGTTTCGCAGGCGAGGAATAGCAGCGCTTCGTTCTGCGTCTTTTCCGAAAGGTTCGCGCCCTCCTTGAAAGCCGCGCGGGCAAGCGCGAAGGATGCCTCAAGCTCTTTTTTTGTCTTGGAAGCGGCAGCTTTGGGGGAAAGGAACAGCGAGTTGCCAAGCCCGTCCGCAAGCGCGACAAGCTCGCGCACGCTTCCAACTTCAGAAGAGCAGCGCAGCGCCATCATGGTTTAGCATCGGTCAGTGTAACCTTTAAAATGGCAGCCCAAGGGGGGCTGCGTTGTCGAGCTTCAACATCGTCCTTCGGACGATGTCTGATGCAAATTGCTTCGCAATTTGCACATCGCTCGACTTCGCGTCAAAAACCTTCGGTTTTTGCCGTCCCCCCTTAGTCCGCCGCGGAGCATGATATTTTATAAACACAAGGTCGAATATCAAGCCTGCATTCTTATCGAGGAGGGTATTCTCATGGAGAACTATCATGGCGCATTAGGCACTACAGTCAAGGGAACGGGCGGCAGGCGCGGAAGGCGCACTGACAAGAAGCTCCGTTTCATCGGCGGCACATTCACTGCTACAAAGGTCGGCAAGAGCGAAGTCAAGCAGGTGCTCCACAAGCGTGGAAACACCCGCAAGGTCAAGCTCAAGACCGCGCACTTCGTCAACGTGCTTACAAAAGACGGCATGAAGAAAGTGGCGATGCGCAACGTCCTTGAGACGCCGGACAACCGCCACCACGCGCGCCAGAACATCGTGACAAAGGGCGCGATTGTGGACACTGAAATCGGCAAGGTCAAAATCACGAACCGCGTCGGGCAGGACGGAGTTGTCAACGGGCGCCTTCTGTAGGGCGCGTTGCCCGTTGGCAATAGGTCGCGTCGCAACGCGAGCGTATGGTCAACGGGAAACTGCTCTGAGTTCTTTTTCTAATATTTTTCTTTTCCTCTAATATTTTTCTAGCCTCCTATCCACCGGCAGGGAGGTCTGCTCAAGTTTTTAAACCATAAAAGAACCATTTTAAATCTCGGAGGACGAGATTATGCTCATGGGTAGATACACTGTGGTAATTGAAAAAGGCGAGGACGGCTATTTTCTTGGAGAAGTGCTTGAGCTTCCGGGTTGCCATACTCAGGCAAAGACGCTTGAGCAACTAAACGCGCGCCTCAAAGAAGCAATTGCGCTCTATGTCGAAGCCAGTGCGCCCACCGGAGTAAAATCAAATTTTGTCGGTTTGCGAAGCATAGAGGTGTAGGGCGTGCCCAAACTCCCCCTCCTAAGTGCAGTGCAGCTTGCCCGGATTTTGGAAAAAGCAGGTTTCAATCTCATCCGGCAAAGCGGAAGCCACATGTTCTTTTTGCATCCAGATGGCAGGACAACCATCATCCCAAACCATCCTGGGGAAAAATCGATCGCGGGCTTTTGAACAAGATAGTCAAGAAAGATTTGCAGATGGCGCGGGACGAATTTGAAAAACTGCTTTAATCTTTTTCCGCCTCACAGCGCAAGCAAAATCGAAGGCACGATAACCAGTCCCATCACGTGCGTCCGTCTTATTCCCAGAAGCGGGGGCAGCAGCCCGATTGCGGTTGCGGTGGCGAAAACCAGCAAGCCCTCCGCGCCGGAAATTATCGCAACCACGCAGACAAGATACGCGAGTATTCCGAGATTCAAATTCGCAATCCCGATTTTTTGCAGCGCGTCCGCGTGCCTTGAGAGCTTCATGAGCAGGAATGCGCAGACCCCGATGGAAAGGAGAAGCGCGCCGATGAGCATGGGCAAATCCCCGGAATTCACCGGGCGTATTTCGTTCATCACCGCAAGCGCGCCCTCCCTCGCCTTCCCGATTGAAACAAGCGACGCGAATGCGAAGACCGCGTGCGAAGCCGCAATTGACGAGACGAGCGCGAGGAATTTGCGCGCGTCCTCCGTCGCGAGAAAGGCGGACGCGAATATTGCAATCTGCGCGGGCGCGGCTATTCCCGGCAGCAAATCCGAGAAGAATCCGAGCAGCACGCCCGCGAAGACGCAGGGGAGAAAGTCCAGCTCGGTCTTTTCGTTGCACTGCTCAGGAATCCTCCGAGTCGAGGTGAATGAAAGCATTATTCCGCTCGCGGCAAACAATCCGGAAAAAGCCGGAAAGAGCGGGTCGGCAACTCCTCCCTGCATGGTGGCAATCCCAAGCGCGCCGGAGAGCAGGAAAACGAACGCGGCAATGGCAATCTTTCCCGCCTTGCGCTCGGACGCGAGAAGGTAAATCGAGGCGAATGCCAGCATTGCCCAGACGTGCGGCTTGATGAGGGCGTAAATCTCGGGAATCGCCGCGAGCGAAAGCGGGGTGCAAACCGCGGAAATTGCGGCTGCGATTACAACCGAGAAAACGCAGACGGTTATCGCCTCCCTTCCCCTTCCGGCAAGCGCCATCCTGTGCCCGGGGAGAACCGACGCCACCACCGTGTCGTCGGGAATGGAGAGGAAAACAGAGGGGAAGAATTGGAAAACAATGTGCGCGCCGAGCACGGCTACAATCGCGAATGCGAAAAACTCCGGCGAAACCGGAAGCGTGGAAAGGACGGACGCGATGGTGTTGGAGTGCATTCCCGGCATCAGCCCTGAGAAAATCCCAAGCAGGATTCCGATTGCTACTGCTGCAAGCGGCAGCATCATCACTCACCCTATCCGTATCCTTTCCGCCTCGAAATATTTGCTCCCCTTGAACGATTGCACCCGACCTGCCACCGTTGCCGGGCACAGCTCGTAGAGGAGCCGGGACGAGGGCAAATCATTGCTCCTCACGGATATGCAGACTCTGTCGCACAGCTGGAACCTGTCAGACGAAACGTCCGCAGCCGTGCCTGAAATTTCAAGGAACGAGTTCTGCGGCGCGACGACTGCTTCCGCCACGCTGGCTTTTTTCGGCGTTTCCGCAAGAAAGAGAATGAGAAGTATGCCGACGGCTGCCACGCAGGTCGCCGCAATCGCGATTTTCCGCTCGTCAATCCGCATAACGTATAACGTTAAAAATCGCAGGCTTAAAATCCTTGCATGTCCCTCCTGATAAAAAACGCGACGCTTCTCTCCGGAAAGAAATGCGACGTTCTTTGCGAAGGCAGCCGCATCTCCAAAATCGCGCCATCCATCTCCGCGCCATCCGAAGAAAAACTCGACGCCAGTGGCAAGCTCCTCATTCCCGGCTTCGTGAACACGCACACGCACGTTGCCATGTCGCTTTTGCGCGGAATCGCGGAGGACATGGAGCTTTCGGACTGGCTCAATTCGGTCTGGAAGCACGAGAAGAAGATGGAGCCGCGGGCAATACGCGCGGGCGCGGAGCTTGCCTGCCTTGAAATGGTGAAGTCCGGCACCACCTGCTTTTGCGACAGCTATTTCCACATGGACGAGGTGGCGGGCGCAGCCGGAGATTCGGGCATGCGCGCCACGCTCGGCTACAGCATGATTGATTTCGGGGATGAGAAGAAACGTGCGGCGGAGCTTGCAATCGAGGAAAAATTCGTGAAGGACTGGCACGGCAAGGCGGATGGCAGGATTTCCGCGTCAATCGCGCCGCACTCGCCATACACCTGCTCAAAGGAGCTTCTCCTGCGCGCAAGGGAGCTTTCGGAAAAGCACAATCTCGTCTGCCAAATCCATCTTTCAGAAACCAGAAAGGAAGTGTTCGACTCCCTCAGGCAGAACAAATTGCGCCCGGCGTATTACCTCGATTCGCTCGGCGTCCTCTCCCCGCGCACGCTTGCCGCGCACTGCGTCTGGCTCACAAAAGAGGAGGTGCGGCTGCTTGCAGGCAAGGGCGTTTCCGTCTCGCTCAATCCATCCTCCAACATGAAGCTTGCGGGCGGGGGCGCGGCTCCGCTTCCGGAAATGCAGAAATTCAAGCTGAACGTTTCGCTCGGGACGGACGGTCCCGCATCCAACAACTCGCTCTCCATGTTCGACACCATGAAAACGCTCTGCCTGCTGCAGAAGAACGCGCGCTGGGACGCGACCGTGGCAAAGGACGGCGCGGTGTTCGAGGCGGCGACTCTCGGCGGAGCGCGCGCGCTTGGCATTCCTTCTGGTGAAATAAAGGAAGGAAAGCTTGCGGACATGACGCTTCTTGACCTGAAGGCAACGAACATGGTTCCGCGCCACAATCTCGTGGCAAACGTGGTTTATTCCGCGCACGCTGGAAACGTAACTGATGTAATCATTGACGGAAAGCTCGTGATGCGCGAGGGGAAATTGCTCACAATGGACGAGGAAAAAGTGGTGGAGTGCGCGCAGAAGGAAGCGGAGAAGCTGGTTGGCTGACGGGCGGGCTCATGGCAATCAAAGTATTCATAACCGGCGGCACGATTGACGGGCTTGATTACGAAAAGGAATCCAACGCGTCGCGCGGAAAGAAGAGCGTCATTCCCG
>Ga0172370_10000445_pt1 | contig 64295 bp, 52 predicted proteins | sample LakKiv5m_FD_114538 | JGI IMG/M metagenome (GOLD analysis project Ga0172370, IMG submission 114538) | Freshwater microbial communities from Kabuno Bay, South-Kivu, Congo - kab_022012_11.5m | ecosystem: Environmental > Aquatic > Freshwater > Lake | place: Democratic Republic of the Congo... | reverse complement strand
TGAAAACAGGTTATTTAAGCGTCAACACCCAGAATATACTGCCAATTATTAAAAAATTTCTTTATTCTGATCACGAAATATTTTGAAGGGAATTAATATCAAATGCCACCGATGCAATCAAGAAACTTCAGGTTTTATCATTAAAAGGTGAATATGAAGATGAAGTTGGAAGACCGTTGATTGAAATAAAAATAGATAAAAAAGCAAAAACTCTTTCTGTTATTGACAATGGTATTGGTATGACCGAAGATGAGATTGAAAAATATATTAACCAAATTGCTTTTTCGAGTGCTGAAGAGTTCATGAAAAAATACGAACAATCAAATGATAAAAATCTGATTATCGGACATTTTGGATTAGGATTTTACTCAGCATTTATGGTAGCTGATAAGGTTGAAATTGTCACAAAATCGTATCAGAAGGATGCTAAAGCAGTCAAATGGGAATGCAGTGGTGATACCAATTATAAAATTTCTGATTCTAAGAAAAAAGACAGGGGTACAGAAATAAAACTTCACATTGCTGAAGATTCGACCGAGTTTCTTGAAGAGTTTAAAATTGAAGAACTGTTAAAAAAATATTGCAGTTTCATGCCCATTGAAATTGTTTTCGGCAAAGAAAAAGTTAAAGAAAAAACTGGTGAAACTGATAAAGATGGTAAAGAAATAGAAAAAGAAGTTGAAAAAGAAAAAATCATCAACAATACCAGGCCACTCTGGACAAAAGCACCACAAGAACTTACTGATGAAGACTATAAAAGCTTTTATCAGGAGTTATATCCTTTCAGTCAACCACCATTATTTTGGATACACCTGAATGTTGATTATCCATTTAATCTGACAGGAGTGCTTTATTTTCCTAAGGTTAGTTCAAATTTTGAATTGCAGAAAAACAAAATCAGGTTATTTTCAAACCAGGTTTATGTCACTGATAATGTAGAAGCCATTGTCCCTGAGTTTCTTACTTTATTGCATGGTGTAATTGACTCCCCTGATATTCCCTTGAATGTTTCAAGAAGTGCATTACAAGCCGACAGCAATGTTAAAAAAATCAGTTCATATATTATCCGCAAGGTATCCGACAAACTTCAGGAGCTATTCAATAAAGATCGTGAAGAGTTCCAGAAAAAATGGGATGATATTGATATTTTTGTCAAATATGGCATGCTGACTGAAGAAAAATTTTATGAAAAAGCAGTGAGTTTCTTTCTTTTAAAAGACATTAATGATAAATATTATACTTTTGAAGAATATAAGGACCTTGTAAAGATTAATCAGGAAGACAAGGATAAAAATATTGTATGGTTATTTGCAACCGACAAGGATGAGCAATTTCATTATATTGAACAAGCAACAAAACGAGAATATAATGTATTGATGCTGAATGAGGTGTTAGATGCCCATTTTATCAACCAGATTGAACAAAAAAATGAAAAGGTAAGAGTTAAACGTGTTGATGCAGGAGCTATTGATGAACTGATTAGTAAAGAAAACAAGCGTGAATCTGTTTTGAGCAAAGAAGCTCAGGAAAAGGTTCAGGAAATATTTAAATCAATCATTGGAGACGACAAACATGTAGTAAAAACTGAACCTTTAAGCCCCGATGATCCAGCAGTCATCATTACCGAAGATGAGTGGTTCAGACGTATGAATGATATGGCCAAAACAGGCTCTGGTATGTATGGTTTGGGAAGCATGCCTCCCATGTATAGCATTATCGTCAATACGAATCATAGCCTGACTAATAAATTGTCAGGTATTGAAAATACTGATGATGCTAATAAACTGGCACGCCAGCTTTATGATTTGGCCCGTTTATCGAAAAACATCCTGAAAGGAAAAGAATTGTCAGATTTTATTGAAAGATCAATGCAAATGATTTAACTTAAGAATTGAATTGGGAATTTATAAAAACTATAATATTCAGAACATCAAGCTGTAATAAACTAATAATTCCATTTGTCAGTAAATGAATTATAAAAATCTAATCCGAATTTGACAGTAAAATCTGCGGTATCAAGGTTATTATCAGAAGTTACGGCATAAACACCAATCCTCAACAATTGGTCTTTAATTCTGAAGATTCGTTCGAGCCCTGCAAACATTTCAGCATGGCTGAAATTATCATCAGGAATAACGAGAGTACCTGCACCTGCTGCAATATCCAGTTTTAAAAGGTTGATAAGTGGAATTTTATCGGTAATTGAACGTTCAAAATGATGAATAACAGCAGCTTTAATATATGTATTCGGAGTTGAAAGAGATGGCCCTAACAATTGAAATGAGTTCAATGGATCAGAAAAGAAATAATGGTCAGAACCTCTAAAATATTTGTATTCCAGTAATCTAAGGTTCTGTTTATTTAAAAAAGAACCCATGTTGAATTCCCACCTGATAGTACCCCATCGTGCAAATCGAAAATCATCCTTTCCATCCAGTTCAACATAATCGAAATTAACTTCACTACCAAATATCGCAGGAATTCCTTTTCGATAGACTATTTTAAAAGTAGGGTATTCATTTTCAAGAATATACTTGCGATTGCCTTTAATATAATACTTTTGCCCAAAACGATACTCAATATTCAACCTGATTTCAAATTTAGTATAAGGATCAAAATCAATTGGTTCATTAATTTTACCGAAAAACAAATCCGACCATTTATCTTGTTTCAGATTTTTAATAGGTGTTTGTCGGGAATACATCGCATTAAGTTCTGCAAATAAACCATTGATAACTTCCATGCGTTGAGAAATACTGATATTCTTTGTCCTTACATAATTGCTCCTGCTGAAAATCTGCTCAAATGAAGCATAATTGTTTACCCACTCATAATAATCGCCAACCCTTATAAATGTTCTGACAAATTTTAACGGATAATAAGTTAGCCCTGCACCCACTTTTGCCTTTACATCATTATTTCTGAAACCATAATCGATAAATTCCTCAGTTTCAAGAAATAAATTATTTTTAAATCGTTGCTGATAAAAACCAGACAAACGATGCCTGTAACCACCAATACCAAAAGGATTAATCTGAGATATAATTCCCTCAATAAAAAACTTATATCCTTTGTAATGGTTGCTATGCCCAATGCCAGTAAAAGGGGTGTACCAACCAATACGATTAAAAGCTGAATCCTGTATATCGAGAAACTCATCGCTTGCATAATACTTTTGAATAGAATCGCTGGTACTTATAAATTCTTTTTCCTCTTCCTTTAAGGTAATACCACGATTATTTGTCCAGAATAGTGAATCTTTATTAAAAGCATCCTCGGCAAACTTTTTAATTTCATTATTTGAAAACTCATCCTTTTCAGAGAAATTTACTTTAAATCCAGTATGGTTAATTCTTGAATTACCCATTACCTGAAAAGCACCATCATCAATCGTATAAAACAATTCTCTTCTGACAGGAAGGAAACATCCATTAATTAATTCGTAATTCTGAATAATTCTGAATTCGCTGGCAATTAGCATGGTACTTTTATCAATCTTCAGATCAACACCTATCAACGCAAATGATGAATCTTCTATAAATAGTGTTCCTTCAAACAATGGTTCAGTTTTGAATAATGGTTTAACAGAAATTTTATAAACCAGTTTTTTTTCTTCATAAAATGAACCTAAAAGCTCATACTTATAATACAATCCTGAATTATATGCCAAAGGTGATAATAGAGGTTTTTGGCAAAGTCCTGAGAACTCAATTTCATTGGCATAAAAGTCAAAAAGACAACTATTTAAATCTTTAAATATCAGGCTGTTATTTTCTTCAAAAGCCTGAATGGGTGCAATAGGTGCTTCACCATACGAAATTTGGGCAGAAATGGTCTGATCAAAAGTTATCTTTTTGTCAGAATAATCATGATATGCCAGAATAAACTCTTTAATGGTATGAGGAGAATAAAAATAGGTTTTCGATAATGACTCAATTAGATTTAACCTGTCTTTAATTTCAGTTTCATGAATTTCACTCATTTTTTTCTTCAGAACACTGTCTGTCATTATCAGTGAATCAGTTTTAGTAAATTTAACTTTTATTTTTTCCAGGGAGGATATCATATATGTTTGACAGGTATAGTTTTTTAGAGCATCAAAATTATCTTTTCGTTTTTCCCTTGCTTTCTGAATAATGCTTTTTGTCAGGTCGCGTTTGTCAGGGGAAATCACTACTTCTTCAGTAGAATATGGCTTTTCGTGAAGTTTAACATTAAATACAATCATTTTCCCTTCCTGCATTAATATCTCTTTTTCGATAGTTTCGTATCCCAGAAAGCTAAATACAATAATATGATTGCCATTTTTTAATTCCATAAAATATCTGCCATTGACATCAGTAACCACACCATAGGTAGTGTTTTTAATCCATACATTAGCATAAGGAATAGCCTCCCCTTTTTCATCAGTAACAGTTCCTTTAAGTATTCCACCAGCATCGGCTACTAATGTACTAATCAGAAAAATAAAAACTAAAAAGATGTTGTGCATATAGTTGTAGTATTTTGAATACAAAATGACGTGATTCTATTAAATTTTGTTACAATTAATGTATCATCCAACTCATTGATTTAATATCAATAATGGGATAGTTATTAAAACCTGATTTCTTGTCTGACAACAAAACTTTATCAGCCAGGTGTTCAAGCTTTGTAAAATCTGGTTTGAGTATTTCATCTGAGAAATTTTTTATCAGGATAAATAAAGAAGGCCTCAAAACATATCTTAAGCTCATTGATTCAGCAATAATAAAACAATCTTTGTCAACTTTTGAATAAAATTCATTAAATGCCTTCTTCATTAGTTTATCATCAGACCTTAGATAAAACGCTTTGTATGCTCCTGATAATATCATCTTTGAGGTATCTTTAATACCAGACAAATCCTTTTCTTCAAATATTTCATAGTCGTTTTCTAATGTTTTCAGATGAGTGCCATGCATTAAATAATCCACATTTCTAATACTTGTGGCCTTTAATCCAATAATTTTAAAATTTTTTGACAATGATTCAATTGTATTGCAAACGAAAGTTGTTTTTCCAACATGGCGATGACTTCCACCAACCAGTAACACATTTGAATAATATTTAATAATGCCCTTTTTCAACAGAGATTTTAATATACGTCTTTAAAAAGAAGTTGCAAATATCACAAAATACTACATCAAATGATTCTGTTTTACAAACTATCAACCTAAAATCCAATTTTCAAAATAAGATACAACCTAATCTTTAAAGACAGAAATGAAATTTTAATTTCTAATGGTATAATTAATGCAAAATTTGAATTCAATTATCTACTTAAATATGAACAATTCAATCTTTTTATTTGATAAACCAACCAATGAAAAAATTACAGAATATAAAGCAGGAACACCTGAAAGAAAAGCCTTGATAGATGAGCTTGAAAGAATGAGCTCAGAGGTTATTGATATTCCGTTAATAATTGATGGGAAAGAAATCAGAACAGGTCAAACAGCAAAAGTTATCATGCCTCACAACCATCGGCATGTATTAGCCAATTATCATCTTGCAAGCGAAAAAGAAATTAATATGGCCATAGAGGCTGCCCTTGCTGCACACGAAATATGGAGTAATATGTCGTGGATTGAGCGTCTTTCAATTAGTTTGAAAATTGCTGAATTATTATCAAAAAAATACAGGCACAGTATTAATGCAGCAACCATGCTCGGACAGAGTAAAAATGCCTATCAGGCTGAAATTGATGCTGCCTGCGAAACCATTGATTTTCTGAGATTTAATGCCTACTACATGAGCGAGATATACAACGATCAACCTGTTTCAGAACGTGGCATTATCAATAGGATAGAATACAGACCACTCGAAGGATTTGTGTTTTCAGTGACGCCTTTTAACTTTACTGCAATAGCATCTAACCTGAATATGGCACCTGCCATAATGGGTAATACGCTGGTTTGGAAACCAGCATCTACCTCAATACTTTCAAATTATTTATTAATGAAAATATACAAAGAGGCAGGTTTACCTGATGGAGTTATTAACTTTATACCAGGCAGTGGTTCACTTATTGGCAAAATAGTTATGCAACACAAAGAACTTGCAGGCATTCATTTCACAGGTTCCAACGCTACATTCAACCAATTGTGGAAAGCATCAGCAGAAAACTTAACAAACTATCGTTCATATCCAAAAATTGTTGGTGAAACCGGTGGAAAAGACTTTATTTTTGTTCATTCTTCAGCAGGAATCAATGAAGTTGCCACAGCAATAGTGCGTGGAGCTTATGAATATCAGGGACAAAAATGCTCAGCAGCCTCACGTGCTTATATTCCACAATCATTATGGCCGGGTATTAAAGATAAGATTGGTGAAATGCTTAATGAAATATCTGTTGGTGATGTCAGAGAATTTGGCAATTTTATGAACGCTGTCATCGATGAAGCCTCATTCGACAATTGTATGAACTATATCAACTTTGCTAAACAATCCTCTGAAGCAGAAATTATTTTTGGTGGTACTGGTGACAAATCAACAGGTTACTTTGTGCAGCCAACAATTATACTGACTACTAATCCTCATTTTAAATCAATGGAAGAGGAAATCTTCGGCCCAATAATGACCATTTATGTTTATCCTGACAATAAGTTTGAAGAAACATTAAAAATATGCGATCAAACTTCACCTTACGGGCTTACAGGTTCAGTTTTCTCAAAAGACAGAAATGCTATGATAACTGCTTGCAGGATATTGCGCTATGCCGCAGGAAATTTTTATTATAACGATAAACCTACTGGTGCTGTGGTAGGACAGCAGCCATTTGGAGGAGCTCGTGCATCAGGTACAAACGATAAAGCTGGTAGTCATCTTAACCTGCTTAGATGGACCAATCCCAGAACAATCAAAGAAACGCTTATTTCACCAACAGATTTCAAATATCCATTCATGAAAGAAGGTCGTTGCGGTGAAAGAAAAGTATGATGATAAATTTATTGCATAAATAATTTAAAAATTAGCTTTGCACACATTTTGCAAAAATTAACCAAAAAATAAAAAATCATGAGTTATCTAATATTAATGATTATTATCCTAATACCAAGTATAATAGTAAGTACACGATTTAAACGAAAAATTAAAAAATTTTCACAAATACCAATATCTTCAGGTTTAAGTGGTCGTGAAGTTGCTGAAAAAATGCTCATGGACCATGGTATCACAGATGTACAAATTTCAATAGCATCAGGCATATTATCTGATCATTACAATCCTCAGACAAAAACTGTAAGTCTGAGTAAGGAAGTTTATCATGGACGTAATGTAGCCAGCGCAGCCATTGCAGCACATGAATGTGGGCATGCTGTTCAACATGCTACTCAATATAGCTTTTTGCAATTCAGGTCAGCTCTTGTTCCTGTTGTTTCATTCAGTTCGAATATCATTACATGGGTAATTCTTGCAGGAATTATTCTTATCAATTCTTTTCCACAGATTATGCTCGCAGGTATTGTATTATTTGCACTTACTACATTATTCAGTTTTATTACTTTGCCTGTTGAGTTTAATGCATCATCAAGAGCTGTGGAATGGCTTGGAAGTTCATACATTGTCAATTCACAGCAGGAAGCAGCTGTAAAAGATGGACTAAGATGGGCTGCAATGACCTATGTAGTTGCTGCTTTGGGCTCTTTAGCTACCTTAATATATTATATTATGATTTTCCTTGGCAACAGAGATTAGTCCCATTTCTCTGAATTTAATTGCTCGAAACGTTCAGTTACTTTCCTGTAAATTATTTCAAGTATATAAGGGTTTTCAAGGTAAAAATTTATACTCTTAATATATTTTTCCTTGCTAATCCCATATTTTTGAAAAATAGCAAAATAATAGTCATTAATATAGATATCAAGACTATCGCCATAAAAACCTTTGTGCTCAAGACCTGATTCAGCAATATGCAAATCACATAAAATATCAACCATCTTGTCAGGTTTGATTATTCCAGGAGGTGTTTTATCAGATAAACGCTTTTCAGCACAGGAAAACAATAAGAAAAAAATACACATGACTGCTGCATATCTGAATTTAACTTTAATGCCTCTCATACTCTTTTGTTTTCCAATGCAAAACTTAAATAAATTTTCCAAACTACAAATTATTTTTACTTTAGAAGTATGATATAAATGTAATTTAATGAATTTAGATGCTTATTTCAGAATAAAGGAAGAAATTGGCAACAGTGTTAAGCTGGTTGCGGTATCAAAAAAACAGGATATAGAAAAAATAAAATTGTTGATAGATAATGGTCAGTATTATTTTGGGGAGAACTATGTTCAGGAACTTGTTAAGAGATATGAATCTATTCAACATTCAGAAGTTGAATGGCACATGATAGGTCATCTGCAAAGCAACAAAGTCAAATCTATTGCTCCCTTTATTAGCTATATTCAAAGTATTGACAGTTTTAATCTGCTGAAAATGGTTAATAAAGAGGCTAGTAAACACAATCGCATTATTTCAGTTTTATTACAAATTTATATCGCCACTGAAGAAAGCAAGTTTGGAATGAATAAGCTGGAGTGTATTAATCTGCTTGAAAATAATGAATTATCGTCATTTTTAAATATCAGGATTATGGGATTGATGGGTATGGCATCTTTCACTGATGATCATACTATTGTAAGAAAAGAATTCAAAGCTTTGAAACAGTTATTCGACTATCTGAAATCCAATTATTTTAATAACAATAAGGATTTTTATACCCTTTCAATGGGTATGTCAGACGATTATAAAATTGCCATTGATGAAGGCAGTAACCTGATTCGCATAGGAACACTTATATTTGGTAAAAGGGTTTACTGATTTTTATTATAATCTTTCAGATTTTAAAATTGAAAAAAAAAGCCCATGAGGTTTTCATAGGCTTTTTTAAAGAGTGTGTTAAAATATCTATTTGATGATTACTTTTCCAGTCTTTAACAGTTTGGCGTCTTCCGATAAAACTGTAATAAGATAAAATCCGGCTCCAAAAGCATTCATATTAATGGAGATAAATTTATCAACTTCACTTATGGTAAGGATTTTTTTCCCTGTCATATCAAAAACACTTACTGTTGAATTTCCTTCAAAAGGATTAGTAATGATAAATGTTCCTGAAGATGGATTCGGGTAAATGACTACATCTTCCATCCCTGCTTCATTCATAGCACCTGGCTGATGTAATTCAATGTCACTGATAAAACGAGGATTAATTTGATAACCATCTAAAAATGGTGCAGTTGAGTTGCTTGAAAATTGCCCGCCAATGCCAATTAAGTCAAAAGAAGTGTCAATAATATTTTTATTAAACACTTCACTAAGGTCGTCTATTCTGATGATAAAAGTATCGTTACCACTTTTTGCCCTGATATTTATTCCACTTGCAAGATTGGAAGTAGTATCAACAATGCTAAGGTTTTTAATCTTAACTAAAATATTTTCTGTTGTTTCATCAAGTTTAGTTACGACCTTTGGAGTTGGAAGTGCCTGATTTGAGTCGAGTAAAACAATCGAGTCGGCCAAAAGTTCCAACAAACCACGATATTGGGCAACCTTACCAACTACCCTGATTTTATCTCCTAAGCGTGCTTTATACTTCAATCCTGCACTTGAGTACTGAAATACATTGATACCACCGGTGGCATCATCCATCCAGAATTGTTGATTAGATGCATGAAAATTTTGTGAATACACTATACCTGTCAATCTGCAATTTACATTAAGTGAATCGGCTACACCTGATGCATTAACAGTGTTGATTTGATTAATTTTATAGGAAAGAATTGGTTTGGGCCATTCTTCATTTGCAGCATTAGGTGTTGGTTTTGCAAATTTAAAATTTCCTGTTCCATTAGGAATACGTGCAAATGTAGTATCATCTTTCTGCACATTAAATTTAACATAATCAGAAACTTTCAGGTCTGATCCTGTAACAAGAATTTCTTCTCCTTGTTTTTTCAAACCAAAATTTGCTTCTAACGTTTTTGTGCCGGCACTTGAATTAGCCCATACAATAATATAACCACCAGCTTTTATAATTGTATCAGGAAATTTCCATTTGAGTGGAACAAGGGTATCATTACTTAAATAAAAATTATTTAAAGAAAGTGCTGTACTACCCGGATTATAAAGCTCAATCCAATCTTCAGTAGCACTACCATTGGCAAGAAACTCATTGATAACAACTTTAGCAGGTGCAGGATGAATATTAATATCGCAAATACAGCGTGGAAATAACTGATAAGATGAAAAATAGGGTGATGAAGCATCAAACTGAGCACCTACTCCTGACATATCAAAAGTGCCGGTTGGGGCAGGTGTACCCTGTAAACTGCAAGTGCCGAAAATTCTAAGTTGGAAAGTATCTTTTCCATTTGTTACATCAACATTTTTTGTACTTCCTACTGTAGCAGGCCATTGTGATGGAGTAATCAATCGTAGGTTTTTGAGTGTAACAATTTCAGATTCTGTGGTTTCATCGAGTTTGGTAACTGTAACCGGAATACGAGTTTGTTTGAGCGAGTCTAAAACAACCAGTGAATCAATGGCTATTTCTGTTAATCCATTATAAAAGGCAATTTTTCCAATTACCCTGATAGAGTCACCTGGTTTTGGTGTGTATGCTGGTGTAACATTTGTCGATTTGAAAACATTTATTCCTCCAGTTCCGTCATGCAGGAAAAAGTTTAATTGTGTTGAAGTAGTTGATTTTAAATTACCACTTTGAACAATTCCATTAAGTTTACAGACAACATTTATTGAATCAGGATTGCCTGTAGCATTGTTGGTAGTAACCTGACCAATATTGTATGTCGGTGACTGAGGTATCGTACCATATTTTACTTTAAAACTCTGAGATTTTTTCATTGTGTTGTGATTGTAACAAGTATCTTTTATTTTATCAATTGTTAAAGTTTTTTCAATACCTGGTGATAAAGCAGTTGTTAGTTTAAGTGTAACTGTATCTTTTGTAGCACTTAAAGATGCTGTATTGATAGTTCCTAATCCTGTATAATTTGCAATGTTTTCTGCACTGGTATCAACAGCTTCAGAAAATACAACTTTAACACTGGAAAGACTAACAGCAAAGGCTGTTGTTACCCCTGGAGCAACAGTATCATCTGAAATACCTTCACCATCAACATTGACACCAATTGAATCTCCTCCGCCTTTCAGAAATAAATAATTGCTGTAACTGCCAAATTTTGATGGTGAAAACACAACATAAACATTTTTTGATGACAAGTTGCCAGCTGAATATGAAGTGGTCAGAAAAGTATCGGAAAAAGCTGAACCACTGGTAAATGAAATTTTATAACCTGGTTTTGTATAGATAACCACAGTGCCAGAGGCAGGATAAAGGTTTGATCCTGAAATAGTTAAAACTTGTTCTGCTGAAGTGTCAGCAATAATTACTTTTCCAAAATTATTTAAACTGCCCGCAGATAATTTAGGTGAAGAAGAAGAAATTATTATTTTATATCCACCCTTTATCAAAGGGTCACTTCCTTTTTTGGTTCCTGCTATAAAAATATTTGAAAAATACGTAGAATCGCAGAAAATTGTATCACCAAGTGTTGCAGTAGCCGATATGTCTGCTGTTATAAAAAAATATGCCTGACTCCCCTTGACAATTTTAAATCCTGGTTTAAACATAACTGTATTAGGTCCAGTTGCAACAACTGAATCAAGAAGACTATCGGCTGATGAAAAACTATTATCGCTGCTATACCAGAAACGAAAGCCATAGCTTGCTATATCAGATGCAGAAAAAGAACCAGCTAATTTTACTTTTATAGAATCAAGTTTTGAATCATCACCTGTTGCAGCAATATCAAACATGTAAATGGGGTTATTTGTGCTGCCCTGATAAATATTACCATCAGTTATTGAACCAGACGTTATGGTAGATATTGGTGCAAGAGTAATTCCTGTTAGAATATCGTTGACAGTTGAGGTAGAAGATAATGAAACCTGAGATCCTGTGCGGTTTGTTATCCAGGTGCTGGTCAGGAAATTGTAGGTACCCGTCAATTTTATAAATGTGTTGCTGGTGGCATCCGGGAAAAAATAGGTATTTGTACCATTTCCAAAAGTACCCTGTGAATTGGAATACCTGTCGTTGTCAGGAACAGTATAACCACCGGTAGAAGGTTTAGCACCGCCAACACTTGTACCATAAAAAATGGCATCAACAGGAACTGTAGTATTTGTCAGAGTTGAAATTTTACCTGAAAAAACAGCAACACCATCTGAAGTACCACCATTACCAAACACCCCGGTAGTAGAATTTCCTGTACCCAGACCATCGTCCCCACCTGAACTAACATTATTAATTGTTCTAACCCATTTGAGAGAACTGATACTTGTACTGCCTGATCCGGAAATTCTTTGTCCTGAACCACCTACATAAAAAACATCACCCAAAGCAACAGTGCCCGATGTAATATTGAAACCATAAGTGAGCGTGCCACCTGTCACCCATCCATTGGCATTGGCTGTTCCATTATTACATACAACTACCGAATAAGGTGTACTCGAAAAATCGATTGATTGTGTAGCAATGAGCTGCACATACTCATAATTTGAGTCGGTACCACCAGGATTCGCCATTACTCCTGATATAATAATCTGGGCATTCAAAGAAACAACAAATCCTGAAAATAATATTACCAGAAACAAGATTTTTTTAAAAACTTTACTCATATTAATTATTAATTTAATTTTTGTAAACAAACAAATGAATAGATTTTTTAAACTCAAATGAGTTCCATTAGCAAATGTAATGAATAATAAAAATTTTCTGTATATTCAATATTAATTTTTTGTATTGATTTATTAGTTTTTAAAAATCAATAAAAATGTAACAAAATTGGTTTTCCTCAAAAATAAAAAATAGTAATTTGAAAAAAACAATAGATTAGTATTCCAGAGGTTAAGTGTTGTGAATGATTATTTTCTGAATTCAATTTTATAATCCCTTTCTTCCTGAATACGTGATTTCAGGCGTAGTGCTGAAAGTCCTAATAATAGAGACAGAAATGCAAGTATTCCAAAAACAATTTTATATCCCTGAACACTATTATGATAAGAAGAAGTAAAAGAACCTATTAACGCTGAAGCAATGAGTTGCCCAACACTAATCAAAATAGTTAATATACCCTGTGAAGAAGCTCTTTCAGTGGCATTTACTTCATTAAGCATAATATATCGTAGTGAAGAACCTGCCAATACTGCCAAACCCATACCTAATAGAATACCTGCAGTGTAATAAACAAATTTTGTCAGCAGAACAAGATTTAACAAAGACATGCCAGCAAACATAAGAAATAATGCCACTACAATTACCATCTTTGAACCAACTTTATCAATCAGTCGTCCCGAAACAGGTGATGTTATTGCCATAATAAATACGGTAGGTAGCAACATAAAACTTGCAGTAGATGGCAACACATCGAAAACTTTTACTGTTAAATTGGGAATGAATACAAAAGTGGCCTGATAAAGCCCTGTTCCCAAAGCTAAAAAGCCAACTATGCGTACCTGTTTTGAATTAAAAAGTGTTAATTTAAAAATTGGCATTTTTGCTTTATACTCATTGATAAGAAATACAGCGAACAGAAAAATGGATATTCCAAGCATTCCGAATACCTTAAAATTCAAAAAGCTAACAACAAAATCTTTTGAATCAATACTATTTATTCCAAAAGTAAAAGTACCTAACACAAGTCCAAGTAAAACAATACCTTTCCAGTCAATTGAGACTTGAAGATTATCTAATTTACCAGGCAAAAGTTTCCAACTTCCAAATATGATAAAGCCAACTAAAGGAACATTTAAAAGGAATAAAGAATTCCATTTAAAAAATGTCAGCATAACTCCAGCAATAACAGGTCCTATAAGAAACGCAATACCGAATACCATTCCTATCAAACCAAGTGCACGACCACGTTTTTCAGGTGGGAAAATATCACCGACAACAGCTGATGCAACGGGGAAAATACCGCTGGCACCAAACCCTTGAATTGCTCTACCCAGCAATAAAATATTAATATTGTCAGCAAAAGAAACAATTACCGATCCTATACCAAAAATACCTACAGCTATAATATAAAAAATTTTACGACCATAAATATCAGATAAGCGTGCAAACAGTGATATTCCCATCAGGCTGAATAAAATATAAATAGAAAAAATCCATGAAACATTTTGTTCATTTAACTTTAATGACTGATTAATTGAAGGAATAGCCGGACCAACAATTGAAATATCGAGTGCAGCCATCAGCACACCAACAAATAGTAACCCTAATATTAGCTTGTTTCTTTTATTCATATATTTTTTTCAGGCTCAAATTTTTTTCAACTATTATACCAATTTGATATTTTTTTCAATAGAATAATAATTTATAATTTACAACTAAAAATGTTGAAATAAAACTCTCAACTTTATTTGATCAGGATATTATCTTTGCATATTAAACTAAATTTTAAAACAATGAAGAATTTATATTTTATTATCATTGCAATTGCAACACTAACACTAAGTTCATGTTTCTCAGATTATCTTTATGTTACAGTAGATGAACCAAATGTACCAACTGAGTATAGCGGACGTCCTGTAGATGTTCAGGGAACAGTATATGTTTCAAGTAGAAATGTCACATTCCGAGTTTGGGATTCAGGAACCATTGATGACGACAATGTAACCTTGATAGTGAATGGTGTTACAATTCTTTCCAATTACACATTAACAGGTGACAAAAAAGAAATTTCTTACACTTTGAGCAATTATGGTTATAATTACATTTTATTATTTGCAAATAATGAAGGAACTATTTCACCAAATACTTGTGCAGTTTCAATTGATGATGGCACTGGTGAGCAAACATTAACATTATCTGCAAACCTTTCGACCAATGGAGCTTATAGCATCTATGTTGAATAGAAGCTAAATCAATTATTGAGGCATCAATGATTACAGGGATTATATTCGCACTGCGAAGGGTAATATTACTATTATTATTATTATATTCAGTTCATCTGGCTTTCAGCCAGTCTGATATTCAGAATTATCCAATAATATCAAATTCAGACTCATTAAAAAGTGTACCTTTAAATGAATCTGCATATCATTCAACAAGTAGTTACTTACAACCACTACCTCGATTTTTTTATACAAACTTTGTAATGTTAACTTCAAGTATTGCAGGACATTTATATCTCTATATGCGGACAACCGATCAGGATTGGGCAAGTAAAATCTCGTGGAAGCATATTGAACAAACTTTTACATTACCACCTCAAATGGAAGAAGACCATTGGACATTCAATTACTTAGTTCATCCCTACATGGGTTCACTCACTTATCTGGCCAGCAGAAACAGAGGTGGCAAGCCAGCTCCTTCATTATTTTTTTCTACAATAAACTCAGCCATGTATGAATATTTTGTTGCAAGTTCGATACAACGTCCCAGTTTAAATGACATGATTATTACACCATTGGCAGGGATGCTGCTCGGTGAAGGATTATTTGCTATTAAAAAACAGCTTTTACGTGATAGTTACCTCAATATATACGAAAAATGTCTGATTACCATCATAGACCCCTATGAATTGCTCCGCAATAAATTCAGCTTTCACCGTTTGATTTATCAGTATAAAACCAAAAGTATCTAATGGTACTTAACTATATTTGGATCGGCTTTTTTATTGTTGCTTTTTTTGTAGGTGTTATAAAAGTACTATTTACAGGAAATACACTGATTTTCTCAGAAATGATGAACAGCGCCTTTGCCATGGCAAAAACAGGCTTTGAGTTATCAATAGGACTTACAGGTATCATGACATTTTGGTTAGGAATTATGAAAATCGGGGAAAAAGGAGGGGCAATAAACATTTTAGCCAAAATAGTAAGTCCATTCTTCAGTAAATTGTTCCCTGAACTACCTAAAAAACATCCGGTACATGGCTCAATACTCATGAATTTAACTGCTAATATGCTGGGTCTTGCTGATGCTGCTACACCACTTGGCTTAAAGGCAATGAATGAATTGCAGGAGTTGAATACCAATAAAGAGGTAGCCTCCAATTCACAAATAATGTTTATGGTCTTAAATGCGTCTGGACTAACATTAATACCAATCACAATAATAGTTTTCAGAGCTCAGTTTGGTGCTGCCAATCCCGCTGACATTTTTGTTCCGATATTGATAACTACTTTCTCTGCAATTACTACAGGTATTATTACTGTATCCATAATACAGAAGATAAATCTTTTTAATAAAGTAATACTTGCCTATATTGGCACTTTTATTATTTTAATTAGTGCATTATTGTATTATTTTAGCACACTTTCGCAGGAACAAATTAGTAAAATATCTGCCTTAACAAGCAATTTTATATTGTTCTCAATAATAATTACATTCTTATTATTAGCATTAAGAAAACGAATTAATATTTATGAGTCATTTATTGATGGTGCAAAAGAAGGATTTAATGTAGCTATAAAAATTATACCATATCTGATAGCCATTCTTGTTGGAATTGGGGTTTTCAGAGCATCAGGTGCACTTGATTATTTAACAGATGGTATTGGTTGGTGTTTTGCACTTTTTGGATTAAATACCGACTTTGTTGATGCAATTCCAGTAGCAATAATGAAACCTTTGAGTGGAAGTGGGGCAAGAGGAATGATGCTCGAAAATCTTAAGGTCTTTGGTGCTGATTCGTTTGTAGGCAGGCTTTCATGTATTTTTCAGGGAACATCTGATACCACTTTTTACATCATTGCCTTGTATTTTGGTTCAATTGGTATAAAAAGAACCAGATATGCCATTGGCGCTGGTCTAACAGCAGACTTCATAGGTATGATAGTGGCTGTGGTTATAGCCTACTTGTTCTTTCACTAAAGTTTTGCTCTGTATTATAACTTATTTTTTTTGATCATATAAAAAATATTACTTTTGAACTTCTTTTTATACCCTAAAATTCCAAAATAATTCCAGGAATAACAAATATTCCAAAAAATTGTTTCATAAAAAAATTTCTTTAAAATGGTTACCTATAAAATGCTTCACGAAATGACCAAAAATGAGGTCAATGAATTTGCTAAAAAATTTGGTGTCACTTATTATACAAGACTTAAAAAAGAGGAAGTAATTGAAAAGATATTAATAAATCAGGAGGCTCTTCAAATACAAAACAAAGAACTTGACGATGTAGCCATTAAAATTGATTCTGAACCAGAACCAGTTATAACTGAAGGACTTTCGAAAGAAGAAGAGATTAACAGATTTATTGACTCAGAGCTTCGTTCCGGAAAAATAGATGATACTGTGACAGAAGATGATGAAATATTAGAAAATGTTGAAGATGAAGAAGAAAGTATAGCTGTGGAAACAGAAATAGAACCTGAAACAGAAGTAAAAGCAAAATTTCAGCGACCACAACAAAAACCATATTATAATTTTGATGGCTTACTTGAAAATGAAGGTGTTTTGGAAATAATGCCTGAAGGTTATGGCTTTCTGCGATCTCCGGATTTCGATTACATGGCTTCACCTGATGACATTTATGTTTCCCCATCACAAATAAAACTTTTCAGCCTCAAAGTTGGAGACACACTAAGGGGTACTATCAGGCCACCAAAAGAAGGTGAAAAATATTTTGCACTGATACGATTAGACAGTGTAAATGGTTTGGATCCTATAAAAGCTCGTGACAGAGTACCATTTGAACATCTCACTCCACTTTTCCCTAATGAAAAATTTGATATAACAAGTAATACAAAATCGCTTTCCACACGTATCATTGATTTGTTTTCTCCAATTGGAAAAGGACAAAGAGGATTAATTGTTTCGCAGCCAAAATCTGGCAAAACAGTGCTGCTCCAGGAAATAGCAAATGCCATTGTTAAAAATCATCCTGAAGTTTATATGATTGTACTTCTGATAGATGAACGTCCTGAAGAAGTAACAGATATGGCTCGTAGTGTGAATGCTGAAGTAATATCTTCAACATTTGATGAACCTGCCGAAAAACATGTTAAAATTGCTAACCTTGTTTTGGAAAAAGCAAAAAGAATGGTCGAATCAGGTTTGGATGTTGTAATATTGCTTGATTCAATCACCCGTCTTGCACGTGCATATAATACAGTTGCACCAGCATCAGGAAAAGTATTATCAGGAGGTGTTGAATCTAATGCATTACACAAACCCAAGAAATTTTTTGGTGCTGCTCGAAAAGTAGAAGGAGGTGGGAGCCTCACAATTCTTGCAACAGCACTTATCGACACAGGCTCAAGAATGGATGAAGTAATTTTTGAAGAATTTAAAGGTACTGGCAATATGGAACTTCAGCTTGACAGAAAACTCTCAAATAAACGTATTTATCCGGCAATTGATGTTCCTGCATCGAGTACAAGAAGGGAAGAACTTATAATTGAGAAAAATATATTACAACGCTTGTGGATATTAAGGAAATATCTTTCCGACATGAACCCTGAAGAAGCGATGCTTTTCCTGCAGGAAAGGTTGAAAACAACAAAAAGCAATGAAGAGTTTTTAATTACCATGAACAGTTAAAAATTTAGATAAATGCCTGATGATAAAACAATTGTTGTTGTTAGTAACAATCAGAAAATTAAAAATGAAACCGATATTTATACTGCATTATTAAATGAAGGATTAGATCTTTTGCACATTAGGAAATATGGCTATCCCGAAGAAAGTATCAGAAGATTGATAGAAAAAATACCTGCAGAATTTCATAAAAAACTGGTATTGCATTCACATTATCATCTTGCAAAAGAAATGAATCTGGGAGGAATACATATTACCCGAAAAATTCGTAAAAACCTTCTTTTTATGAATTTGGGCATTAGAAAGTATATAAACAATTCTAATCTATCATTAAGCACCTCTTATCATAGTACAAGAAAGATTCAGAATAGTTCTACCTTTTACACCTACTTCTTTTTAAATTCATTGTTTGGGAGCATCCTTGAAGGTGGCAAACATGCCTATCAGGAACCTGAAAAATTGAGGGAATTTCTGTTGTCGAATTCAAGAAAAGTTGTTGCTCTGGGTGGCATTGATTTGATCAATATTGAACAGGTAAAAGAAATAGGCTTTCATGCTATTGGTTTTCACGGGGCAATCTGGGGGTTTGATAATCCACTTGAAAGATTTATTAATCTGCGAGATAAATTCCTCGGAAAATAATAAAAAATAATTTTACATTTGCAGTGCTTTTTGGGGTGCTCATTATTATGGGCTGAGAAAATACCCATTGAACCTGATCCAGGTAATGCTGGCGTAGGAAAATGGATAAAAGTTTATAATAAAGCAACTCCTTTAAACATTAAAAGTTCAGACATGAAAAAAGTTGCTTTATTGCTATCATCGATTTTATTACCATTTATTTCTTTTTGTCAATTTTATATTAAAGGACAAATTCTCAATGCAGAAAATAAGCAAACAATCACTGGTGCTTCAGTGATTATTGAAAACACTTTCATAGGCTCAGTTACCAATTCTTCTGGTAACTTCAGTCTAGGTCCTTTAAAAAGTGGTAAATATACCATTATTGTTAAAATTATTGGTTTTAATGATTTTACCGATACAATTTATTTAAAAAAAGATATTTCAGTTGTTTACAATCTTATACCAAAAGCTATCATGCAGGATGAGGTTATAATTAATGCCACAAGGGCATCAGAAAATATTCCTTCCACATATCAAATCATTGATAAAATAGAAATTGAAAAAAATAATTTTGGACAAGACCTCCCCTATCTTCTTGAGCAAAGCCCATCAATTGTTACCACTTCCGATGCAGGAGCAGGTATTGGTTATACAAGTTTACGATTACGTGGCAGCGATTTGTACCGAATAAATGTAACATTAAATGGAATACCTGTTAATGATGCTGAATCGCAAGGCGTTTTTTGGGTTGACCTGCCCGACCTTGCCTCTTCCGTTGATGATATTCAAATACAACGTGGTGTTGGCACTTCCACCAATGGTGGAGCTACCTTTGGAGGAAGCATCAATATAAAAACACATAGTCTGAAAGAAAAACCCTATGCTGTTTATAATGGTTCTTTTGGCTCTTTTAACACAATAAAAAACAGTTTCTCAATAGGAACCGGACTAATTGATCAACATTTTTCATTCGACTTTAAATTATCTAAACTGAATTCTGATGGATTTATTGACAGAGCTTTTACCGATATGAGTTCCTTCGATATTTGTGCAGCATATTATAAAAAAAACAGCATAATTAAATTTATTGCCTTGCATGGAAAGGAAAAAACGTACCAGGCATGGAATGGCGTTCCGTCTTATATTATTGACACAAATAGAACATTTAATGGTTTTACCTATGAAAATCAAACTGATAATTACACTCAATCGAATTTTCAATTGCATTATTCTAATATATTAAAAAACAAGCTAAAACTAAATTTTTCCACACATTATACACGCGGTGATGGATATTATGAAGAATTCCAGGATGTTAACAATCCATGGGGTGCTACCAGTTTTTCAAGCTATGGATTACCAAATTTTGTTTTGGGGAACGATACCATCACAAATTCTGACCTAATCAGGCAGAAATGGCTATCTAACGATTTCTTTGGTGTTGTCAGCTCATTCATTTATTCAATAAAAAAATTTGATTTCATCATCGGTAGTGGTTGGAATAAGTACATTGGTGAGCACTTTGGAGAAATAATCTGGGCTAAATATTATCCTGCACCAGCACCAAACTTTCAATGGTATAAAAATACAGGCAATAAATCAGATTTTAATGCTTACATGAAAGTAAACCTGAAACAAAGTGAAAAAATATTATTTTTTTCTGATCTTCAATTTCGCAGAGTAATGTTCGGGATGACCGGCACTGAAGATGGTTTTGGTGATATCTCTTCAATTCAGAAACCCTTCAATTTTATTAATCCCAAAATTGGGTTTGTAATTAAGCCAAAAGAAGGCCAGCAAGGGTATTTTTCATTTGCTATCAGTCATCGTGAACCAAACAGAAACAATTATGTAGATGCAACGAATAATCCAGTAAAACCCGATCGTGAAATTCTCTATGATTTTGAAACAGGTATTTCAATAAAAACATCAAAATTCTACATCAATCCCAACATTTTTCTGATGTTGTATAAAGATCAACTGGTATTCACAGGTGAATTGAATGATGTTGGGTATCCCATAATGAGCAATGTAAACAAAAGCTTCAGGGAAGGCATCGAAATTTCTTATGGAATGTATATTTTGAGTAATTTAAAATGGGATATTAACTTTGCATATAGCTTAAATAAAATTGTTGATTTCATAGAATATGTCAGCAATTATGATTCAAACTGGAATTGGCTTGGGTACAAAACAATTGAAAGAGGTAGCCGCAATATCTCTTTTTCACCGGCAATTGTTTCTTCAAGCCAGATATGCTGGAATATCACTGAAAGATTTGAATTTTATTTGACTGCAAAATACATAGGAAAGCAATACATTGACAACACAGGTTTAGATGATCATATTTTAGTGCCATATCTTATAAATAATATCAATCTTAACTGGAATTTGTTGAGTAAAAAATCGTATGAAATAGACCTGAACTTATTAATTAATAATTTGTTCAATATTAAATACGAATCCAATGCATGGATTTCAAGTTATTTGTTCAACAACCAATATATTTCTGAAATTAGTTATTATCCACAGGCAGGAAGAAATTTTCTTGTCAATATAAGAATTAGTTTTAGTGAATAATAAAGTGTTAGCTGTGTTTGAGTAAAAGACAGGATGTGCTTTGATTGTTTGAAATATTTAGATGAAGGATATTTAATTTTAATAATAAAATGGTATAGTTAACAAGTCGTTGGAAGAAAAAATCAAAGAATTAAGATATTCTGCTTTCTGTCTTTTTCAATCTACTTTAACCCACCTCATACCAGAGCTTTGTTTATCTTTTCAACAGCAATATTAAACCGATGATGGTAATCACCATATATAATTGTATAATTAATATTCCTGTTTTTCAGTTCATTTTCAAATAAATCAAAAAAATATTTTCCAGTATTAGGATTTTCCCTTAAAGGATCATACTCCCAGGGAATATCTGCATCACACAATAAATAAATATCGTATATCCGTTCGGTAAGTTTTGTCTCGAGCCAGGCAGGCATCCTTCCAAACTTATGTTGCATCCAGATTTTTATGACTAGCAGTTCGGTATCGGTTATCAGTACATCAGGATTGGTTTTGATGATTTCGTCTTCCTGCTGCATTTGTTTTAAAGCTATCAACTCAACATCCTCATATGTATAAGATCTATTAAGATTTTCCAGATAAATGCGAGCATACTCAGCTACCATGGGACAGTTAAAATGTAATGAAAGCGACTTGCAAAGCATTGATTTCCCTGTTGATTCGGGTCCGGTAACAGCCACCCTAATCATTTTTCAATATTTTTAAAATCATTTATCCATTTTTTCAAGCCATAAATGGCCAGTATGGTAAAAATTAAATACAAGGCTGCAAAACCATAAAGTTGCTTGTAAAAGAAAATTCCTGAACAAATGAGGTCAATGAGAATCCATACTATCCAGTTTTCAATAATTTTTCGTGCCATCAAAAAAGTACCAATCACACCCCATGAAAATGAAGCAGCATCCCAGTAAGGCAAGGCCGCATCGGTAAAATTCTGAAAAATATATCCTAATAAAGCATTTGAACTTATTCCTATTAATATATAAAAGCTAATATGGGTGTATTTGATACGTGTAACCAAAGCTTCCTGATGCTGTTCGCCCCCTTTGAGCCAAAAATAAAACCCATAAACCGCCATTACAAAGTAAAAAATCTGTAATAGAGCATCTAGATATAATTTTGACTGATAAAAAACTATTGCCGACAACACTACATTTATAATAGCAACAGGCCAGCACCATATCACCTGTCGGGCTGTCAGGAAAACACCAACCACACCTGCCACTACAGCACTTAACTCAAGATAATTATCACTGATATAATTTAAAATAGCACTCAAAATTCACAAATTAACTCTGCAAATCAGCATTAATAATTTTCATCACAAAAACAGAATGAGGATTTTTAAACGCTGTTTCAATTTCAATAGTTAAAGCGTTCATGACAATACTAAATTCCCCAAAAACCTGAGTACTCATACCATTTGTAATCACTTTTAATGCAGGATAAGCATTCAGTCTGTCAATAAATGACCTGATTGATGGAACAAACTCATCTTTAAGCGGATAGTAACTTATTTCTATTGAAGTATTCATAAATTATTGGATTTAAATCAAAGCAAAATTATAGGAAAATCAACAAGAATAGAATAAAATATAAATAAAACAAAAAAAAAAACAAAATGTAAATAAAAAATATTGCACTACTAAGTAATTTTTTATTAATATTGCATGCTAAGAAACAATATCCATTTTGTTTCACAATTATTTAATGATCATGATTTAACTTTATTTATGAAGGTAAAGCTATATGGAACAAGAGGTTCTGTGCCGGTATTTAATCCTCATTCAGTACGTTATGGTGGCAATACAACCTGCCTGCGTATATATAGTGATCACATAGCCGACAATTGTGCCTTAGTCATTGATGCTGGTAGCGGAATTATTCCAATGGGTGATGAACTACTGAAAGAAACAAAAGGTCAATTAAAGGAAGTTACCCTCTTGTTTACACACTGGCACAACGATCACACATTAGGTTTGTTTCTTTCACCTATTACGTTTATTAAAACGGTAAAAATGAGACTTTTAGGTCCAAATGAAAATAATATTGGCCCTAAAGAGATGATGGAAGATATGATGAGACCACCATATTTTCCAATTGATGTACGTGAAGTAAGAAGTAAATTTGAATATTACGACATTTCCATGCCGCAGGCTCAAGTATTGTTGATCCATAAAAAAGGCATGTCAATATTAGATCTTGATGTTTATGAAAGAATTGAACTTAACAGTGAACTGATAGAAATAAATGAAGACCTATATCCATTGTCTGAGTTTCTGGTAGTAAAAATGCATCGGGCAAAACATCCTGATAAAACTATTTCTTATCGTTTTGAAGATAAATCAACAGGGAAAGTATTTGTTTTTCTTACCGACAATGAAAATGAAGATGGTTTTTCAGGACATCTTAAAAAACATGTTATGAATGCCGACCTTTTGGTCATTGACTCGCAATATACAAGAGAAAAATACAATAGTTCTACCGTAGGATTTGGACATGGCACGCCAGATTACGCTGTAAGATTATCAGAATTTTGTAATATTAAAAAACTTGGGTTGACACACCATGATCCAATGTCGGAAGACAAAGATATTGACACAATATTAGATGAAGCAATAAGATCGAAAAGCGAGAACTCTAATCTTGAAATTTTTGCCTGTGCCGATTATTTGGAGGTTGAAGTTTAATATTATAATATCAGATACTTATTGCATGGTAAGCCAGTTTTGAAGCTATTTGTTCGGCTGATTTTTTTCTGTTGGCTTCACCCCTGCCTTTTTCAATACCATTAATATTTATTACAACCTTAAATATTTGTGCACCATCAACATTTGTTTCTGATATATCGAACTTAATATTCATTCTTTTTTGCTGGCACAACTCCAGTAAACGACCTTTATAATTATATTCAATTGTTTCAAAATCAGTTTTATAAAAGAATGGTGAAATTATATTATTTCTGACTATTTTTTCTGTAATAGAATAACCTTTATCAGAAAAAACAGCACCAATAAAAGCTTCCAATGCATTTCCAAAAATACTATGCTTAGAAGCATCGTCAAATCTGATATTTTTACTGTATTTTAAATGACTATCTATCATCAAATACTTTGAAATAGTATTCAAAGTATCACGTCTGACTATATTTGATCTGATGACACTTAACTCTCCTTCATTTTTGTCAGGAAAAATCTCCAAAAGGTATTTTGTAATAATCAGATTTAGAACCGAATCACCTAATAATTCAAGACGTTCATTGTTAAAATTAAAGGAGTGTTTGTATGATTTATGAATAAATGCTTGTTTGTAAATATCAATGTGTTTTGTTTTTAAATTAAATTTATTTTTTAAATATTTCACCAGAGAATTATTTTCTCTGGATTTAAATTGAAATTGAAACCTTGTAAAATTAAAAATACTCAGAATTTTTTAATTACCAGGCAAACATTATGACCACCAAAACCAAAAGTATTGGTTAATGCATAATTAATTTTTCTTTTTTCAGCTTTGTTAAGCGTTAGATTGAGTTTTGGATCAATATCAGGGTCCACATTCCTGTGGTTGATTGTAGGAGGAACAATTTGGTTTATCAAAGCAAAAATTGTCATTGCAGCTTCGACAGCCCCTGCTGCCCCTAACAAATGCCCATGCATAGATTTTGTAGCGCTAATGTTCAGCTTATAAGCATGATCCCCAAATAAATCTTTTATTGCCTTTGTTTCACTAATATCACCAAGTGGAGTTGCGGTGCCATGTACATTGATGTAATCAATATCAGAAAAGTTAATTCCTGCATCTAAAACAGCACGTTTCATAACAAGCTTTGCTCCCAGTCCTTCAGGATGTGGAGCTGTTAAATGGTGAGCGTCACCACTAAAACCAACACCAACAATTTCTCCATAAATTTTAGCACCTCTGTTAACAGCATGCTCATATTCTTCCAGTATAAGTCCAACACCACCCTCACCCATCACAAATCCATCACGAGTAACATCAAATGGACGTGAAGCAGTTTTATACTCTTCATTGTTTTCAGATAAAGCTTTCATAGAGTTAAAACCACCAATGGAACCGGGAGTTATAGATGCTTCAGAACCACCAGTAATAACAAGTTTTTCGCGTCCACTTCTGATAAAGTCAAAAGCTATGGCAATAGCATTTGATGAGGAGGCACAAGCAGAAACAGTAGCAAAATTGGCACCCATAAAGCCATATTTGATAGAAATCAAACCAGCAGCAATGTCGGGAATCATTTTAGGTATGAAAAAAGGGTTGAAGCGAGGAGTGTAGTCATTTTTGACAAAGCTTCCTATCTCTTCTTCAAAAGTACCAATACCACCAATACCGGATGCCCAAATTACACCACAATTCTCTCTATCAAGGCTTTCAATATTTAATGCAGCATCGTTTACAGCTTTACCAGCAGCAACCAAAGCATACTGAGCATAAAGATCCATTCTACGTGCTTCTTTGCGGTCAATAAATTCTTCAAAATTGAAATTATTTACCTCACAGGCAAACTTGGTTTTAAATTTTTCAGTATCGAATTTGGTAATATACCCGGCAGAACTATATCCATTAACAGCATTATTCCAAAATTCCTCAATGGAATGACCCAATGGTGTAACAAGGCCAATACCAGTAACTACAACCCTTTTTCTATCCATTTGCTATTCGTAACATTATTTCAGTTGTTCTTCCAAAAACTTAACAGCTTGTCCTACTGTACTGATTTTTTCAGCTTGATCATCAGGAATAGAAACATTAAATTCCTTTTCAAGTTCCATAATCAACTCAACTGTGTCAAGCGAGTCAGCACCAAGGTCATTGGTGAAACTTGCTTCTGGTGTAACTTCACTTTCGTCAACACCAAGTTTTTCTACGATAATAGCTTTTACTTTTGCTTCAATGTCAGTCATATCAGATAATTAATTGGTTCCTAAAACTTAAAATTTTGAATTAACTTATTAATTAAATCAGATGCAAAAGTAATATTTTAGTACTAATAAAAAATACCCTTTGAAAAAAAATAAATCAATAAATACTGAATTAATTGGTTACAAACTTTATGGAATCATAAGCACCTTTAAAGATTATAAAACAGTATTTTTAATAAATAACGATTTAAATATCCAACTTGAAAAAATAACTGACCATGAAAATAAAGCATTTGAAAACTATTATTATTTTACCAATAGTGATTATGAATATTTCTTTTTTAAAAACAAACAATTTAATGATTTTATTCTTAAAAAATTTAAAAATATTCACTATTTCCTTTTTCTAAAATCACATCTTCCAATAGAAAGACCTGATGGTTTTATCCAACCATTAATTAATAATAGCTTAATTCAACAGTGCCTAAAGATTCATGATGAAGAAACACTTGAAATGCTCATTCACTGTCTTGAGTTACCAATGATTTAAATTTTCTGGTAAACTATCAAGCAAAAGATAACTGCCAAGTTTGTTTTTCTTCCAAAAAATATGGGTAATACCGTTTGAAACACCAATAATCTCACAGTTTAATTGATAATTATAAATCGACAACTGTTCTATAACTGATACATTAATAGCTACAGTAGGTGCCTTACATTCTATCAATAAAAATGGAATTAAATTATCATTATACACTACAATATCTGCACGTTTTGATAATTTATTATATTTTATGGCATTTTCAAGACTTATACGCAAAGGTGATATCCCTTTATAATTAATCAGATAATTTATAAAATGTTGTCTAACCCATTCTTCTGGTGTGAGAACAATATATTTTTTTCTGACAATATCGTAAATACAGAGTTTGTCTTTTATTTTTTTTAATAAATAATCATAATTTGGTAATTCCAGTTTCAACATTTGCCTTAAATTCAACTCCTGAACTTTATTCATTTTAAATGTAATGATCGTAAATTTTAATCAAATTTTATCTGAACTTGATAAAAGAATTTTTCATCCTGTGTATTTTCTTACAGGAGACGAAACCTATTTCATTGATACTATCAGTAATTATATCGGTCAAAATATTCTGAATGAAACAGAAAAGACTTTTAATCTGAATATATTATATGGAAAAGAAGTAAACATATCTCAATTAAAAGAGCTATGTCTCAGATTTCCTATGATGTCAGAATTAAGTATTACTGTGTTGCGCGAAGCTCAGGAACTTAAAAAAGGCCTCGATGAGTTAATTCCATACATGGAAAATCCAAATAAAACCAACATTTTAGTGGTTTGCTATAAATACGGCAAACTGGATGGGCGAGGAAAATTATATAAAGTATTGAAAAACAGCAATGTATGTTGCTTAATGGAAGAAAAGAAGATTCGGGATGATATGATACCTGGTTGGATTGAGCAATACCTGAAAAAAAGAGGATTTTCAATTACTAAACGAGCTATTCTTCTGCTGAATGAATATTTGGGAAACGATTTAAGCAAAGTGGTAAATGAACTTGAAAAGTTAATTCTTATACAAAAGGAAAGTAAATACATTGACCTGTCAGAGGTAGAAACAAATATTGGAATTAACAAAGAATACAATAATTTTGAATTGCAAAAGGCTTTAAGTGTTAGAGATATTGTTAAAACAACAAAAATCATCAATTATTACAGCAACAATGCAAAAAACATTTCAGCACAACTAATGTTGGGCACCCTGTTTAGTTTTTTTTCAAAAGCATACATTTTAGAAAATGCAGGTAATAAAACCAGCATTATTGCCAATGAAATTGGAATACAAGATTGGCAGGTAAATGATTTTTTAACTACCATATCAAACTTTCGCGGCAAGCTAACAAACATACTTAATATGATATATGAGTATGATTTACGATCAAAAGGAATTACTGACAATAATTTAAGTGATCTTGATTTAATTAAAGAAATTACCTATAAAATACTAACCATCTGACCTATATTATGGAGTATTCTAATCATAATATACTTTCATTTTTATCGAAAGAATGGTATGATTTGCTTAATAATGAATTTGAAAAACCATATTTTAGAAATATTGTCGATATTCTGAAAACAGAGAAAGAACAAGGTAACATTATTTATCCTCCTGAAAATGAAATATTTTCAGCATTCAATTTAACTCCTTTTAACAAAATAAAAGTAGTTATTATCGGGCAAGACCCCTATCATGGACAGGGGCAAGCACATGGTTTATGTTTTTCTGTAAAAAATGGAATTATACCACCACCAAGCCTGATTAATATTTTCAAAGAAATTTCAGCCAACACAGGAGCTTCTTTCTCAACTTCAGGTGATTTAAGCAGTTGGGCAAAACAAGGTGTATTATTGCTCAATGCCATATTAACTGTTAAAGCAAATCAACCAGGCTCTCATCAAAAATTGGGTTGGGAACAGTTTACCAACGCAGTAATTTCTTTAATATCTGAAAAAAAAGATGGTGTTATATTTTTGTTATGGGGAAAATTTGCAGAAAGTAAAGCATTACTAATCGATGAAAATAAGCATTACTTTTTAAAGGCACCACATCCTTCTCCTTATTCGGCAAATTCAGGATTTTTTGGATGTAAGCATTTTTCTAAAACAAATGAAATATTAAGAAGTCTGAAAAAAGAACCTATAAATTGGGGTTTAATAGGCTAACATTTTTTCAACTACCCTGGTTTTACCATCTGTTATATTCAATAAATAAAATCCAGGACGTAACAAATTATTGATATTGAGGATCGTTTTATTAAATGTATTATTTTCTGATTCAACCTTATGCTCAGCAACAATTCGCCCTGTAAGGTCAGTTAAGTTTATGTACAGATAATCAGCATCTTTTATAAAGTATGAAAAATTAACACCTTTATTGAACGGATTAGGGTAAACCTTTAATATTTTAAAACCTTCTGGTATTTGTTTGTTTTTCAGGGATAGTATTTCATAAGCAACTTTAAAATCAGGAATTCCATAACCAATTTTATAATTAAAATCGGGATAAAGGCTACAACTCTGCTGAACCGCATTGATAATATCCATTGCTTTTTCATCAGGAAAAGCATCAACCATACAAGCCATTAAGCCTGCTATAATGGGAGATGAAAGACTGGTTCCATTTACTAATGCGAGCTCCCCTTCTTTTAAACCCGTGGTAACTGTTTCCTCTCCCATGGCTACCAGATTTGGTTTAATATTTCCATCGGCAGAAGGTCCCTGAGAACTAAATTCTGAGTATTGTCTGTTTTTATCAACTGAACCAACGGTAAGAATACTATCAGCATCAGCTGGAGCGGTAATATATTTCCATTGCTTAGCCCCCTGATTACCAGCACTGTTTACTACAATTATTCCCTTTGAGGCCGCAATATCAGCTGCTCTGCTAATTTTTAAAGTATTTCCATCTAATTGGGCATAAGAATGATTTGTTTCATCATTGTCGAAATCAGAATATCCTAGAGATGAATTAATGACATCAGCACCAGCACTGTCGGCCATTTCTGCTGCTGAAATCCAGGCATATTCTTCAACAAGATATTCGCTTGAGCCATTTTCTGATACTAACAATAAATATGTTGCATTTGGTGCAGTTCCGACTAATTTTCCAGGACTATTTCCAGCCATTACAGATAATACAATTGTACCATGCGTATGATTTATATAAACACTGTCGTTTCCTTCGACAAAGCTGTAAACCAAAGGAACACGATGTTGGTCAAACATTGGTTTAAATATTGAAAGCTTATCAACATTCCAAAATCCAGCATCTAAAACTGCAATAATCACATTATCACCTGCATATCCCTGTTTATGTAAATAATCACCATTTAACATATTAATCTGGCGATAACCAAAACCATAATTATAATTTTCTGATGTTGCATTAAAATAGCTTATTTTGTTGATGCCTGTGTCAAGAACATCACCTTTAAAAACTATTTCAGCACCTGAAACAAATGGCATCTTTACTATTTTATTGATAATCAAGGAAGTATCAACTTTTATAGTAGCAAAATTAAACCACCGTGAAGTAAATAGAATTTGTGCCCCACTATTCTTTAAACTATCAAGATAGGTGGAATTAACAGGAAAATCCATTTCACTAATACTTATACCATTTTTTTCACGCCTGTCAACAGCTTTTTGAGATAAAAATTCAAGTGGCTTATTAACTGAATATATTGTATTTGCTTTATCTTTGAAGTAAATAACATAAATTTTATCGCTTCCTTTATTGATTTGTGCTGATGTTTTTACTAACCCTAACGATAAAACGATGATTAGGGAGAAAGTTAGGATTTTTAAATTCATTAAAATTTTTATTATTAGAAGTTTAAAATGTTATTTTCAAATTCTTTAACTGTATAATCAGAAGGAACTTCAAATTCTGTTGCTTTATATTTCTCTTTCTTAATTGATTGTGCAATAAATATCATTTTCATATCAAAGCCTTCCTGCTTAACTGTCATCTGTATTTTTAGTGGAAAAGCATTTAATCCATTGTATTTAAAATAGCCAGGAATACCAGCACTTTCAAGCCCTTTTAATTCTAAATGAATATCTGTTGTAGCCCATACAAATTGAGTTACCTCATTTCCCCCTTCATTCAAAATCAGTTTATATTTATGACATTTGTAACCTAAAATTACCTCATCCTCATTCATATCGGTAATTTTTGGAGCATCTCTTTTCTCAATATCATCACTCTCACCTACAGTTCTGATTATACTGGCAGTTTTATTTTCTTTATTCAGAATATAGGCCTCACCTGATTCTTTCAATAAAATTGTTCCCATCATCATTTCAAGCAAGCCACCATTTATCTCAATTTTTACATCTTTATCTTTAAACATAAATGTATAGGATTCAGGCAAATAGGATGTCAGCATGGACATAAAATCGCCTTCTAGTTCCATTTTATATACAATTTTTCCTTCAAATGGTTTATTAACAGGTGTAAAAGCAAAGGTTGATAAAACTATCAAACTAAAAAATAATGCTCTTTTCATATAATTATTATTGATACAAAAGTAATAAACTGTTTTGCATTAAAATTCAACAAATATGCCATGTGATTGTTATGTATTAACTTTGGTACTAATGATTTTTTAAATTTGGAATAAAAAATGCATAAAAAATTAAAAACTTTTACTATGAAAACCTTATTAATTGTTTTAATTTTATTGATTCTTTCTGCTAATGTGTTTAGTCAGGACATGAAAGATACACGTGATGGTCAGCAATATAAGACAGTCCAAATAGGTGATCAACTGTGGATGGCTGAAAATCTGAGATATAAAATTGATGGTAGTTTTTGCTTTGAAAACCTAAAAGCATATTGCGATACATTTGGCTACCTATATACCTATAAAGCCGCAACAAAAGCCTGTCCTGCTGGTTGGCATTTGCCATCAAAGCCAGAATTTATGATGCTTATAAATTATCTGGGAGGTCTTGAAAAAGCTGGTCCTGCATTAGTAAAAGGTGGAAGTTCAGGTTTTGATGCTCTTTATGGTGGTGATTATACCTCGGATAATGACTTTTTTTACGGAGTTGGAAGAAATGTTAGTTTTTGGAGCACAACCATTGCAAATGCTGAAGATGCCTTTACAATGGAATTACATCAGGAAGATAATAGCTTAGCTGTTTATCAAAATCTGTTTGGTAATGGTTATTATGTACGATGTATTAAAACTAAGTAATTACTGTTTTTTTACATTTGTTGCATTATGCCTTAGCAAATGATCTGCTAAAACGATAGCGGCCATTGCTTCGACAACTGGTACAGCCCTAGGTACTACACAAGGATCATGACGTCCCTTTTTTACTTTTATTTCTACTTCCTTACCCAATTTCGTCATGAACTTTTTATTTAATTCAATAGTAGAAACAGGTTTAAAAGCTACATTAAAATATATATCTGCACCTGAACTAATACCACCCAGCGTACCTCCTGATTTATTTTCTTTTTGATATATTCCAGTTTTATTATCAAATCCAAAACTATCATTGTATTCACTACCTTTCATAGCAGCAGCTTTGAATCCCAATCCAATCTCAAATCCTTTTGTAGCGTTTATACTTAACATTGCCTTTGCTAAATCTGCTTCAATTTTATCAAAAACAGGTTCTCCCAAACCAGCAGGACAGTTTTTTATTACACAGGTAACAATTCCACCCAAGCTATCACCTTTTTCTTTTGCTTTTAATATTTGTTGTATCATTTTTTCTGAACAGGACTCATCAGGACATCTTACAGCATTATCTTCAATTTTTAGTAAATCAAGTTGATGATAGTCTAATTCAGTTTTTATCTCACCAATTTGTGAAGTATATGTAAAAAACCCGATATCATAAGGTTTTAAAAGCATTTTAGCTACTGCACCGGCTGCTACTCTGGCTGTTGTTTCTCTTGCTGAAGCCCTGCCACCTCCCCTGTAGTCATAATTTCCATATTTTTTCCAGTAGGTAAAGTCTGCATGTGAAGGACGAAAAACATCTTTATAAATCAAGTAATCATCGCTTTTTTTATCTTCATTTTTTATTAGTATAGTTATAGGGGCGCCTGTGGTTTTGTTTTCATAGATTCCAGAAACAACCTGAGGTGTATCAGTTTCATTTCTTTCAGTTGTTAAAAAAGATTGCCCAGGTCTTCTTTTTTGCAATTCAAGAAGAAGTAGTGCGTGATCAAAATAAATATCAGAAGGACAACCATCTATTACAACACCGACCATAGGTCCATGACTTTCACCAAAAGTGGTTACTTTAAATATGGTTCCGAAGGTATTAGCACTCATCTGAAACTTTATAAGGCATATCTGCATTTTACACCAAGATTTTCAAGATCTACCCAAAAATTAGGGTAAGATTTATCAACTACGTCAGGATCTTCTATCATTAGTCCTTCTTTTATACATAATATTGGTGCAAAACTCATTACTATTCTGTGGTCACTATATGAATTAATTGTTGAATCTTCAAATGTTATTTGATCAAATGCTATTGACTTAATAATACTTTCAGATGCTTCGATTTTCACATTCAACTTTTTCAATTGTTGGGAAAGAGCATCAACCCTGTCACTTTCTTTAAGGCGAAGTGCATGTACACCATCAAATTCAAAAGGAACTTTTAATGCTGCACACAATGTTGCAATGGTTGGTACCAGATCAGGGTTTGACTTAAAATTATATTTAAAAGTTTTTATTTTTCTTCTTGTTCTGGTTAAAATAGCTGAGTCTTTTTTAAATTTTGTTTTTACGCCAAAATCTTTCATAATATCGGCAATAATAGAATCTCCCTGCCAGCTTTTTGAGTATAAACCTGGTAATTCAATTTTAACATTATCGTTTAGTGCTGCTAATGAATACATATATGAAGCAGCTGACCAATCGGATTCAATTGTAAAGTCTTTAACTTTAAAATCACGCTTAGGTATATAGATATGCTTACCTTTAACACTCACAGGTATTCCAAAATATTTGAGTAGTTTAAGCGTCATTTTAATATAGGGAAAAGAAATAGGATCACCCACTAATTCCATTTCAATACCATTTTCCAATTTTGGTGCTATCATCAACAATGCTGAAATATATTGGCTGCTTACAGTAGCATCCACCTTACATTTGCCTCCTTTTAAATTTTTTCCTTTGATTCGTATTGGCGGAAAACCCTCGTTTCCCAGATATTCAATATCGGCACCAAATCCCTGAAGTGCATCAACAAGGTTACGAATTGGTCTTTCTTTCATTCTTTCTGACCCAATTAAGTCTCTTTCACCTTCTGTAATGGCAAAGTATGCAGTCATAAAACGCATGATAGTTCCTGTATTGCCAGTATTAATAATTTTTTCAGATTGATTTTCCAAAATATCAACCATCCTTTTAGTATCTCCAGCTTCAGATAGATTATGTATCTTAAATTTTTTACCACTTAATGCCTGTATCATCAAAGCTCTATTGCTAAGACTTTTTGAACTTGGTAAAATAATTTTTCCTTCAATGCTTTTATTGAGACTTTCTAATTTGATTTTCTTCATAATTTGGTATTTATTAATAATGCAAGCAGCTTATTATTGTCAACCATACAGTCAACCTTTGCCTTACCAATTTTTTCCAATAATGAAAAGTTAATCTTTTCATTACTATTTTTTTTATCGGCTTTCATGAATTCTATTAGTAACCGAATATCTTTTTCAAATATCGGAATGTTATCAAAATGCTGCAAGATAAAAAATTCAATTTCCTGTTTCTGTTGTTTTGGCAATGTTAATTCGTGTTCAGATAAATAACATTCATATACTAAACCAAGTGCAACAGCATGACCATGCGTAATAGGACTACCCATTTTTAGTGAAAGTGATTCAAGTGCATGTCCTATAGTATGGCCTGCATTTAATACTTTTCGAATGCCTTTTTCATAAGGATCTTGCTTAACAATCTCTAATTTTATTTCAATACATTTTTTTAATATTTCCTCATTTTCAAGCACAACTGATAAGTCATTAGTTTGAAAAATTTCTTGCCAAAGCTCATAATCATATATCAATGCATATTTAATCATTTCTGCAAATCCTGATTTTAGCTCATCAATAGTCAGCGTTTTAAGAAAAGCAGGATTTACGTAAACAAATTCAGGCAAATAAAATGAACCAACCTGATTTTTATAATTATCGATATTAATAGCTGTTTTTCCTCCAAATGCAGCATCAACCATACCTATCAACGATGTAGGTACATTAATATACTTTATTCCTCTTTTATAAACGGATGCTACAAAGCCACCTAAATCGCAAACCATACCACCACCCAGGTTTATCAGGAGTGAGTTTCTATCTGCATTTTCAGAAACTAATATTTTCCAGACAGTTTCAGCAGTTTTTAATGATTTGTTTTTTTCACCACATTTTATGGTAATAATTTTTAACTTATCTTTTGAAATAACTTTGCTAAAAACAGGGAGACAATACTTGCAGGTATTGGTATCGGTTAAAACAAAAATTTTACTATAATTTTTACTATTTATAAAACTTAATAAGTTTGTGAGTGAGTTATTCCCTATGAAGAAATTCTGATACATTGTTTTCGTAAAATATAATCTACGGCAGAATTTTATCCTGAGGTTGTCAAAATTATCAAAGTAATAAAGGTAACAAAATTATAACATTAAATTCAAATAGCCCCCAACTCTTCCAATAAACTTTTACTTTGGTTAACTTCCCTAACGACAAATAAAATATATCGGATATCAACGCCTATTGACCTGCTATACGATTCATTCCATGCAAAATCATTGATTGTTGCTTCATACGTACGATCAAAATTAAGACCTACTAATTCTCCATAGGCATTTAAGACTGGGCTTCCACTGTTGCCACCGGTTGTGTCAGCATTGTATAGAAAATTAACTGTATATTTCAGCATTTCTGGTGCTGTAGCAACCTTAACAGCGGTATTATCGATTGCTTCAATCAGGGGCTGACAAATTTTATATTCGCCTCCAAGTGAAATTTTTTCAGGAATTCCTATCAAAGAAGTAAAAGGGGAATAATAAACACCATCAGAAGGAGAATATCCTCTGATGTATCCATAAGTAAAACGAAAGGTTGAATTTGCATCAGGGATAAAGTCACTTCCCGATGCTTCCATTTTCAATTCGATATAACGGGGCAATAAGGCATCTATTGTTGAATTCAGGCTGTTAATTTTTACTGAAGTTTCCTGAATATCTTCAATCATTGCTACAACAAGTTTTATAAATGGATTTTTTGACTTTAGAATTTTATCAGGATTGCTCATGATTTTCTTTATTTCTTCCAAATCCTTAAAAATCCCAGAATATATGTTTATAATGTAATTATTGACATTTAATTTTTCATTTTCAATACGAAAATATTTATTAAACCAGGGGAAAACCTGATTATTTTCCTCAGCTAAATAAAATAACTTTTTAATAAAAATACTGTCAGTAATTGATTTTGCAGATGGTAAGATTGATTCTATCTGACCTACAGTTTTATCAAAAATTGGCTTTAGTTTATTTTGGTCACCATTCGAATTCGAATATTGATAATAATAATTTACTATCAATCTGGCAATTTCAAAATTCGGTGATACATTAAAAAATTGTGAATACCAAAGATTTTTTAATCCTATCACATTATATAAAGCATATAAACTATCAAAGCTGTTTAAAATAGATTTAAATTCGATGGCTAACACAGGCTGGTTATTCAATAAAGCAATGATATTGTTTTCCTCTTTCTTTTTTTCCTCATATAATTTAATAGCAGCCAAAGATTTAAGTTTCCCTCTGTAATTTTTTGAAGTATTGGCCAATGATTTAATTTGAGGATCAAACTTTACTTTCCATTCATCATTCAATTTTGAAAGCCTGGTCATTTCTGAAATTCTATATTCGAAAAAGTCAGCAATAAATGGCATTTGAACTTTTTCAGAGAAGTTCAGGTATGCACTTGGGCGGTTTCGAAATGTTCGTCCCGGATAACCAATAATAAAAATAAAATCTTGTTCAGCAACACCATTAGTATTAATTTTAATAAACTTTGCAGGCTTAAAAGGCACATTTTGTTGAGAGAATGATGCTGGAGATCCATCAGGGCCAACATAAGCTCTGATAAAAGAAAAATCACCGCTATGGCGTGGCCACATCCAGTTATCAGTTTCACCACCAAATTCACCAATTTCTCGTGGTGGAACGTACACCAAACGTACATCTTTTAAAAACTGATACCTGATTATCATATAGCTCTTTCCTGTTAACATTTCTGCCAACTCAATAGATAATGTTGGATTTTTAATCTTTTCTTCAGATAATATATTCTGAATATTCTGTGCAATCATTTCTCTTCTTCGCAGTGGATCGATAATATTTTCAACATCTTTTAGCACTTTTTCTGATACATCATCATAACTGAGCATTATTTTTACAGTCATTTCTTTTAATGGAATTTCTTTTTCACGAGAAGCAGAAACAAACCCATTTTCCATAATATTATTGCTAACAGAAGATAAGGATGCTAAAGCACCAAAAACACAATGGTGATTGGTTAAAATAAGACCATCTTCAGAAACAAAACTACCTGTGCATCCACCCAGACTCACTACTGCCTGCATCAGGCTTACCCCATCTGGATTGTAAATTTCTTTCAAAGGGATTTTCAATCCTGCCGTTTTTAGTTTATCAGCATTTAACTGGTTTACAGGATACATCCCTCCATCAGCAATAGAATTTATTGATAATGCAAGGCAAACAAGAGAAAATATCGTGATTTTAAAAATTTTTATCCACATTATTTTATTTTTCATAATAATTCAATCAAATTGTTAGATGATTTAAAAATAGGCCTAAAAACAAGAAAAACAAATATCCGCAAGTTTTTTACAATAGAAAACAAATTATTAAGTTAATTTCAATAATGACAAATTCACAATATAAAAGTCAAAAATAAAATTTTTTTTTTAATATACTTGTTGAAAATGCAAGAAATTACTTTATATTTGAACTTTAATTTTTATTTTCAATTTATTAAAAAGGTTAAGTATGAACAAAGGTGACTTAGTAAACAAAATCTCAGAAAGTGCAGGTATTACCAAAACCCAGGCACAAAAAGCATTGAAAACTTTTATAGGATCGTCAAATGATGCCCTGAAAAAAGGAGAGCGTATTACATTGATTGGATTTGGAACATTTTCAGTTAATGAAAGAGCTGCACGTAAAGGAAGAAATCCAAAAACAGGTGCTGAAATTAAAATCCCTAAAAAACGAATTGTTAAGTTTAAACCTGGAAAAGATTTGGTAGGAAACTTAAAGTGATTTGTGATGAAGATCTTTTTAACCCGCCTGATGGCGGGTTTTTTTTAATCCTCCTCCAATTTTGCCAAACCTAAAATCCTTTTATTGGTCAATTTAAGTTTCTTTTTTAATAAAATATAGATGTTTGCTTTACGGTAATCAATTCCGAACTCCTGTCTGACAAGGTCATTTATCAATTGCCCGCTCCATGTTTTTCCTTCAAGTCCAAAGTCAGAAGGTCGTTGTGTTAAAAGCATGGTTTTAAGTTTTTTATAATCAGGTTCGGTAAGTTTCGACCTTCTTCCTCTACCTTCCCTGTCAAACAAACCCTCAATTCCTTCTTCATTAAATCTTCTCGCCCAATAAAAATATCTTGCAGCAGATTTATAATAAAATATCTTTTGCAATTCAGTTACTGAAAAGCCTTTAGCCACTAAAATACATGTCATTAATCGCATAGCAATACGGTAATCTTCCTTGCTATGAAGGATTTTTTCCATATCTTCAATGCTATAATTTGTAATAAATTTTTTTCTTCTCATAATTTTACATTAATAATTCGCAAATATAAATCATTCTAAGAAAAAAAACAAAATTAATTTTTAAATTTTATAAAATGAATATGATCTTGAAAATCTACAAATTTTTATCAATAATCGATAAAATCTCCATTTCTAACATTTCTGCTTTTTTAACAATATCTTCACCTTTATTTATTATAACAGTAACATAATCCTTATCATTTAAACCACCTGAATTTATACGAACATTTAAAAATGCACCTTTCACTGCCATACATGCACATAATGCCCCTACTCCTGCATCTGATGCTGAATTTGGATTTCCTGTTTCAGCCATAACTTTTATCACTTCCATTGAATTCAAGGTTGTCTCCATCACCTTAAAAGGAATTAACATAGCATATTTTGTGGCATCCTGAATTGCATTCGATCTTATCGATTTTTCTTCGGCTGTCGATTTGGGTAAGCTAAAAGCATCCATGACCTTGTTGAAAGCATTTGTGTCTTCATCAACAAGACGTAGCAATTCTTTGGAATAATATTGACCCTTTTCAGCCCATTTTGAAAATTCTTCCCAACGATTATCCCAACCTCGTTTATGTGATGAAAGGTTTGCTACCATAGTACCTAAAGCAACACCCAAGGCAGCAACATAAGCTGAAATTGATCCACCACCTGGTGCAGGTGATTCAGAAGATGTTTCTTCAACAAATTCAACTAAATTCATGTCAACCAGCTTCTTTTTAGCTTTATCTTCTATTAAGTATTCTATTATTTTCTCTTCAGGTTTGAATTGATAGAGGTCGTTAAGTCCCATTGATTTTACTGCTATTTTAATAATTTCTTTTTCAGAAATACCAAGTGAACGTTCTTGTTTGGTCAAATAGTGTTTACCAGCATCAATCATTGTTCTTAACGGCACAAGTCCAACTATTTCAGTACCTGTTACTTTAATACCACGATTACGTGCGGCTCTGTCAACTTCATCAAAAGCAATGTGTAAAGGCGTTATTCCAATATTGGTAATATTCATTGATACCTGAGCAATGCCATATTCATCAATGAACCAACCAATAGCTTTTGTAGCTTTTAAAGTGCCAGCATCCCAAATCTGTTCACCATTTTCATCTAAAACAGCTTTACCATTTACCATGCGTTGACGTCCCTTTTCCCTGACATCAAAAGCTATTGCATTAGCTCTTCTAGTACTTGTTGTATTCAAATTAAAGTTTACAGCTATTAAAAAGTCTCTTGCCCCTATTGCTACTGCACCTGTAGATGGTAAAAATTCTGCAGGGCCAAAATCAGGTTTCCATTCAGGTTTCAGCAGTTTGTCAGGCAATCCCTCATATTCTCCAGCCCGTACATTTGCCAGATTTCTTCTTTCTTCACTGTATGCTGCATTTTCATAACAATAAACAGGTATTTTTAACTCGTTACCAACTTTTTCTGCTAATTGACGGGCATATTCAACAGTTTCATCCATTGTTATTCCTGCCACAGGAACAAGAGGACATACATCAGTAGCACCAAAACGTGGATGAGCACCTTTATGTTTGCTCATATCAATAATTTCCGTGGCTTTTTTTATTGCTTCAAAAGCTGCTGTTATTACAGCATCAGGTTCACCTACAAAAGTTACTACTGTTCTGTTCGTTGCCTGTCCGGGATCAACATCAAGCAACTTTACACCATCAAATTTTTCAATTTCATCAGTAATTTGTTTGATAATGGACATATCTCTTCCTTCACTGAAATTAGGAACACACTCAATTAATTTTTTCATTTTCAATCTATTATTAAATTTCAATTTTTGTCATTTTCTTACCATTAATAATAACCTGAGCAATATTTGTTATTGCAAAACGATATGGCAAATATGCAATTGATGGTATTGGTTTGGTTATGATCAGGTTAGCTTGTGCACCTTTAAAAATTGCTCCTGAATTGTTTAACTCTAAAGCATAGGCTGCATTCGTTGTTAATCCATTGATTGCTTCTTCGGGAAACATAAACATATTAATACATGCCAGAGATAAGCTAAAATTTAAATTACCTGATGGAGAACTGCCAGGGTTATAATCAGATGCTATTACAACACCAAGACCATTATCGATCATCTTGCGTGCATCAGGGAATTTCATTTTCAGGTAAAATGAACAGGATGGCAATAATACAGGAATTGTTTTGCTTTTAGCAAGTTTATTTATACCATTAATGCTCGTTTGTTCCAAATGATCAACAGAAATAGCATGATACTGTAATGCAATATCAAGTCCTCCTGATTCAGTCATTTGGTCAATATGTAGCCTTGGTTTGATTCCATATTTTTTTGCTGATTCAAGAATTTCCATGGCATCATCTGCCTCAAAAAAACCTTTTTCAATGAAAATATCAATATAATCAGCAAGATTATTCTTGATAATTTCAGGCAACATTTCATTTATTATCAAATTAATATATGCCTTTTTATTGTTTTTAAAATCAGGTGGAATGGCATGTGCGCCTAAAAAACTTGATTTCACAGGAATAATTCCCAAATCTTTGATTCTCTTAATTACATTCAGCATTTTTAATTCTGAATCTGTATTCAGGCCATACCCACTTTTTATTTCAATAGCTCCTGTTCCTAAAAGTATCAACTCTTCAAGGTGTTTAACAGATTTGAAGAATAACTCATCTTCCGACATTTGCCTGAGTTTGATTGCTGAATTGATAATTCCTCCTCCCGCAGCAGCAATTTCTTCATAAGTAGCACCTTTAATTTTTAAAATAAATTCGTTTTCACGACTTGCAGGATAAACTAAGTGTGTATGGCTGTCAATCCATGCAGGCAATACAAAAGAGCCAGAAGCATCTATGTGTTCGTAACCGATATATTTTTCAGGGACAGGCATTTCTCCGAAATCTTCAATTTCTTTATCATTAACTACCAGCCACGCATTGTCAAGAATCGGCAAATTCATCATGTCTGACCCTTTACGATATGGTGGCATCCCTTGACTAACATTGACAAGCCCTTTTATATTTTTAATGATTATTGCCATGTTAATTTCTTTAAAATATCATTCTTAAGAGTGCAAATGTAAGAAATGATTAAAAATAGAGCCTGAACAGAGAATAATGAATTTAATTTCAATTCATTTTATCAATCTATACTGCTAATCAATTAAATTGTCTTTGGTAAATCATAAAACTCAACTTCTTTAAAGTCATATTCATTCAGATTATCATTTTGATTTATCTGAATCTTGCCATCAAATGTAATATTCTCAATAATTCCTTTAAACACTATATTATTTTTATCACAAAACAAACGTGTTTGCTTTATTGCATAAAGCTGTGCTAAATATTTATTATCAATAAGTAAAAACTCATTATTATAAAGTTTTAAATACCAGTTTTTAAGCGATTGAATCAGGTAGTCAAGAATTTCTGATATATCGTATATGCGTTGATTTAAAAGGAATAATGAAATCGGATTGGGAATTTCGTGTGGAAAATAATCCTGATTGACATTTAAGCCAATTCCAATAATACTTTTACTGAATTTATAAGAAGCAAGTTCATTTTGAATTAAAATACCAGCAATTTTATAGTCATCTACATAAATATCGTTTGGCCATTTGATAAATAAATTACAATCAGGAATAAAATTTTTTATTGTATCAACAACAGCAAGAGAAGTGATTTTATTCAGATAAAAAAAATGGTCAGTTTTAAGAAATTGCGGGTAAATTAAAATTGAGGCAAGTAAATTTTTTCCTGCTTCACTAAACCATGTATTATTTCCCTGTCCTTTTCCATTTGTTTGAAAACTGGTAGCTATCGTAAAAAATTCATCCAGTTTTAATTGTGAAATTTTTCTATACATTTCCGAATTAGTCGAATCGGTAGTATCAAGCCAAAGAATATTATTTTTCATCATGACATGAGATTAAATATTTACAAATTTAGAAAAAAGAGGCATATTTGCACACTGAATTGAAAAGTTAAAATTAAACTTAAACAGAAAGTTGAAAAGAAAGTTAAGTAAAATATCCGAAGATTTCTTTTTTATTAAAAATGAAGCAAAATATTGCTTGTTTTTTTTCGCTATCGTAATATTATTATCAGTCACAAATTCATGTAACTTTATAAATCCATCTGAAAAGATACCTTCATATATACATATTGATAGTTTTACTTTATTGGGTAATTATGATAGCACAGGTAGTTTATCCCATAACATTACAGATGTATGGGTAATTGTTGATAATGATGTTATTGGTGCATTTGAACTGCCTGCTACTATTCCTATTTTAATAAATGGTACACATAAACTATATTTAAGAGCTGGCATTAAAGAAAATGGTATTTCAAATACCCGTGTTCCCTATCCTTTTTACAATTATTTTTCAATTGATCACAATTTCTATGAAGCATCAACAAGCACTTTTAATCCAAAAATATGGTATGTTAACAACAACATTAAAATGGTTTTCAATGAAGATTTTGAAGGAAGTAATATTGTTTTTGATCCAGCAACCATCAATAATGCAACCCTTTTTCGTACAAATGTAAAGACAGAGGTCTATGAAGGTGATTTCAGCTATAAGATTGTTTTACCACAGAAAAATGATATTTTTGAAATAGATGGGGAAGATATTTTTGATTTACCAAGAAATAAATCCAATTACATTGAAATTAACTTTAAAACTGATGTATTATTGACCATAGGATATAAAGCCATCGGACCTACCAACAGTGTTTCGCGTAATTTAATCAATCTGAATCCAACAAAAAAATGGAAAAAGATATACATAAACCTGGGGTCAGAACTTATCTATGAAGACCCTCAATACAATTTTCAGTTTATTATTGGAGCAGTAAATACCTTAAGCGACACTGCAACAATATTTCTGGATAACATAAAAATGTTGACTTACTATTAATGGATAAAATTTAGTGGACAAAAGACGTTTTACCATACAATATCTTATTTCAGATTTTATCGGTTCCGGTTTGGTTTGGATGCTTTTTTACATTTATAGAAAAGCATTTATTGAACCAGCAAAATATGGTTATAAAATCCCAATCAACTTTGACGAAAACTTCTTTATAGCAATTTTTATTATACCACTTTACTGGTTAATTATTTACTGGTTAGCAGGTAACTACAAAGATATTTATCGAAAATCAAGATTTAAAGAAGTTGCAAGTGGATTTGTCATTACTTTTTTAGGCACATTATTTTTGTTTTTTCTGATATTGCTCGATGATGAGGTAAGAAATTATTCATATTATAGATTGACTTTTACCACCTTGTTTTTCCTACAGTTTTTTATCATTAATGGATCCCGTTTTGTCATTCTTTCAATCCTCAAAAAAAAGATTTGGCTTCGGATGATCTCATTTAACACAATTATAGTAGGAAGTAACGAAAAAGCACTAAAACTATACAATGAACTTGAGAATGAAGAAAAATCACAGGGATACAAATTTTTAGGCTATGTATTGGTAAATGGAAAACCTGAACAGGCATTGAAAGAGCACCTCCCCTGTCTTGGAAAATACGAAAATATCAAATCAATAATTGAACAATACAATGTCGAAATTGTGATTATTGCTGTTGATACCAGCGAACATGATAAATTAAATCACATCATTTCTATCCTGAAAGAAGCCAATGTAAACATAAAAATTATTCCTGATGTTTATGACCTGATAAGTGGTAGTGTAAAACTGAATTACTTGTTTGGTACTGCACTGATAGATATTTCTCCTCAAATTATGCCTGACTGGCAATTCAATTTAAAACGTATCATCGACATAATATTTTCATCAGTTATTCTGCTTGTTTTCAGTCCTTTATTTGCAATTATTGTAATTCTCATTAAAACTGACTCAAAAGGTCGGATATTTTATACGCAGGAGCGTATAGGAAAAAATATGAAACCTTTTAAAATAATTAAATTCAGGACTATGATTGAAGGTGCAGAACAAAATGGCCCTGAACTATCCCATGCAAATGATAAAAGGGTCACAAGAATTGGTCGATTTTTAAGAAAATACAGATTAGATGAATTACCACAATTTATTAATGTTGTAAAAGGTGAAATGTCGATAATAGGCCCCCGACCTGAAAGACAATTTTATATAGATCAGATTATTGAAAAAGCTCCCCAATATGGCTACCTTTTAAAAGTACGACCTGGAATTACAAGTTGGGGGCAAATTAAATTTGGCTATGCTGAAAATGTAGAACAAATGATTGAACGTATGAAATTCGACATTTTATATATTGAGAATATGTCACTTGCAATGGATTTTAAAATAGTTTTTTATACACTTGTAATAATAATGAAAGGAAAAGGCAAATAATATTATATGAAACAACTTGATCATTTTAACTTCAAAGGAAAAAAAGTACTGATAAGGGTTGATTACAATGTTCCCCTTGACGAAAATTTTAAGGTAACAAATAATAGCAGAATTACTGCTTCATTACCTACAATAAATAAAATTTTAAGTGATGGTGGCAGTGTTGTTCTTATGTCTCATTTAGGGCGACCTAAAGGAGGTTATGAAGAAAAATTTTCACTTAAACACCTTGTCAATGAATTGGAAGTGCACTTAGGAAGGAATGTGCAGTTTGCCCCTGATTGTATCGGAGAAGAAGGATTTAATATGTCATCAAAGCTAAATGAGGGTGAAGTTTTACTGCTTGAAAATCTTAGATTTTATAAAGAAGAAGAAAAAGGTGACCTTGCATTTTCCGAGAAACTTGCAAAACATGGAGACTTTTATGTTAATGATGCTTTTGGCACAGCTCACCGAGCTCATGCTTCAACAACAATTGTTGCACGTTTTTTCCCTGATTCCAAATGTTTTGGATATTTAATGCTGAAAGAAATTCAAAATATTGAAAAAGTACTAAAACTTGGACAAAAACCAATAACTGCGATCATAGGTGGAGCAAAAGTATCTGACAAGGTACTTATTATTGAAAACCTGCTTGAAAAAGTTGACCACATGATGATTGGTGGTGGTATGGCATACACATTTTTCAGGGCAAAAGGAGGGGAAACAGGAAATTCGTTGGTTGAAGAAGATAGAATAGAGCTTGCCACCAACCTAATTGAGTTAGCCAGAAAAAAAGGTGTCAAACTTCATCTACCGGAAGATTCAATTATAGCAGATGCATTCAGTAATGAAGCCAACACAGGCTATTCCAATAACATGAACATTCAGACAGGATGGATGGGGCTTGACATAGGTCATAAAGCGATATCATCATTTACAGAAGTTATTAAAAACTCGAAAACTATATTATGGAATGGCCCGATGGGTGTTTTTGAAATGGAAAAATTCAAAACCGGTACTATTGCAATAGCTCAGGCAATTGCTGATGCTACCGAAAAGGGTGCATTTTCGCTCATTGGTGGTGGTGACTCTGTTGCAGCAGTAAAACAATTTGGTTTTGCTAAAAAAGTAAGCTATATCAGCACCGGTGGTGGTGCAATGCTTGAATTTCTTGAAGGCAAAGAATTGCCTGGAATTAAGGCTATTATAGATTAGTTGAAAGAGAATTTTATTTTCCCATCCTGCTGGCTACTGCAAGCAATACGCCTAAAATAATACTATATATTGCAGCAATTAACACCCTGAATTCTTCTGGAAACAGAAAATTAATTGTTTGTGCAGGAATCCAGAATATAGGTATGGTGCGTTTAAAAACAAAGTCCCATTGAACAAACCAATTTAATTTTGGGAAAATTGTTTTAAAAGAAATTGGTGTAATAAAAGTCTTAAGTTTTCCATTATTCATGGCGATATGCTCATCTGTTATTTTATGAAAAGTCATAAATACCGGTGCAAAAAATAAATTCATGGTAACACTGACAGTAAATGCTGCTAAAAGTTTAAGCATCGAAAATTCAGGTTGCTTTAATATATCAAGCGGTGTTTCAACACCAAAACTATTAAGCACAACAGGAGCTGCGGCACCAAAAATAACAAATGCCAGTTTTATGGTAATCCCTAAAAAGCCCCAAATAACTGCTCGTGGCAACAATCCAAATCCTGATTGGTAATATTTGCCCGTTCTGATTCTTGCGCCTATCATTTCACCATAGGTTGCTAAAATGGCAAATTTGATAAAACTCATCCAGTAAGGATTTGATAAATTTACATTTTGATAATACTCATATAATGGCTTAATTAGAATGAAGGGTAAAAAAAATAATAATAATACTGCGATAGCTATTACATCAGATTTCTTCATAAAATTATTCTGTTTGATTGTACTTTTCAATTCTGATTCTTGCGTCAACTGCTACAACTTTGTCGCTTTTCCCTAATAAAGGATTGATGTCCATCTCAAAGATTTCAGGTGCAATGCTTAACAAGGTTGAAATACGAACAATAATTTCAGTAAAATGCTTTTCATTTACACCTTCCTTTCCCCGCAAACCCTGAATTATTTTATAACTTTTCAGATTCTTTATCATCCATTCTGCTTCCTGAAACGATACAGGAGTCAATGCAGCATTAACATCATTCAACACTTCAATAAAAATACCACCAATTCCGCATAACACAAGGTGCCCAAATTTATTTTCACGTTTGGCACCTACAAATAATTCAGTCCCAGACAACATTGGTTGAATCAAAATTGCTGTGGTATCAGGTATTTTTATCATTCTTTCAAATTCTTTTATGACAGTTTCAGAATTACCAACATTTAGCACTACCCCACCAACATCTGTTTTATGAACCGGGCCAACTACTTTCATTACAACGGGAAAACCTAAGTTTTCAGAGGCAGTTACTGCTTCCTCTGAAGTTATAACAACTGCTTGTCCTGCATGTGATACGCCAATAGCATCTAATATTTTTTGTACATTTTCAGGCATCAAATAGCCGTCTTCTGATGAATCAATTACTTCACGAATTTTTTGTTTGTTAAAGTCACTAAAATAATGAATGTCTGAAACAAACGAAATATTAGATGCCACTTTGGCAAGTGCATTTCCAAATATTACTTCGTCTGGAAAATTGATATGCCCTTTTGAAATAAATTCAGCAATTTCGTCTTTCACATTGATAACTGAAGGTAAAACCGGGTAAATAGGTTTGCTGCAACTGTTCATTTTTACATGTAGGAGATGATAAACATCATAAACTTTGAACAAACCAGGACTGCCAAAAATAACAACCATAGCATCAATATTGTCGAAGTCATTTTCACAGGCATCAATGATATATCCCAATTGTTCGGCAGTACCTGTAGCTAAAAAATCGATTGGATTTGCAACTGATGAGCCGGGAAATAATTTTGATAATAATGAGTTAGCTTTTTCGCCTTCAATTTTTGGAATTTGAAGCCCACCATTCGATAAAGCATCAGTAAGCATCACAGCAGGACCACCAGCATGCGTAATAATTGCAATATTTTTCCCTTTTAATTCTTTATGCATAAAAATACTGGCAACGGTAGAAAGTTCATCACGGCCATAGCACCGTATAATTCCAGCTTTTCTAAATAATGCATCCACAGCTACATCAGGGCTGGCCAATGCACCTGTGTGAGAGGATGCTGCTCTACTCCCTGCATCTGAACTCCCTGCCTTTATTGCTGCTATTTTACAACCTTTTGATATTAGTGATCTTGCATGTTTGAGTAGTTTTTGGGGTTTATTAATACTTTCAACATATAGAAGTTTTACTGGTGAACTTTTGCCATGTATATAGCTTTCATCCAAATGCTCCAGAATATCTTCCACACCAAGCTGTGCAGAATTTCCAACAGAAAATAAACTTGAGAACTTCAATCCTTTTGGAACTGCTGACTCAATGATAAAAACGGCTGTTGCTCCTGAACCAGAGATAAAATCTACTCCTTTCGGATCAATTTCAGGTATTGGTGTGGTAAATATTGCTGTATGATGATGATTAAACATCCCTACACAATTAGGTCCTATCAATGAGCCATTATGTTGATTAATAATGTTAACAATTTCTTTTTCCAGATTTGCACCTGCTTTGCTTTCTTCACTAAATCCAGCCGATAAAATTATAAAACCTTTTGTATTTTTTGTTTCAGCCAATATTTTAACAGCTTCTTTACAGATATTTGCTGAAATTGCCAATACTGCCAAATCAACCATGGGAAGTTCATCAACCGTTCTAAAGCATTTAATTCCTTGTATCTCATCATTTTTTGGATTTACAACATATAGCTTTCCTTTGAAATTATTGTCTTTCAGGTTTTTAAGTACTTTACCACCCGGACTTGAAATATTATCAGAGCCACCAACTACAACGATGCTATCAGGATTTAATAATTTAGGATTAATCATGTTTAAAAACAATTAAAATTGAATTTATAAAGGGCGAAAAATAATTGATTTTTCAAATTAATCAATCATATTGAAGAAATTTCATATTTGAATGCTATAAAAAGTGATTCCTGTTAATTTTAGAAATATTTTTATATTCCAAAAAAAAAATTCATTATTATTTATTTGGTATCATTACATTTGAAAATAATTTTAAATCTAAATCGTTTTAATATTTTCAATTACAAACCTTTATGAAAAATATAAGAAAGATAACATTGTCAGTTTTTCAGTTGTTAATTATAATTAACATTAATTTTGCTCAGGAAACTATTACTGATGGTTGGCGAGCATTTAATAAAAATGAATGGCCAATAGCTAAAGAAATATTTACCGGTCTTAGTGATAATGATCCGAGTTTAGCTGAAGCATTTCTTGGATTGTCGTTAATAGCTTCGATGGAAGGAGATGATGAATCATCGTTTATAAATTTCAGGAAATTTTTCGATTTGGAAGAAAACGGACAGGCTTATCTTTACGGACTATGGTTTTCAAATAATGTTTTTGGTTCTGACAACAGAAAAACAAACAGCCAGATTGAATTTTTAACAAAGCTAATAAACAAACCTGATGTAGATGTTACTATACTGAAACAGGCATATTATACACTTGCAACCCATTATTATTCTATTGGTGATTTTAAAAATAGCAATGCCTATTTTGCTAAAATAGGTACCATCACCGCATGGAATGTAGTAGGTGAATTTGAAAATATTTCTGCCAGTGGGTATAATAAAACTTTCGAACCTATTTCACACCCGGAAAAAGATTATATTTTTAAAAACCGTAAAAATGCTGATGTAAAATGGTTTGACCTTAAAAATAATGATAATGGTAGATGGATAATGCTGCGTAACAACTTTATTTGCAGTAATTCAATCATTTATGCTCAAACTTTTTGTAACAGTCCTGAAGAACAGGATGTTTATTTCAGAATTGGACGTGCTGGTTCAATCAAACTATGGGTAAATGATGCAAACATTTGGAGTAATAAAGAAGAGATTTTCGGTGCTTTGGACAACGATATTATCAGCATTCATTTGAACAAAGGATATAATCGAATTCTCTTGCAGCTTGGAAGCAGCGATATAGAAAATATGTACTTTCTGGCACGCATTACTGACGAGAAAGGTAACGATATTGAAGGATTATCGTTTACTACTGAATATCAATCGTATAACAAAGGCAAAACAATAAGTGCAAAATGTATGGAGAATTTTGCCGAAACATATTTTAAAAGCAAATTGCAAAAAGATGCCAAAGACCTTTTATCAAAAGTATTTTTATCGAAAGTATTGTTAAGACAAGGCAAATTGGATGAGGCTTACCTAACCTTAAAAGACATTATGGCAATTTATCCTAAAAGCAATTATGTTTTGCTACACATGATAGAAGTATATGAACAAAAAGAAAACTATACAGAATATAGTCGTCTGATTGAACAAATAAAGATCAATGAACCTGATGGAATCATAACAAATAAATTATTATTGGAAGAAGAACTTGATAAAGAAGAATTTCTTAAAGCACAGAATTATGCTGAAAAATTACAGGAACAGATTGGAGAAACTGAATATGTATTATCAAGTTTAATAAAAATAGCTGCCAATCAAAATAAAGTTGAAGAACTGGTACAATATATCAATAAAGGTTACTACAAATATCCGAATAACTATTATTTTGTTGAACTAAAATCATTGGTAGAAAAAGAATTAAAACAAAACCCATCTGCAGGTATCAGTGTGTTGAAAAAATATATTAAAACAAACTATGATTATGATGCCATCGACAAACTTATTAATTCTTATCTGGAAATCGGAAATGTAAAAAGTGTTTTTCCATTGGTCAATAAATGCATAGCTATTGCCCCAAATATGGTAGATTATTATGAAACACTGGCAGATATTTATACCAGTATGAGAAACTACACCGAAGCAATAAATATTTTGTACAAAGCCGTTGAAATAGCACCGTATATTTCATACTTGCATCAAAATCTGGGAAATTGCTATCGTGAGATAGACAAAAAAGAGGAAGCAATAAATGAATATAAAAATTGCCTTAAATTTAATCCAAATAATTACACAACCAGACATGCACTGAGAGAATTGGAAGAAAAACCTGATGTTTTTGATTATTTCACTAAACCCGATTATGATAAAATTTATAAAATGTCACCCAATCAGGATGCTTATCCTGACCAAAATATTTTATCTCTTTATGATGAAGTACAAAAAATTGTTTACGAAGGCGGGGGCTCTGAAGAATTACACATCATCATGATAAAAGCATTAAAAAGCACTGGAATTGATATGCTTAAAAGCTACTCTATTCCTGTATATTCCAATCAGAACTTTACCATTCATAAAGCTGAAGTAATGAAAAAGAACGGCTCAAAGGTAAAAGCTGAAACTTCAGGTTATGATGTTGTTTTCACCAATCTTGAAGAAGGAGATGCAGTTGTTCTGGAATATAAAATAGAAAATTATTATCAGGCAAAACTATTAACTCATTTTTGGGATAAATACTATTTTGACGTAGATTATCCTTATCTTAGCTTCAAATACAGTCTTTTAGTACCAACAGGTACAAAATTTCAATACAGGGTAGAAAACATGCAATTAGACCCTAAAATTGAAACTAAAGATGAATTTACACTTTATACATGGGAAAGAAAAAATGTTGAAGCGCTTAAAGAAGAAAAATATATGCCTTCTTGGGAAGATATTGGTGCTACTTTATATATTTCATCATTTCCAGACTGGGATTATATTTCATCGTGGTATGCTGACATCTCAAGAACAAAAGCTGAAATAACACCAGAGATAAAAGAAGTGGTGGCTAATTTATTAAAAGACAAACCAAATCTGACAGATCTTGAAAAAGCCAAAGAAATCTATAATTACATTATCACAAATGTCAGGTATAGCTCTGTATCATTTTTACAAAGTGGATATATTCCTCAAAAAGCCTCAAATGTATTAAATACGCGATTGGGTGATTGTAAAGATGTTACAACACTATTTATTACCATGTGTAAGGAAGCAAATCTTGATGCCCGATTTATTTTAGTTAGTTCACGAAATAGAGGTGCAAAAAATATGGTATTACCATCCATTGATTTCGACCATGCCATAGCCCGTCTTGATGTTCATGGAAAAAGTTATTATATAGAATTAACAAGCGACAATTATCCATTTAATACAGTTGATAAGTTCCTTGAACACTCATTCATTTTAGAAGCAGCTGATAATAATGGGAAAACTTTTCAACCAATTTATCTTAAGTCTGATACAAGACTTCAAAATACAGTATATCGAAAAACAACCATTAATTTTGAAAATAATAAGATTATTGTAATAAAAAACAATCAAAAAAATGGCCATGCTGCTTCATCCATGCGTTATACCTATAAAAACCAAACAAAAGAACAACAGAAAAAAGAATTGTTTGAGTCGTTAAGTTCTGATTTTGCTAACCTTAAACTCGATAGTTTTTATTTTAACGAAACACTTAACAATCCTAACGATTCAATTACTTATTATTATAGCTACAGTGCAAGCAATCCTTTTACTAAAATCAACAATATGAATATCTTAAAAATCCCTTATAGTGATATGATAATATCAGCTGATTTTATTAATGAAGACCGTAAATATCCGATTGAACTATGGGCTGAAGAAAGATTTGATAAATGGATTGAAGTGATTGAGTTAAAAATTCCTAAAGATAAAAAGTTAGCTGAAGTTCCAAAAAATGTAAATTTTAAATGTAAACATGCTGAATATTCTCTTACTTTCAAGTTGCAGGCTAATGTTTTAACAATAAAAAGAGAATTTAAGGTTCTTAAAGATTACGTAGAACTGGCAGATGTTAAAGCATTACGGGATTTTTATGTTAATGTTATACAGAGCGATGGAAATCAGATTGGATTCCTTGATGTAAAATAGTTTAAACATCAGAATATAAAACGGGAGGTTGTGATGTTCACTACCCCCGTTTTTTTTTTACATCCAATTAATTTTTCTGAAAAAATAAGCAATGCCAATCGACAAAGCAATCGAGATGCTTACCACTGTAAAAAAACCGGTTGAGCTAAGTTCAATATAGTTTTTAATGTTCATACCAAAAAAACTGGCAATTAAAGTAGGAATCATCAAAACAATAGTAACCGAAGTAAGTCGTTTCATGATAACATTCAAATTGTTTGAAATTACTGAAGCAAAAGCATCCATCAATCCACTTTGAATATCGCTGTAAATATTTGCAATTTCAAGTGCCTGTTTGTTTTCAATGATCACATCTTCCAGAAAATCTTCGTTGTATTCATTCATTTGAATATGACGGGAGGTTTTCATGCGTGCAAGCACCAACTCATTTGATTTTAATGAAGTAATAAAATAAACAAGACATTTTTCCATCTTCAATAATCTTTGTAACTCCTTGTTTCTGGTTGAACGCTCAAGATCTGCTTCAATTAAAGTTGTTTGTATATTAATTTGTTTAAGATATTTCAGGTAGGTATTTGCAGCAATCAGAAAAATCTGCAACACAAAACTCATATTATTTTCAAAGTCAATTTTGCGGGTACGCTCCTGACGTATAAAAAGAGGAATGACATCATTGTCGTGCTGGCAAATAGTAATGATTGTTTCATCTGATATTAAAATACCCATTGGAACAGTTACATAAGGAACACCGTTGTTTGTAATATGAATTGGAATACGAATAATAATAAAAAGCCATTTTTCATCTATTTCCAAACGGGATCGCTCATCAATATCTAAAATATCAGTAATAAAGTCTTCCGGAATTGAAAAAATACCTGAAAGTATTTTAACCTCTTCACTGGTAGGTTTTTCAACGTTTATCCAACAATTTTTTTCGTATGCGGGTAGCACCTTCAAGCCGCCTTCTTTGCTGAAATAAGTGATCATTTAGTACCTCCTTTTTATTTCAATCAGCACCGCAAGATCACTTTTGGGGCTGATCAGGTTTTTAAGTTTTGATTACCGTCCGCAGGATAATCGTCCATTTCTTTCTTTTTGTTTCACTGCAAAGGTAAAATTATTATTAAAAGTCAAAAACATTATTTCAAAAATTTACAAAAATTTGAAAACAGAAAAAACAGGCATAACAATTAACATTTGTCCAATTTTATGAAAAGCAGGGAAGAAGCTTATACTTTATTAAAAAGTTATATTTCAAAAGATAATATGATCAGACATTGCTTAGCATCTGAAATAGTTATGAAAGCTTTGGCAAACAGGTTGGGTCAAAACGAAGAATTGTGGGGCATGGCAGGTTTATTACACGATCTTGATGTTGAGCTCACAGAGGCTGATCCTAAAATTCACGGATTAAAAACCGCTGAAATACTTGAAAAGGAAGGCTATCCAAGTGAGATAACAGATGCCATTAAAATGCACAATGAAGAGGCAACTGGAATGGAAAGAACCACAGTTTTTCAACATGCACTTGCAGCTGGTGAAACAATAACAGGATTAATCTTCGCAACAACCTATGTTTATCCTGACAAAAAAATTGCCTCGGTCAAAACAAAATCAGTAGTCAAAAGAATGACAGAAAAAGCCTTTGCTGCCTCAGTAAAGCGTGAACATATACTTGAATGTGAGTTGATTGGAATACCTCTTCCTGAATTTGCAGAGTTGGCAATAAATGCCATGCGGAAAATTGCTGATGAATTGGGTTTATAAATTTGTATGCACAAATTTGAAAATGAGCTAATTGTTTGTTAATGTTATAATTAGGAAAAATAAAATGAAAGTAAATATAAGAAAAGCTACAAAAAGTGATTTAGGTTCAATATTAAGTTTAATTAAAGAATTGGCAACATACGAAAAAGCACCTGATGAAGTAACAGTTACGCTTGATGACCTATTAAATGATGGTTTTGGCGAACACCCACTTTTTCACATATTTTTAGCTGAAAATCCTGCTCAGGGTATTATAGGAATGGCATTTTGGTATTTTGCCTACTCAACATGGAAGGGTAAATGTATCTATCTGGAAGATATTATTGTAAAAAATGAATTCAGAAGGCAAGGAATTGGAGAAAAACTATTTAATGAAGTGATAAAGGCTGCAAAAGAACATAAAGCAAAACGACTGATGTGGCAGGTACTGAACTGGAACACCCCTGCTATAGAATTTTACAAAAGAAAATACAATGCTGAAATCAGTGATGAGTGGTTGAATGGGAGGTTAAGTGAGGCTATGATTCACGAAATTGCTTTTTCATGAAATTTTGTCACCTCAATTTACGGCACTATTCTCGATAAAATTATGAAACTTAAATTTGTAATTACAATTAACAAGGAAAAATGAAAAAAGTAAAAGTATTAATCATAGGCTCAGGCCCGGCAGGTTACACCGCTGCAATTTATGCAGCACGTGCTGATTTAAAACCAGTAATGTACACTGGGATGGAAATGGGTGGTCAGTTAACAACCACTACAGAAGTTGAAAATTTTCCAGGATTTCCGAAAGGTATTACTGGCCCCGAGTTGATGGAAGAAATGAGACAACAGGCTGAGAGATTTGGCACTGAGATTAATTTTGGTGTCATAACAAAAGTTGATTTTTCACAACGACCATTCAAACTTTGGACTGACAGTGATGAACTTATTGAAGCAGAATCTGTCATTATTGCAACAGGTGCAACTGCCAAATATCTTGGGTTACCTTCTGAACAACAATTAAAAGGCAATGGAGTTTCCGGCTGTGCCACCTGCGATGGTTTCTTTTATAAAGGGAAACCTGTCGCTGTTGTGGGTGGAGGCGATACAGCAGCTGAAGAAGCCACATATCTGGCCAATTTATGTACAAAAGTTTATTTAATTGTCCGCAGAGATGAATTACGCGCTTCGAAAGCCATGCAAAACAGGGTATTCAATACCCCGAATATTGAAGTTTTATGGAATCACGAAACAGTGAAAGTTCTTGGTGAACAGTATGTTACTGGGGCATTACTTAAAAATAATAAGACAGGTGAAGAAAAGAAAATTGATATTGATGGATTTTTTCTCGCTATTGGTCATACACCAAACACAGAGGTATTTAAAGAGTATATCGAGATGGATGAAGCTGGATACATTATTACCAAAGCAGGAACAACCTATACCAATATTCCTGGAATATTCGCTGCAGGAGATGTGCAGGACAAACATTACCGTCAGGCAGTTACCAGTGCAGGGACTGGCTGTATGGCAGCCCTGGATGCTGAACGCTGGATGGGAGCTATGTCGTAAAACAATTTATCAGGACACATTTCGTTAATGATTAAAAACTATCTTGAAAAAGAAAAACAATATCATTACAGAAGTTTTTGACCTTGCTTTCCCTTTTATTTGCAGTGCCTGTTGCTGTGCCCTTGACGAAAATGAAATGTATCTATGCACTCAATGTAAGCTTTCTTTACCTTTAACCAATTTTCATTTACTTGATGAAAACCCGATCAAGAAAATGTTTTGGGGTAGAATTCCGCTTCACTATGCCACAAGTTATTATTATTTCAGTAAAGAAAGCAGGGTACAGAAACTTATTCACAATATTAAATATTACGGATTGCAACACTTAGCAGTGGAAATAGGCAGGTATATGGGAAGGGCAATTTTACAAAATCCACAAATAATTGAACATATCGATTTAATAGCACCTGTGCCATTACATCCCAGGAAATTAAAGAGCAGGGGGTTCAACCAAAGTGAGTGCCTTGCAAAAGGAATTTCTGAAGTAACACAAAAACCAATATCTGTAGAAAATCTTGTTAGATTAGTGCATTCCCCCACACAAACCCGTAAAAGCAGGTACAAACGTTGGGAAAATGTATCAGGTATTTTCAATGTTAAAAATAAAGAAGAGTTTAAAAACAGACACATTTTACTCGTTGATGACGTAATCACCACAGGCTCAACCATTGAAGCATGCTTCGAAGCCATGAAAGAAACAGAAAACTTGAAGCTTAGCATTGCCTCAATAGCTTTTGCCCATGCTTAAAATATTGTACTTTTGAAACTTATGATAATCAATCCTAATATTTTTAAAACAGTTAAATTACCAATATACATTTCAACTTTTGTACTGATTGTGCTTACAGTTGCGTACTCAGGTTGTCGTGAGGAAATTTTTTATAAAGAACCTGATGCCAAACTAATGTTCAGCAACGATACAGTGTTGTTTGACACTATTTTCACTACAATAGGTTCAGTAACTAAACGATTTTTAATATTCAATCCCTACAATCAGTCATTAAAAATCAGTACTATTCGTTTGGCTGGTGGCAAAACATCACCCTACAGGATAAATATTGATGGCGAAGCTGTTGAAGAATTAAAAAATCATTTGCTACTGCCAAACGATAGTATGTATATTTTCGTAGATGTAACCATTGACCCAAACACAGCTAATTTACCCTTTATTGTTAAAGATTCAATAGAATTTGTTACCAATGGAAATAAACAATATGTTAAATTGATGGCATGGGGGCAAAATGCTCATTTTATTCACGATTCAATGCTGGCATGTAATTCAGTATGGACAAACGATCTCCCTTATGTCATTTCAAACCATGTTGGTATTGATAAAAATTGTAAATTAACAATAGAACCCGGGGTTAAAATTTATTCTGATGAAGGTTCTGCTTTCCTCGTTTGGGGTACTTTAGAAGTAAAAGGAGATACAAATAACAAAGTTGAATTCAGTAGCATCAGGCAAGACCAATACTATAAAAACATTCCGGGTCAATGGTATGGTATTTATTTTATCAGGGAAAGCAAAGACAATTATATTAAAAATGCCACAATAAGAAATGCAATATTTGGAATCAGAGTTGACTCCTTGCCAGTCAATAATAATCCAAACCTTATCCTTGAAAATGTTAGAATTGAAAATATGTCAGTAAGTGGATTTTTGGGCTATACTGCTGTTGTTTATGCCTATAACTGTATTTTTGATAACAGTTGTGAATACCTGGCTGCGGGAAATTATGGAGGAGATTACCGATTTTATCATTGTAGTTTTTCTCATGAAACCTGCAGGTGCAGTAGTAAATATCCTGCACTGGCTTTCTATAATGATGATAATAAAACTTATAAAAACAAATTAAAAGTAACTTTAATAAATAGTATTGTAAATGGGCCTAAAGAAGAAGAATTAGAAATAAAAAAAACAGGCAGCGATTCGGCAATTGTATTTTTTAGTAATTGTTTATTGAAAACCAAACAAACTGCATTCAACATCAATGGAAACATTTTAAATAAAAATCCTGATTTTATTGGTAATTGCAATTACAATTTCAATCTTGATTCAAATTCTGTTTGCATAGATAAAGGAAATGCAAGCATACTTGACCAAATACCTGTTCTGAAGTTCGATATAGATGGCAAGATACGAAACGACCTGAAACCTGATTTGGGAGCATTGGAGAGAAAAAAGTAACATTATGAATAAATATCTAAATCTTATCATTGTTTTTGTGTTGATAATAAGCTTTTCAACATGTAAAAAATCAGAAAATGAAAATGAAAATAGCAGTTATTTTCTGCGAAAAAAACTTACAGGCATTGATGAAATGGGTCCATCATTTATTAAAAAATTCACTGAAGACCTGTATAATTCAGTTCGTAATGGTAAAATACAAGCCTTCAGATACGATAGTTTAACCCCATCCTGTCTATTGACCAAAGAACAGGTGGCTGATTTGGGAAAAACGGAAGAGGTAGTGCAAATATTTCCAAATCCTGATTTCCCTGATTATTATATTGACAGTTTAATCGTAACAAGAATAACACTAAAAGATATAAAAGGATTTGAGGTTTCTGTCAAAATGCAAAGGGATAAAGGCAAAACTGTTATAAATGCTGAATTAAATGCATTTGCATTGCGATATATTCCAAACATAGGAGGTATAAAACTCAACGAACAGGCATTATTCTGGATAAAATACAAAGATTTAAACCAATTCATGAAAAAAGAGGATTTTAAAATAATGAACGACCTTGTGTTTAAATCGATTCTTAGTACAGCTTCAGACTATTAGTCAATTTGATTATTTTCAAAAAACCACCAAATATTAAATTGGTGCAGCAGTCAGCGGATAATGCGGATAAACTTTACGGTAGGTTTCAATAATAAGCCCTATCAGTACTGTTTTTAATGAATCAATATTTATTTTCAACTTTGCTGAAGTAAAAATTACATTCTCATGAATTTTTGCATAATGAGAAGATTGTAATTGTTCTATCATCGATAAACTACCCTGCCCATGATTGTCAATAAATGAAAATTCCAGTTTATCAATTTTATTTAACATTAAAAGTACAGGTTTGTGTGAAACACCTATTTCTGCCAATGTTTGATTTACAGTATTCAATTGTTGTTCAAAGTCAGGATGTGAAATGTCGGCAACATGAACAATGATGTCGGCCTCACGTACTTCATCAAGTGTAGATTTAAAACTTTCAATCAGTTTATGAGGTAATTTTCGAATAAATCCAACTGTATCGGAAAGTAAAAATGTAATGTTGTTGATGACCACATTTCTTACAGTAGTGTCTAATGTAGCAAACAATTTATCTTCAGCAAAAACATCAGCTTTACTGAGGAGATTCATTGTAGTTGACTTTCCTGCATTGGTATAACCCACCAAAGCCACTCTTACCTTTTGTGTTCTTTGTGCTCTTTGAATGGTATTTTGCTTATCAATGTCATCAAGTTTTTTCTTTAATATTGATATTTTATTTCTGATTGCTCTTCTGTCGGTCTCAATTTCAGTCTCACCAGGACCACGCAAGCCAATACCTCCTCTTTGACGTTCAAGGTGTGTCCACATACGGGTCAATCGTGGTAGTAAATACTGATACTGTGCCAGTTCAACCTGTGTTTTTGATTGGGCAGTTTTTGCTCTTTTTGCAAAAATATCGAGTATCAGGTTGGTTCTGTCCACGATTTTACATTTAAGTTCTCTATCAAGATTTCTGATTTGAGTAGGGCTTAGTTCATCATCAAAAATCAGTAAATCAGGCTTAAGATGATCCATTAAGGTTTTAAGTTCAATTAATTTTCCGGGACCAATAAAAGTTCTTAAATTAGGTGGATCAATGCGCTGAGTAAGTGTTTGAATAACGATGGCTCCGGCAGTATGTGCAAGGAAAGTAAGCTCATCCAGATTTTCTTTTACCCTTTCTGCTGAATCACTTTTGCGAATAATGCCAATTAATATTGCTTTTTCAGGTTCTTTAACAGTATTTATCATGCTGCAAAGTTAATTAACATTATTTTGTGGGTTGATAATTTGCAGTATGTATTGTTCATCATCGCTATCACATTAAAAATCTTAATTTTGCATATAAAATAAAAGTCATTGCAAAACAGCACAGAAAATAGATTGAGCCTGTTTTATATAGGTTTATTAATCATTTTCATGGCAATTTTAGTCGATTATTTTGATGAAAGTATTTTACCGGTAATCAAAATGAAATCAGACTTAAAGAAAGTACAACATGAGGTTATTGAAAGTGAAAAACAAATACTTAAAGTGTTTGAAAGTTTTCACCAAAAGCAATATAGTGATATTTACAATAATTACGACTACTTAATTGCATTAGCAAATAAAAATAACATTTACTTTTATATTTTTTACAACAATAATCTTGTATTATGGACAAGTAATAAAATTGTACCTGAACTTATTCATAAACCTGACAAAAAGCTGAAACTTGTTTTATTGGAAAACGGTTACTACCTTCAAATGAATCAGGAAGAAATGGGATTTACAATCATTGCGTTAAAATTAATACAAACAAATTATCCTATTCAAAACAAATATCTGGTTAATTCTTTTCAATTAGGGATAAAATCTTCTTCCATTTCATTAATAAAGAATATCAATAACCATAATAATGAGCAAGAAATCTTTGATTTGCATAATAATGTTCTTTTTTCTATAGACCAGAATATAGAAAAAACTAAAAGAAATTGGGTATTTGTACTTTATTTACTAGGAGGATTCCTCCTGCTTGTATTTATTCATCGACAAATCAATTATTTAATAAAACAAAAGAATATTTTTCATGCCACTATTATTTTTATAGCTACCCTCACTATTTCAGTATTAGGCTGGAGAGTTTTCAGAGTACCATCTGTATTGTTCCGACATGAATTATTCAGTCCTGAAGTTTATGCCAGTTCCTATGTTTTATCTTCAATTGGTGATCTTTTTGTAGCTGTATTCCTGTGCTCATGGACAATTTTAATAATAACCTCAAATTTTCATTCAAGGTATCGTTTACATGCAAATAAGAGAATCATCATTTTGATTGCTTTTTATGTGCTATCTCTATTTCTTATTAAAATTATATCAGGAATTATTAAAGGGATCATTATCAATTCGGGCATTCCTACCGATATGAGTGAATTATTAAACTTTAATTCTTATTCCCTGATTGCGTTTTTAATCATCTTTTTGATATTATATTCATATATCAGACTCATCTTTTTTTTCACTCATTTTATACGAAAAAAAGAATTGGCTCTTTGGCAATGGTTAATAATATTTATCATTCCTAACCTAATTTTTCTGTTTATTCATAGGTTTAATATTTTTGAAATATCAATGGTGATACAATTACTTTTTGTTTTAATTTGCTGGTTACTTTTTAATTTTTTTGTAATAGAAAACAATCAATCTTTCAACCTCATTTTATCACTAATTTTACTTTGTAGTGGTTTTACAGCACATTTAATTGCAAATGCTAACAATAACAGGCAAATTGAAAAAAGAAAACATCTGATTTCAAGCATTGTTTCAGGCCGGGATGCTTTAGCAGAATATCTAATTATTAACAAGGTTAATGAAATAAAAAATGATCATTACCTTAAAACATTTTACAGCAATCCTCTCATATCCAATGAATTAATTTACAAAAGATTAAAACAAGTTTATTTTACAGGCTATCTGTCAAATTTCGATCTATATATTAACACTTATGATCTGCATGGACTTGCTTATAAATCGAACGACACACTATCAATGAACAGCTTTATGCCAATACTAAATTCTTCATTAGTGATTGATAACCTTGGATTGGTATATTTTCATAACCACTATGACGGTGCACCCGAATATCTTATTCCTTTAACGATTACAAATAATTACAAAAACATTGGCCAAATACTTATCGTCCTGAAGAAAAAAACCTTTCAGGAAGATAGTGCTTACCCTGACCTGATTATTGAAAGCAATATCAAGCGAACAAATGAATTATCAAAGTATTCTTTTGCTATATATCGCAATTATCAACTAATCAATCAAAGAGGTAGTTATGCATACCCTACCCTGCTGTTTTCAAATACAAAAGGTAATGAATTGTACTACATTTTAAAGGAAAGTGGCTACGAGCATCTGGTTTACAATATCAACGATAATATCACAGTTATTTTAAGCAATGAAAGGACAAATATATTTACTTCACTTTCATTATTTTCCCTGTTGTTTATTTTATCAACAATCCTTTATGTTACTATCAATTACATCACTTACTTTCTATCAAATTTAGATAAAAAAGACAGAAGGCAACTCGTATCACCATTCAGTCAATTATCGTTTAAACAAAAAATACAAATCACTATTTTGATATCTTTACTTATCACCTTTATCATCTCCGGATATTTTACTATCAATCTGATGATAAAGAAATCAAACGATTCGCATTATAATAAATTACAACAGGAACTAAAAATTGTTTCTGAAAAACTGAATGATTATTCGAGGAATGTCTCAATGTATTCAGATGATATCAATGAAGAAATTAAATCTATCTCAGAGCAATTTAAAATTGATATTAATGTTTTTGACCGATTTGGATATTTAATAACCTCTTCTCAAATGTCGATTTATGATAGAAAAATTATATCACGAATTATCGATGCCAATGCATTTAATCTGCTATGGCTTAAAAAGAAATCGCAAACAGTGGATTATGAAACAATTGGTGGCAAATTAAAATTCTTTTCTGCATATATGCCTCTGCGAAATGATGCCAATGAAATAGTAGGATTTATCAATATTCCTTATTATTCAAAAGAACTTGCAATTCAAAACGAGGTTTCATCACTTTTAGTAACATTTATTAATTTATATGTCTTTCTTTTTCTATTAAGCTTGTTGGTATCAATTGTAATTGCCACAACTTTTACTGAACCATTGGAAATTATAAAAAAACATTTGAGTGATGTGCGTTTTGGCATCAGTAATCAAAAGATTACCTACAATAGTGCAGACGAAATAGGAGCATTGGTAACAGAATATAACCGAATGATTGACAATGTAGAACGTAGTGCCGAAGCTCTCAGCCGTACTGAACGTGAGATGGCATGGAAAGAAATGGCTCAGCAAATTGCACATGAAATAAAAAATCCTCTTACTCCAATGAAGCTCAACCTTCAGCAACTTTTAAGAGCATGGAACGATAAATCCCCTGACCTGGAAGAACGATTCAGAAAAACAACAGAAATTCTTATTAACAGGATAGAAAGTCTTTCAGATATTGCTACTGAGTTTTCAGAATTTGCACGTATGCCCGAACCAAAAGGAAATAAAATTGTCATCAATGATGTTGTTATTGAAATAGTTGATTTGTACACAGCAGTCGAAAGGGTAACTATCACCACTGATATTCCTGAACAAAAAATTATAGTATTTGCTGATTATCAACAAATTATACGTGCAATGAATAATCTAGTACGCAATGCATTTCAGGCTATTCCACAGGACCAGAAAGGTCAGGTTACTAT